>Ga0209641_10001593_pt1 | contig 20036 bp, 19 predicted proteins | sample RifCSP16_1_FD_184022 | JGI IMG/M metagenome (GOLD analysis project Ga0209641, IMG submission 184022) | Soil microbial communities from Rifle, Colorado - Rifle CSP2_sed 16_1 (SPAdes) (version 2) | ecosystem: Environmental > Terrestrial > Deep subsurface > Rock core/Sediment | place: Rifle... | reverse complement strand
AAATCAGCCTTGGCCTGGCCGCGGTCATCATGGCTGGCCTGACTCTCTGGGTCAGGCGGAGAGGCTGATGGCGGAGTTTGACGAGATCGAATTCTGCCCTGCCTGCGGGACAAGAGTCGAACCCCAAGAAGCCTTCGGCCGCGTTCGGCCAGTTTGCCCCAAATGCGGTCGCGTCCACTTTCAGGACCCCAAAGTCGCGGCTGCCGCCCTCGTCGAGCATGATCGGAAGGTCTTGTTGGTGCGAAGGGTCAACGTCCCTCAGCGAGGCAAGTGGACCTTTCCAGCGGGCTTCGTGGACTTTGATGAGGACCCGCAGTTGGCGGCCGTGCGCGAGTGTGAAGAGGAAACCGGCCTGAGAGTTCGCATCACCAGTCTGGTTGACGTCATCTTCGGTCAGGAACACCCCCGTGGGGCGAGTATCGTGATCGTCTATAGGGCTGAGATCGAAGAAGGAGATCTGCATGCGCGCGATGACGCCGACGCAGCCGGCTTCTTCGGGCCGAATGAAATCCCGCCGCTGGCCTTCCGTGCAACCCAGGTGGTACTGGACCGGTGGAGGCGCGATGGCTGAGGCGAACCGCAGTGGCATGCTATAATCCTCCAGGCAATTGATCGTCCCTCTCCCGTAACCCCCATAACTCAGGCGTTCCGAAGATCCTGTGAGTCGGTTTCCTGTGCATACGAATGAATGTTGCGGGGGAAAGACATTGTTCGCCGACTGTAGCCTTGGCGTTGTCATTCATGCCGGTCACTCCTGAGATCGATGCAGCAGGTCGGAGGATCTACAGTTCGGTTTCCGGGCTGAGATGGCCATGATCCGCTTCGACGTCTTTACCCTGTTCCCAGACATCGTGCGAAGTTATTTCGAGGCAAGCGTTGTCGGCAGGGCCCAGCAGGCGGCCTTGATCGACGTTCAGGTGCACAACATTCGCGATTTCACCCTCGACCGCCATCGCACGACGGACGACGTCCCGTACGGAGGCGGCGGGGGGATGATCATGAAACCGGAGCCGATCTTTCGTGCCGCCGAGACAGTCCTCGGGGAATCCATTGGATCTGTTCCCGTCCTGCTCCTGACGCCGCAAGGCCGACCGTTCAACCACGAACGGGCGAAAGAGCTGTCACGCCTTCCCCGATTGGCGCTTCTGTGTGGGAGGTACGAAGGAGTGGATGAGCGTGTCAGGGAGCATCTGGCCACCGACGAGATCTCGATCGGTGACTATGTTCTGACTGGCGGCGAGCTGCCGGCGATGATCGTCATCGATGCGGTGGCGCGGCTGATCCCCGGAGTGCTGGGGGATGCCGAAGCCGCAGCCGAGGACTCGCACGCTGCAGGGCTACTTGAGTATCCTCACTACACGCGTCCGGTCGAATTTCGCGGTTGGCGTGTGCCGGATGTCCTTGTCTCAGGGGACCATGCGCGCATCGCTGAATGGCGCAGGGCGCAGTCGCTGCGCAGGACCATGGCCAGGCGACCGGATATGTTTCAGCGGATCGCACTATCGGATTCGGAACTGGAATCCCTCGAGCAAGCGTCGGACGACGAGGCTGACTTCGATTGATCGGCGCACCGGCTGTTGCCAGCCAAAGAGAGAGATTTCGGCAAGGGTCGATCTCCTGAGGATGTGCTGAGAATGCCTTGAAGGATCCACCGGCGGATGCCATGCCACTGCGTGATCTGAATCCAAGTGAGGTTCGTTACGGACGGCCCCAGCCCAAACCGGGATGGCCGCCTGACTTTCGGCGAAGCCCCCGCTGGTTGATGCTGTCCCTAGCGGGTTGGGTCGGTCTCCTGTTGTTCGGCTGCGCCGCTCCGCCCGACATCCAGCTGCCGACGCTCGGCCCCTCCTCCACGCCGGTGACCGTGGCCCCGGCGACCCTGCCGCCTCCCCCGAACACACTCATCGTCTGTCTGCGCGACGAACCGACCTCGCTCTACCTGTACAGTCCGGCTTACTTGAGTGGGGAGGCCGGGGGCGAGGTCGATACGATCTTCCAGGCGATCTACGATGGGCCGGTCGATATTCGCGGCTTCGAGTATCAGCCCGTCATTCTCGAAAAGACCCCGAGTCTCGCCGACGGCGATGCGCGTGTGCAAACAGTGACGGTGAGCGAGAACGAGGTCTACTTCAACCCCGAGACCCTCAAGCCGGAGAGCCTTGAGATCGGCATGGTGTACCTTCCGGTCGGCTGCCGGTCGCTGTCATGCGCCGAGACCTATTCGGGCGGAGAAGTTGTCCAGGATCAACTCGTAGCCGATTTCAAGCTGATCGAGGGGTTGCGCTGGTCGGACGGAACGCCTGTGACGGCTGCCGACTCCGTCTTCTCCTACCGGATCGACGGCGCGGCTGAAACCCCCAGCACGAAATACCTGGTCAACAATACCCAGTCGTACGAGGCCCTGGACGATCGGATGGCTCGATGGACGGGCATCCCTGGTTTCATGGACAACGAGTATCGCGGGGACTTCTGGTCGCCACTTCCCGAACACCTTTTACAGGGTCTGACGCCCGCAGAACTTCTCAATGACGAAGCGACCAATCAGCGGCCAATTGGCTGGGGACCTTACGTGATCGACACTTGGGACCATGGAAGGAGCCTGCGCTTAGCTCCTAATCTAAATTACTACCGTGCGGATGAGAGTCTGCCGGCCTTCGACTTCCTCGAGTTCCGGTTTCTTGGACCCGATTCGGACAGCGCGATCGAGCAATTGATCACCGGGGAGTGCGACATCCTGGATGAATCGCTCTTGAGTACGCGGCAAATCGGGACCCTGAAGTCGCTTGCGGAAGAGGGCAGACTGGGCTTCGACTGGGTACCTGGCGCGGTCGAGGAACGCCTCGAACTCAACTTAGCGCCGCCCGCAGGGGGCAGCCTCGTCGGCGAAGCGGAGACTCGACGGGCGTTGGCAGCGTGCATCGACCGTCAGGAGATCGTGGACGAAGTATTGGACGGGGTCGGCCTAGTGGCCTCAACCTACGTTCCGTCCGGACACCCGCTATCCCTCGAACCTTCGGGAGGCGTCGCATTCAACCCGACGGAGGGGAAGCTGGGGCTTGAGAGAGCCGGTTGGATCTTACCCGGTGGGGAAGATGCATCCGTCCGAGAGGCCCAGGGTGTCCCCGGGGTGCAGAACGGGACGAGACTTGCGATCTCGCTTCTTAGCTCGAGCGGCGAGCTTGATGGTGCCGTGGCGGAGAGGATCAAGGAAGATCTGGCCACTTGCGGCGTTGAGATATCGGTTGAAAGGCTTGATCCTGCGGCGCTCCTTGCCGAGTGGCCGGATGGGCCGCTATTTGGGCGCACCTTCGGCCTGGCCGTTTGGGCTTGGCCGACCATCGTCAGCCCGGTGTGTGAGATGTTCTCAACCAAGCAGATCCCGTCCGACGCCAACCCTCATGGGATTAACGCCTCTGGGTTCAGCGACCCGACGTACGATAACGGATGTCAGTCGATCCTTCTGGACATCCCCGATACAGCCGCATTCGACGGAGGAGTGGGTTCGACCCAAGAGGTCTTCGCCGAGCAGATTCCTGCGGTACCCCTCTTCCTCCGTCCCAGGTTCATCGCCTACTCGGAGCGGGTCTGTGGGATCGACCTCGATGCGACAAGCGCCAGCGCGCTGTGGAACCTTGAGACGATCCGCCCGGCGGAGGACTGCCCCCCGGGTCCATGAGAGAGGGCCGATCGAGGAACGCGCCTGGGAGCCCCACAACCACTCGGTGGGGCGTGGGAAGACCGGGGGGATTCGAGCGGTGGCCGCACCTCTTTGAGGCTCCCGGAGCCTCGAAGGCTCCGGGAGCCTGGTCGTCAGCGCAGGCTCAAACTCGCGCCTACCGGGGACGGGGTAGACGCCTGTGGTTCGAAGGGGGTTCGAATGCGTGAACCTTTCTGCCCAGCCGCGGGTATATTAATGATGGGATAGATCCAGGGGGCATGCCTTGGCCCAGAACTCAGATCGGGAGCTTGTAGTCTTGCTCCAGCAGGGGGATCTGGAGGCGCTTGGCGCGCTCTACGACAAGCACCATCGGCTTGTTTTTCGCACCATCCTTGGAATTGCAAAAGATGCCGAGACGGCGGCCGACGTCACCCAGGACGTCTTCCTCCGCCTATACCGCTTCGCCGACCGGGTCGATCCGAGCCGACCGCTCCAGCCATGGCTGTATCGGGTTGCGGTCAACCAGGCGAATAGCTGGTTGCGTCGGCGCAGCCGTTGGCTACGGGTTCTGCAAGAGATGGCTGGTTGGCTTTCAACCGGCGCCAAGCCAACGCCGGAAGCTCAGGCTGAGCGGGAGGACGAGTGGCGCTGGGTCGGTGAAGCCGTCGCTGGTCTGCCTGCAACTCAGCGAGCGGTCGTCGTGCTGTACTACGTGAATGATCTATCGGTTCGGGAGATCGCCGAGATCCTGGGTATCCCCCAGGGAACGGTGAAGTCGAGGCTGCACTATGGTCGCCTCAGTTTGAAGAAAGAACTTGGTTTGCCTGACGAACGTCCGGTTGGAGTGCAGTATGAGGCCACATAGCCGCTGGAGCAGCGACGCCGCCGATCCACTCATTCGGCGTACCCTTCGGAGTTGGGTTTCGAGTGTGGGCCCGCCCAGCGCCGGGAAGAAACGCCTTTTGGCGGCAGCCTGGTTGGCCTCCGCAAATCGTTCCGGCAAGCCGAAGGCGACCCGATCGACATCGGCTGATCTGGCCGAGACGCTTTTGGGGGTCGTGGCCACGGCTTTTGCCGACCCGGTCGAGAATTCGGTTCAGCGCGCCCTGGCTGGTGGTGTTGCTCACCGGGAGCCGTACAATTTCCTCACGGGCCATGTCCGCAGGGATGGCTGGCACCCGTTCTCCTTTGGGATCGGGCTGCTGAGCGTGATACGCTGAGTTCATACAGGAGGCCAGCCACGCGGCCCCAATGCTGAAGTCCCCCGATCGCCGCCTGGCGCATGGCGCGGTCTTGACCCTCGATCGGAGAGTGGCGCGTTGGACATTGGGCGATGCGGGCACCCCCTCCTTCCCCAGCCGGCGAGCCACGGGTCGGGCTGCCGCCCGAGAGGCAGGCCGGCCAGGGAGCGGACGCTGAGTGAAGCCGAAGCGGCAGTCGAAGCGCGCTTGCCGTACCCGGAACGCTCCTTCGACGGAGTTCATCCCGCCTGCCCAGGCCGCCCTGGCCTGTCCGGCCAGGACAGGCACGCCAGGGAGCGAAGCCGAGGGCTCAGGATGCTAGGACGCGAACGCGTTTGTGGGGCACCGCCGGCCGGAGGCGATTGATACACGCAACCCATGTATCGGGTATAATTCTCGAATGGTGGGGGCGCACGGCCACGCTGGATGGAGGCTTTGCAGACGTGGCCAGTCTGGTAGGTCATCCACGTAATCAGCGGGGACTTGGCCGGGCGGCGCCCTCTTTTGGACACGAGATCCGCCTGACACCCACCTACGCCGCTCCACGGAGGCTCTATGTCTTCGGCGGAGTCTGCACGTCATCTGCGCGCCCCCAATGAGGAGTTGCTTCATTGCCCAGGGTTCTTGAAGTCAAAGATCTCGTAACACGGTTTTACACACCCGAAGGCGTGGTGCATGCCGTGAACGGCGTCTCCTTCCACCTGGATGAAGGCGAGACACTGGGGATTGTTGGCGAAAGCGGTTGCGGCAAGAGTGTCACCGTCTTGTCGGTGCTGCGGTTGATCCCGGAACCTCCCGGCCGCATTGAACGCGGCCAAGCGGACTTCATGGGCAGGGATCTGCTGACGCTCTCCAAGGAAGAGATGCGTTACATCCGAGGCGCGCAGATCGCGATGATCTTCCAGGACCCGATGACCTCGCTGAATCCGGTGATGACAATCGGCAAGCAAGTCGCCGAGCCGATGCTCGAGCACCTGGGCATGACCGAAACCCAAGCCAACGATCGGGTTGTGGAACTTCTAGGGATGGTCGGCATCCCCCGCGCCCGAGAACGCCTCGATGATTTCCCTCACCAGTTCTCTGGAGGGATGCGCCAGCGTGTGATGATCGCCATGGCGCTTTCCTGCAGCCCGAAGATCCTCATCGCCGATGAACCCACGACCGCTTTGGATGTGACCATCCAGGCTCAGATCATCGAGCTGGTCAAGGAACTGCGCGACAAATTAGGAATGGCCGTGATCTGGATCACCCATGATCTGGGGATCATCGCCGGTATGGCAGAGCGGATCATGGTGATGTACGCTGGCTATGCGGTCGAGAAAGGTAGCGTTCGTGATCTGTATGCAGATCCGCGCCACCCGTATACGATCGGCCTGCTCGGCTCACTGCCGAGGGTCGACGGCCGACACTCGCGGCGTCTTACAAGCATTGAGGGTCGCCCGCCTGACCTCCTGCAAGAGCCCCAATACTGCCCGTTCTCACCGAGATGCCCGTATGTGATTGAGACATGCTGGGGGGAGAACCCCGAGCTGCGCGGAACGGGCTACGAGCACGAGGCCGCCTGCTGGGTGGATGTGAAGGAAGCAAACCTGGAGAAGGCGGCCGCCGGGAATGACTGAGAACAACACCCTGCTTGACGTCCGAGACCTGAAGAAGCACTTTCCGATCGTGCGTGGGCTGGTTCGCCGGCAGGTCGGCGCCGTCAAGGCCGTAGATGGAGTCACGTTCTCCATCCACCGTGGAGAGACATTCGGCCTGGTGGGCGAGAGCGGCTGCGGGAAATCGACCACCGGCCGTGTTATCCTTCAACTCTACCGGCCGACCGCCGGCAAGGTTACATTCGATGGGAAAGAGCTGACCGAACTCAAGGGCGAGGAGATCCGCCGGTTGCGACCGCGCATGCAGATGATCTTCCAGGACCCGTACGCCTCGCTCAACCCTCGGCTGACCGTCGGTCAGCTGGTCAGCGAACCCCTGGTGATCCATCTCCAGATGAACCGGGGGCAGCGCACGGAGCGGGTTCACCAGCTCCTGGAGCTGGTTGGTCTCAACCCTAAATTCGATCAGCGTTACCCTCATGAGTTTTCCGGCGGGCAGCGTCAGCGGATCGGTGTGGCGCGGGCCCTGGCACTGAACCCCGAGTTCATCGTTTGCGACGAGCCGATCTCCGCCCTGGATGTCTCGGTCCAGGCCCAGGTGGTCAACCTGCTGGAAGACCTACAGGAGAAGCTCGAGCTTACTTACCTGTTCATCGCCCACGATTTGAGCATGGTGCGTCACATCTCCACCCGGGTGGCGGTGATGTATCTCGGGAGATTGATGGAGCTCGCCCCACGCGAAGAGCTCTACGAGAACCCGCTCCACCCTTATACCCAGGCGCTGCTCTCTGCGGTGCCAGTTCCCGATCCAGTGATCGAGGCGCAGCGGAAACGCATCATCCTCGAAGGCGACGTTCCCAGTCCGGCAGATCCACCTCCGGGTTGTGTCTTCAATACACGCTGCCCGCTGGCCATCGAAATCTGTCGCAAGGAAGTCCCGGCCTGGCGCGACGTCCTTCCGGGGCACTATATCGCCTGTCATCTCGTTGAAACATCGACTGCAGGAGAAGCCTACTTGAAAGGAGGTGAGCCTATCGGCGTAGTCTCAGAAGCGTAAGCTTCGCAACCGTGTAACGTTGGAACTCAAGTCGAATCTTGGAGGAGAGGATGTTTACGCATAAACGAATGACCGTGGGGATCGGCCTGATCGTGGCCTTGAGCATGCTCCTGGCCGCGTGCGGCGCTCCGCAGACGGTCGTCCAGACGGTGATCGTCGAGGGGACGCCGCAGGTTGTTGAGGTGACTGTTGCCCCGCCAGTGGAGGGGCCGGCCACGTTTAACGCGGCCGATCCCAATACCCTCGTAATCACCACCATTGGGGACTCAGATACGATAGACCCCGCGTGGAACTACGAGACGGCCGGCAACGAGGTTTTGACGAACGTCTATGACACGTTGGTGTGGTACAACCGCCAGAACGCCAGCGAGTTTACCCCCCAACTGGCGTCGGCCTGGACGATCTCCGACGATGGCTTGACCTACACCTTCACCATCCGCCAGGGCGTCAAGTTCCACAACGGCGATGAGATGACGCCGGAAGACGTGGCCTGGTCCTACCAGCGCGGCATCCTTCAGGGCGGCACCTTCTCGCCGCAGTGGCTTCTGGTTGAGCCCTTTTATGGGATCGGCCTGAGCGACGTGGCGGAAGTCATCGATCCCTCGGGAGCCCTGGACGACGACCCCGAAGGACTGAAGGCGGCGGATCCGGCGGCCTTGTTGGCAGCGTGCACGCAACTGACCGACGCCATCGTGGCCGACAATGCAGCCGGTACCGTCACGATGACCCTGGCCCAATCCTGGGGCCCGTTCCTGGCCACGATCGCGCAAAGCTGGTCCTCGGTCCAGGACAAGGCCTGGGCGGCCGGACTGGGCGCATGGGATGGCGACTGCGCCACCTGGCAGAACTTCTACGGCGTGAACGAGGAGACCACACCCCTGCGCGATGAAGCCAATGGCACAGGGCCGTTCATGCTCGAGAGCTGGACCAAGGGCGAAGAGATGGTCCTGGTCCGCAATGAGAACTACTGGCGCACGGCCGATGTCGGCCCCGCCTGGGATGGCGGTCCCGTCGGGAACGCGGCCTTAGAGCGCGTGATCATCAAGATCGTACCTGAGTGGGGCACGCGCTTCGCCATGTTCCAGGCCGGTGACACGGACGTTGGTTACGTCCCGCGCCAGAACGTGAGCCAGATCGACCCGCTCGTCGGAGAGCGCTGCGACTACAACGCGGACACGCTTGACTTCGACTGCGCGCCAACCGACAACCCCAACGGCCCCTTGCGCCTGTACATCGGGGCTCCGGGCATCTCCCGCACCGACGCCATGTTCGTCTTCAAAGTCAACACCGATGGAGGCAACAACTTCATCGGATCGGGCACACTTGACGGGAACGGCATCCCGGCTGACTTCTTCAGCGACAAGCACACCCGATTGGCGTTCAACTACTGCTTCGACTGGGACTCCTTCATTGCGGAAGCCCTGAATGGCGAGGCGGTTCAGAACGTGGGCGTGATCATCCCCGGCATGCTGGGATACAACAGGGACGGAGCGATATACAGCTTCGATCCGGAAAAGTGCAAGTCGGAAATCGAGCAGGCCTGGGACGGCAAAGTGGCCGAAAGTGGGTTCCGCTTCCAAATCGGCTACAACACCGGTAATGTGACACGCCAGACCGTGGCCCAGATCCTGCAGGCCAACTTCCAGGACGTCGATACCAAGTATCAAATCGAGTCCGTTGGCCTGCCATGGCCGACCTTCCTGGCCAGCATCCGCGACCGGAGACTTCCGGTGTACATAAGCGGCTGGCTGGAGGACATCCACGATCCGCACAACTGGGTCCAGCCCTTTACCGTCGGCACCTACGCCAATCGGCAGGCGCTGCCGGATGACATCAAGGCGGGATTCAAGAAGCTGGTCGATGCCGGCGTGGCCGCCACCGACCCGGCTGAGCGACAGAAGATCTACGAAGAGCTGGCCCAATACGATTACGACAACGCAATCGCAATCCGGCTGGCTGTGGCGACAACTCGAACCTACACGCAACGCTGGGTGAAGGGCTACTTCTTCAACCCAGTCTATCCGGGAACCGACACGGCTTACTGGTACGCCTTGTCTAAGGAGTAGAGGACTGCCGCTCGTATGCAGTGCGGGGGGAGGGATCCCCCCGCACTTGGTCCTGTGAGGCAGAGGCATGCTTAACTACATCATTCGGCGTCTGGCACTGGTGCCTGTCCTACTTGTTGGCACGACCGTACTCATCTTCGGTCTTATTCAATTTCTAAGCCCCGCCGAGCGCTCGGCGCTCTACATGCGCGATTTCCCGAAGAATGAAGCTGCCTGGAACGCGGCAGTCAAGCGCTACTGCCTGGATTGCCCGATTTACCAGCAGTACTGGAACTGGCTCGTAGGGAAACGCGATCCGAACACAGGCGAGATAAGCGGCGGGATTCTGAGGGGGAATCTCGGATATTCACGAACCGCGCATCAGTATGTGTCAGAGTACATCGTGCATCGGTTTCCAGCCACGCTGGAGCTGTCGCTGTGGGCGGTGATCCCGATCGTGGGAGGAGGTATCTGGCTCGGGGTCAAAGCCGCGGTTAACCACAACAAACCTATTGATCAAGCGGCGCGGGTGTTTAGCATCGTAGGCTGGTCATTCCCGACCTTTGTCTTTGGACTGCTGGTGCTGATGATCTTCTATGCAAATCTTAGATGGTTCCCTCCGGGTCGGTTATCGGATTGGGCGAACCGCGCTCTGGAGCAACCGTCCTTCCGGCAGTTCACCCATCTTGTCACCATCGACGCTCTGCTCAATCTCCGGCTGGACATTTTCGTAGATGCTCTGCGCCACCTGATCCTCCCCATTGTTACTTTGTCTTACCTCTCATGGGCGCTATTGCTACGCGTGACGCGCTCGTCGATGCTAGAAACACTGCGTCAGGACTATGTTGTCACGGCCCGCGCCAAAGGCCTGGCCGAGCGGGATGTGATTGGCAAGCACGCGCGACCAAACGCACTCATCCCGGTGGCGACGATCGGCGGTGTGACCGTCGTCCAACTGCTCAGCGGGGTTGTGATCACCGAGACGGTTTTCAACTTTCCCGGCATTGGGTCAGCCGCCGCGGCCGCGGCTCTCCAGCTGGATGTGATTACGGTTCTCGGTTTTGCTCTGTTTAACGGGTTGATCCTGATCCTGGCTAACCTTGTCGTCGACGTGCTGTACGTTTTTATCGACCCACGGGTGGCTTTGGACTGACTGTAGAAGGACGGCCTCAGGAGCGTGGTCATGGATATCTCGATCGCGAAAAAGCGAGAACTTAGCGGGACGCTGGACGGCTTGCCGGAGCGCAAGATCTCCTGGGTTGAGCGCACGCTGGGCCCAGAGATGTATCGCATGCTACACGGCCTGGCGACGAATCCTCTCTCGGTGGCCGGCACGATCATCATTGCGATCTTCGTCCTCGTGGGCGTGTTCGCACGGCAAATCGCTCCGCCGCTGCACCCGGAAGACCCTTACACGATCCCGCGCGACGGGTTTTCCCAAGATCCCATGTCACCCATGTCTGAATGGTCGAAACGGCAACCACCGACGGCTTTCTGGCTGGAGCCTTTGACGGGCTCCAGCAAGTGGGTGCACTTCATGGGCACAGCCAGCGGTCAGTGGGACATCTTCTACGGGGTTGTCTGGGGTACCCGCACCGCGTTCCGGGTAGGAGTCACGATCACATTTGCCACGGTGGTAATCGGCATCCTGATGGGAGCCATCTCGGCCTACTACGGGGGCATCGTCGATATGCTCTTGATGCGCATTACAGACATCTTCTATACGATGCCCTTCCTGCTGGCTGCGCTGACCTTGTCGGCGATCCTGACGCCGGCGATAGGGCGGAGCATACTGCCGGCGATGATCGCCTTGACTGTGTTCGGCTGGATGACCTATGCCCGCTTGATTCGAGGCGACATCCTGACGATCAAGGAACGTGATTACGTCCTGGCCGCCCGTGTTATCGGGGCAAAAGATCGGCGGATCATGTTCCGCCATATCCTGCCGAATGCGATCTTCCCCACCCTGGTCGTGGCTTCGATGGATGTCGGCTCTTACGTGATCACGTTTGCCGCGCTGAGTTTTCTTGGCATCGGGGCTGAAGTCGGATACGCCGACTGGGGCCAGCTGTTGTCTTTCGCCCGTGACTGGATCACCGCCCTCAACCGGTACTGGTTCATCGTTGTCTATCCGGGAGTGACCTTGATCCTGTTTGTGCTCGGTTGGAACCTGGTGGGGGATGCGGTCAGGGACATCATGGATCCGCGTATGCGAGGGCGGACCGGCGGATAAGCAGAGGCCGGGGGTGCATTGTGATGGGAGGTAGGCCCGCCTGGCGCGGGTGATCGGGTGTAATGACGAGTCATTCGACAGACCGAAGCACTAGTGGGCGGCGGCTCCTCGCCGCCCTCTTTGTCTTGGCAGCCGGGGCGGTCATGGCCCTCGATCCACCGCCGCCGGGTGACCCCGCCCCGCCGATGCCAAGCCCAAGGCTCGACCCCCCTTCCCTGCCGGCCAATCCCAACCAGCTCGAACGCGGCGCTTATGCTTATTGGTTGAACTGTCTTCCGTGCCATGGGGATAGTGGACAAGGTCTAACACAGGAATTCCGGATGCTGTATCCGCCGGACCATCAGAACTGCTGGGCCTCGGGCTGTCACGGGGAGCGGCCTTATCCAAACGGTTGGACTCTTCCAGGGACGGTGCCGGCCCTCATCGGTCCCGGTACACTCGCCCGGTTCAATAGCGCGGCCGCGCTATATGCGTTCGTGGAGGCATCCATGCCGTTTCAGGATCCCGGAAGCCTGGATGCCGAGACCTACACGGACACCGTGGCATTCCTGGCATCGAAAAGCGGCCACTTGCCCGACGGACAGCTTCTGACCCCGGGGGATGCCGGTGACATCCGGCTCTCTGGCACTGCCGCAGAATCACCAATGCCTGAGCCGACCCCGAGGCCCGCTCACCCGGCGCCAAAGGCGCCGGCCCAGGCGCCGGTGGTCTTTTGGGGTTTGGTCTTGCTCGGGTTGACCATCGGCGGCGTGTTTTTGGCTCGCGATCTTCGACGTCGATAAGCGATGGCCCGGTGTGAGCCATTCCGTCGGTCGAGGTGGTATGCTAGGCCTCGGGCCGTCCTCATAGAGATCGTCCTATGACAATCCATCCTCCGAGCAGCCGGCCGTCGACGATCCTTCCCCGGTCGATCGACTCTCAGCCGCTCCTCGAACTCAGGAATCTATCGACGTACTTCTACACGGAAGAGGGCGTGGTCAAGGCCGTCGATGGCCTGGATTACACCGTGCACAAAGGGGAAGTCTTCGGTCTGGTGGGCGAGTCTGGCTGTGGTAAGACCGTCTCCGCCCTATCCGTCTTGAGGCTGGTGGACGCCCCGGGGAAGATTGTCGCCGGCGAGATCGTGTTCGATGGGGTTCCACTGCTCGAACTCTCCGAGAAGGAAATGACGAAGCTGCGCGGCAGCCGCATTTCGATGATCTTCCAGGAGCCGTTGGCCAGTCTCAATCCAGTATTCAGCATCGGGGACCAAATCGCCGAAGTGCTGCAAATCCATCAGAAGCTGACCAAGGGGCGTGCGTGGCAGCAGGCCGTCGATCTTCTTCGTCAGGTGGGCCTCCCGGATGCCGAGAGCCGCGCCCACGCCTACCCCCATGAGATTTCCGGAGGCCAGGCGCAGCGGGTGATGATTGCGATCGCCCTGGCGCTTCGACCACAGCTCCTGATCGCCGACGAACCAACAACGGCCCTGGATGTGACGATCCAGGCGCAAATCCTGGATCTGCTGCGGGAATTGAGCCGGCGTTGGGGGACGGCAGTCGTTCTGATCACCCATGATCTGGGTGTGATGGCCGAGATGGCCGATAGCGTGGCGGTAATGTATGCCGGTCGCATCGTGGAGCAGGCGCATCTTGCCACCCTATTCGATCGCCCTCTCCACCCGTACACGCAGGGGCTGATCGCCTCGATCCCCGTCCTGGGAGATCCGAAAGATCGGCTAGAGGTCATCCCAGGGGCCGTCCCGGATCTGATCGACATCCCGCCCGGCTGTCGCTTCGCCGGTCGATGTCGGCTTCGCGTGGAATTCAACCTCGACGTCTGCACAAGGGTCGAGCCGGACCTCGCCCCGGTGGGGATCGATCATGCGGCTCGCTGTTGGCTGTACCTCGATGATCCGGCTCACGGGCATAAAGCCCCGCTGAGGTCATCTTTGATTGAACAGAGGTGAAACCCATCCCAGCGGATGGATGCCAACTTGTGAGGCACGCTCCCCACAATGCGCTCCTCCTTGCGTTTCTTCACGCAGGGGCGGGGGGGCGCCTCATCGGCCGTTCCGGCTTGGAGCACATCTTCGCCTTCGCGACGGCGGCTTTTGCTGAGTCCAAGATTCAAAGTTGGCCTACAAGCAGGGATGGCCGGATTCACGTCGTCGCACAGGACTCCAACAACGGCCATTTGCGGAGAGGGGAAGCGGGGGGTGTGGGGGGACGAAGGGGGAAAACGCACTTTCCCCCCTTCGCCCCCCACAATGCGCTCCTGGCTGCCTGCTCGACCGGGATGCGCCTATCCTACCTCTCGGCTGGCCGATGATCGGCGAGTCGGGTAAACTGCAGTGAGCGTAGTTCGCAGACGGTGGGAACTCAGTCGAGATAACATCGAAGCTTGAGACCCGAATGCTTCATGAGACGGACAAGAGAGAAGGACGAAAGGAACTGCTCCAGGTTTCTGACCTGGTGAAGTATTTTCCCGTTCGCGGTGGGCTGCTGCAGCGAACACAAGCCGTCCTCCAGGCGGTTGATGGTGTTTCCTTCAAGATCGCCGAAGGTGAGACCCTGGGGCTCGTCGGCGAATCGGGATCCGGGAAGACGACCGTCGGCAGGATGATCTTGCGACTCATCGAACCGACGTCTGGATCAATCCGTTTCGATGGCACCGATCTATTGAAGCTCCACGGTCAGTCGCTCAAAGATGTTCGTCGCCAGATGCAGATCATCTTCCAGGATCCCTACACGGCGCTGGACCCACGAATGAGGATCGGAGACTCGGTCGGCGAGGGGCTGCAGATTCACAAAGTCGGCACGCCCAAAGAACAGCGTGAGCGAGTCCTGGACACCCTCAAGAAAGTCGGGCTGGAGGAATATCACGCCCGACGGTATCCAAATGAATTCTCCGGGGGTCAGCGTCAGCGGATCGGTATCGCCCGGGCGTTAGCGCTTCGTCCGAAGTTCATCGTCGCTGACGAACCGGTTTCGGCCCTGGATGTTTCAATCCAATCTCAGGTTCTCAACATCCTCAAAGACCTGCAGCAGGAATTCAACCTGACCTTCCTTTTCATCGCGCACAACTTGAGTGTCGTCGAGCACATATCCGACCGTGTGGCTGTGATGTACTTGGGGAAAGTGGTCGAATCAGCGCCTCGCCAGGAGCTCTTCGCCCGGCCGTTGCATCCGTATACGCAGGCGCTGATGTCGGCGATCCCGATCGCTGACCCGCACGTGCGCCGTCAGCGAATCATCCTCAGGGGAGATATCCCCAGCCCGATGAACCCTCCAGGTGGATGTCGTTTTCACACCCGCTGCCCAGTGGCGGTCGATCATTGTGCGATCCAGGAGCCGCGCCTCTTGGAAGTCGGCCCGGGGCACAATGTGGCGTGCTGGCGCCTGAACTGATTGCGGCTTAGGATAGGGGTATCTGCGGGCCGGCCGGTCCGGCCCGCCGGAGAACCGTGACATTGAGGAAACTGTGAGCTCGCCGCGTATCCTGATTGTGGACGACCAACCTCAGGTCAGGCGGATGCTGCGACTAAGCCTGGAGCTCTCAGGTCGTAAGTATGAAGTCGTCGAAGCGACTTCAGGCGAGGAGGCCTTGCAGAAACTAAGCGAGGGGGAGGTCGCACTGGTCGTGACCGATCTCCGCCTTCCGGGTATCTCCGGGCTGGAACTGCTCGAAGAGGTGAAGCGAGGCAACCCGGAGGCTTCCGCCATCCTGATTACAGGGAACCCGACCGATGAGGTCAGGGGCCGGGCCGAAGCCCTGGGGGTGATATCGTTCTTGCGCAAGCCGATTGGTACGAACGCGTTCCTGGAATCCGTGGAGCGGACGTTGTACCCGAGGTTGGAAGACGCCGCGCCCGTCGAGGTCGGAAGTCAGGATCAGCCGGACATGGCCGAACGCCTGACTCAACTGCGTCGAGAGCTGGGGGCTGAGGCGGTCCTGCTCGTTGACGATTCGGCCCGGGTGACGGCTCGCGCCGGAGACCTGGCGGACCTCGATTTCGATGCCGCACTGCCGCCTCTTGTCACAGCGTTCACCTCGGGGTTGAAAGTAAGTAGTGTCCTGGGGTCCCTATTACCCCTGAACTTTCAGTACTTTGACGGGGAGGCTCACGACGTGTACGTGACGAATGTTGGAGCGTATTTCGCCCTGGTTATCGCATTCCATGGAGGCCAAGGCGCGGGTCAGATGGGCTCCGTCGTCCATTTTGGTCGGCGAGCTGCCGATGAGATTCTGAGCGCACTGTCACAGTTGGGTGTGCCTGCGGAACCGGATGAGACGCCGCAGGAGCCCGAACCGAACAGAGAAGAACCGATCCCCGAGATCCCGCAGGCCGAACTGGAGGCCGCCTCGAATGGTGTCGAGAAGGACATGGCTGACCGCTTCTGGGATGAAGCCATCCTCGATTCCAAGAGCGCCGAAGCCGAGGGCGATGCCCTAACCTACGAGCAGGCGAAGAAACTCGGTCTCCTTCCCGAAGACAACGAAGGTTGAGCGTCAACCTCTGGGAGGGCGAGAGCGCTTCTTGAAGGGTGAGCGGGCGGCTCCGCCGCCCGCTCACCCTTCAAGAAGCGAATCATCTCATTATGTTAGAATACGGACTCATGGAACCTGACGTCGATGGGGCGTGGTGCAACGGCAGCACACCGGACTTTGGATCCGTGGATCCAGGTTCGAATCCTGGCGCCCCAGCCTTTCACTTCTCATGAACTTGAGCCTCTGTGTCTGACGTCGATCCTCCACTAGAATCCTCAACGCAATCGGATCCAGCTTGTTGCATACCGGCCGCGTCGGACGGCGGCCGGTGGCTTCAGCCGTTTCGAACCGAGGAGTGACCCATGGAACTTGAATCGCTGATCCTGGCCGCCGGATTGGGGACCCGGATGCATTCTAGACTTCCCAAGGCGCTGCACCCCCTGGGCGGGCGACCGCTGATTCGATGGGTAGTCGACGCATGCAAACACGCGACTGGCAAGCCTCCTTTCGTCGTCATCGGTCCCGAGATGGGGGCCATCCGGGACGTCGTTCCCGACGCAGCCGAGTTTGTCGAGCAGACCGAGCGCCTGGGGACTGGCCACGCCGTTCTTCAAGCACGACAGGCACTTGAGGGCGTCTGCGACCGGGTCCTTGTGACCCAAGTTGATATGACCTTGTTGACAGGCGAGAGCTTGAAGAGGCTGACGGTTGATCCGGCCGAAGGAAAAAGCGTTCTGACGCTGCTGACGTTGACCACGGATCGATCCCGTGGTTTCGGTCGAATCATCCGCGACGAACAGGGACAGATCAAGGAGATCGTCGAAGAGTCGCACGCCACGTCAGACCAGATGCAGGCGAATGAGTTCAATGTCGGAGCCTACGTATTCGATGCGGTCTGGCTGTGGGAGTCACTCGCCCAGCTCCCGGTGTCCCCCAAGGGAGAGTACTATCTGACCGACCTTGTCGGTATGGCTGTATCCCAAGGGCGTTCGCTCTCGAGCGTCAGCCTGGACGACGTCAGTCAGGGGATCGGGATCAACACTCACGAACATCTGGCCGAGGCCGAATCGGTCCTTCGCCGGCGGATCAACAAGGAGTGGCTGGTGCGCGGGGTGAGTATGATCGACCCCTCGACGACATACATCGGCCCCGAGGTTCAGATCGGAACGGACACGGTCATCTACCCTAACACTCACCTGGAAGGGCGGACGACTGTCGGTGAAGGCGGCCGGCTCGGTCCCTCGACGATCATCCGCGACTCGACTCTGGGCTCGGACTGCCGGGTCGAAGCCTCGGTCGTCGAAGGCGCGACGCTCGAAGACGATGTCGCCGTCGGGCCGTTCTCTCACCTGCGCAAGGGCGCCTATCTCTGCCGCGGCGTTCACCTGGGGAATTTCGGTGAGGTCAAGAACAGCCGCCTGGGGCCGGGCGTCAAGATGGGTCACTTTTCATATATCGGCGATGCGAACCTGGGCGATCGGGTGAACGTCGGCGCAGGCACGATCACCTGCAATTTCGGTCGGAACGGGGTCAAGAACCACACCGAGGTCGGGGCCGATGTGTTTATCGGAAGCGACAGCCTGCTGGTGGCGCCGCTGCGCATCGGCAGACGGGCGGCGACCGGGGCGGGGTCGGTGGTAACAAAGGATGTTCCCGAGGGGGCTCTCGCAGTCGGAATCCCCGCACGGGTGATCCGAAAGCTAGATGATGATTGACCCTGTTGTTGCTGCGCTGCTCTTGCTGATCGCATTTGTAATCGCCTGGCTGTTGGCGGCCGCACGCAGCGCGTTGGTTAACACCCAGGTCTCGACGCTCATGCAGCTTCAATCGGAGGGTGCAATGGGGGCCGGGAGGGCGATCGACGCGGCCTTCAAGACAACCCGGCTGATTCTGTCGGTCCGCATCGCACTTGGGGCCTTGCGTCTCTTGGGCGTCGGTGTCGGTATCGGCGCGTTCGCAGGGAACCTGAGTGACTCGGTAGGGAGTCCGCTTGCCGGGGGTGGGCTGGTTCTGCTGGCGGTCGGGCTGCTGATCGGGTTGACCGAGTTCCACGCCGAGAACCTCGTCCTGCGAGATCCTTCGCGATGGGCCGTTCGACTTGCGCCCCTGGCGGAGCTGTGCATGAGCCTGACCTCGCCACTCGTCGGCCCAGTTTCTTGGCTCGGGGTTCGGCTGGCGCCGGACTCGGACCGACGAAGGAATGCGCTGGTGACGGAGGAGGAAATCAAGACGCTGGTAGAGGCCGGGGAGGTCGGAGGGGTCATCGAGCGAGACGAGAAAGCCATGATCTACTCGATCTTCAAGCTCGGCGACACGCTCGCAAGAGAGGTCATGGTGCCTCGGATCGACATGCTCGCGTTCGAAGAAGCGACCGGTCTCGACGAAGCGACAGACGGTCTCTTGCAGACCGGCTACTCGCGCGCCCCAGCCTACGCCGGCACGGTGGACAACATTGTCGGTTTGCTTTACGTAAAGGACCTGTTGGCCACCTGGCGAAAAGGCGACCAGGTGCAGACGATCAAGTCGATCCTGCGGCCGGCTTACTTCGTGCCGGAGGCGAAGAGAGTTGACGATCTACTGGCCGAGATGCAGGCCAGGCGAGTGCAAATGGCGATCGTCGTCGATGAGTATGGCGGGACGGCCGGCCTTGTCACGATCGAGGACATCGTCGAGGAGATCGTCGGTGAGATCCGTGATGAATACGACGTCGCCGAGGAGCTGCCGTATCGTCAACTCAAGGACGGCGAGTTCATGTTCAATGGCGGGATCGACCTGGACGATGTGAATCAGATCGCGAGCGCCAGTCTCCCCAAGGACACCAGTGAGACGCTAGGCGGTTTTATCTATAGCCAGTTGGGGCGGGTGCCTACCCCGGGCGATGTGATCGAGACTGGCTCATTGCGCCTGATCGTCGAACAAGTACATGGGCGTCGGATCCGCAAGGTCCGGGCACACCGTCTCGAGGAGCAAGCAGCGGAGAAACCGGTTGAACGAAATCACCGAACAGCAGCGAACTGAACTTGTCCAACGAGCCCTTCAAGCCAGAAAGCGCGCCTACGCGCCGTACTCGCAGTATCGAGTCGGGGCGGCGCTGCTGACCGAATCCGGGCAGATATTCGAGGGGGTCAACATCGAGAATGCGGCTTATCCAGCTGGGATCTGCGCAGAGCGATCGGCTGTCTTTGCGGCCGTCTCGAGCGGTCAGCGGGCGTTCCGGGCGATCGCCGTCGCCACGAAGAATGGCGGGACACCTTGTGGGTCGTGCCGCCAGGTCCTGGCCGAATTCGGACTTGATACGCGGATCTTCCTGTCTGATGCAGAAGGACAAATACTGGATGAGACGACTGTCAAGGACCTCCTGCCGAATGCATTCGGCCCGGAGGGCCTCCGATCAGCGTAAGACGTGCGCGCGATGGTTGTGGACGGAGTACATTTCCAGCATGTATCCGACTGCGTTGGCATAAGCGCATGCGGACGCCGCGCCTCTCATTCCTTCTCCCAGGCGATGGCCCCCTGGAACCCCCAACCCCCACCCCCCACCTCTGAAAGCGGCCGTTGGTGGCAAAGGCTTCGAGCGCGCTTCCTCGGCCGCCCTCGCTTGGAGCACGGCTTCGCCAAGCCACTGCACCGTTTCTTGAATCCGACCGATCCATAGCCGGAAGGCAAGAACCATGTAGGGATGGCCGAGATCACGCGCAAGTGGAGCGGTCCAACAACGGCCATTTGCGGAGGGG
>Ga0209641_10001592_pt1 | contig 20040 bp, 15 predicted proteins | sample RifCSP16_1_FD_184022 | JGI IMG/M metagenome (GOLD analysis project Ga0209641, IMG submission 184022) | Soil microbial communities from Rifle, Colorado - Rifle CSP2_sed 16_1 (SPAdes) (version 2) | ecosystem: Environmental > Terrestrial > Deep subsurface > Rock core/Sediment | place: Rifle... | reverse complement strand
CCGCGGCGCCGGGACGGTCATCTGGCTGCTGTACGCGATCGGCATCCTCATCGCCGTGCTGGCTGGGATGGTCTTCACGCGCACGCTCCTGAAGCCGGACACGACCTCTGCCTTCGTGCTCGAGCTGCCGCCCTATCGCCTGCCCACGCTCAGGGGCCTGCTCATGCACATGTGGCAGCACACGCGCGAATTCGTCAGGCGGGCGGGCACGCTCATCTTGGCCGCATCGGTCGTCTTGTGGGTGCTCCTCAATGTGCCGTGGGGTGTCGAGGATCAGCGCGATTCGCTGTTCGGCCGGGTCAGCTCTATCGCCGCGCCGCTCTTCGAGCCACTCGGTTTCGGGACGTGGGAATCGGCCGGCGCGCTCGCTACCGGGTTCATCGCCAAAGAGGTCGTCGTCAGCACGACCAGCCAGATCTACCTTGGCGCGACACAAGGGATCACGGAGACCGCCACAACGACTTTCGGCGAAGACCTGCGCGACATCGCGATCGGCTTCGGCGCGGCGACAGTCGACGCCGGCAAGACGCTGCTCAGCCTGATTCCGGGCGTCGATCTCGCCGGCGCGGGTGAGCTGGCAGAAGAAGATACCGCCTTGAGCACCGTCTTGCGCGGGGTGTTTACGCCGCTGGCTGCATTCGCCTTCCTGGTATTCGTGCTGCTGTATGTACCATGTGTGGCGACGCTGAGCGCCGTCCGTCAGGAATTTGGCGGAAAGTGGGCAATCGTGTCAGCCGTGTATCAGACGTCAATCGCGTGGGTTGTGGCGTTCGTCGTGTACCAGGGTGGGCGGTTGGTGGGGATAAGGTAATTGGAGGTTGGAGGTTGGAGTTAGAGTGAGGAGTTAGAGTTTGGAGTTTGGAGTTTGAAGTTTGAAGTTTCGAGGTTAGGAGATGACGCTGACGCAATTGGTCGCTTTACTGGAAAAGAGCCACGGCCGATTCAGTCTGGATGAGCTTAGCCGCGCGCTGGAGGTGCCATCCGGCGCCCTGGCCGGCATGATCGAGACGCTCGTGCGCAAAGGTGTTCTCCTAGAGATCGGGCCGGACGGCGGCTGGTGCGCGGCATGCAGGCTGAGGAATGAGTGCAATCTGCTGGCCGTGCGCGGGGCGCGCTATGTCGTCGTGCCTCGCCGCAAGGCAAGTTGACATGATGTCTCTTTTGTGTTAATATATGAGCGTATGTTCATACATTCATACGATAGGGCCGCCATGCCGAGACGAAAACTCGCTTCTGACGACAAGATGCCGTTCATCGACCCCGAAGAAGCGCGAGCCGCGCAAGTCGATCTCGTAAATGGCGCGACGGCGACGCATCTGGCGCGCACCTTCCAGGCGCTCGCCGACCCGACGCGCGTGCGCATCATTTCGGCGCTGTCGCACACCGAGCTGTGCGTGTACGACCTGGCGACGCTGCTGGACATCACGCACAGCGCCGTGTCGCACCAACTGCGCATCTTGCGCGACTTGCGGCTGGTAAAATCCCGCCGCGCAGGCCGCCTGGTGTTTTACGCGCTCGACGACGAGCACATTCACGACCTGTTTCACAGGGGATTGGAGCACATTGAGCATGGCTGATACTGCGAGGGAGTATTCGATTGACGGGATGGACTGCGCCGACTGCGCGCTCAAGATTGAGAAGGGCGTTCGCCAACTGCGCGGCGTGCGGGACGTGCGCGTCGACTTCGCCACGGCCAAACTGCACGTGGATGGCGCCGTGTCAGCCGATTCGGTTCGCGAGCGCGCCCAAGCGCTCGGTTATCGCCTCATCGAATCACGCGGCTCACTCCTCCACGCTCCACGCCCCACGCTCCACGCACCACTTGGCTTCGGACACTACCTTCTCGGCCGGATCGAAACCCGGCTGGCGTTGGTGGGAGGCGGCGTCATCTTGCTGGCGTTCCTGCTCGGCTCGATGCAGATTATCGGCGAGACCGTTCAGGACGTGTTGTACGCCGCCGCCCTGGCGCTGGCGGGGTACCCGATCGCCCGTAGTGGCCTCGGCAACCTGATCGTCAATCGCGACTTCAACATTAACCTGCTGATGACGATCGCGGCAGTCGGCGCGTTCATCATCGGCGAGACGACCGAAGCGGCGACGATGATCTTCCTGTTCGCCATCGCCGAGGCGCTCGAGGGCTACACGGCCGACCGAGCGCGCGACAGCCTGCGCCAACTGATGGAGCTTGCGCCGGCGCAGGCGATCCGGCTGAGCGCAGGCCGCGAAGAGAGCGTGCCCGTCGACGCGCTGCGGGTGAACGACATGATTCTCGTCAAGCCCGGCGAGCGCATCCCGATGGACGGCGTCGTCACGGCCGGCGCGAGCGATGTCAACCAGGCGCCGATCACCGGCGAGAGCCTGCCGGTGCGGAAGGGCGTGAGCGAGGAGGTATTTGCAGGGACGGTCAACGGCGGCGGCGCGCTCGAGGTGCGCGTCACACACCTGGCGCAGGACAATACGCTGAGCCGCATCATCCGGCTCGTCGAGGAAGCGCAAAGCGTGCGCGCGCCAAGCCAGCGCTTCATCGATCAATTCGCGCGTGTGTATACGCCAGCGATGGTCTTGCTCGCCGTGTTGGTTGCCTTCCTCCCGCCGCTCTTGTTTCAAGCGCCTCTTCTCGACACACCTGACGGGCACGGCTGGTTGTACCGCGCGCTGGCGCTGCTCGTGATCGCATGCCCGTGCGCGCTCGTCATCAGCGCGCCGGTCACGATGATCAGCGCTATCACGGCCGCGGCGCGGCGCGGAGTGCTCGTCAAGGGCGGCGCGTATCTGGAAGCGCTCGGCCAGGTGAAGGTCTTCGCATTCGACAAGACCGGCACGCTCACACGCGGCGCACCGGTCGTCACCGCTTACCGGTCGGTGGACTGCGAGACCGGCGGCGAGTGCGTGCTGTGCGACGACGTGCTCGCGCTGGCCTCCGCGCTCGAGCGGCGCAGCGCGCATCCGATCGCCCACTCGGTCGTCGCCGCTGCCGAGCAGCGCGGCCTAGCCGGCGCATACGCGCCGGCCGAAGACGTCGCGATGCAGGCCGGGTCAGGCGTGCAGGGCCGCGTCAACGGCAGGCTGGCGACGCTCGGCAACCACCATCTGTTCGACGCCGACCATCCGCATAACGAGCGGCTCTGCGAGTGGGTGGAGTCCGCCGAGGCGGATGGGCAAACGACGATGCTGCTGTGCGACGGCGACCGCGTGCGAGGCTACATCGCCGTCGCCGACGAAGTGCGAGAGGATAGCCGGCGCGCGATCGCCGATCTGCGCGCGCTGGGTCTGGAGACGGTCATGCTGACCGGCGACAATGCGATCGTCGCGCAGGCCGTCGGCCACAGCGTCGGCGTCGACGACGTGCGCGCCGGCCTGATGCCGGAAGACAAGTTGGAAGCGATCAACGAGATGGAAGCACGGCGCGAGGGCGTGGCGATGGTCGGCGATGGCGTCAACGACACGCCGGCGCTGGCGGCTGCGACGGTCGGCGTGGCGATGGGGGGCGCGGGCAGCGCGCAGGCGCTCGAAACCGCCGACGTGGCGCTGATGGCCGACAGCCTTTACGAGCTGCCCTTCGCCGTGCGCCTCTCGCGATTCACGCGCAGGCTGATCGCCGAGAACGTGACGATCAGCATCGGCGTGAAGCTCGTCTTCATGCTGTTGGCGCTGGCCGGGCTGGCTTCGCTGTGGATGGCCGTGCTGGCCGACATGGGGGTGTCGCTGCTGGTCACGCTCAACGGTATGCGGCCGCTCGCCTTCAGCGCGCGCCGCAGTCAGGAGACTAACCACGGATTACATGGACATTGAGAGGCCACTATCCGTGCGCGGAGCGTCCGTGAAAGATGAAATCGTCGTCGTCTCAGGCCTGCCTCGGTCCGGCACGTCGATGATGATGAGCATACTGGAAGCGGGCGGCATTCCGCCTCTGACCGACAGCATCCGGGCTGCGGACGAGGACAATCCCCGGGGCTATTACGAGTTCGAGCGTGTCAAGAAGCTCAGAGAGGGCGATGTCACCTGGCTGCCGGAGGCGCGGGGCAAGGCGGTCAAAGTGATCACCGCGCTCCTGACCTTCCTGCCCGCCGCGTACAACTATCGCGTCGTCTTCATGCGCCGCGCCATGCCGGAAGTGCTCGCCTCGCAGCGCCAGATGCTCGCTCGCAGAGGCCGAGGCCAGGACTCCGATAAATCCGGCGACGAGGAAATCGCCAGGCTATTCGGGAAGCACTTGCGGCAAATCGACGCCTGGCTGGCGGCGCAGCCGAACGTCGAGCGAATCGACGTCGACTACAACGCGCTGCTCGACAACCCTCTGCCTCACCTGGAGGCGATCAACAGATTCCTGGGCGGCGCGGTGGATGTCGAAAAGATGGTTCGCGTCGTCGATCGTGGCCTGCACCGGCAGCGAGTGTAAGTGATTCTCTTCAAGGCGTTTGCCTGAGCGCTTCGATGGCTGCCTGATGCAGCGTCCCCTGGCTGGCAATCACCCCACGGTTGTCGTTCATCTTGTAGTCCGAGGCAAGGTCGAGCGGCCGCCCGTGCATATCGGTGACGCGGCCTCCCGCCTCTTCCACGATAAGCGCGCCTGCGGCGTGATCCCAGATCTTTTCACGATAGTTCGGGCTCTTGGTCGACGGCAGCCGCAGATACAGGGCGGCGTCTCCTCGCGCGACCGCGCCGTATTTGACCTGGCTATCCATGCGCAGCGGCGGCTCGGTGATGCCGGCTGCCTGCGCGACGGCTCGCTGCAGCGCGGCGTTGCCATGATCGGCTTCCACACTTTCGACAAAACGCAGCCGTGATCGATCCGGCGCGTGTGTCACGTGAATCGGCGCGAACGCCGCGGCGCCGAGGGGCGCCATCGCCGCCCCCTCGCCGCGCACGGCGACGAACACGACGCCCGCCTGGCTGGATGGGCTATTCATGTCCAGCGGCAAGGCAGGACAGCCCAGCACGCCCACCTGGACCTGGCCGTTCTCGATCAGAGCCAGGGCGATCGCGTATTGATCGTTGCGCAGGAAGCCCTTAGTGCCGTCGATCGGATCGAGCGCCCAGAATCGAGTCCCTACCTGGCCGTTGCCTGCGTCGATCCAATGGCACACACTCTCCGCCGTCGCGTCGGGCTGGAAGCGCCGCACGTAGCGCACGACCTGCGCCAGCGTCGACGCGTTCTCCGGTTTTTGCAGGTCTGTCGAATCCTCTTCGCCCACAATTGGATCTCGTGGGAAGCCGGCCCGGACGTGATGGCATACCAACGCCTGCGATCCAAAGTCGGCGATGGTGACCGGGCTTTTGTCGTCCTTCGCCAGCGATGCCACGCCGACGATTTCCGTCCGCACGGCGCTGCACAACTGTGAAGCCAGCGTCACCGCTTCGATGGCGATTTGCTTTTCGCGCTCGTAGGCCATGTGTGTAATACCTTCTATTCCCAGGGATTTTCCATGTGACGCTACCTCAGTTTGCCGACGAACTCCTTCACCGCCGCGTTAAATGCATCCGGGTTCTCAATGTTCGACAGGTGCGCCACGCCGGGAATGACGACCAGCTTGCTCCCGGGAATCGCCCGCGCCATCGCTTCGCTCTCGGCGGCGGGGATGAGTGTGTCGGCGCTGCCGGTGATAATCAGCGTGGGAACGTTGATAGACTTGATCCACTCGCTCCGATCGGGGCGCGCCGCCATGCCGCGTAACGCGGCGGCGACGCCGCCCGGCGGCTGTCGCGCTATCATCGCGTACACGTATGTGCGCAGGGTGGGGCGATGGTCGAGTGTCGCCTCGGTGAGCATCTTCGGCAGCATCGCTTCGGCGATGGAAGGCACGCCGCCGTCGTAGGCTTTGCTGGCGTTGGCGTAACGCGCTTCGCGCGCCTGGTCGCTGTCGGCGGCGGCCCGTGTGTTCGCGAGGATAAGCCCTTTCACGGCGCCCGGGTACCTGGCGAGGAACGCCAGCGCGACGTAGCCGCCCATGGAGAGGCCGCACACCACGGCCCGCGCCAGGCTCAGCGCGTCGAGGAGCGCTTTAAGATCGGCGGCATAGTCGTCCATCGTCATCGTCTCGGGCGCGTCGCCCGACTGGCCGAAGCCGCGCAAGTCGGGGGCGATGACGCGCGCCACGCTCTGCAGCCCCTCGATTTGCGATCGCCACACCGATCGGTCGAGCGGGAAGCCGTGGATCATCAGCAGGGGGATGCCGTTGCCGACGTCGTCGTATTCGAAAGAAATGCCGTGAGACGTGAATCGCATACGGTTCTCCTAAGTTTAAGCTCTCGGCGACGATCTGGCAAAGCTCTTCAGAAGTGACGCCTGGCCCAATCGTCGCCGATGGCGCGGTTGATGGCGACGTCGCGCAGGAAGCGCGCGCGCAGCGCGCCGTCCCCAATCGTGTTCGCCTGCGACAGCATCAGCTCGCGCGCCTGGCGCAGGAAATGCAAGGCCGATTGCGCATCCGAATCAGCCAGGACTTCGTAGTGCGCCCACAGGATCATTTGGGGCATCGGCACGCCGGCGAACCCATGCGACTGAAGCAGCGTGACAGCCTGCTCGGACGCGGCGGCGGCTTGGTCGCGCCGGTCGGTGTGCAGATAGCTGCGCGCCAAGAGCGCATGGGACCACATCGCGCAGTAGGCGTACATTTGGCCGCTGCGTTCCAGCGCCTGCATCCGCTCGAGTGACGTGTGTGCGTCAGACCATGCGCCGGCGGCCTGCGAGATGCGCGCGTGCTCGAGCAATGCGTGCCATCGAAGATCGGGCGCGTCGACTTCGAGCGCCGGTGCGAGAGCGTGCTCGACCGTCAAGCGGGCATCGGATGGTTCCGTTTCGCGCAGCGCGCCGGCCTGCGCGACGATAACCCAGGCCGCCTGCTCGGCTGACTGGATCTCGTCGGCCTTGTGGCGCGCCTGCTCAAACACGGTGCGCGCCTGGGCGTAGTCGCCCAGCCTTGCCCAGCTCATGCCCAGCCCAATCCGTCCTTGCGTTTCCAGATCGCCGTCGCCCGAGTGACGCGCCAGCTCGATGGCTTTCTCAAAGTGGCCGACGGCGTGGAACGGGTGCGACAGGCCATCACGATAAAGCAGCCCGAGGTCGAAATACGATCGAGCCAGCCCGGCAGGCTCGCCGGCGCGCCTGCGCAGCTCGTGCGCGCGCTGAAACGTGTCGGCGACCGTCTCAAATCGGCCGGTGCGCCAGTTCAGGTGCGCCAGCCCGGCCAGTGTGGCCGCCTCGCCGGCGCGGTCGGCCTGGGTTCGCAGCAAGGATACCCCTTCCTCGAGCAAGGGGCGGGCCAGCTCGTATTGCCGGCCGTCCAGGTATTGGCGCGCGAGCGTGATGATCGCCTTCGCCAGCCGTGCCCCGTCGCCTGCGCGGCGGGCGATTCCCAGCATGTCCTGCAGGTCAGCTTCGACGCGATCAGGCTGCCCGATGGCTGTCCACAATGGGTAGCGCTCCGCCAAAATGTCGAAACGGGCATTGAGAAACTGAACGTGCAGTGTGGCATCGGAGGCCAGGACGGCCGAGTCGAGCAGGGCCAGCGCCTCCTGGTAGCGCTCGAGCGCGGCGGCAGCATTGGCGCTGCGTCTGGCCTGGTCACCGGCCTCCTTGATCCGGCGGATCGCCGCCTCGCGGTCGTCGACGGCGGTGGCTGCCGGCGGGGCGCTGAGCCTGGCCCCGCAGTGGCCGCAGAACGAGAATCCCTCGGGGCTTTCGAATCCGCATTCGAGGCATTTCACAGACATATTGGTGCGCAATTATATCAGCATTGGTATGGCCTGCCGAAATCCAGCTTCCTTGACAGGCGTGTGCACGAAAATGTTGTCAGTCGTTACAGTGCTCGCCAAACCGCGTCCTCGCGGTTGGCCGCCCGCGGGGACGCGGGCGGTGAGCCACCTGACATGTTTTGCGTGCACACGGACAGGCCGAATGCGGAGGCGCTATCGGCACTTATGGTATAATCCGCGCCGAACGCCGCAAACCTCGCAAGGAGTACTGATTGTTCAACCCCATAAACTGGCTGTTGGGGCTATTTTCCCTGGATATCGGCATCGACCTCGGCACGGCGAACACCCTGGTCTACGTCCGTGGCAAGGGCATCATCATCAACGAGCCGTCCTGGGTGGCGATCGACAAGCGCAGCAAGAAGCCTTTGGCGATCGGCGCGGAAGCCAAGGAGATGGTCGGCCGCACTCCGGGCAACATCATCGCCATCCGCCCATTGCGCGACGGCGTGATCAGCGACTTCGAAGTGACCGAGGCCATGCTGGATTACTTCATCAAGAAGGCGCATGCGTCGATGTTCCTCCCCGTCCCCCGGCCGCGTGTGGTTGTCGGCATCCCGTCTGGCGTCACGGAGGTGGAGCGACGCGCCGTGTACGATGCGTGTGTCAACGCGGGCGCCCGCGAGGCTTACTCGATCGAGGAGCCGGTGGCGGCCGCCATCGGCGTCGGCCTGCCGATCATGGAGGCGACCGGCAGCATGATCGTCGACATCGGCGGAGGCACGACCGAGGTGGCGGTCTTCTCGCTTGGGGGCATCATCCTCAGTCGAAGCATCCGCGTGGCCGGCGACGAGATGGACGAAGACATCGTCCAGTACATGCGCCAGAAGTACAACCTGTTGATCGGCGAGCGTATGGCCGAACGGGTGAAGATCAGCATCGGGTCGGCCTACCCTCTGCCGGAAGAGCAGGTCATGACGGTGCGCGGACGGAGCGTGGTGACCGGTCTGCCCGAGGCCGTCGACGTGTCTTCGATCGAGATCCGCGAGGCGCTGGCCGTCTCGTCGCAAACCATCGTGGACACGTTGAAGGCCACGATCGACGAGACGCCACCTGAGGTGATCGCCGACCTTATGGAGACGGGCATCGCGCTGGCGGGCGGCGGCGCGCTCCTGCAAGGTATCGCGCAGCGCCTGACCGAGGAAGTGAAAGTCCGGGTGTGGGTAGCGCCGGATCCCATGACCGCCGTGGCCGTGGGCTGCGGCAAGCTGCTCGAAAATGTCGACATCCTGCAGTCGGTCATCGACAGCGTGGAGCGCAGCCGCCGCAAGACCTCGCGCGTGTCCATCTCCGTTTGATCTGCTGCGCATCACACCGGGTATAAATCGACATGAACCGCGGTCGTTCGCGCGTATGGCTGTTCCCGGTGCTCAGCCTGGTGACGATCGCGCTCCTCCTGCTGCACGAGTCGGGCTTCATCCGGCCGCTGGAAGATGCGGCGCAGGTCGTCATCGCTCCGGTGCAGCGCGCATTGTCGGGCTTCTTCGATGGAATCGGTGACACGGTCGGCGCGTTCCGCGACCTGCGCGAGCTGCGGGAACGAAACGAGGAATTGCAGCGCCTGAATGACGCGCTGATCACCGAGAACGTTCGCCTCAAAGAGATCGAGGCGGAAAATGCCACGCTCCGCGACTTGGTAAACTTCAAGCAAGAGAATCCGACTTACGCGACACAGGCCGCCGCCGTCATTGGCCGCGATCCGAGCCTGTATCGGCAGTTCATCACCATCAACGCTGGCCGTCGCGAAGGTCTGGAGCCGGGCATGCCGGTTGTCACAACAGGGTCGACGCTGGTCGGTCGTGTGGCCGAGGTAGGGCTGCGCTCCTCCAAAGTGCAACTGCTGGTCGACAGCACGAGCGCGGTCAACGTTCGCATCCAAAGCTCGCGTGTGACGGGCCTGGCCGAGGGCCAGCCCGATGCGGAGCTGAGCATGACGCAGATTCCGCTCGACGCGACGGTGAACGTGGGCGACATTGTCTTGACGAGTGGTCTGGGGGGCAACCTGCCGCGCAGTCTGATCGTAGGCCAGGTGACGGACGTGTCTCGTCGTGACGTCGACCTGTTTCAATCGGCCCGCCTGCGACCGGCCGCCGACCTCAACCGGCTCGAGCTGGTACTGGTGATCACGGATTTCGAGCTGCTGCCGGTCGAGCCCGAAATCGAAGAGCCGACGCCCACGCCCGGCCCGACCCCGTCGCCATGAACCCTTATGTCGCCATCCCTTTTCTTGTCGCCGTGGCGCTAGTACAATCGACGTTGTCCCCGCGCTTGCAGATTGGAGCCGCCTGGCCGGATTTTATGCTCCTGGTCGTCGTGTCATGGGCGTTGCTCGGCCGCCTGACCGAGGCGCTCGTCTGGTCTCTGGCCGGCGGCATCGTCGTCGATCTGACGTCCGGCGGCCCGTTCGGCGGCACGGGGTTCGCCCTGATGGTGGCGACGCTGGCGGCGGCTGTCATGGCCGAAGGCGTGTTTCGCGGCCGGGCCATCCTGCCGATCGCGACGGCCTTCGTCGCGACGCTGGCGTTTCACGGCGCGTATCTATTGGCGCTGCTGCTGGTGGGCCAGCCGATAGACGGCCTGGACGCGCTCCTGCGCGTCGCGCTTCCCGCGGCAGTGTACAACGCAGCGTTGAGCCTGCCGGTGTACGGGCTTATGGCGGCACTCGATCGGCGCATCAAGCCGAAGCCGCTGTGGTGGTAGTCGTCGGTCGAATAGTCATTTGGTCACGTAGTCGAAGGGCTCGCTTTGAAGTTTGAAGTTTGGAGTTTGAACTTTCAGATGCAGCCGGTCTCTAAACCCCAATCGAATCCTCGCGTCGTCGTGTTGTACGGCGTGGTTGCACTGATGATGGCGATGTTCGTGGCGCGCCTGTGGCAGATGCAGGTGATCGAGGCCGGCCGCTATGAGACGCTCGCCGACAGCAACCGCTTCCGGACGATCGCAATCGACGCGCCGCGCGGCATCATTTACGATCGCGCGGGCGCCCTGATGGCTCGCAACGCGCCGGCGTACGATGTGACGATCGTGCCGGCGCAGCTGCCCGACGGGGAAGAGAACGAGATGGCCGTGTATCGGCGGCTGAGCGAGTTGCTCGGCATGCCGATTAGCAGCCGGGCGGCGTCCCTTCGCCTTCGCTCCCCACTCCCTTCGGTCGGGGACTTCGCAGGGCAGGCGCTGCCGTTTCGGGCCGCCGGCGGGCGCGGCATCAAGGACATCGTCGACGAGGCGCGGGGCATCGCGCCGTACCGTCCGGTGACTGTTCGCAGCAACGTGCCGCGTGACGTGGCGCTTCAGATCGCGGAGGAAAACCTGCGCCTGCCCGGCGTGAAGACCGTGATCGTCTCCTCGCGCGAGTATCCCGCCGGCTTGCTCGCCTCGCATGTCGTCGGCTACACGAGCCGTGTCTCGGTCGACCTGGTCGATCAGCTCGAACAGGCCATGATCGAAATGCTGTCGGATATGGGCCAGGAATCGGTGACGGCGTTTTATCAGAACGTGCAAGCGGCCAAGAACCATAATCCGGATACCGATCGCGTCGGGCTGACCGGCGTCGAGGCGACGCACGAAGATTGGCTGCACGGCACGAAAGGCGAGCGCAATGTCGAGGAAGATGTCGCAGGACGCGAGATTCGCACAGTCGGGACGCCCATCGACCCGGCGCCAGGACACAACCTCTATCTCACGATCGATCGCGAGCTGCAGCAGGTCGCGCTGGAAGCGCTGCAGCAGCAGATTGACCAGATCAATACCACCGCGGGCACGCTGCGCACCAAACGCGGCGCCGTCGTCGCGATGGATCCACGGAACGGTCAGGTGCTGGCGCTCGTCAGCCTTCCGACCTACGACAATAACCTTTTCGCGCGCGGCATCACCTTCGAGGAGTACGAGGCGCTCCTGAACGAGCCGTTCTTGCCGATATTCAACCACGCCATCGGCGACCAGGTGCAGCCCGGCTCAGTGTTTAAGATCATCCCGGCGGCGTCGGCGCTGCAGGAGGAGATTGTCACACTGCGCTGGACGTGGTACGACTCCGGCTCGATCGTGGTTCCCAACAAATACTTCCCGAACGATCCGCGCCAAGCGCAGACGTTCTTCGGCTGGTATCGGCAGGGCTTTGGCAATACGAATATTGTGGCCGCACTGGCCAACTCTGTGAACACGTTCTTCTACGTGACCGTCGGCGGGTTGGACGTGCCGGGTTATTCCAAGGTCAAGGGCTTCGAAGATCTCAATTCTTTCTTAGATTACGTGCGCGCGTTCGGTTTGGGCCGACTCACCGGTATCGATCTGCCCGGCGAGGCGCCCGGCCACGTTCCGGATAGTCAGTGGAAGCGCCTGACGTACGGCGAGAACTGGTCTCTGGGCGACACGTACAACTTGTCGATCGGTGAAGGTTTCCTAACCGCGACGCCGATCCAGATACTCAATGCGACAGCGGCCGTAGCCAACGGCGGCACGCTGTACAAACCGGAAGTGGTGCTGCGCATCACCGACGCCGACGGTAACGAGGTGGAATCCTTCCGGCCACACATCCTCCACGCGCTTCCGATCAACCCGGATAACCTGGCGATCGTGCGTGAGGGAATGCAAGCCGCCGTTCAGTGGGGTACGGCGCAGAAGGCGCAGGTCGCCGGTCTGAACGTCGCCGGTAAGACCGGCACGGCCGAGTTCTGCGACGATCTGGCGCAACGGCTAGGTTTCTGCGCGGCGGGCTTGCCGAAGCCCACACACGCGTGGTTTACCGCTTATGCGCCGGCTGACGATCCTCAGATCGCGCTCGTCGTGTATATCTACAACGGCGGCGAGGGATCGCAAGTAGCGGCGCCGGTGGCGCAGAAGATTCTCCAGTTCTGGCACGATCGCCAGGCGTCGGGCGGCAGCGCGACCAATGACCCATGACGCCGTTCCAAACGCCTCGCTCGTCGGTCGTCCCCGGTCTGGCAGTCGCGGCAGCGGCCGGCGCGCCGCTTGGGCTGTTCCTGGCCCGATTCTGGCACGAGCTTGACCCCCTTGCTTTCTCCGCGCTTGGGGAATGGCCCGGAACGATTGGGGTTGCGCTTGCCGCCTCGGCATTCCTCGCCGCCCAGTGGTGGTTTCTGTTGCGGCATCTGCTGGGGGCTGCCCTTCCTGTCCATCTACCATTCGCGCTGCTCCTGGTATACGTGTTCTGGCCTGAGGTCGATTCGCGCCTGGCCGCGATTCTGCTCCTCGCTTCGACAGGATTGGCGCTGGCTCTGGTCGCGACAGGCTCAGTCATCCCGCCCCCCCTGTATCCCCCCCGCATGCAGGGGGGATACAGGGGGGGACTCCGCCCGCTGACGATCCACCGGCTTGCGCCTCTCGTCTTGATGCTGGTCGTCTTCGTGCTATACGCGCTGACGCTCGGCACGCACGTCGGCGAAGCAGACACCTTCGAGTTTCAGGTCGTCGCGCCGGCGCTCGGCATTGCGCATCCCACCGGGTATCCGTTGTACGTGATTCTGGGCAAGCTGTTCAGCCTGCTGCCTTTCGGGTCGATGGCATTCCGTGTCAACTTGACGTCGGCGGTGGCGGCGACGCTTGCGGCGGTCGTCGTGTACGCCGTAACCGCGAGGCTGGGCGGGCGGCGCCTGGTTGCGTTCACAGCCGCGCTGGCCTTCGCTTCGGCGCACGTGATGTGGAGCCAATCGATCGTCGCCGAGGTGTATGCCCTCAACGCGCTGATCGCGGGACTCCTGCTGGCGTTGCTGATCGACCTGCTGTCAGATCGGAGCTCGGCAGACGCTCATTATGTCGCCGGCCCACTCTTTCTGCTGATAGGTCTCGGCATCTCCCACCATCTCACGACGATTCTCCTGCTGCCGGCTGCGGCGCTGGCGATATGGATCGCGCGCCCGCGGCTGCCCGTCCGGGTGAGTCTGCTGGCGCTCGCGCTTCTGCTGCTCGGGTTGTCCGTGTGGCTGTATATCCCGCTGCGCTGGCCGGCGCTGCACGGCGGCGCGCCGATGACGTTCGAGCAGTTCGTCGACTACATAACCGGCGCGCAGTTCGGCGGCGCACTGGCCCTCGACGCGTGGCGCGATGCGACGCGCTGGTCGATCGTCGGCCGCCAGTTGTTGGAGGCGTACGGACCGTTCGGGATGACGCTGGCCGCCGTGGGCATCGCCGGCCTGATCGCCGGAGAGAGGCGGCCTGCCCTCGCCCGCCGTGTGCGGGGGTTCGCGCTCATCACAGGCGTCGCCTTCGCGGCGTATGTCTTCTACGGGATCGTGTACATGGTGCCGGACGTGTCCGTGTTTCTCATTCCTGCGTATTTGATCCTGGCCGTCTGGATTGGAGTAGGAGTCGCCACGCTCGCCAGGCTTATCGCCAGCGCGGCGCCCTGCGCGTCGCTCGAGAAGCTGTCTTATTCGGCTGCGCTGTCGGTTTTTGTCCTGATGCCGGTTTTTCTGCTGGCGAGCAACCTTCCCCGGGTCAACCAGCGCGGCGCGGGCGCGCCTGCCGAGGAATGGGGGCATTATGTCCTCGGCCTGCCGATCCCCAGCGGTGCGGCGATCCTCGCCGACAGCGAGAAAATCGCGCCATTGTATTACCTGCAAGCGAACGAAAATGTGCGGCCCGATCTGGACATCCTGGTGCTCGGCACGGAACAAGAGTATCGCCGGCAGCTCGACCTGCGGCTGGCGCAGGGACAGCCCGTGTACCTGGCGCGCTTCCTGCCGGACCTCCCGTACCGAATGCGCTCGCTTGGGCCGCTCGTAGAGGTGTCGAATGTTGTCGAGACGCACCCGCCGGATGAGGCGCAGCCCGACGGCGCAACGTTCGGCGACTCGATCGAGCTGGCTGCCTATGCGATCGACGGCGGCGCGGGGCTAGCTTTTGGCGACCCTTCGACTATGCTCAGGGCAGGCCCTTCGGCTGCCCCTTCGACTGCGCTCAGGGTAGGCGTGGCACGTGTGACGCTGTACTGGCGCGCGCTGACCGACACGCGGCCCAACTATCACGTTCACCTGCGGCTGGTCGACGACGGCGGGCGCATGTGGTGGGAGGATTCGGGCGCGCATCCTGTGAGCGGCTACTACCCGACCGGCGCGTGGCAACAGGGCGAGGTCGTCGCGGACTACCACGAGGTCGAGCTTGACCCGGCTATCCCGCCCGGCAAGTACGCTCTGCAGACCGGCTTGTTCCTACCCTTCGACGACCAAGGCTTGACGGCCAGCGGGGGCGAGGCGTGGCACACGGTCGCATCCCTGATCGCTCCGCCGCGCTCCGCGCCGCCGCTCGCACGAACGTTGCGCCAGGTCTTCGGCGGCCAGATCGCCGTATCGGGCGTGGCGCCGATCGGCATCGTTCCGAAGTCGAGCGACGGGCAGGCGCGGCTGAACTGGTCGCGCATTGCAGAGATGGGAGATGGGGGGATCAGGGTGTCCTTGTCGCTCGTCGATGCGGCAGGGCATGTTGTCTGGTCGAATGTGCTCGAGCCTTACGATGGCGCGTTTCCCGTCGCCGAGTGGCCTTCGGGAAATCTTCAGACTGTGCTCGGCTTTCGCACACCGGATCAGGAAGGCGCCTATTCGTTGCAACTCGCCTTCCTCGACGAGACAGGCGCGCCGCTCCCAGCGCGGTGCGGCTGGCTTGAGCCGGCGACGAGCGGCTGCCCGATCGGGAGCGTGCAGGTTGAGGGTGAAGCGATTGGCGGTGCAGTCAACTTCGACCATCAAGTGCTGCTAACGGAGTGGTCGATCGACCGCGCCGAGATGCCGCCCGGCGAGACGATCGACGTCCGGCTCACCTGGCGCGGGCTGAAAGAGTGGGAGGATGATTACACGGTCACAGTGCAGTTGATCGGCCCGGATGGGCGATTGCACGGCCAGGTCGATGCGTGGCCCGTGCAGGGCACGCTGCCCACGTCGACCTGGAAGGCCAGGCAAACCATCGCCGATCCATACGTTGTGACTTTGCGGCCCGATGCGCCGGGCGGCCGTTATCGCGTCGAGGTCGGCTGGTACCTGTTGAAGACGCTGCGGCGTTTGCCCGTAGTCGATGCCAATGGCCGGCCGATCGACGACAGGTTTGTCGTCGGCGAGTTCGCCGTCCCATAAGCGCCGCGTGGATGGTATAATTCTGTGCGTGACTGCTTCAGGAACCCGTTTTCGGAATGAAAACGGGTTTCTGAACGAAATGACATTGTTCACTTGTAATGCTCTCGATCTTCGTCCACACTGCATAGCAACGGCATGAAAGTCAGGATTCATACCACCGCCGCCGCGTTCGACGTTCTGGCTGCCGATTGGAATACGCTTCTGCACGGCAGCGCGGCCGACACTCCGTTCCTGACGCACGAGTGGCAGACTGCCTATTGGCGAGCGCTGGGCGAAGAGGCGTTGAAAATTATCGAAGTGCGGGATGCCGGTGGCGCGCTGGTTGGCCTGGCTCCTCTCTTCCTGGCGGAGGCCGAGGGCAAGCGATCTGTGCGCCTGGTTGGCGGCGTCGATCCTTCAGATTACCTTGACTTCATCCTGGCGTCTGAGCGTGAGGCAGAACTCGGTTCAGCCATTCTCGATGCACTTGCGGCGGAGGAGGATTGGGATCGTATCGATCTGTACAACGTGCCGGAAGCCTCGCTGACGCGGGCGTGGCTGGCGCAGGCGGCTGCAACCCGAGGCTGGGCTTACACGGACGAGCGCCAGGTGGCCAGCCCTATTCTCCGGTTGCCCGATTCGTTCGACGAGTATGTGGCCGGGCTGGACAAGCGCGATCGGCACGAGCTGCGCCGCAAACTGCGCCGCGCCGACGCGATGGAGGGCCTGCGGTGGTACGTCGTCGACGGCGAGTACGCCAGCGAGCTGGAGCCGGAGGTCGACGCGTTCCTCGACCTGATGGCGCGCAGCCACCCCGACAAGGCCGACTTCATGACGCCGAAGATGCGCGGTTTCTTTTACGAGGCCGTGCGCGCGGCGCATCGCGGCCGGTGGCTGCAACTCGCTTTCCTCGAAGTAGAGGGCCGCAAAGCGGCGACTTACTTGAGCTTCGACTACGGCGATCGCCTGATGATCTATAACTCGGGCTACGATCCGGACCAGTCGGGCGGCTTCAGCCCGGGCATCATTCTGATAGCGCGCCTCATCGAGCAAGCTATCCAGGAAGGCAAGCGCGCCGTCGATTTCATGCGCGGCGACGAGGAGTACAAATACCGTCTCGGCGCGAAAGACACCTGGGTTCATCACCTGAGCGTGGAAAGAGGATGAGGGATGAAGGATGAATGCAGAATGTGGAATGTGGAATTGTGAATGCGGAATGGGGAATACAGAATTGGGAATACAGAATTGGCGATAGGCGATAGGCGATAAGCGATATGCGACAGGCGATAAGCGATAGGCGATACGCGATACGCGATAGGCGATACGCGATAAGCGATACGCAGCAGACGATACGCAAAGGATTGTCTATGGCGATCCATCGTGTAGCGATGTTGAGCGTGCACACCTGCCCGCTGGCGACGCTGGGGGGCAAAGAGACCGGCGGCATGAACGTTTACGTGCGTGACCTGGCCCGCGAGTTCTCGCGGCGCGGGGTGATGGTCGACGTGTTCACCCGTTCGCAGAACCCGCACCTGCCGCACGTCATGCACAAGCTGGGCGCGCGTGGGCGCGTCGTCCACGTGCCGGCCGGGCCGGAAGAGCCGTGTGACAGGGACAAAGTGTTCGACTACCTGCCCCAGTTCACCGCGGGCGTGTTGGATTTCGCGCGCACGGAGGGGATCGAATACGACGTGATACACAGCCACTACTGGCTGTCCGGTTGGGTCGCGCGGGAGCTGCGCGCTGCCTGGGGCAAACCCATCGTCCACATGTTTCACACGCTGGGGCTGATGAAAAACCGGGTGGCCGGCAGCGCATTGGAAATGGAGACCGGCCTCCGCATCGACGTGGAGACGGAGATCGTTGGCTTTGCCGATCGGTTGATTGCGGCCACACCGGCCGAGAAATGCCAGTTGGAATGGCTGTACAACGCCGATCCGGGCCGTATCACGGTGATCCCGCCTGGCGTCGATACGAACCACTTTTTCCCGATGCCGCAGTTGGCGGCGCGCGACCACATCGGCGCACCGCCCGACGACTGGATTATCTTGTTCGTCGGCCGGATCGAGCGGCTGAAAGGGATCGACACGCTGATACAGGCGATCGCGCTCCTGGCGCACGAATGCCCTCCCTGGGTGCAGCACATGTGCGTCTGCATCATCGGCGGCGATCTGACCGCGAACGGAAATGGCGAAATGGAGCGCCTGAAGGCGATGTGCGAGGAGCTTGGCCTGGGCGATCTGGTCACTTTCCTGGGCGCGCGTGATCAGGATCAACTGCGATACTACTACAACGCCGCCAGTTTCGTCGTGATGCCCTCGCGCTACGAATCCTTCGGGATGGTGGCGCTGGAGGCGATGGCGTGCGGGCGGCCGGTGATCGCGTCGGAGGTCGGCGGGCTGGCCCATCTCGTGCGCCACGGTGAGACAGGTTTCCAAGTGCCGGAAGACGATCCGGTGGCTTTGGCATCGACCATCGCCCGCCTGCTGCAGGGTGACGCGCTGCGTGAGCGCCTCGGTCGCCAGGCCGCCGCGTACGCCCAGAAGTATGCCTGGCCGCATGTGGCGGATCGGCTGCTTGAGACGTTTGAGACAGAGCGCAGTGTGCCACTGCAGGTACTCACTTCGGCGGAGTGTGCTTAGCCTGTTTTCCGTAGTTACCGCCGCAGTTGCACTGCGGCGGTCGGGAACGGCAGTGCAACTGCCATCCCAACCTTCGGTATCTGCTCGGTGCGAATTCCAAGCTTAGTGGTTCGGTCCCTATCACCGTTCGTGCCGGCCGAATGTGCCTGATTGCACAAGTCAAGTCGATTCTTGAGGACCGGCGCCTGCTGACCGCGGGTCACTCTTCTCAGCGCCTCAGCGTTAAGTGATGACTGTCACGGCAGGGATCGGCCATTCGTCACTGTAGCGCGCCTTCCTGACACGGTAAGCTTATGCTGACCGCAGCTCAAATTTCCGAGTGAGTGCTCCCGCTGGATTGTCAAATCCAGCGGCGGATTTGGCAATCCGCCGAGAGCAGGTCGGGATTTTTATTTGCGGCCAGCATAAGTCGTGCAACTGTACCGTGCAGAGCCAGTCGAGGAGGCGGCTATGAAAGTGACGATTGATCGCAACATCTGCACCGCTGCGCTGAACACCTGCGAGCACTGCTTCAGCTTCTTCGCGCAGAACCCGATGGGCGTCGATCGCTATTGCATCATCGAACAGATCGACGACGGCTCGGATGAACTGACCTTGACGCTTCGCACTGACAATACGGAGCGGACGATCGTGCTGGACGATGCCCGGCGCGAGCTGGTCGTCACAGAAGGCTGGTCGTCGATGGTCGATTTCATCCCCGATTTCTATCGCGTGTAAGACGCGCGTAAACCGATCGAGCCAGGACTGCGCGACCAACCGAATGCTGATTCGTGTGCACGCAAAACATGTCAGGCCGGACGTAGGGCGGCTTTCCATAGCCGCCGATTTGCGGCGCGTATGGAAACGCGCCCTACGGTTGATGACAACCTTTGTGCGCACCCGCTGATTCGCCCCGCTTGACGGGTTCGCTGGCTCCTGGCATAATGTCGCCCGTGATGAGTGTGGTCAGGCGAAGCATCTCTGCTAGCGACGTGCAGCAGGCCGCGCCTGCCGGTGCGGCGGCAGACGGTCTGTCGGTGTTTGCGTGATGCGTTGCTGACCCATTGCGCGGACTGCCCCCGGCTTAGGAAGAACGCCGGGGGCTTTTTTGTTCCGATGGGAGGAAGCGATGGGAGCATGGGTAATCGGATGGGGATTGGGCGTGTCGGTTGCAGCGCCGATCGGGCCGGTGAATGTCGCGACGATTCAACTGGGCCTTGGGCGCGGATTTGCGCCGGCCTGCGCGTTCGGGCTGGGTGCGGCGTCGGTTGACGCGGTGTACTGCCTGGCCGTGTATCTCGGCGTCGCGCCACTGCTCGTCGCAGCGCCGTGGCTGCGCGTCGTGCTATATATCGCAGGCGCGCTCATGCTCGCCCGCATGGGCTGGGGCGCGCTGCACAGCCGGATCGCGCTCGCATCGGACGCCGGGCGCCGGCCCGCCGATGCCTGGCGATCCTATCTCGCCGGGGTGAGCCTGACGGCGGTCAATCCCGCGACGATTCTGTCCTGGCTGGCCATCGGCGGCGCCGCACTGTCGGCGATTCCATCCGGTGAGGGACTGGCGCTGGTGATCGGCATCTTCTCGGGCAGCGCATGCTGGTTCGCCT
>Ga0209641_10001584_pt1 | contig 20091 bp, 12 predicted proteins | sample RifCSP16_1_FD_184022 | JGI IMG/M metagenome (GOLD analysis project Ga0209641, IMG submission 184022) | Soil microbial communities from Rifle, Colorado - Rifle CSP2_sed 16_1 (SPAdes) (version 2) | ecosystem: Environmental > Terrestrial > Deep subsurface > Rock core/Sediment | place: Rifle... | reverse complement strand
CACGTTGTTACGAAAGCACAGCCCTTGCACGCCTTTTAAGTCACCCCCGGATTGGAGCGTTGCGGCAAGTTCTTTGAGGGTGAAATCATACTCACCGATTGCTATGGCGCCAATGCACGTATCGAGTCTCAGGGTTTCTTCCGGTAGGGCTGAAACGTGGGTGCCAACCAGGGCGATAAAGCAGTCAGAGGCAACCCTCTTGATTTCCTTGGCAATATTGATATCCGAATATATACTAGGCGTGCTGGTATCCAGCACCGCCAGTTGAGGCTTAAAATCCCTCGCCAATGCCAGCACCGCATCAAGCGATAATTTTTCAGCCGGGGCGTCAATGAGTTTTACACAATGCCCCTCCTTTTCAAGCGCCCCCGTCGCATAAGCCAGCCAGATAGGGTAATAAAGCGTGCCGCTCTTGATAACGGCAGGACTGCGCTGCGCCCGTGAGAACCTTTTAAGAAAAGGAGGATTCAGCATTAATATGTTCATATGCTTTAGCTTACTCCAGCTTGTCAGCTTGCCAGCCAGTAATTATAGGACATTGACTTATAAACTCTGAATTATTTCTTTAACTCCTTCAAATACTTCTGCCGGAAGGATACTATCCATACACTTTCGCTGTACCGGATTAAAACATACAGTTTGATCGCAGGGGCTACATTCCAATTTCTTCCAATAGACCTTGACTGTAGAAAATCCTCGCGGCGCACATAGGTCAGGGGTTTGTGGACCAAAAATGACTAATAGTGGTATAGCAAGTGCGCTGGCAATATGTGCCGGGCCTGAATCGCTTGAGAGCACCAAATCACATTGTTTTAAGCTTTTTATAAAATCCATCATACCCACATTTATGAATGTTTCGACCCTTTCAGGAGGTCTACAATTATTTTTAATAAATTTTGCAGTCTCAGCATCTTCGGAATCGTAACCATATATCATGATTAAAGCGTTCTTGTGCTCTTGCAAGATTAAATTTGCAACATCCAGGTAATGTATCCTATTCCATTTCCTATGTTTCCATCCAGCGCCTACACAAAAACCAATTATAAGCTTATCCTTTGAATGCGATTCACACCATGACCTGTTGACTTCAGGCATTTTTATAAAAGGGATAAGCTGTGGAACATTACCATTTTTAACTAAAGGGGCTATAACCTGCCTAAAAATATCAAGCCAGTGTTTTTTCTTTGCAGTTCCGTTTAATATGTTTATTAAATTAAACCTGGATACATCACATACTTTTATTGGTCTTCTTTTGAAAAAAAAAAGGATTTGTACCAACAAACTTAGGATCGCATCAGGCGAAAGAATAATCAGGGCGTCATATTCACGACTCGTTATCTCTTTTAAAACATTTTTTAAGTCAACCCAATCCAGTCTTCCAGTTGACAGACCGCCACCCCTTCCTCTTGTGTGGGTAAGGGTTAATACATTTCTTACATTGGGGAGGAGGGAAGCAATCTCACGGTTATCGGGATGTACAACAACGTCAAAGCCAATGTTAGGATATATAGAGGACAATGCCCTTATAACAGATGTGCTACAAATGAAATCTCCTATGTGCCGAAGGCTAATCAAAAGTATTCTACCACAGGTTTTATTTGATCCAGCCAAGCAATTGCTTTTTATGTTATTCAATGTGCACAACATTGTAGATATTAGATAAAGAGAACCTGTTTTTAATCTCCTCAAAAGAAATTTTCTTTTTGCAGATTTAGCTGATATTATACCTTTGCTATCCTCTATAGTATGTTCACGTTGTATCTTTTTCATTAATCTGTTCGGTCAGATCTTTATTTTCATAGTTATATTGTACGAAGTTTTTTGTTGAGGGATTTTCGGCAGGATGCAAACTACCCTTTATCTTTTCCTCCTGTGATATAAAAATCTTTAATGCAACCGTAGTCAGACCAAGAAGCGCCCAAATTTCCATTTCTAAGAATTTGTAACTCACCACTATCCCTTGGGTAAAATATATAATTAACCCAGCAAAAAGTCCAAAGAGAACAAATTTATTTGCATCATTTGAAATGTATTTGAGCCCCTTTATAATCGAGGTTACTATGGTAAAAATTATGACCAGAAAAATTGATAAACCAATCAGCCCGAACTCTGACAAAAAGAAGAGATATACATTATGAGGAGCCTCAAGATGTACCGAGCCGTATGGTGTAGAAAGCACTGAAAACGAGCCTATGCCCACACCAGTTAAAGGGCGCTCTCTAAACATCTTCATTCCAGCTTCCCAGACATTCTCCCTTCCAGCAATGCTCGTTGTTTCCAAAGGGTTTACCACTCCTTTAAATCTTTCAACAATGGCATGTTGAAGGGCGTCTGGAGTTAACGCCACGAACAATACAAGCACTACAAAACAGCTTATAAAAAATGTCTTTGCTAACCGTTTAGAATAAAAAGAGCAACCAGCAATACCTACAAAACATCCAATCCAAGCGGAACGCGACATTGTATTTGCCAAGACTACCAGCATACTAAAAATGCAAAAGATAAGGAATAGTTTATATTTTCTGGACTTAGAAGTGATTAACTGAGGCACAGCCATCATTAAACACGCGTTCAATAAAAAGCCCAACCTGTGAGGACCTTCCCTAAAGCCTGAAATTCTAACAGGATCACCCCAATGTGTAATTGTTCCAAGGGGAAGGTTTTTTACGGCAGGAAGTGTGGTTGCAATCAACTCAAATAGGCCTGACAATGCACATAAAAGACCAGCTATAATCCATACTTTAAGGGCAATGTTTAATGTTTTTTCATCCGTAACACTATTTATAGTGAGAAAAAACACACCAATCCCGTAAAGGGTTAGCAAAAACTGTCTAATCCCTAAATTAACATTTACTGTCCAGAAGAAGGAAAACAACATCCAACCAATCAAAATAGCAATTGAGAAATTCAAGATGTTTTTTCCGAAATAAAGCTTTTTTGTTATTAATCCATTTAAAAGCCAGCTCAAGACTGCTACGGCGGTGGCAATCTGCGTGTACCTCAAATCCATTTGTCCCTCAACGTCCCCTGTGCCACGCAATGTTACTTCCCAAAAAGGAAGTAGTAATATAGCAAGTAAATATGCATGGAATGGTTTTGAAAACAAATAAAAAACTAAGGGGATACCTATAAGAATTATTATCATAGGCTTTAAAGGAAGGAGCGTCCCAATTGCCGCCAGGCATATCTCGGCAAGAATAATTGGCAGCCATAGTCCTACATTTGTTCGAGGTTGTAATTTGTCTCTAAGAATCGCAATATTCATATTTCTATAATTACATTCGCAAGGAAGTAATTTTAATATCCTCAATATCACCTTCCAAATATATAGGGGTATTTGTAACATTTAATGTGAATTTCCCTTCTACTACAGGGATTGTTTTTGCATTTTTACCATATATGTCAAACACCTTTATGGTTTTTGTATTTGAGGATAATTCTATGGTTTTTTTGCCTTCCCACAGCCAGAAAACACCCGTGAACATACCGCCTTTTTTGAATATACACATCTTTCCGCTATTTCCTATGTCTAAGCCTCTGACAAAATTAGCCCCGTCTATTTTTTCAATCAGGGTTTTAAATGCCCGGTACGAGGGTTTCTGTTGATAAGCATAATCTATGATACCCATTGTCCTTGTGGACTCTGATGCTACCTTCCATTTTGGTTTTTTTTCTTTTATTCTTTCCATATATTTTTGGTGTTCCGGACCCGACTGTGGGGCTTTGTCCCTTGTCCTTGTCCAGAAAATCCTTTCTACCCCAAGGGACCTTCCCAGTACCATTGTAATTACCAATCTGTTTGCCTGGTCTTCTGGGTTCAGGGGTGCGTAGGCCAACGGCCTCCCGTCCTTAGATATTTTGTTTTTTTGCCAGCCTGCAGGAGGATTGAATAAACTGGGCCATCCAATGGCGCCGTATTGAATGGGCTTTTTATCTTCACCAAATTTTTTTAAAAACTCTTTAAAGGCTATCGTGCAGGATTCGATATTGGTAATAAAGGGGAATGCGCTAAGAAGTACATGGAAATCGTACATATCCACGTATTTTTCTCCGCCTGCTTTATGAAATGCTTCCAGATATGTTTCTCTTATTTGCATGTTACCCTCTAATCCAGACATGACGACAGTGCTATCTGGCCGCTCTTTCTTTACGGCTTCATACCCTGCTCTGTATAAATCTGCAAGGTGAGTGGGCTCAGTCCAGTGCTTTTTATTTTGCGGGGCATTAAAGAATGCCCATGTCTTCACCTTGTTCTTGTATCTTTTAACCGCAACCGAAACAAAATCTGCTAAATCTTTGGGATTTTTGGGTGGTGGAGCGAATTTTCTGCCTTTCCAATTCTCTGGATTTAGTGTAGGGTCTATAGCCCAGCGTGGAGTACCCACAACGATGGTTGTTACATCTATTCCACAACTTGTAAATTTATTAACTAATTCATCATATACCTTCCAGCTCTCTTCGGAAAATTTACCCTTTTTCTCTTCAATATCGTTCCACAATATCCGAGAGACAACAAGCTTTACTCCCAACTCTTTAAGTAAGTTTATGGTCTTTTCAGGGTCTTCCCAATCCTCATTGTACGGGTTACAAACTATGCCGAAATTCCCCTTCCCCTTAACCTCCCCAACCTGGGTGGAGGGTCGGGCGGGGGTTGGTTTTTTATCTTTTGCAAATGTGGTGGTAATAAAAGAGAGAATTGTTGCTGATAAGAACACAAAAACAATGCTATTAACTATCCTTGCCTGCGTAAGTCTAACAATCTTCATATTTAATTCCTAATCTTTATAACCCAGAGACCGTAATGTTTCCTCTATTTGTTTTTCTTCTTTTATATTATACTCAACCTCCTGCCGTATAGGAATGGATGATTCACCCCCTTCTGAATGTCTTATAGGATGGGTGTGTAAATAAGACGGATTGATTATCTCTGTAATAACCCTTCCATCCATATCTTCAGGAACAGGCGCCCCCATAAGGTAAAGTACCATTGGGGCTATATCTATTATCCTTGCGCCTGTAATATTTTTGCCACACTGTACAGGTGAACCCTTTATAATCATGATGCCGTCTATTCGATGAGATCCCGTCTGTACAGGGTCTTCTTTGGTCTCTTCTATGGTAAAGGTCTCGATGGGCAATTTGCTTTTTGAGAGGCTGCTATCCCGATACGGGTACATATATTGCCTTTCTTTCTGAACAAGTATAATATCGGGCGCAAGGTTTGTCGCATCCCCGGAATAAATATCTTCCCTTCTTAGGGCTTCAGAGAAAACTTTCTTTCCCGATTCAGGGTCTCTAAAATCCAACGCCTTTTCAATTATTTTGTTTCGGAGGGCATCATACTCTTTGTCATCGCCTACGGTTCCTTTAGACTCCCTTCCTTTGCGGTTTATCCATATCAGTTCGTTGTTACCGTAAGAGAATGCCTTTGTCCGTGACCAATCTATGCAGGAGTCCCAATAAATTGTCTTGACCCTGGATTTTAACCAGGGGAAGATGCCGCCGAGTTTATTTTTGTATTTTCTGGAGATATATTTTTTCGCCAATAAGATACCCTTCTTCAGAAGACCAGCTTTATTGGTATCTGTGTTTAAATTGTCTTTATAAGTCAAGAACCCTTCCTGAGCAAGCCAATTGTTAAGGTAAAGAGCCTTATTACCGTTAGCCCCTGCTCCGTGGTCTGATAAAATGAGAACCGTGGTATTATCATCTAACCTTTCTATTAAGTTTCCTATTATTTCATCAATTTTTTTATAAATTTTAAAGATGCATTCTCCATATAGTGTGCCCTGCGAAGGGTCGTGAAACGGGTGGTTGGGATCCATATGTTGCCAGAAGAAATGCTGTACGTGGTCTGTTGTGCCAAAGACCATGCAGAAGAAATCCCAACTCTTATTTTGGAAGAGGTAATTTGCAATCTTGGAGTGTTGATCAACCACGGAAACCATATCTTCAAATATCCTGTCAAATCTGTTTAATCTTATGTGGTCCTTGGGAAAGGGTTTAATTGTGTATTTTCCTACCTTTGATACAATTTCTTTAAAAAGTTCCCGAGGATAAAAGATTTTTTCGTTAACATCAGGGGCTGTTAGTCCAGAAACCATGGAGCCGTTTACTTCTTCAGGTGGATAAGTCATAGGAACGTTAAAGACACAAACTTTTTTATCATGTTCGCTGAGAATCTTCCATAAACTTTTTCCCCTCCTTCGGAGGTTATTGGCAAACTTTATATCATAGCTATTTCCTGTGTGATAGAGGAAGTGAAAAAGGCCGTGCTTTCCAGGGTTTTTCCCCGTCATGAAGGAAGCCCATGCCGGCGCTGTATGAATAGGAATGGTGGACCTCAGGTTGCCCCACGCACCCTCCTGAATTAGCTTGGATAAAACAGGTAGCTTGCCTTCTTTTACCCATGGCATGATAAGGCTGAAGGTGGCGCCGTCAAGCCCAATTATAACAACTTTTTTGTGATTTGTTTTGCTCATCAAAACCCTCCAAATCATTTGTATAAGGGTCATACAGTACACTAAAATATGATTGAAGGTGGATTTCACTCACCATAATGTTTGTATTTTTGTCTGCCTATGCAGGTAGGTCTCACGCAAACATAAAAATGGTAAAAAATAACACCTGTTATTGATAATAACACAAAAACAGAAAGGGTAACCGTTTTTTTTCTTTAACCCCTAATCTATATAACCCAGCGATTTCAAAGTTTCCTCTACCTGTTTTTCTTCTTCACTGGTATATCCAGCTTGCCGGCTTACAGGGATAATTGACTTGTCCCCTTCTGAATAACTTACGGGATTAGTGTTTAGATAAGACGCTTTGATTGCTTCTGTAATAACGCTTCCATCCATATCTTCAGGGACAGGCGCTCCCATAAGGTAAAGTACGGTGGGGGCAATATCAATTATTCTTGCGTTTGTAATATTCTTGCCATCCTGCACAGGCGAGCCTTTTATAATTAAAACACCATCTATTCGATGGGATGCTGTAGGCACGGGGTTATTTCTGGTTCCTTCTAAGGTAACCTTTTCGATGGGCGATTTATTCCTTGCCAGGCGGCTGCTCCTGTAGAGATACGAAAGTTGCCTTTCATTCTGAACAAGTATAATATCAGGCGCAAGCTCTATATCACCCCCATGATAAATCTCTTCTTTTTTAAGGGCTTCAGAGAAAACTTGTTCACCCGTTTCGGGGTCTGTAAAATCCAGCGCCCTTTCAATTATTTTGCTTCGTAGGGCTTCATATTCCTTGCCATCTTTTACAGCGCCTTCAGATTCCCTTCCTTCGAGGTTTATCCAGATTAGTCCGTTTTTGTCGTAAGAAAATGCCTTTGTTTGTGACCAGTCAATATGGGGGTCCCAGTACATACTTTCAACCTTAGATTTGAGCCACGGGATACCACGTAGCTTGTTTTTATATTTTCTGGGGATATACTTTTTTGCCATTAATATGCCATTCTTCAGGAAACCAGCTTTATTGTTGTTAACGCTCGGATTACCTTTGTAAGTCAAAAATCCTTCCTGTGCAAGCCAGTTGTTAAGGTAAAGCACCTTATTACTATTAGCTCCTGCCCCGTGGTCTGATAAAATGAGAACCGTGGTATTATCATCTAGCCTTTCTATTAAGTTTCCTATTATTTCATCAATTTTTTTATAAATTTTAAAGATGCAATCTCCATATAACGCGCTTTGCGAGGGGTCATAAAACGGGTGATTTGGGTCCATGTACTGCCAGAAGAAATGTTGTACGTGATCTGTGGTGCCAAAGACCATGCAGAAGAAATCCCAACTCTTATTTTGGAAGAGGTAATTTGCAATCTTGGAGTGTTGGTCAACCACGGAAACCATCTCTTCAAATATCCTGTCAAACCTGTTTAATCTTATATAATCCCTGGCAAAGGGTTTAATATTGAACAGTCCCACTTTTGAGACGAGTTCTTTAAAAAGCGCTTGAGGGTAAAAAATCTTTTCGTTAACCTCAGGAGCAGTCAGACCAGAAATTAAGCATCCGTTTACCTCTTCTGGAGGATAGGTTATTGGCACATTGAATACAACAACCTTTTTGCCCATTTCACTCAGGATTTTCCAAAAGCTTTTCCCTTTTCTACGAAAACTATTCACGAATTTCATATCGTAACTATTTTTTGAACGATACCGGAAGTCAAAGATTCCGTGTTTCCCCGGATTTTTCCCGGTAATGAAAGAAGACCATGCCACAGCGCTATTAAAAGGAAGAGTAGACTTCAGGTTGCCCCACGATCCTTCTTGCATTAACTTAGATAAGACAGGAAGCCTGCCTTCTTTTACCCACGGTATAATGAGGCTAAATGTTGCCCCATCAAGCCCTAAAATAACAACCTTATTGTGATTTGTCTTGCTGCTCATAATTGATTCGTGATCCCCTTTCCTTTCCAAACGTGGGATTAATTTTTCAATTCAGGTTTAGTGAACGTCTCTGAGGTGAAAATCAGCACGGCGAAGCGCATGGTCGTACTTTTCAAGGCGTCCTTGATACCTTGCCTGAATGATGCGATTCCAGTCCGAAGAGTCTGTGACCGAAAGTTTTTTACCAAGAGAAAGACCGCTTCTTAAAGAATTGTTCATTGTATTATAAGAAAACAACCCTTGCCTTCCTATAGAAACAATCTTATTGAATGTGGATAAATAAGAAAATATCGTTTCAAGATTCTTGTAATAGAGCAGGTCATATACTGGATATGCGTTTGGTATTCTTAATACCTTATACTTCTCTATCTCATTTCTTTGTAGAAATCCTTCCTGTTCCAATGATGCCATCACAAGGTCGTGGATGGATTTATCATCCCTTTGAAGTATTTCATCGTCCTTAAAGCAAGTAATCTCGACGCATAAGGAGGTCTTGTCACTGGGAGCCATTTTCCCACTCAGGTTAGTAAACTCTGTAATTCTTTTAAAGGGAAAACGTCTCTCTGAAAAATAGATGCATCCATGCTTTGTGACCTGCTTCCTATTAACACAAAGTAATAGGGCAATCAGAACCCTGTATTTTAAATCCTCGACGGCTCTAAGAACATCTTCATCTGGTGCGGGAATAAGCATCCTTGTTAGTTCATCTACTGGGATCGTGGAGACAAGAAAATCCCCCTTTACAGAAGATTCTTTCCCCTCTGAAACATATTTTACATAAACATCCGATGAATGCCTGTCTGGGGGACTTGCTTCATGCCCTACACAGGAAGCTGCAAGTGTCTTTGCGCCGAGAATAATTTCCCCACCAAGTTCTAAGAAGGACTTTGCCAGTTGCTTGCTTATTGTGTCTATACCTAATGGTGGATAACTGATAACCCTTCCCCCCTTAGCGCCGCCTGTAATTGTTCTCGTCCCTAGCCTAAAAGGATTCATATTCCTTAAAAACTTGAGCTTCTGTACACCCCAATCCTTTGATACCAACCTTGGAGAAATCCCGTACAGCTTGCTTATGTAGTCGCCTAAATGGGTATAATTATATATTCTTTTCCCCACGGAATTGATTACCCAATCCTCCACGCAATCTATTGAATCATCATTTGGGTTGCCTCTGATTCCTCTAACTGCGAGATCAAAAAATATTCTAGGTAGCCATGAGCGTTCAAGGTTAATTAAAAAATCCTTAGGTTGAAATGGAAAATTAAAGTAACATTTCCTGAAATACATCTTGCCGAGGAAACTGTTGAGGGTTTTCAGTTCGAGGGTGTTTCCAAAAAGTTCACTCAAAGCCTGCAACGATTGCTTGCCAAAGAGAAAATGGGGACCTATGTCAAAGGTGTATCCATCCATCCTGACACACCTTGTCAGACCTCCCACTTCAGGTTCTTTTTCTAACACGACTACGTCATGCCCATTTTTCTTAAGGGTCAATGCGCATGATAGTCCTGTTAGTCCGCCACCTAAAACGATGAATTTCAAATTATACTACTCCTTTCGTAACTACTCAGCATATTGAGTAACTTAATTTTAATAAATAACATATAACAAGAAATGAAACTTGTCCTCATGAAAATGGGGAAATGTTTAAGTGTTTTTTGACGATTGATTTTTTCAGGCAGTTTCTATACTTCTCACAAAGATTGAAATTAATTCTATGCATTCGGTAATACCTTTATCAACATCATATTTTTTATTGCCTCACTCAATATAACCCAGCTCTTGCAAGAATTCTTTTACTTTAGCCGCCTCTTCCTGAGAATAAACGTCCTTCGTTAAAAGAGTATCTTCTCTTTCTTTATCGCCATCGGGAGATTGTTCATATTGAATTGTGTTGGTTTTCAGAAACTCACTATTAAATGCATCGGTCAGTGCCTTTCCATCAACATCGTCAGGTACTGGAAGACCCATCTGATACATAACGGTGGGAAAGACGTCCATAATGCCGGCGTTGGTAATCTCTGCGCCACTTTTGATGTCCTTCCCCTTCATTATGAGGATACCGTTGGGGCGATGCATCCCGCTTGTGCCGCGCCAGTGGCTCTGCTTGACCACAAATGAACCCCCCAAGCGAGTGGTATTTTTCCCACGAAAAAACTTCCAGCTTATGTCGTATTTGTTATCCTTAGTAACCAGCATGATGTCTGGAAATTCTTCTACATAAGGGCCACTATATAACTCTTCTCTTTTAAAAGCCTTTTCAATAACGTGTTCCCCGGTTTCAGGGTCTTTTAAATGCATTATTTCCCTGATTATTTTCTCACGGAGTTCCTCATATTCTTTTCCCTTATCAACCTGACCTTGCGGATATTCACCCTTAAGATTTATTCTTATGCCTTCTACTTCGCCAACAAATGCCTTTGTATTATCCCAGTCAATACCTGCAAGCTTAAAATAGCTCGTAGCCCTTGAGACTGCACCAGGAAGGCGTTTTTTTATCTTAGCCTTGATATTGGGCGGAACATTCTTAAGCAATACGGTAAGAACCTTCTCAATGAAATTGTAAAGGGTATCAGATATGGGAAATACGCCGTCTCGTTTGCCTTTGTCTTTTTTTGAAAGAAGGCATAATGTTCTCAACCATTCATTTAAGTAAATTGCCTTGTTTATGCGCTGCCCGCTGCCATGGTCTGACATTACAATCAGAGTTGTATTATCATCCAGTTTGTCAATGACTGATTGAAGCACATTATCTAATTTCTTATAGACCGAGTTTATGGCTTGTTTAAGTCTATCATCACAGGAAGGGTTATGGTAAGGGTGTGTCGGGTCCATATATTTCCAGAAATGGTGTTGTACAGTATCGGGGTTGTTAAACTTGACGACAAACAAATCCCATTTCGCATTGTCAAGGAGGTGAAGTACGAGTTTTTGCCTGGCCTCTATAGAGGAGAAAATCATGTCGAGGGCCTTATGCCGACGCCTATCGTTACTTAAGTACCCTCCAAGAATGAGGCTTATTTTGTAATCGTTGGAAATCTTAAAGATTTCCTCCTTAAATGATGCAGGATATGTGAAGCAGGCATTGGTAGTAACTGCATCAGAGCCACTAACTAATATACCGTTAACCTTTTTTGGTGGATATGTCATGGGTACGTTAATTACTACTACGGATTTACCTTTACGGCTCAAGACCTCCCAGAGCGCTAACGATTTATTATCATTGCCAGTTAGATACCTTATCTTGTAACCATTATTTTTATCCCTTTTTGTGAATCCGATTATGCTGTGCTTACCGCAATTTTTACCTGTTGCAAAGGACGTCCAGGCTGGCGCAGAGACTGTTGGAATGGTTGACCACAGGGTTCCGTGCACTCCGTTCTCGATTATTTTCCTGAAGTTGGCGAGTTCCCCTCTCTCAATTAATGGCTTGATGATGTCGAAGGTCGCGCCATCCAGCCCTAATATGAAAACCTTTTTTGCACAGTTATTCATTTATGTATATCAATATTATTCCAAATATCCGAGGCTTCTTAAACTTTCTTCGATTTTTTCTGATTCAGAATCCTTGTACGTCTGTATTGTACTAATAGTTTGCTTGTGTGTCTCAATATTACAACCGCGGCCTGAGTATTTAACAGGCGTTGCAGATATATAATCTTTGCTAAACATGCCTGTTATCACCTTCCCATCTGCATAGTTTGGTATTTCAAGACCAAGACAATAGAGAACAGTTGGAAATATATCGACAATATCAATGGGTTGAATGGAATTGTTTTTAAGTACATCACTACCTCTGGCAATGAAAATTCCATTTAATTTATGTGTCCCACTGGTAAGAATCCCGTCCCTTTTTTCAATAGTTATGGCCTGGCGGGCAGCACCATCCGGAAAAAACCTTTTTACGAACTTGCAAGCGCCTTCTTTTGGCCAGATTATAAGGTCAGGGGCTTCACTTGTATAAGGGCCAACATATAAATCTTCCCTCTTATATACCTTTTCTATTAACTTTTCTTTTGTCAAGGGATGCTCAATATCTTCAAGGTCCTTAATGAGGCTTTCTCTAAGCTCCTCATACTCAGCCCGGGAATTTACGATGCCCTGCGGTTCTCTCCCGACGAGATTAATCCTCAAAGAAGCAAAGTTTTCACTTGAATACACCTTTGTCTTGCTCCAATCAACTACTGAGCGATGAATGAGGGATGCAGCCCTACCACGCATCTTTGGGAAGAACCTCTGGAAAGTATCCTTGGCCCTTGAAGAAAGATATTTGAATAAGAGAGACCTGATCCACTCGGCAAAACTTCTGGCTTGAGTTTTAACAAAAAGTTTTATCTTTTTAAGTGGGTTAACTATTTTTGAGTTGCTGCTCTTAAGTGTAACTAAGTTCTTACGCCTTAACCATTCGTCAATGTATATGACAACGTCTGGGATAGGTCCGGAGCCATGATCAGAGACAACAAATTGCATTACATCTTTATCCAGATCAGCGGTTAATTTCCCAACGGTTTCGTCCAGTCTTTGATAAATCCTCAAGATTGCATCCTTGAATTTTCTGTTTACGGAAGCGCTGCTATCCGTCATGTATCTCCAGAAATGGTGCTGCACCTGGTCTGTTGCAGTAAAGTTTACTACAAAAAAGTCCCATTCATATTTATTCATCAAATATAAAACCGCCTTTTCCCGGGATTCGGTCATGCACAGGAGGTCATTTATAGCCTTTATTCTTTTGGCATCTGTATTAAGAGAGCCTGCCACATGCAGGTGTACCATGTAATCTTTTGTCACGTTTAAAATCTCGTCCTTGATTTCCTTAGGATACGTAAAATCTGAGTCAACTCCCGGGGAGTCCATTCCACCCACAAGGATTCCATTAACCTCCTCGGGAGGATATGTCATGGGAATATTTATAACGATGACCTTTTTCCCCTGCTCGCTTAGTATCTTCCAGAGAGTTTTAGCCTTTATGGATTTATTATTCACAAATTGCAGGTCATAAGTGCCTTTTATCTGTTCTTTGAATCCAAAGACGCCGTGTTTGCCAGGGTTGACCCCGGTCATGAACGAACCCCATGCCTGCGGTGAAAATGGATGGATGACAGACCTCAGAACACCACGTGTGCCTTCTTCCATAAATCTTTTCAGGTTGGGCAATTTGCCTTCCCTGACCCACGGGTCTACCAGGTCAAAGGTCGCGCTGTCTAAACCTATACAAAAGACTCTTTTTTTGTTCATTGGTTGCATATATTGGCCCCTAATCCAGAACAGGCTTTCTCCTGCTTATAAGCTGCTTAAAGATTGATATTTCGTCATGGGTAAACGTTTTTATTAATAATAACGTAACGGCATACACCAACATCCCGCAGCCTACAGCCATGTAAATGTTAATCTGATAAATATAAAACAGAACGGCACAGGTTGTAATACTTGCAACTATCGGTTTTAAGGTTACCTTGCTAATATGAATATAACTGACATACTTGAATACAAAATAAAACGTCAACCCGAACATCGCTATTTCAGAGACAAGTGTAGCAAGGCTTGCTCCAATATAGCTCATTTTTGGGATAAGTATAATATCCAGGGCGAGATTTATACAAAGTGAAACAATGGTTGCCACCATGCTATAGGTTTGTTTGTTACCCACGATAAGCATCTTTTGCATAAGATTACTCAGGAACATTAACGCAAGTACCCATCCAAATATCTGCAGGACGGGTGTAGCGTCAACAAATGCCTTTCCGAGAATGAGGGTGATAACTGGCTTTGAAAAATAGCTGAAAAAGATGCCGAAGGGGAGCCCTATCAAGATGAGAAACTTAAAGCTTTTTTCATATCCCCGTTGTAAGGACTCTTTTGAGGTAGTCGAGTAGCGTGAGAAAAGGGGAAATATTGCCTTCGTTGCGCCTTCCGCAAAAAACATTAAGCTTTGTATAATCTTGTAGACGCCGTGAAACAAGCCGACCTCTACACTACTTTTCATGGCTGCAAGGACAAGTGTATCTATCCTGTAATTCAACTTCCTTAAGATATTTTTGATGCCAATCGGGTAAGCCTCCTTTATCAGATACTTCCATAGGTCACAATTACCCCGGAGCTTTAACCGCATAAATTTCCTGCTGACTACGTAAAAGCCTAATATACATTCAGAGGCAAAGGTTAATATAAGGGCAATAAATACCCCTATGAGGCCATAACCCAATTTCACCACGCATAAAATAGAAATCACGTATATTGACTGGGCTAAGATTGTTTGATAAGCATCGTACTCCATTTTTTCATAGGCTTGAAATATGGCTGAGAAAAGCTTTGAAAAGAGTTCAAACGAAACTGCAACGGCGCACAACGGGGCTACAATTTTAACTACCTCAGAAGAGCTTATCAGATTAATTGACACCGTAATTACTAAGATAGTAATTAAAGAAAGGAAAATATGCAGCAAAAAGGCGGAGGCGTAAATCTTCCGGGCATTCCCCTTATCCCTTGCCATTTCCCGCACGACAATTGATGGGACGCCCATGCCCGACATTACCTTAAAAATAGCGGCAAATGAAACCACAAAAGCATATTTGCCAAAGTTGTCTATTCCAAGATACCTTGTAAGCAACCCAATGGATACCAGATTGGTTAAGGCATCGAATCCAGTTGCTCCATAGTTGGCGAGGGAATTCTTGATAATTCTTCTGCCAGCAGGGACAACACCATCAGGATTAAAACTCATTTACTTCTCCAATTTAAATATAACCAAGATTTCGCAAACGTTCTTCAATCTGTTTGGCTTGCTGCTCTGTATAGCTGGACGCTGATGACTGGGTAGCGCAGCTAACCTCCGCTTCACAAAATTCCGGGCCCTTAGACTTGGTATAAGCAGGTACAAATGCAGAGGTCAAGACCTTGCCATCCATATCTGAAGGTATAGGCACGCCCATCATAAAAAGAATCGTGGGAGCCAAATCTATAATCTCCGCTCCGAATAGTTCGAGATTAGCATTAATTTCCTGCCCGTTCATCATAAGGATACCATTGCGTCTGTGATTTCCGCCTTTTTTAAGTTCTGACCACTCATTTAAATCGCTGTGCTCTAAGGCGGACTCAAAGATTGCGCAGTCCCTGTCGTCATAACCAGGCCAGGAGGTATATTCGCCATTTTTCCATGTCACCAGTAAATTCGGTGCGCTATCAAGGCAGTTACCATGATAGACCTCTTCGCTCTTGAACACCCTATCAACCACTGCTTCGCCGTTTTCAGGGTCTCGGAGTTCCATGAGTTTATTAATCAATTCCTCACGCAGCATCTCATATTCCTTACCCTGGTTAACAGTACCCATAGGGTATCGCCCCTTCAAGTTGATAAACAAATTGGTGCTTTCCCTTCCAAAACAATAAACCTTTGTATTGCGCCAGTCTATTTCTGAGAATACCAGTTGTGACTTTACCTTTTGCCTAAGCCCTGGAAAGGTTTTCTTCAGCCAATCTAACCTTGAGGTTGAAAACACCCTCTTTATGCCCTGATGCGCCAGTTTCATCATTGAGACCTTTTTGCTCATGTTGCAATACCGTAATAGGCCCTGCGATTCGAGCCATTTATTCATGAATACGGCTTTACTACACCGCCCGGCTCCATGATCCGAGAGGATTAAAAGTCCGCTTTCCTCAGGCAATACCGCCAACAAATCTCCTAATATACCGTCTGTCTTAATATACATGTCTTTTATTGCGTTGCCGTACTGTTTACGTTCTTCCGGGCTGATGGAGGTAAATGTCTCGTCCATATACTGCCAATATCCATGCTGAACAAGGTCAGTGGCGTTAAAGACCAGCATATAGAAGTCCCATGTGTGGTTTTCCATCAGATAGAACATGAGCTTCCTCTGAAAATCCAGGGTCTCATGTATTTGTTTAAGGAATGTGACTGGATCATGCCCCTGTGCATAATCTCTTAATATGTACTCCCCCAGGGCGCCCTGTATTTCTTTATACACTCTGGCAGGATAAACAAAGTTAGAATCAATGCCCGGCGCATCGAATCCGGAAATATTTATACCATTAACCTCTTCCGGCGGATAGGTCATTGGCACATTTATCACAATAACCTTTTTCCCGGCATCGCTGAGCAATCTCCATATAGTTGCCCCTTTTCTCATGCCTCCACTGGTATAGAGTAATTCGTAGCTATTCGGCTTATGTACAACAAAATCATAGATGCCATGCTTCCCCGGATTCTTCCCCGTCATAAAAGAAGTCCATGCCGGAGGGCTCAATGGGTGCAATGTTGACCTTAATTCACCCCATGTGCCTGTTTGCATCAACCGTGCAAAGTTTGGCAGTAGCCCCTCTTTTATCCAAGGGTTAATCAGGTCAAATGTTGCGCCATCTAAACCAAGTACAAATAATTTCTCGCTCATTTCATGTACCACAGACAATCTTGTTTGCCCGTGCCACCCAATCCTTTAAAAAATTTATCCGCGGTTTATCTTCACAAAGCCGTTTAAACGGCTTAAACAGTTTAAACAGTTTAAACAGCTTGAACGGCTCGAACTGTTTAACCAGTACTTTTTATCGTTATGAGGCTTCGCCTCTCTAGTCTATATATCCCAGACCCTTTAATCTTTCTTCTATTAGTGCAGCTTCGCTATCGGAATAGGTTCTCTCCTTACGTTCGCTTGGCTCAGTATAAGCCTGAGCCTGTATGTAATCTGCTGTTTCTTGTTGCCTGCCGATTTTCGCTTGGTTATGCCGGATAAAGTCTTCTTTAAATATTTCTGTTAATATCCTTCCATCGGTGTCTTCCGGGATTGGAATACCCATGGTAAAAAGTACCGTTGGAAATATGTCAACGATGTTTGCATCCTGAATTTGAAGGGATTGTTTAATATGTTTGCCCAAGGCAAGGAAAATACCCTCCCTTCTGTGAATACCGCTAGGCCTGCTTACCGTCTCCGACCATTCTAATTCTTTATGCGTAAGGAACTGATACCACTTGCCGTTTTTGTTGGTATAACTTGGCCGCTGGATATAATCGTCATTCTTCCACTGTATCAGAAGGTCTGACGCTTTATATGTATACTTACCGCTGTACATTTCTTCGTTCTTCAATACCCTTTCAACTATAGGTTCGTTAGTTTGGGGACATCTTAGGTTGAGGAGTTTGTTAATAATATCCTCTCTAACCTTTTCGTACGCATCTCCGGGTTCAACAACCCCTTTCGGCTCACGTCCCTTTAGGTTTATCCAGATTGTTGGCGCATTCTCTCTGGAATACGCAAGGGTATTGTCCCAGTCTATTCCCGATAAGTATAATGTAGAATCCACCCTGTTCCTTAGTCCTGGAAAAGCCCTTGCTAATTTTTCTTTCACACTTCTTGAAAGAAAACCTTTAAGTAAAAAGTTGATTGTTCTGAGACCCTTATGCGCCACTTTTTTTATTTGACTTTTTATAGAATTATTGGAAGTGAATCTTAAAAACCCTTGTTTTGCCAGCCAGTGGTTAATATAAAAGGTCTTGTTGCTTGATGGTCCGCCACCGTGGTCAGACATAATAAAAATAGTAACGTCCTCCGGGAGGTCATTTATTAAATCATTTACTGCCTTATCAAGTTTTTGGTAAATGCTGTAGATTGCGTTTCCAAAACCTTCTTTATCTTCCGGGTCGTAGTTGGGATGGTTTGGATTTATGAACTTCCAGAAATAATGCTGAACACGGTCAATCGAGGTAAAAACCACGGTAAAGAAATCCCATTCTTTATTTTTTAAAAGGTATTTAGCTGCCCTAAGCCTGCTTTCTATTGATTCATACATTTTATTTAAGGCAATGTCCCGTCTTCCCTTATGGATGAAACCAGTAACCCCTGGCTCAAGTATATAGTCACCTACTGCTTCGTTGATTTCCCGGAGCAAATCTGGTGGATACACAGAGTCTTGGTTTAAACCTGGTGAATCCCAACCGGATATAATACAGCCGTTTACCTCCTCAGCAGGAAATGTTATAGGCACATTAATAACAACTGTTTTCCCCCCTGCATCGCTAACTATTCTCCAGAGCGTTTTTCCGTTTCGATACGAGGCGTTAATGAATCTTACATCATAACTATTTGGAACAGGTTCGACAAAATCGAAAATTCCATGTTTGCCTGCGTTTTTGCCCGTCATAAATGATGTCCATGCCTGAGGGCTATTTGATTGATGCGTTGAAAGGAGTACTCCGTGAGTTCCATTCTCCAAAAATCTCTTGAGGGTAGGCAACCTACCCTCTTTAACCAACGGTTTAATTAAATCAAAAGTCGCACCATCCAAGCCAATGATTAAAACTTTTTCTTGTATCATTATTTACCCAACCGCATAAAATTACAACTTTTGTGCAAAAATAATCATTTCGCCTAGCTGACGGAATTTAATGAGCTTATTTGAAAATCTGAAAGATTCTGCCAGTCTTACTAAAAATTTGGGTAACGCCTTATTATATCTTGTGGTTTGATAAAGGAGATACCTGAGAGTAAAAAGCTTGCAGGCTGGCTCTATGCTTATGGCGCTAAAACCTGTTTTAGAAAGGATCTGCCTGATTGTGGTCTTTGAAAAGAAGAAATTGTGCTCAGATTCCGTAAAGGCATACCACCTGTTTCCCATTATTTTAGTCAAAAACCCTTCCACATCAGGAGTTTCTATCACGAGTAACGCTCCCGGTCTCATTACCCTATTAACCTCTAGTAAGGTATCTCGTGGTGAGGGTAAATGCTCAATAAGGTTTATCATTGTTACTATATCAAAATGCGCATCGGGTAGATTCGCCTCCCTCAATGTTCCACAAAAAACCTTGTTACCTAACCGTTTGGCTGCTTTAGCACAAATCCAATCCCTCGGCTCAATTCCATAGATATCAAAACCTTTTTTATTAAGAAAATTCGATAAAAATAACCCACGGGAACAACCCACATCCAATAACCTCCCTGAAGTGCAAAACCTAAGAATCCTATCAGCCCTATCTGCAAAGTGTAATATCCTCCATTCTTCCTCTTGTGCATAAATGTCCTCATTGCAAAGTCCGTATCTCCCGGCAGCAAGTTCGCACATTCTTTGAAACCTGTTCAGTCGTTCTCTTTTATCTTCAAAATCATACGTCAGATTTTGTTGCTCCTGTGGATTGACGTAAAAAAGGCCACATTTTGCGCATTTTACAATGTGTCGATTAAGCTTATGTATTTTATACCTTAATTCAGGCCGATTTTCTCCGCATAAATCGCATGATACAAACTTAAGCATAATAAGTTAGTCCTACGCAGTCCCCCTTAATAAAGGGGGATTCAGGGGGTTGTGTTTTTCCCTGAGTTATTTTACAACCCCCTTACCCCCTAGTTTCTAAGGGGGATTCTCTATGCCATACATCGTATAACCCGCTTAAATAAAATGAAAATTCCTATACAATTAAATTAAACCTTTTTGCCAACATCCGACGCATCATTGCTGCTATAATATTTGTAGTAACGGTAGTAACCATGACCGCCACGTAATATTTTTTGCTTATTTAAAACAACACCTAAAAGTGTAGCCCTGGCTGTCCGTAAAACCTCCTCCATCTGGGTAACGGTTTTAAAGGTAGCTCTTCTACTCTCCACTACATTTATAACACCGTCAATATATCGGGAAGTAATTATCGCATCGTCCACTACAAGCGCTGGAGCCGAGTCCAGCACAAGGAGGTCATATTTTT
>Ga0209641_10001582_pt1 | contig 20117 bp, 14 predicted proteins | sample RifCSP16_1_FD_184022 | JGI IMG/M metagenome (GOLD analysis project Ga0209641, IMG submission 184022) | Soil microbial communities from Rifle, Colorado - Rifle CSP2_sed 16_1 (SPAdes) (version 2) | ecosystem: Environmental > Terrestrial > Deep subsurface > Rock core/Sediment | place: Rifle... | reverse complement strand
CCCCCTTTAGCTGAAAGACTGCATTGGTAATCCTCTCAATTTTTATTAAAGTAGCGGGATTAAAGACCGTGTTGGGATTGACTATTCCTAAAACCATCACGTCCTGGTGCAGGGCAAAAGCCTTCTCCACCTGGTCGTTGTAGACCCTGACCTCAGAAGTGGCTGGCAACATATTTTTGGGGTCAGTGTCAGTCTTGACCTTCGGGATTTGAGTGGCGAAGGCTAAGGTTACTAAGATGGAGAGAAAAATAACCAGCTTGGGGTGCCGGATGGAAAAGTCGGTCAGTTTAGTCACTTTGTCTCCCTTTAGTTCTTTTTACTTTAGTCAAAAGCAGGCTGTCGCTTTTGATCTGCTCTACAAGTATCTCTCGTAAAAGATCAAAGGCCTTCAGCATTTTTGGATTGGCCACCCGATAGAAGGCCTGATTCCCCTCTTTGCGGCTGGTCAGGATTCTGCGCTCTTTCATCATAGAGAGGTGCTGCGACAAGTTCCCCATACTTACTCCCAGTTTCCCGGCCATTTCGCCGACCGCAACTTCTCCCTCCCGGAGAGTGTTGATGATCTCCAGCCGGGTGGGATGGGAAAAGACCTTGCACATCTCGGCGTGATAAGAGCTGAGGGTCTCTTCTTTGGAACGGCCAGACTGGTTCATATAGTATTTTAGACAGTACTAAAATACTATAACGTATAATCTCCGGAAATGTTTGAGCTACGGCAGAAAAATTCTTTGGTGATCAAGCTAACTGAGTTTAGCCAGCTAGGAAAGAGCCTAGTCCGAGTTGGTCTACTTTTCTTCTGAAAAGATTACTCCTCTGTCACTGGAATTCAAACGGAGGGTGAGGGATTCGCTTGTCCCGAGCGGAGTCGAGGGACTTGTCCCGAGCTCTGGCCTAGGAAACCCCTTCTGCCCGCCTCGCCTCAAACCGGAGCGGAAAGGACGATTTCAAGTTTTTCTTTGGCGGCTATAAATCAAAATGGCATTAAGAATGAGTAAGGTCATTAGGCCTATGTACGAGATAATCTCAACATGAGTTCCTTGAAATCCTTCATTTATACCGTTGTATAAAATCCAAAGAAAGAAAATTATATTTCCTGCGATAGCGATATATCGAAGTAGGTTGCATATTTTTGAATCTTGATTCATAAGTTTGGCGTCCAATTCCCGGCACTTTTCCAATCTTCTTCCAATTGGCGGAGGGTGAGGGATTCGAACCCCCAAGGGTTATTCACCCGGCGGATTTCAAGTCCGCTGCCTTGCCAGTTAGGACTAACCCTCCGAAGCTTGCATCACAATCAGTTACGTGCGGAATTACTTTTTCAACAACTCTTCTGGTGTCCAGATAGTGTCCATCAAAATACTTCAGCGACTGTATTGCTTGCCTTTTGTGCATAGGAGAAAGGTGAGCATATCTCAGCGTTATGTTGATGGTTTTGTGTCCCGGAAGTTCCTTAACTGCGATTAAATCAACCCCGGCCATCACAAGGTGAGATGCAAAAGTGTGTCTCAGATCATGAAAATCTTTGATGCCTGCTCTCCTGACCGCGCCGTCAAAGCCATTCTTAATGTCGACAAAGGGCTTGCCGTCCTCATTACAGAAAACGTAGGGCGATTTGAACTTGAGATTTCTCATGGCATCAGCCAGGTGGTCGCTTAGGGGAATCTCCCCGGTCATAGAATGTTTTGAATTTCTTACAAAGATTATTTTCTGTTCCAAATCTACATCTTCCCATTTTAACTTCAGAATTTCACCTTTGCGCATCCCGGTAAATAATGCGCAAATGACAATCGGTCTTAGATGGGCGGCACAGTTTTCGAGCAGCCCATGGATCTCTTCATTTGTCAGATACCTGAGCCTTTCATTATTTTCCTTCAGCAATCTCACTTTTTTGACTGGATTTGAATCGGCCATATCCCACTGGATTGCCTTGGAGAAAATGTGTTTCAGGCAAGCTAATTCCCGGTTTACAGTGGCTGGGGATACCTCCAGTCTCCTTTTGCTCTTGTACTCTTCTATTGACTCTGGCGCAATTTCAAAAACGAATTTATCTCCGACAAACCTAGACAGGTTGTTTATACTCAGGCGGTCTCTCTTCCAAGAAAGTTTATTGGTTTTGGCATAATCCAGGTAAGCAGAAGCCAGCTCGCCGAATTTGATTTTAGGCCGCTCCAAGACGTCTAAGAATCTCTTTTCAGCGATTTGAGTTCGTCTTTTAGCCAGCACTGACTCGGCCAGCTTCCGGTTAGGGCCGATCTTCTCCCTCTTCCGCCGGCCTTGGAAGTAGTAGTCTATGTACCAGCTGCTGCCTTTCCTATACAAGCCCATATTTCTGATGCTTTTGGTTCTGTTCTAATATAGCAATTTAGACAATAAGATGGTCAATTCGCAGGCTCGAGTCAATTCATTTGGGCAGGTCATTCCTGTCAACCGGAATAATCTTGTTCCGCCCGACCCAATCTTCTATGTTCCGCAAGTCAAACAGTACCCTCCTGCCCATTTTGATGAAGGGTATCGTCCGTTGCGACACCCAGCTGTCGATTGTGAACCTGCTCAAGCCCAGGTACTCGGCCAGTTCCTTCTTGTTTAGGAATCTGTTCTTAGACTCTACTCCTTTCATCTTTCCTGGAAGATTTATTCCATCGGGACTTGAATTGAATCGGCCATGTTAACACTCTATTCTTTTACTTTATTCCTCTTCCATCCTTCTAATCCTTTAACTTGTCTCAAGTTAATTTGAATAGCTCCAGCCTATTCAAAACAGACTGCTAAACCTAGTAGTCGCCTAGCTATCCTACCGCAATGCTCGTGTTGTGCGGTCCATAGCTCACCAATATATTGGCTAAACATAGTCAGTCTATCCGATCTATCCTTCTCCATCGCCATCATCCTCATCTGATGGTTCTTCTTCGTCTTCATGCTGCTCGATGCCATGCACTCGATTCCAGTCAATCTGGTCCTCCTTTGCAGGCCAGAGCGAAAGCTTCGTTCCTTCCCGGACCTCCCTCTCTACCTGTTCCCTCAAGCGCCTCAATCTCGGCTCCTGTTCTTCCTCTTCCCTCCTCCACTTTTCCCGGAGTTCTTCGTTTTCGGCGCGATTTTGTTCTAACATTTCCTGAAAATCCCTCTTTTCCTGCTCCTCCTTTTGCTCCAGTTCTTTCAGCTGCTGAATATCCTGCTGCCACTTATACCAGCACATCGGCCAGCCGTTGCCCTGCCAGTCCCTGTAGGCATCCCAAGGACACGTTTGGCACTCCAATAGAGTGACCTCGACGGCCGGTTCTTTATAGCACGGGAAAAGAACGCTTCCCCGGAACCTACTTAGCGGAAATTCTCTTTTCCACGAGAAGAATTTACTCATAGATTATTCCGGAATTTCCTTCAGAGTTCTGAATCTCACATTTCTCAGCACCCGGAAGCTGGGGCCTTCGCCTTAAGGATGGCAAGTGGAGAATAGATTATCACCTACCTAATCCATTACCACCCGGACCTAAGACCATCGGTTGGCTGGCCGCTCACCTAGCCACCTGTAAGGAGATGTATCTTGAATATGCCTTTGGAGAAAAGAGAAAAAAGTGGGAGGATTTAATTGTACCCGGCGACGTAGACGGCCTTAGGCACTATCTCTTTGATACTCATCAGCCCCTTAAGCGGAGGCTTGGCCAGCTTGGTGAGAGTGATTTAGAACGAATGGCTCTGACCAATTGGGGTGAAGAGAAACCCACTTGGTGGATTTTCTGGACCCTGATCTATCATGATGCAGAGCATGCAGGCCAGATTATCCAGTTAAAAAATGAATATGCAAATGAGTTTAGTCAGCCCACAAAATAGGCTCTAATAGTATAGAATGTTACTTTAAGAAAACGCCCCGTTAGCTCAACTGGACAGAGCATCGGACTTCGGATCCGAGGGTTGGGGGTTCGACTCCCTCACGGGGTGTTGTGTATCAATGAGTTGGGTTTTGCCGAGCAGAATTTGTTTCCATTTTTTTCCAAAACGGAGTAATTCTACGGCTTTCCTGGCGCGGGAAGGACTAAGGTGGGAGGATTTCTCTGTAAAGCTCACCGATGAGTGACCCAATAGCCCCTGAACAGTCCTTAGGTCTACCCTGACAACACTAAGTTATTTGCAAAAGTATGCCTCAGAGTGTGCATACTGGCATCCCTAATACCTGCTTTTCGTAAGACCTTTAACACTTTTTAGAATATGTGCCTGGGTCAGGCAGTGGTTTCTTATTGCCATCATCAAAGATAGGACGGTCCGTCTGAGGGAGATCTAAGAGTTACCCGTTCTAATTCTGAATTCATTGGATTGGTGCGAGGTCTGTAACTCTTAGGATGAGATCCCTGTTCTGGCTTGGCTGGGATGGTGACCAGCTTGTTCTTAAAATCAATCTCAGACCATTCTAAGAAGGCAAGCTCTGATCGCCGTATACCCGTGAGCAAGCATACCCGTATAACTCGTTGCATAGTAGGGTCTGCTTATTCTAATAGCGCAGCATGGCCTGAAACCGAACACTCTCTATAAAGTAAGGTAACCACACTCCACCTGTGTTACCATCTCAAGTCCGGCAAGAGTCAATAAGTAGGAATCAACCCTTGTAACCATTTGACCTTGACAGGCAGAGGCTTTATATATACCCAATTAAGGTAACCTCAGTAAGATATGGCAAGCATGAAACTTACGATAGGAAGAAGACTTACGATTAGTTTCCTTTTTATCATCTTAATAGCAACAGCCATAGGAGTTATTTCAGTATATTATTTTACCAGGCTTAACTCAATTACGGCTGATATAACTACCTGGAACCATCCTCGCATTGATGGGGCCAACGAATTAAAGAATTGTATTCAAGACTTAGAAAGAGCGGTAGAGGAACATTTCTCCCATCTTAATGAGAGCCAGGATGATTATCTCCTCCGGGCTAGCCTGGCTGTAGTGGAAGATGAGCTGGAGGAAGTACTGCAGGCGCTGGAAGTTTTAAAATCGATAAAAGTCAGCCCCCAGGACACTGCTTTTCAGAACTGGATGTTTGGATTCGGTGAAAGCATTGCCCGCCTGAAACTAGTGGTCGCGGAACTTACTGGTAATGACTACGTTGCCAAACTTACTGAGGTAGAGCTTGGAAACAAGTCTGAATTTTTTGATATCACCAACAGTCTGAAAAAAGAATGTAACCACCTGCGGAGAACGGAAACCGAAAAGGTAGATTATCTGGCTGGCCAAGCCAGGATGGAAAGTTTAGCGGGCTATAAATTCGTAATCGTCCTTCTGCTTTTTGGTCTAGCGGCAAGCGTTGGGTTGGCCTTCCACACGACCCGGAACTTAGTAAGACCAATTCGACGGTTGTCAGATGCCACGCTACAAGTTTCCAGAGGGGACCTGGAGGTGAGCCTAAGAGTTGATAGTCCTCCGGAATTAAGGCAACTGGCTGACTCTTTTTCCCAAATGACTGCTAAGGTCAAAGAAGCATTCGAGAAAGAGAAATTGCTGATAGCTCAGGTCTCCCACCAGCTGCGCACGCCCCTGACGATTGTGCGTGGGCATGCCGAAGTGGCCCTACGGGGCCCGGAAAAGGAATCCTCTGAATATAAACAGGCGCTCCAACAAGTGATTGAGAGCACTAAACAGATCAGTAAATTTGTCTCCAATCTGCTGACACTCTCTCAGGCCGATTTTGGGCAGCTGACCTTGAACCGGTCGATCATTGACCTAAATGAGATTCTCCGAGAGGTGTATCTGCAGGGGCAGGCTATATCCAGTTCCAGAAGCTTTCGACTCAATCTGGAGGACGAGAGGCAAAATTTACAAATCAATGCCGACCCGGAAAGGGTTAAAGAACTATTCATGATTTTGCTGGAAAATGCGGTCAAGTATACCAAGCCAGATTGCGTCATCGAGATTAGCTCTAAGGGTGATTCGGAAGGGATCCACGGCTTGGTAAGAGACAACGGCATGGGCGTACCTGAAAAACATCTCCCCCACATTTTCGACCGTTTCTACCGGGTTAAGAATGAAGATGCTCAAAGCGGTTTTGGCCTGGGGCTGACCATACCCTCATTGTAGCTCGATGCCCATCGAGCTACAATGAGGGTAGATAGTCAGGTCGGAAAAGGGAGTTGTTTCAGCGTAACTTTTCCCATGCAGAAGTAACCACCTATGCGCATCCTTTTGATTGAGGATGAGACCAAAGTAGCGGATTTCATCAAAAAGGGGCTGAAGGCTGAGAACTACCAAGTTACAGTGGCCTCCACCGGCAAAGAGGGATTGGAGCAAGGAAAGCAGGGAAGGTATGACCTGATAATCTTGGACCTGATGCTGCCGGATATGGGAGGGGAGATCGTATGTCAGACTCTCCGGCAACAACAAGTGCACACTCCCCTTCTGGTATTGACCGCTAAAGCTGACCTTCAGGAAAAGGTTAAAACCTTGGATGTGGGGGCGGATGACTACCTCACCAAGCCCTTTGCGTTCGAGGAACTACTTGCCCGCCTGCGCTCTCTTCTGCGCCGGAAAGCAAGCACCATCAGCGGCGCCCTCTTAAGAGTAGGAGATCTTACTCTTGATTCGTCAGCCCGCGAGGTCAAGCGTGGTGGTAAAATAATACCTCTTACCCCTAAGGAATTTGCCCTGTTGGAATATCTGATACAACACCGGGGCAAAGCCTTGAGCAGATATAAAATCCTTCAGGAGGTCTGGCAGGTGGATTTCGATCCGGGTTCCAATGTGGTGGATGTCTGCATCCGTTACTTAAGAGAGAAAATTGATTCAGGTTTTAAGCAGAAACTAATCCACACGGTGCGGGGAGTGGGGTATAAACTTTCAGAATAGCACTTTTTAGTTGCAGCTGGGCTTAATCAAAGTCTAATCTTTTTCTAATCTTATCCTAATCTTACGTCTTTATATTAGTTTCGGTTTTACCGAATTTAGCAAAGCAGATTATGGATATTCTGTTAGTGGAAGACGAACCAGAAGTAGTTAGTTTTATTAAAAAAGGGTTAGAAGCTGAGCAATTCTCGGTGGAGGTAGCCCGAGATGGCTTGGAGGCTCAGGATAAAGCGGCAAAATATCTTTACGATTTAATTATACTGGATGTAGTTCTGCCGGACCGGAATGGTTTTCTGGTTTGTCAGTACCTGCGCCAAAATAGAATCGATACCCCGGTCATTTTCCTAACCTGTAAAGATGACTTGGATGACCGGGTAAAAGGATTTCAAGTCGGAGCCAACGATTATTTGACCAAGCCCTTTGCCTTTGAGGAGCTGGTCACCCGCATCCGGCTGATCTTCAAAAACAGCGTCCCGCAGAGGCTGACCCGGCGCTTAAGAGAATCTTCTGGCTCTCTAGTTTCTGGTATGGGGAGCGAGATTTCAAAACATAAAATAATGATGTACTCCCATGACACCTTCGGTTTGGGGCATATTAAGCGGAGCCTAAAAATCGCCTCCTATTTGGTGGATAACTGTCCAGATACCTCCATTCTGCTTTTAAGCGGCTCTCCGGTCTTACACGAATTTAAGCTCCCGGAAAATTTTGACTACATCAAGCTCCCCTCGGTCAGAAAAACTGGGCGGGAGGAATACGGCTCCAGGCAGTTGAAAGTGGAGTTTGATAAAATCTGGCAGGTTCGCCAGAGTATCATCCTATCCTCGGTCGAGATATATAAACCGGATATATTTTTGGTTGACCACTCCCCCTTAGGAATGCGCAGCGAGCTGTTGGAGACTTTGAAATACATTAAATTGCATTCACCTCAAACCCGGTTGATTCTGGGTTTGAGAGATATACTGGACGAACCCGAAGAAGTCCTGCGAGCTTGGAGAAACCAGGACGTTCTGGCGGCGCTTGATTTCTTGTATGATCATATAGTAGTTTATGGCTCCCAGGATATTTTCGATCCTCTTTTCCAATACCGAATACCGCAGCATTTACATAAGAAATTCAATTTTTGTGGGTATATCGCTCCCCTTCAGGAACTGGAGATTACCCCGGAGCAGATCAAGAGAGAACTGGGGTGTTCCAATCGACCTCTGGTCTTGGTTACCATAGGAGGCGGGGACGACGGTTTTGAGGTTTTGGATACTTTTCTAAAGGCTGTGCCAGAACTTCAGAAAAGAGTCGACTTTCATAGTCTGGTGGTGGCCGGTCCTTTCCTGTCTTCCGACCGGAAGCTACAACTTGAGAAGGCTAGTAAGGACTCTCAGATAATCTTCAAGGAATTTGTAACCGATTTGTCAGGCTATATCAAGGCCAGTGACTTGGTTGTTAGCATGGCCGGCTACAACTCAGTGACCGAAATATTGAGATATGGCTCAAGGGCGCTGTTGGTACCCAGAGTTTCACCACGCAAAGAGCAGCTGGTCAGGGCAACCATTCTGTCAGAGCTGAAGCTGGCAAATCTTATCCCTTTATCTCAGTTGACTCAGGAAAATCTGACCGCCACACTTTTGACACTTCTAAGGCAAAAAGAGAAACCTTTGGAAGCGATGCGCCGGGATAAACTCATAGACTTGGAGGGATGTGTGAAATTAGGCGCTTTTCTCCAAGAGGTTCTAAATTCGGTTCAAGTTAAAAAAATAAGCTAAATGACTATGTCTTCAGCAAATCACCCCAATTGCCAATCGTCTGAGAGACCTAAGGGGATTGCCTACCTGCTTAAGAGGTATCCGCGCCTTTCGGAGACTTTCATACTAAATGAGATCTTAGAATTGGAAAGACAGGGATTGGATTTGTCCATATTCTCACTCCTCCCGCCGGAAGGGGGAAGTTTCCACCCTCAGGTAGGTATGGTCAAGGCGCCAGTCACCTACATACCCCAGCCAAGCCTAAAGGACTTTTGGGGGTGGTTAAAGAAACACCAAACTGAGGCTGGAAATCTATCTCTGAACTGGGAGGAAGCCTTGAAGTTGGCCCTGGAGTATGACCCGGACTCAAAAGGTTACGCTTATCTTCTTCAAGCCGTCACCTTAGCCCATTATTTCAGAAAGCAGAAAATTCAGCATATCCACGCACATTTTGCCACTTTAGCCAGCTATATGGCTTTGAGCATTCACCTTTTGACCGGGATTCCCTATAGTTTTACCACCCACGCCAAGGATATCTACACCGATGAAGTGGACCAGTCACTATTGGCAAGAAAAATTGAAGGGACTAAATTTGTGGTCACGGTAAGCGACTTTAACCAAAAATATCTCTCCAATCTTTTTCAGGGTCGGTTTGACCATAAGATATTAAGGATTTACAACGGATTGGATCTGGAAATTTTCAAGGAGGATAGCCTCCCCAGAGAGCCGAATTTGATTTTAAGTGTGGGGCGTCTGATACCCAAAAAAGGGTTCGAGTATTTAATCGGTGCCTGCCAAATTCTGAAAGAAAAGGGCTTAGATTTTAAGTGTAAGATTATAGGAGAAGGAGGACAGCGGAATGTACTCGAGCAGGAGTTGAAGGAGAGAGGGGTTGATGACAGAGTAGAATTCTTAGGGAGCAAGACTCAGGATGAAGTAATCCGATGGATGAGGCGGTCAACCTTGCTCTGCCTGCCCTGCATTGTGGCAGACAATGGAGACCGGGATGCGCTCCCCACCGTACTTTTGGAGGCCCTGGCGTTGGGCTTGCCGGTGGTTTCCACCAGAGTGACCGGAATACCTGAGATCGTCGAGGATGGCAAGGAGGGGCTTTTGGTGGAAGAGAAAGACCAGAGCGCTTTGAGTCAAGCCATAGTGAGACTTTTGGATAATCCTGGTTTAAGAGAGAACTTTTCCAAGAATGGAGTGTTAAAAGTTAAGGAGAGATTCTCTATTCAGAAAAATGTCTCACAATTAAAAAAGCTCTTTTAGGCCAAGATTGAAATCACCTTGAACAGTGACATGAAAAAAGCGAAGAAGAAGTTAAAAACAGTTTACCTGTCCGCGGACAGAGGCATTCCGGTTTTAGGGAATAAGGGGGCTTCGGTGCACATCCGCAGCCTGGTGGGCGCTCTCCAACTCTGCGGTTGCCAGGCGGTGGTAGTAACTGCTAATCTGGGTAAAGAGTCTGGTCTTAAAGCCTCATTTCCCGCGGTGGAGGTTAGGGCTGACAATAATACCAAGGATATTCTCTGTGGCTGGCGGGAATTAGAGACAAATCAGAATCTGCTCAGAGAAATAGAGTGCTTATATTTAAACTCCGCTTTGGAAAGAGAGCTTCTGAATCTGTATTCCCAAGTCAAATATGATTTCATCTATGAGAGATACTCACTCTGGAGTATAGCTGGAGCCACAGTAGCTCGAAAGCTAAGACTCCCCTTTATTCTAGAGGTAAACTCACCATTAGTGGAAGAGCAAAGGCAATATCGCAATTTGGAGCTGGAGCCGTTGGCGCTGGCAGTTGCCCAACTGAATTTCCACTTAGCGGACAAAATTATAGCTGTCTCCAAAGATGTTCAAGAGTACCTAGTCCGAAGCGACATCCACAAAAGCAAGGTGGTAGTGATGCCAAACGGAGTTGACCCGGAGAGATTCAAGCCCAGAAAGAAAGTAACCAAGAGTAAGTTTTTCGACCAATCTGCAGAAAAGAATAAGTTTGTCATCGGGTTTGTGGGGAGCTTAAAACCGTGGCATGGGGTGAGGTTTTTGGCACAAGCTTTCCGGAAGCTGCATTCGAAGGACAAAAGCTACCACCTATTGATAGTAGGTGACGGACCCGAAAGAGCTTATTTGGAACAGTTAGCCCGAAAGGAGACTTTAAACGGCTCTATGACCTTGGTCGGAGCGGTAAAACATGATCAGATACCTGATCTGATTCAAGCCATGGATGTTACCGTGGCGCCTTATCCAGACCTAGAGAATTTTTATTTCTCCCCCTTAAAGTTGTTCGAATACATGGCCTCTGGCAAGCCGGTGGTGACTAGCGCCTGCGGACAGATTAAGTCCCTAATCCGGCATAAGCAAGAGGGCTACCTGGTACCCCCTGGTGATCAGGCCAAATTGGTCCAAGCCATTGAGACTATCAGAAATAATCCCCGATTAGCCTATTTAATGGGGGAAAAAGCAGCGGAAAAAGTTAGGAGAAACTTCACCTGGCAAAACAATGCTCGGAGAGTAATCGGTCTGGTGGAAAGGTTAAGGCAGAAGAAATGATATTCAAACTAAGCCCCCTGCTGCCACAGGTTGACCTAAAGACCATCAAAAAGATTTATGCCCGCTTTGCTCTCTTCTTGAGACCGTACTGGAAGCAGTTGGCGATTAATCTCTTTGCGATTCTGCTCTTAATAGTTGTCGAGCTGCTTAAACCCTGGCCCCTCAAAGTTATCTTTGATTTTGTACTGCTGGATAACCGAGGAACTTACTCAGGTTTTTGGCGCGACCTGGCTAACTTTGATAAAACCTGGCTTTTGCTTTTGGCTTGTGCCAGTCTGATTGTTCTGGCCTTGGCCAGCGGTCTTTTGGGGTATTATCAGAACCTGCGAACTTCCCAAATCGGTCAAAAGGTGGTGCATGACCTCAGGCTCCACCTTTTCTCTCACATCCAGAGACTCCCTCAGACCTACCACGACACCAAACAAACTGGCGACATGCTCATGCGGCTGACCGGGGATATCAGCATGCTTAAGGACATGATAGTCGGCTCGGCTTTAACCATCACCAGTCAGTTTTTGATAGTAATCGGAATGATAGCTATAATGGTGTGGGTTGACTGGCAGCTGGCTCTGTTAGCCTTGGCGGTAATGCCTCTTTTATCCTTTTCCATTTTCAAAATTTCCAGAGATATCAAGAGTGCCGCCTCCAAACAGAGACAAAGGGAGAGCAGAATCGCCTCCTCTCTGCATGAGACCATAACCTCGATTTCAACAGTCAAAGCGTTCTCTCGCGAGAAATACGAGGAGAAAAAATTCGCCAAAGAGACCCAGCTCTCCTTAAAAGCTGGTCTTAAGACTACCCGCCTGGAAGGGAGACTCAATCGAGTGGTGGAGGTCATAACCGCTTTTGGCACTGCTCTGGTTTTGTGGGTGGGAGTGAGAAAGGTGCTTCAGGGAGCAGTCACTCCCGGGGACTTGTTGGTTTTCATAGCCTACTTGAGGGGCGTTTACCGACCTTTAAGGCAATTGGCTAACCTGACCACCCGGATAGCCAAAGCGGCTGCCTGCGGAGAAAGAGTAGTAGAGATTCTGGAGATACAGCCAGCCATTTATGATTCTCCGGACTCTGTGGCTGCCCCTCAATTCCAGGGAAAAATAAGATTTGAGAAGGTAGAGTTTAGCTATAATGATGGTCTGCCGGCCGTGCAGGATATCAGCTTCCAGGTACTGCCAGGTCAAATAGTGGCAATTGTCGGTCCTTCCGGCTCTGGAAAATCTACTCTGCTCAAACTTCTGCTCCGACTTTACGACCCCCAGAAAGGGAACATCTTAGTGGACGAGCAGAATATCCGAACCTATCAAGTTGATTCCTATCGAAGAAAAATTGGGTCAGTGTTTCAAAATCCGCTTTTATTTAGAGCCAGCATCAGAGAAAATATAGCCTATGCCGACCCAGAGACGAGCCTGGAAAAGATTCAGCGGGCAGCCCGGAAAGCTAAGGCGCACTATTTCATCTCCCGACTTCCTTTAGGGTATGAAACCGTAATCGGCGAAGGTGGGAACACCTTGTCCGGGGGGCAGAAACAGCGGATAGCCATAGCCCGGGCGATTTTGAAGAACACCCCTCTTCTGCTTCTGGATGAACCTACTGCTGCCTTAGATTCTCGCCTGGCAGCCAGAGTGATGGAAGCTCTCAGAGAGGTTATGCAGGAGAGAACAATTCTAATAGTAACCCACTCCCAGCCCGTAATGGAGCGAGCTCACTTAATCCTGTACATTCAGGATGGCCGAATAATCGAATCTGGATCACATCAAGAACTTATGGGCAAAAAAGGACACTACTATCACTTCCTTCTCACTCTGGATTCTGAGGCCCAAAAACAAGAAGTCACTTCTTAATTCCAGCCGTCGATGAAAACTATTTTAGACTATCCCATCCAAATACCGAAAGACCGGCACCTAAAACAGCTATCCACAGTTTTAGACCAAGATAAAATTCTGAAGGTTTTGCGGAAGGCAGAACTTAGCGACCACGGCCAGCTCTTAGCCACTAGTTATCAGTCCCATTACCTGCGCTATAAGCCAAGGCTTAACTGTATTTCCGTTTTTACCTTAGAGGCAAGAGATAAGGAGAAAGAAAAAACCTACCAGCATTTATACTATGGAAAGACATACGGTCACTTTCCATTTACTACCATTAGCGACAGAGGACCGTCGCGCAGCTTTTTTCCGACCGACCCCTTCCCCCCGGTAGTGGTACTGCGGGATTTAAAGATGATTTGCTTTGCCTTCCCTAATGACCGGGTGCTGAAGTCCCTTAGAAGGCTGGCTGACCCAAGGCAGTTGCGCAGGTTAATGGCTAGACATCTGCTCAAAGCTGAATCTGGGGAAAGCAGAATGCCGCTCAAAAAAATTAAGCTAGAGCCGGTTCGCTACGTCCCTGAGAAGCGATGTCTTTTGCGCTGTCATCTCTCCATAAAGAGCCATAAGTCAGGAGAAGTCAAAAAGGACAGACTCTTTATCAAAGCTTACTCAGATGACTCCAGCGCAGAGGTGTACAGTATCATGAAGCAGCTGCGCCCCAGGCTGAGAGAAAAATCAGATAATAAAATATCCATCCCCAAACCTAAAGGGTTTGATCCAGATTTGAAATTGGTAATCATGAGAGAGGTGCCAGGAGTACACCTGTGGAAGAAGGCAGAGGAACCTGGTTTTAGCAAGGCTGTGGAGAAAAGCGCACTGGCGCTGGCAACCTTGAACTCCATTGAGGTTAGAACCGGGCGCAGGTTTGATACACAAAATGAGGTCGCCGCCCTGAAAAAACAGGCCTTGGCGGTGGCGGAGCTAATACCTGGCTGCCGGGAACAAATCGATGCGATATTAGATTATCTCTATGCAAAGAGACCTACTCTGACCAATTCCAAACTCTTCAGCGTGCATGGAGATTATTACCACAATCAGATTTTGGTTCAAAACCAGATCATCTATATCCTTGATTTCGATAGATTCCACCGGGGAGATCCTCTTTTAGATGTGGGTAATTTTCTGGCGCAACTCAGGGTCCTGGCCCAGCGCTATCCTTCGATTAATTACTCTGAAACATCAGAGGCATTTAAGTCAGTCTACTTTGGGCGTCTTCCCCAGGTTTATTCGGATAGCCGGTTAAGGTGGTACTTGGTTCTGGCTTATCTGAGACTGGTAATGGAAACGGTTTGCCTGTTAAGGCCTAAGTGGCCTGAGCTGGTTGAGCAACTCGTAGTTTGGGCTGGGGAGGAGGCGGCAAGATGATAATCAGTCCCCGCTTTCGGTCTTTGACGGAAGTTTTGGATCGGGAAAAAATGACCCAAGTTTTTCAAGAACATCTTCCCAATTTCTGGGGAAAGGGACTGAAGATCACAGATTGTGTCCCTGAGCAGATTTTCCCTAAGCCAAGACAGCTGTGGATAAAATACCGTATTGAGGTCGAGAATCGTAAGAATTTTCCTGCTAAACAAATTTACCTGTACGGGCAGCTCTATTTCAACGGCAGAGGTAAAGAGAATTATTCCCGGCTAAAAAGGCAAGGCTCGGACGTTTTTTATCTCCCTGAGTTGGATATGGTGTTTCCTGTCTTCCCTTCAGATAGACGTCTGACCCAGCTAGCGCTCTGTTGTTCCCCTTCTTATATGAAGAAGTACTTCGAAAAGACCCTCTTTCCGGGGATGAAGAAAAACTACAAAGTTAAGAGCTGCGGAATTCAGGTTCAGTCCTATCGCCTGGAGAAGAGATGTACTATCTGTTACGACCTCATGCTGTCAGACAGCCGCAGCGGAAAGCCAAAAAATATTCAACTGCAGGCCAAAATTTCTACTCCAAGCCTGAGCCGGAGTCTGTATGATCGATTGCTCAGCTTAAGGCAAAGCCAGGTTGTCCCCGCCAGTCAAAAGATAAGGATCCCGACAGTGATTTACCACGATTCCAAGCTGAACGCCATATTTTTTGAACACATTCCCGGGGAGGCTCTGCATGAAATCATGAGCAGCTCAGCATTTTTAGCCTCGGTCAGACAACTGCCGAGCTTCTTATCTCACTTCCAGTCCAGACCGGTAATGCTGGAAGACCAGCATTCACTGACAGATGAATTAGAGGTGATGAAAAGATGGTACAAGTATCTGCGACTGGTTTTCCCCAGCTTAAGGAGTGTGGCTGGCGAAGCCTATAGTAAAATCGTTGATTTATCAAGCTTAATAAGGAGCCGGAGCCTGGTGCCTGCCCACCGGGACTTCCATGACAAGCAGATTCTCAGGAACGGAAAATATCTCTATATTCTAGATTGGGATTTGTCCTGTCTGGCTGACCCGGCTTTGGATTTAGGTAATTTTCTAGCCCATTTAGAACTCCGCAGTTTTCAGCACCCGGAATTCAGCCCGACCTTAGAGAGAGCGGAAGCCATGTTGTTAGAAGACTTCAATGCCAGTCACAGGCGCAGTAATCCTAAAAGCTTAGAGTTTTACCGGCTCTGTTCTCTTTTCCGGCTGGCTTGTGTTTACGCCTTTAGACCGAAATGGCATTTTTTGGCTGGACCACTTTTGAACCAATGTCTGAATTCAAACCAAATAGAAACCGTTAAAAGGAGTAACTATGAGGAAACATAATCAATATCTGGGGGAGTTGGTCGATCTGGGGGGATTTACGGTAACTAGGTGGCTGCTTTTTGCCTTTGGCGCGGTCTTGCTCCCAACCTTTGCTCAAGCTAGAGACTTGAAGGCTGACTTTGAAAAGCTGCAAGCTGGCAGTCGGATCGAAGTCGAGTTGGAATTTCCGGCAGATTCGGTCTTAAGAGCAGAGTCTATAGAGCCGGCGCCAAAGGAAGGGAAGGACAAGCTCAGGGGGTATATCACTTCACTGCAAGGTCCCACCAATAACTGGATTGAAGTGATGGGAATTAAAGTCAAATTCTCCGAAGAGACCGTCAGTGATTTTAGTAAGAGTTTGCCCACCTCTGATGATTTGAAGCTGGGGCAGAGAATTTACGTGAAGGGGAAACCATATGGGAATTATCTCAAAGCCAAGCAAGTTATGACTAAGCGTTTGAAGGAATCGAATAAAGTGACCGGTACCATTACAGAGAAGATCTGGCAGAATAAAGAGTCATTCTGGATTGTTATCCTGGAGAAGAAAATAAAAGTTGACCGAAAAACCAACATTTTAAGGGAGTAACTTTGAGGAAACATAATCAATATCTGTGGGAGTTGGTTAATTCGGGAGGAATTCCAGTATCTAGGTCGCTGCTGTGGCTGCTTTTTGCCTTTGGCGCGGTCTTGCCCCCAACCTATGCTCAGGCTGGGGACCTGAAGGCTGACTTTGAAAAGCTGCAAATAAACAGCCGGGTCGAAGTCGAGCTGGAATTTGTCGCCGATTCGGTCTTGAGAGCAGAGTCTATTAAGCCGGCGCCAAAGGAAGGGAAGGACAAGCTCAGGGGATATGTCACTTCACTGCAAGGCCCCACCAATAACTGGATTGAAGTGATGGGAATCAAAGTAAAACTGTACGAGGAGACGGTTAGTGATTTTGGCAAAAATCCACCCACCGCCGATGATTTCAAAGTAGGGCAGAGAATCTACGTCAAAGGCAGACCCCGGGAGAATTATCTCAAAGCCAAAGAAGTGCTGATTAAAAACCTCAAGGAATCCAATGAAGTGACCGGTACCCTTACCGAGAAGATCTGGCGGAACAAGGAATCATTTTGGATTGTTATCCTGGGAAAGAAAATAATAGTTGACCGAAAAACTGACATCGCTTCCACCAGCGAGGAATTTAAGTCGGAAGTATATCAGCGGGTCATAGATATTGATGAGAGCAGGCCAGGATTGGGGTTAGCCTTGGGGGATTTATTGTTTCTCTCCGGGGGGTTGGAACTGAATACCACTCCTCAGCGTAATTACAGCTTGCAGAATGACACTTTAAAAGACAAACTGGTTCAGGCGGGAGGTATACTGGATTTAGAGCTGAGCGGAGTCTACTCTGAACATTTGGAGAGTTTTCTCAAAACCCGCTGGCTGGTAGAGCGAGCGATAACCAGAGAAAGGCTGCCCCCCTTAGTTGAAACCTCCCAGAATGTCTTTCGGGTACGGGAGGTGTGGGTGTTGTTCAAAGATATTGGCAATTTTCCCTTTGGTCTCAAAATCGGACGCCAGGATTTCGACGAGCCCCGGGAGTGGCTCTATGATGCGGATTTGGATGCTGCCAGATTATACGCCTATTTTTTTGACTCCTGGAGGCTGGAGCTTGCCTGGATAAAGCATATCGAACCCCCCAGCGACAAGTATGAGAATACTTCTGATATTCTTTTTTACTCAACCTGGGACACCCATCGAATATTAGGTGGTCCAATTGGCTCCCTTTTCAAAGAGAATCAATTGGGCGTTTACTACTTAAGAAGATTCGACCCATCCTCCAGAAACTGGGAGCCCCGCTGGCTGGGGCTGCGTATGTTAGGGAAGACCAGAGGATTGGTTAGATTCAAGTACTGGGGTGACCTGGCTTTTTTAAGGGGGGAGGATAAGGGAAGGAAATTCGAATCTTACGCAGCCGACTTCGGAAGTTCTCTAATTTTTAACATCAGATTTGAGCCCTCACTCACTTTTGGCTATGCTTTAGGCTCAGGAGATACGACCCCCAAGATCAGTCCTAACAAATCATTTGAGCAGACCGGCTATGAAGATAACTATGGCAGATTCAACGGAGTGGCTTCTTTCAAATACTATGGCGAGATCTTTGACCCGGAGTTGAGCAACATGAGAGTTTTTACGGTAGGAGTGGGAGTAAAACCGGGCCAGATTTGGTCTTTGGACTTAATCTATCATAAGTATCGTCAGGTAGAGCTGGCTTCCCCTCTGAAAGATACTGACCTTTACAACCAGACGCCCTTGCTGATTTCAAAAGAGTTGGGGTACGAGTTGGATTTAGTGTGGGGTATTGAAAAATTCAAAAATTTTGACGCTAAGGTCATTCTGTCTTACTTCTCCCCAGGTGAAGCGTTTGAGGTGCCTGGATTTATCGAGACTTCTGGGGCTTATCGGCAGAGATTCCAAGTTGAATATAACTTTTAGAATCTAATTCATAACCATCAATTTTGGAAATCCAATCTATAACTATGGAGGTAGTATGAGACGGATAATCTTTATTATCAATTTGCTAATCCTTATAGGCTTGCCAGCAAAGTTATTGTGGGCACAGAGTTTTAGCCTATCGGGAAAGGTAACCAATCAGGCAAGCGTAGGTGTAGCGGGAGTGGATTTGGACTTTTATGATTCTAACACCGGCGACAAGATCGGTACGCTTGATGCTGATACAGACCTATTAGGAAACTACGCTCTCCTGGTCCCCGCTGGCACTTACGATATTGTGTTTACCCCTCTTGCAGGAGGCGGCCTGGTACCCAAAGAGGTGAAAACTTTCACTATTTCCAACCACACGGTCCTAAATGTAACCTTGCTCACCGGCTTTACTCTATCAGGCAAGGTGACTAACAATCTAGCGGTCGGAGTTGACGCGGTTGATATTAATGTCATCGACGTCATTACCGGAAATAAGTTGTTTACACCTGGAGACAATACTGATATCAATGGCAACTATTCCGTAGTTGTCCCGTCCGGCACCTATGACCTTGTTTATAGCCCTCCCCAGGCGACTAAGTTAGTGGCGGTAACGCATACCAATATTGCCATCTCTTCCAACACCGTCCATAATGTCACACTGAATCCTGGATTTCTGTTGAGCGGGACGGTCACAGACAACAGCTTTACACCGATTCAGGATGTAGATTTGGATGCCTTTATCTCTTCCACCGGCGAAAAAGTGACCACCCCCGGGGATAACACCGACAACAACGGGATATACAGCATTGTGATCCCAGGTGGAACTCTGGATATCAGCTACAATCCTCTACCGTCCACCGGACTTGCTCCACTCTTGCTCCACAATGTCGTTATAACCAAAGATACTACCATAAATGTTACCCTATTCCCAGGAATAACCATCTCTGGTCAGGTAAAAGACCAATTCAACACCGTGGTTCCAAATGTTGATCTGGATGTGATAGACACTCTCACCCAGCTAAAACTTTCCATCTCCGGAGATGTAACTGACCAGAATGGGAACTATTCTATAAGAATACCAGTGGGGGTTTATGATATTACTTATGAGCCGCTGGATTCGACTCATCTGGTTCCCCAGAAGCTGGCCGGTTTATCACTGGCCAATGATACGACTATAAACGTCTCCTTGAGTGCAGGTGCAATCCTTTCCGGCAAAGTCTCCAACCAGTCCAGCCAGGGCATTCCCCTGGTGGATTTAAACGTTACTAACTCAGCTACCCAGGAAAGACTTTTCACTCCCAGCGACAATACCGATGCCAACGGCAATTACTCCCTGGTTATACCCGCAGGAACCTACGACATTGACTTTAACACTCCTACAGGCACAAGATATGTTGCTAAGGTGCTTTATAATCAGGCCATTAATAGCGATAAAACGCTAAACGTCATTCTGTCCACTGGGTTTTATGTCAGCGGCAAGGTTTCTGACCCACTCAGCAGCGGCGTAGCCAGTGTCAAAATTGGGGCTGATTATACTTACACTGGTCAGGAGCAGTTGATTACCAATAAGCTCACTGACGGGGCGGGCAACTATCAAATTGTGCTTCCCTCCGGACTCTTTAGATTATCTTTTGATCCTCCACTGACTACGGGGCTGGCTGGGCTGTACTTATACGACGTCAATATCTCCAAGGATACGATCATCAACGTCTCCCTTCCCAATGGAGTAAGCCTATCTGGTACAGTTACTAATGTTTCCAGCCAGCCCATTCTAAATGTGGATTTAGACATTTATTCAGTTTCAACTGGCTTAAAAGTATTCACCGGCAACGACAATACCAATACAAGTGGCAACTATCTGGTTAGGGTAGCTCCTCAAACATATGATGTTGTCTTCAACTCACCGGAGGGGAGCAACTATGCCTCGGCCAAATTCAGGAATGTAAACGTATCCACTAACACAGTCCTCAATGCTACCTTGCAAA
>Ga0209641_10001575_pt1 | contig 20151 bp, 18 predicted proteins | sample RifCSP16_1_FD_184022 | JGI IMG/M metagenome (GOLD analysis project Ga0209641, IMG submission 184022) | Soil microbial communities from Rifle, Colorado - Rifle CSP2_sed 16_1 (SPAdes) (version 2) | ecosystem: Environmental > Terrestrial > Deep subsurface > Rock core/Sediment | place: Rifle... | reverse complement strand
TAATTTCTCAGGAGTTAGAGAAAGAAAGGATTTCAGATATTATAAGACTCGCAAGAGAGAAGAATGTAAAGGTTTCATTTCTTCCACGTGATGCAATCTCAAGAATCGCAGGGACTTCTCATCATCAAGGCATTGCAGCTAGGGTTTCAGAGTTTGAGTACAATAATGTTGATAATATTCTTGGCAACGCAAAGCAAAAGGGAGAAAGACTCCTTATCATTTTACTTGATCACATTGAAGACCCTCAGAATCTAGGGGCAATAATAAGGACGGTTAATGTTCTTGGAGCACACGGTGTAATAATCCCTAAAGATAGGGCCGCCTCTGTGACACCTGCTGTGATAAAAGCATCTGCAGGTGCGGTGAGTTTTGTTCCGATTGCGAGGGTGGTAAATCTTGTTATGACAATAAGGGATTTAAAGAAAAAAGGAGTATGGATTGTAGGAGCTGACCCTTCTGCTACTAAATCTGTTTTTGAAGAAGAACTTGGCACTTTGGATTTAGCCCTTATTGTGGGAAGTGAAGGGAAGGGTTTGACGAGATTAGTAAGAGAAGAATGCGATTTTCTTGTATCTATACCCAATCTAGGAGAGGTTTCATGTCTTAATGCCTCTGTTGCAGCAGGGATAATGATTTATGAGATATTGAGGCAGAGGAAGACTGAGAATAGTTTAATAATATAATTTTGAAAGATGCCAGAATGGTGTTGTCACATTTTTGAATTGCATTAAGACCATATTATTGAAATGTTGCGTAACATACTTAAGCTGGCTCCGCCAGTAAGACTGGCGGACTACCCTAGTTGTATTTGTTGGGTAGTCAATGAGTCTTGCTCGTTGGCTTAACACACGAGTATAATGCGATCCTTATTCAAGAGAGTTTTATTACAAACTTAGTGGGTGTATCTCTACGCAATAAGTTTTTTGAATTCTTCCTCATCAATGGTCTTAATTTCTAAGGATTTAGCAACATCGAGCTTCGAGCCTGGATCTTCTCCAACTACCACATAATCAGTTTTCTTGGTCACTGAACTGGAAACTCGACCTCCGAGTTCTTCAACAAGTCTTTTTGCCTCATCTCTGGTAAAAGACTGAAGAACTCCTGTAAAAACAAATGTCTTTGCCCGTAGTGGCAATTCATGAATTGGCCCTACCTTTTTAAACTTATACTCGATCTTTACGCCTGCAGCCAGCATCTTCTCGATTACTTTTCTATTCTTTCTCTCTTTAAAAAAGTTAACGATGCTCTTTGCTACTTCGGGACCAACCGTTGGAATTTCCATTAGTCTTTCTTCTGAAGCCTCTATAAGGGCATCAAGATTGGGGAAGTTTTGTGAAAGTACTTGAGCAAGCCTTTCACCGACATGACGTATACTTAAAGCATGAATGAAGCGATCAAATGGGGTTCTTTTACTCTTCTCAATCTCTTCTGCAAGATTTGAAGCAGATTTCTCAGCGAATCTCTCAAGATCAATAAAATCATCCTTTTTTAAGTAGAAGATATCAGCTAAATCCTTGATTAAACCTTCTCTCATAAACTGCTCAACTATCTTTTCGCCAAGGCCGTCAATGTCAAATACCCTTCTGGATGCAAGGTGTTTTATCCTGCCTTTTAACTGTGCAGGACACGAAAGGTTAGGGCAGTAGTAGTAAGCCCCGTCTTTATCCACCTTCGTTCCGCATGAGGGACATGACTTAGGCATATTGAAGGGCTTTTCTTCACCAGTTCTGTTCTCGACGATAGGCTTTACTATCTCTGGTATAACGTCCCCCGCTCTTTCTACAAGTACCGTGTCTCCGATTCTTATATCCTTTACTCTGATCAATTCCTCTGTATGTAGGGTAGAACGGCTTACAGTCACGCCTCCGATTTTGACTGGATGTAAGTTTGCAACAGGTGTAAGTAACCCCATTCTTCCAACTTGAACGATTATGTCTCGGATTTTAGTTGTGGCCTGACGTGGTTTAAACTTGTATGCGATACTCCATCGTGGGTGTTTAGCTGTTGTGCCAAGCTCCCTCTGGTAGTCTAATCTATCTACTTTTATCACAACGCCGTCGGCTTCATAGGGCAAGTCATCTCTTATAGACTCCATTTCATGATAGTAGGAAATTGCTTCATTTATATTTTTACAGTGCATGATCTTCTTCTCTACCTTAAATCCCCACCGTCTAAGCGTTTGAACAATCTCCCATTGAGTTTTAAATTCATACCCTTTAACCTCACCAATTCCCCAAGCATAGAAATCAAGAGGTCTTTTAGCAGTGATGCTCGAATCAAGCTGTCGGAGCGAGCCCGAGGCAGCGTTTCTTGGGTTTGCAAAAATTGGCTCTCCTACTTCGCCAAGGTCTTTGTTTAACCTTCTAAAAGCCTCTATTGGCAATATCACCTCTCCTCTCACCTCCATTCTCTTCGGAACCCCGTTTGATGTGATAAGCCTAAGCGGAATTGCTTTTATGGTCTTTAAATTAGTAGTAACCTCTTCCCCAACCATGCCGTCTCCGCGAGTTGCGCCTTGAATAAATAATCCATTCTCGAAAGTAAGAGACGCAGAAACGCCGTCGAATTTTGGTTCTGCTGTATATCCAATACCATCTGTCAGGTCTCTCAAAGTACCCACGTGGCGGGGCTTTTGCGAAACCTCTATTCCAAGGAACCTCTTTACACGCTTATCGAACTCAAGCGCATCACCCTCCGTTGAGATGTTATCTATGCTCATCATTGGAACACGGTGTTCGACAAGATTAAATCCTTCTGCAACATAGCCGCTTACACGTTGTGTGGGGGAATCTGGGGTTATCAGTTCTGGAAATAGAGCCTCAAGATTTTTTAACTCTTCTACTAGCGCATCATATTCAGCATCTGAAATCTCAGGATTGCTTTCTACATAATAGAGATAGTTATGACGTTCTATCTCACGTCTAAGTTTTTTAATCCTTCTTTTTGTGTCTTCCTTAGGGATTTGCTTTGTGCCTGGTTTCATCTAATCGATTTAACCACCTTTTACTTTTATTTTCCTCGAACTTCGCTTAGCCACTTAGTAAGCCCTTTCAAATCCATAGTATTTACAACATCCTTTTTTTCTGCCCAACCCCTTCTTGCTGTAGCAACGCCAAGCCTCATCATGCTGAGTTGGTCTGGAAGATGGGCATCGGTGGAGATTACTATCTTAACACCCGTCTGGATTGCCTTCCTTACATTAATATCATTCAGATCAAGTCTTAAGTAATAGGAATTAACCTCAAGAGCCTTTCCTAATGCTTTAGCTGTCTTAATAACCTCATCCATGTCAACCTCATATGCCTCACGTTCCCCGATTAACCTTCCTGTAGGGTGAACAAGGGCATGGACATAGGGATTTTGTAGAGCTATTACTATCCTTTTTGTCATGGATTCACTGTTCATTTTGAATCCACTGTGCACTGCTACAAGCACAATATCTAAGTGTTTTAGAACCGTATCAGGATAATCAAGTGAACCGTCGCCTTTTATATCTACCTCTGAACCCATCAGGATGCTCATTCCTTTTATCTTCTTATTTATTGCCTCAACCTCTTTTTTCTTTTCATAGAGTCTTTCAACTGAAAGCCCTTTTGCAATCCTCGAAGAAGGAGAGTGGTCAGTCATAGCGATATATTCATAACCTAACTCTCTTGCACGGAGAGCCATTTCCTCGATTGTTGCTTTACCATCACTCCATTTAGAGTGCATTTGTAGATCACCCCTAATATCCCTAAGCTCGATAAGATTTGGTAGTTTTTCATCCGATGCGGCTTCAATCTCACCCTTATCCTCTCTAATCTCTGGAGGAATCCAGGGAAGCTCTAGGGTTTTATAAATCTCCTCTTCTGTTTCTCCGGCTATATTCTCTGTCCCTCGGAAGACTCCGTACTCGTTTATTTTGAGGTCCTTTTCTAGGGCAAGTGTTCTAAGTTTTATGTTATGTGCTTTCGATCCGGTGAAATACTGAAGAGCTGCCCCATATGATCCTGGCTCTATTACTCGAAGATCTACCTGCATCCCGTTTTTTAGAATTACGCTTCCTTTGGTATCCCCTGCTGCTAAAACCTCTTTGACAAGAGAAAGCTTTGTAAAAGCCTTTATAACACGCTCCCCATTCTCTGCCATTGTAAGAATATCAATATCTCCTACGGTTTCCTTCATACGCCTGAGTGATCCTGCTGCTATGGTTCCCTCTGTGCCTGGGATTTTACTTATCTCGAAGATTAATTCTTCAGCTAGCGGGAGGGCAATTCCGAGAGGCATCCTTTCCCCACTCTGTTTTAAAAGCTCTATCCCACGTTTTATATCCTCAATCTTTTTCTGTCCCATACCTCTAAGTGTTAAAATTTCCTTTCCCTCAAGTGCTCTTTCAAGATCATTCAAGTTTTTGACACCAATTTCTTTATTTAGTTTAGCCAGGGTCTTTGGACCTACTCCCTTAATAGCTAATAGTTCGACGAGCCCTTCTGGGACCTTCTTTTTTAATTCGTCATACTGATTTATTTTTCCTGTGGTGATGAATTCCTTAATCTTCTCTGAGAGGTCGGTTCCTACTCCAGGTATTTTAGTAAGCTCATCTCGCTCTGCAATATTCTCGATATTTTCAGTGAGTTCTCTTATATTTCTGGCTGCGTTTCTGTATGCTCTGATTCTAAAAGGGTTATCTTCACGAAGATCTAGTATGTCTGCAATGCTATCGAAAATATCGCCGATCTCTCTATTCTTGCTCATAATATTCTAAGTATATTGTAGGTAAAAAGGGTTTTAAAGTAGAGACGACCCAGCGGCTCGTCTCTATAAAATAGGATTATCTCTTTTCAAATCGGTTAAATGAACTGATCATTATATGGCGATCTAAAGGTCGCCGTTACTACAGGTTATCTACTTCCGAATCGGCGGAATGAACCACCTATCTTACCGACTGATGTCCTTCCGATTCGGTCGAATGAATGGCTTCTAAATTTGCTTGAGAAATTTGATGTACCTATTTGGCTTCGGTGACTCTTTATGTAAGGAGAATTGTATGACATGGGTTTGCCATTATTATTGTTTGTTTTAGTACTGCTGTTGTCCCTGTTATAGCTTCTAAGCCTACCACCAGAGTTTTTCATAGGATTATAGGTTTGCGTTCTATTCTCTAAGGTCATTGGGTTTGAACCACTGATATTTGAAGGAAACGTACTATCTTGACCTCCAAATAATCTGAAGCCTGTTTCATTATTATCAACTTTTGACCAAAATTTGAAAGTGGAATTATTGCCATGCAAAATCCTTTTTCTAGCGCGCTCTGTGGCAAAATCGGTTTGGTTTTTAACAGAATTATTATCTACTGTTGGATTTATAATGGTCTTTAAAGCGCCTGGCGCTTTTAGTTGATTTTGTACATTCTGCGTTGAACCTGTGTACTTATTTACACGATTTATTACAGGTTCATTAATAGGTACGCCTGTTTTGACTATTTTTGATGCCTTATCATGCGCTATATGATGAACATAATGATAACGATGGTGGTGATGGTGTGGGAAGAATATAAATGAATTGAAGGCGAATGGTGAGAAAAAGAAGGGGCAATTAAAGAAGAATGGAAAACCAAAAGAGATAAAGAACGGATTTGTGAAAAAGGAGAATCCAAAGGAAAGATAAAAAGGGTTAACGAAGACAGGAGCAACAAAAAACCTAGGGAAGAAGAACGGACTTGCGAAGAAAAACGGAGAGGGAATGAAATTTGGCTCTATGAAAATAGGAGTGGGGAAGGTTGCAAGTTCAATATTGGATCCACGATTGTTCTCACTTCCCTCATCTGCTTCTTCGGTAAGGATAATTTCTTCACTTGTAAGAGATTCATCTTCAATTGTTTCTGCATATGCTATAAAGTAAGCTGGTATAAATAGAAGAAAAAAGAGAATAATTGAGTTAATTAACATTCCCTTTTCTATCCTCATAAGGCATCCCTCCCCAATTTATGTAACTTTAATTATATTCTACCACAGGTTGAATTAAAGATGGACACAATTAAATGGTGGGTTGGAACAATGATATAAGGATTATTGCTATAGGGAAGGGGTCACTGTGCTACAGATGCTGTTTCTACCTCATTTGAGTAACGTTTTACGCCAGCAAATATACCATCTGCAATTTCGTCTAGATAATTTGGATTCTTTAGTCTTTTTTCTTCTCTTGGGTTTGTAATGAATGATGTTTCGACGAGTATGCTTGGAACGTCAGCGCCAATTAATACTATAAAGGGCGCTTTCTTTACCCCTATACTTTTTACCGTTGAATATTTTCTTGCTACGTTAGTTGTAACTGAACTCTGAACGTGGGAAGCAAGCCTTTTAGATTCATCAATCTTGGAATTGAGTAGGTATTTTTTTATAATATCTTTTAGATCACTAATGCCTCTTGTCGTGGTAACGTTCTCACGGGCTGCAACTTCGAGTGAACGAGGGTCATTTGTGAAGCTGAGTACGTAGGTTTCTATACCGTGGGCATTATTATTCCTAGCGGCATTGCAGTGAATTGATACAAAAAGATCTGCCCTTTCCTTTTTCGCTATAGCGGTCCTTTCCTCTAGCGGTATGAATCGGTCATCTTCTCTTGTAAGAACGACGCGTGTGATTCCGAATTCGTTTCCATCTTGCTCTAGTTTTCTCGCTAGGGATTTTGCAATAGCAAGTGTTACATTCTTTTCCTTGAGCCCTGTTGGACCGATTGCCCCTGGGTCGTGACCTCCGTGTCCGGGGTCTATCACAACGGTTCTTACTTTTAATCCAAGCGCTCCTCGCAGGGCTGAAATCTCTTTTCCATCTAGTTTTGGGAGACCAGAGAGACTCTTTTCCTCTTCGACTTCTCTATCTTTCGCAATGGCTTCTCCACTTATCTCATCGCCGTAGATGTCCATTACGATTCTGAAAGGTTCGTATAATGCGAATACCTTGTAGTTGTTGAAGCTTTTTATGTAAAGTACTACCCTTACGGTGTCGAGTGTATTTCTTGCAAATTTTATGTCCTCAAGCAAGCCTTTTTCGATTGGCTCCATCTCAAGATTCCGGGTAACAGTGGTGCCCTTTATATCAACGTAAAGCCTAGGTGGCATGCCACCCTTTGGGTCGGGTTTGAGGAGGTGGGAGTCGAATGCCATTTCTTTATCAAGATGTATTACAACTCTTGTAGAATCATCCGTAGACCAGTGGCGTATTTGGTTTACGCGGGCTAATCCTTTCGAATTATCTCGAGTTTTAGCCTTCGCAATACCTCCATCTGTAATTTTATTTTCTTTTGGTTTATAGGCTGCAAACTGATCAAGCTTTTTCCCAGCTATCTCAACCATATCACCTTTTGGATATTCCCTTACAACCTTCTCATATTCTATATAGGCCCCTGACTTATCCCAACCTTCGAGGATTCTTGCTATCCTAAGCTGTGCATCGTCGGAAAGGTTGCTATCGGGAAAAACCCGCACAAATTCCCTATTGAGTTCGATAGACCTCTCAAGATTTTCCCTTGAATTAAACCTGTTGCCCATTTGTTCATAAAGCTTTCCTGATAGGAATAACGAAGTTGGAGCATTAGGACTATCAGGATAGGTTCTGTAAATGCTGTAGAATGCCTGTGCAAGGGTAAACCAAATTTCATAGTTGCTTACTTTCGAAGGATCTCCTTGTAGGTTTTTATAAAGAGTTATTGAATCTTGAAAAAGGATCTCGTCCTTTCCCTGGTCGGCCAATAGGTGGGAGTAGGGAAATAGAAGTAAAGCTATAAGTAGCGTTAGGGCGGGGGTCCTAATGCTCAATTTAATCACATAATAAATGTTTTTTAGGGCTTTGTAAACCACTTTTTAAAAAATTGTTTAATAGGTATTCCGAGGCGCCCTTAGCTTTCATAATTTAACAATTAGATAAGGGTTTTTGAAATGAGGGCGACTAGGTGCTAAACTTTGCAAATGAGGGTTATAATACTTGGATGTGGTACGTCTACCGGTGTTCCTATAGTTGGCTGTAACTGTTCTACTTGTACTTCAAATAACCCGAAAAATAAAAGAACGAGGACCTCGGTTGTTGTTCAAACTCATAAAAAGAATATCCTGATAGATACCTCCACTGACCTCAGGTTTCAAGCCCTAACTCACGACATTACAAGAATAGATGCTGTCCTTTATACCCATTCACATGCTGACCATACACACGGCATTGACGAGCTTAGGACATATAACTTTATTAATAAAATGGTAATCCCATGCTATGGAAATCCCCAAACGGTTTCAACAATCAAAATGAACTTTAGGTATATATTCGATGGCTCATATGCGGCGGCGGGTAAGCCGCAACTGGAAATAACATCTGTCACGGATGAATTCGATTTTCATGGAATAAGGATTACCCCGATAGAAATCAATCATGCAGATTGGCTAATATTTGGTTACAGAATAGGAAAGATGGCTTATCTTACAGACTGCAGTGGAATTCCTGAAAAGTCAGTGAAGAAGCTGAGAGGGCTTGACCTGCTCATAATAGATGCTTTGAGATATACACCTCACTCAGCCCATTTTAGCGTGGATCAAGCTGTTGAACGTACTCGTAGTATTGAGCCTAGGCTTGCAGTTCTTACACACATGGGGCACGAGCTTGAATACGATGAGCTTTCAAGACAGCTTCCAGAAGGTATCATGCCCGCTTACGATGGGATGGAATTTGGGCTTGATGAAGCATAGATGTAGGGGCTGCATATATGCAGCCCTGGCGTGGGATGCACTGTGTGCATTCCCTACATTAAAATCAAATACCAAATAGGAGCATACTTAAATGCAGGAAATAATTCGCGATCTGTTAATTCCGAATGATTCGAAGATAGTTCTATGTGTATTAGATGGGCTTGGAGGGCTTCCCCTTGATGGGAAAACGGAGCTTGAAGCGGCCTCTACCCCAAACCTGGATGAGCTTGCAAGGCGTGGCGCCTGTGGACTTCATATCCCTGTTGCACGTGGTATTACACCAGGAAGCGGGCCCTCTCATCTGGCATTATTTGGCTATAATCCCCTTAAATATGAGATCGGCCGCGGTGTTTTAGAGGCAATCGGGCTAGGAATCGAGCTATCTCCCAGTGAGGTGGCAATTCGTGGAAACTTCGCAACTGTAAGATATGAAGGAAATAAACCAATTGTTGTAGATAGAAGGGGAGGGCGGATACTGACAGAAGAGAATAAAAGAATCGCTGAGAGGATTCGAGAAAGGATTCAAAGCCTAGACGGCATTAGGGTTTCCATCACCTCTGGGATGGAGCACAGATTTGCATTAGTGCTTACATTTCCTGAGCCTCTTCCCCCTGGTGCAGATGACGTTACCGATACAGATCCTCAGAAGGAGGGAAAAGCTCCAGCTAAGCCAAGTCCGAGAAGGAAAGAGGCCGAGAGGGTGGCTCGTGTAGCCGAGAGATTTATTGAACTCGCAGCAGAGATCATTAAAGATGAGAAGGTGGCTAATTACCTTCTTCTCCGAGGCTTTTCACTTTATCCAAATCTACCACAGTTTTCTCAGACGTATGGACTAAAGGCTGCTACAACGGCTGCATATCCTATGTATCGGGGTGTCGCAAAGCTTGTTGGAATGGAGGTTTTAGAAGTGTCAGATACCTCTACTAAGAGCGAGGTTGAAACACTAAAGAGATATTTTAATGAATATGATTTCTTCTACTTCCATGTGAAAAAGACAGACAGCTATGGTGAGGATGGAAACTACTGGGGAAAGGTTAAGGTGATAGAAGAGTTTGATAGCATTGTCCCTGAAATTTCTAATCTTAAACCTGATGTTTTGGTTGTAACAGGCGACCATTCTACGCCCGCTGTTTTGAAATCACATAGCTGGCATCCCGTACCTTTTCTTCTTCATTCTCCCTACACTCGTGGTGGAGGGAGTTTGGGATTCTCTGAGAAGGAATGCCTTAAGGGAGAGCTAGGCATTTTTAGGGCAACAGATGCAATGACCCTTATTCTTTCTCACGCAAGAAGGCTTCAGAAATTTGGCGCGTAGCATTTGGAGGCAGTGTTAGAAAACACCGCCTATCGCGTCGTTTGAATCAAAGAACTATAGGCGGGACATTCCTGTCCCGCATTGGCTCAGTTCGAAGGAACTCCTTGAATGCACAGATAGAAAAGGGTAGTTTCCGCCAGTCTTGCTGGCGGGATTATATGCAGAGCCCACTGAACTTGCCTCTTTAACAACAGTATGCTAATTTAATTTCTCGTTAAAAAGAAACGTGCCGAAGTGGCGGAACTGGGAGACGCGCTGTCTTGAGGGGGCAGTGCCAGTAATGGCGTGCGGGTTCGACTCCCGCCTTCGGCACCACTGGAAAGAGTCTTTATCTATTTTTGTTAAGAAGTAAGCAACCTTTTAAGATACCTAGTTTTTAAGATAGTTTTCCACCTCAGTCACAATACTTTTAGCTCTTTCTAAGTTTTTCTTAGCCTCTTTCTCAGCAACAACAAAGCCTGTAGAGTAATCCCCTTCTGCCTTAAATCGTATGCCCTAGTTAGTGCTTTACCAATTTCCTCCTTGAATATATTCGTTTTGATAAAATGCTCTCCGAATAAGCGTATACCCTTATTAGACGATGCTCTAACCCCCCTTAAAGAACAGCACAGCTTAAGTCATAAAGAACATGGCATAGTAACATCTTGAGACACATGAATCGTAGTCTCCGTCATGAAATAATATCTCTGCACTCCTCAGGAATCTTTTTGCCTTTTCTATTAGGTCTTCTATCTCTTTCATAATGACACACCATCTTCTCATTTTCCCCTTTCTATTATTTTAACCCAAGAATATGATTTTATCTTTTCTAGAACAAAATAGTGTGAAATCGAAAGAATGTAGTAAGGGTAACATATATAACCTCTTTCTTCGGCTAGAGTGAAGGTGTTTGACTTCTCGTCTGACGACCGTGCTGAGGGGTGAAGGTTTGACACGTAATGCACTGTGTATGAGGTTACACCAAGAGTGTTTAAGGTTTTTATCAGTCGTAATGTACAGCTAACCAGATCGTCATTTCAGTTTGGTCAGTCCATTCTACTCGATGTTTCATGTGTGCTGGAATGAGGATATAATCTCCAGGGTCCAATGTGATAGGGTTGTCCTCACCTTCAAATAATAGTCCTGCGCTTCCTTTGAGTAGAATGACCCATTCATTTTTATCTTGATCATACCACTTATCGTCTGGGGTTGCGTGTCCTTTAGAGATGATACGCTCTATTTTGATGTTTTCTGTAGCTATAATTTCTTCGAATATTTCCTGTGGAATATGTTTCGGGATGTTAGAAAAAATGTTTCCTGGTTTCGCCATATTGCGTCTTACCTTTTCCTATAATTTCTCTAATTTTGCAAGGGCGTTTGAGAAAATCCAATAGTAAAAAATATACAAGAAATTGACCGTTATTAACTATGTCTTTATTGCAAGTTGGGAGTTAAATAACATCCTGCTTTCTCAGGGTTTGGTAAAGCTCTTTTTTAGTCAGAATTGCTGCTCCGAGACCAAAAAGTACAACTACGAAGGTTATTATGCCACCAATTACTGGTATTATTGTTAGTATGAAATAGATGATTAATCCAACAACCAAAGCCCAGCCTTCGTGAACCCTCTTTCCTAACCTCTCAAATATGGTTACGCCCGCCCAGAAGATTACATAGATCCTTGCCAAGTATATTGTAATTAAATATGAAGCTAAAAGTATTAGCGCTAATGGAATGCCAACAACTGTACTAAAAATAATTATCAAAAATATCGGTGCCACAACTAGAGTAAGAAATCCAATTCCTAACGAAGTTAAGGGATTTTTTCTTAAAGTGGAAACAACCCCTCGATTGTATTTGGGATAGAAATAAATTAATAAAAGCCCGATGATTAGAGTAGAAATAAAGCTTATAAGTGTCGCAAGAAGACAAATTCTGGCAAAAATTCCAAATGCCTTTTCAGGCGATGGCATTGGAGGTGTCTTTTGGGTTACACTTCCAGTAATTTTTGCATTTCTGTCAATTGAGGCAGGTCTATCACTCCAATAAATGAGGTCTCCATTAATTACTGCCTTTGAGGTTAAACGAATTGATCCGACAAATGCTTCCAAGTTCCCGTCTACTTTATTTGAAACTGTTAGGTTACCAGCGGCGATCATTACCTCTCTACCAATTGGAGAGGCTAAAAGAATGCTCTCTCCTCCGGCTACAACGCTACCATGAACTATTGCCGAATCAGTAAGCTCAACGTTGCCGCAACTAACTGTTAGGCTTCTACCGATTTCACCACCGATTGTTATTTGTCCACCAACTATTCGAACGTCTTGAGAAATATTTCCCGAAATACTAATCTTGCCACCCGCTGCCAAGAGGTCCCCATTTATCGTTCCATCAATCAAAATCTGCCCGCCAGCAGCATAGACATCACCATTGACTGTTCCTGAAATTTCTATCTTGTCACCAAATGCAAAATAGTCTTTATTGATAACCTCTCCTGAGGGTACGGTAACAAGCTTTAAATCTTTTGAACCCTCCTCATCTTGTGTTGCAATAGCTGGTAAAACAAAAAGTAAAGTTGCGAAGCACAACGAAATTATAAACCTGTTCATATCGGGCAGTTTAAAACTCCATTATATTTCTGTCAAGTGAGTTACTTGTAAATTCGCAATGGGTATTGTATTGACAAAGTACGCAGAATTTTAAATTACGATAGGCAGGGTTAACCCCGTATGTAATCCTCCACGCTAACCCTCACCAGTCTATACAGGGAGGATGGGAGTGGGTGAATTATGATGCGAGACAAAAAGTCTCCTATCATTCTTCTATCTCAAACAATTCGATAGGCGGTGTTTTCCAACACTGCCCTTGAGAGCGGGACAGGAATGTCACGACTATCGCGGGATGCTATTGATAAACCATGATTCGGATATAAATTAAACCTATGCAGAAAAAGACAAGGCTCATTGATTTAAGCATGAAGATTGAACCCGCACCGGGTCCTGAACACCAACTTCTTCAAATAAAACATGAAGCGCACAATGAGACTGCAGAGTATATGATGAAGCGCTTTCAGTGTAGAAGAGGGGATCTTCCAAAAGGTCTAGGTTGGGCTAATGACTACGTTACGCTAGGCACTCATGTAGGAACTCACATTGATGCGCCCTGGCACTATCACCCTACCTCTGAGGGTAACAAGGCAAAAACAATAGATGAGGTTCCTGTTGAGTGGTTTTACGGGGATGGGGTTGTAATAGATATGAGGCATAAGAAACCAGGGGAACTAATCACCGTATCTGATTTAGAAGAAGCACTGGATAAGATCTCATACAAGATTAAGCCATTTGATATTGTTCTAGTTATGACAGGAGCAGACAAACTCTGGGGGACGATGGATTACTGGTCTAAATTTCCAGGTTTAGGAAGAGAATCAACTCTCTGGCTTTGTAATCAGGGCGTTAAGGTGATGGGAACAGACTCTGCAGGATGGGATAGACCATTTGCAGCAATGGTAGAGGAGTTCAAAAGAACTGGTGATAGCAGCGTTCTCTGGGGTGCACACTTTGCTGGGATAGAAAAGGAGTATTGCCAGATCGAAAAACTAACCAACTTAGGCCTCCTTCCGCCTTACGGATTCAAGGTAGCTTGTTTTCCTATCAAGGTTCTTGGCGGAAGCGCAGGCTGGGTTAGGCCAGTTGCTATTATTGAAGAATAGAAATTTTTAAGAAAACTAGAAAAGAACCTTGTAATAGTTATGATAAATTTGTAAAATGTCATCATAGACGGATAATAAAAGGAGGAGATGATGAACGTTCAGAAGGTAAATGATGAGCTAAATAAAGCACTTTCTCTCGAATACGCTAGTGTCATCCAAGGACTTCAGCACAGCTTTCTTGTTCAGGGGCTCTTTAGAGAATCAATAGCACCGATGTTAAGGGATCATGCTGAGGAATCGTTTAAGCATGCGAAGATACTTGGGGATAAGATTGTTGCCCTAGGAGGGCTTCCCACTGTAGAGCCAGCGCCAGTGAAGCAAGCATCAGATTTAGTAGAGATGTTAAAACAGGACCTTGCACTTGCAAGGGAGGTTTATGAGCATTATGAATCGCTTTTAAAAATGGTTCAGGATGACACACCACTTCGAATTATGGTTGAGAATTTTGTCGAGACTGAAAAGAAGGACTGTGAAGAGCTTGAAAAACTCCTTGAGATAAGGAAGATAAGGGTTAAAGACAAGGAAGTGACTTTCAGGGTGAAATAGCGAAATCCTTTTATTGTAAAAGCTTATAGTGTTATCACCTTTAAAAAATAGGCGGGAGCGAAATCCCGCCTATTATTTTGTTTGTCTAATTAAATTTATGGAAAAAAGTATTCTAAGCTAGTGGGAATCTTATTACCTTTCCGAATGTAGAGACATCATCATGCCGTATTAGCTTCTTTTCAGCAGCATTATTTGTCTTGGAAAGAATTTTAACCAGTGCTTCCGCTTGACTAGAATCAATGGGTAGGGTTTTTTGCACATACCAACCTAAACCTTCCCCGTAGCTGAGTAGGCGTATTTCAAACCTATTCTCTTCTTCCTTTACGACAACCTCTATTATCTGGTCGTTATCTTCTCCATATATACTTCCGAGAAGCGCTTCGGTTGCTTGAGAAATCATTTATTGTTGCTCCTTGAATAATGTTCGTGATTAAAATAAATTCTGGAATTAAGGATTAATTTCAACATATTATTTGATTTTGTCAAATTCCTTGCCCTTAGCCCAATGGTGTTAAGTTAAGCAGAGATGTTAGTGCTAGGGCATTATTTCGAGCGCTGCATTCTTTGAACCGCATTGTGGTTCAACGGGAAATAAACGAACGAGAATGGAAATAAAAGGTTGCGACGAAGCAATCCCTCTGAGATTACTCACTACTCCTCGGTCTTTACTCAGGACATAGGTCGTAATGACACCGTGTATTACGTTGGTTTGTCACTATCGCTCCTTGTAAATTTCTCGCCCTTAGCCATTGTGGAATTTATTAATTGGATACCCCGCCCTCTGTAAGCGGAATAGCCCCTAATACCTCAATGTTTCCAGCGTACATAAGACTTGAACCTGATCCTAGGACTGATCCCCCTTCAAGATAGGTTTTCTTCGAGTGAGGTGGTAGGGTTATAGGTAGAATCCCTGTTTCCCCTCCAATTTTTGTTCCATAGTTTGAATATGAACCGGAATAATAACTTACCCTTACTTTGATGTCCTTATAGGCTATGTCGCTGTTATTTTCAATAGTAACATGATGAATGATAGCTACCTTTCCAAAGGGAACAAAAAAGGACCAGTCAGTAATATTAATAAATTTCTCAGGATGTTGGATCATTGACTGTTTAATTACAGCGTCGTTAGCTTTTCCAATACTATAAAAAAGACTAAGTAGAATTAATGCCTTTAATAATATTAACTTCATTTGTTTCATTTTTTTACCTTGAGAATTCCATATAGCTACAGGGTTTCAACTGCTTGCATTGCAATCTCTCTTCCAGTCATTCCGAAGCGAGGAATCCGATACTGAGTGTCGTCCTGAGCGTAAGCGAAGGATCCCAATATAAATCAGGAGATCCTTCAGTCGCTATGCTCCTTCAGGATGACGCCATGCGTCAAATTGCTCCGTCCCGGAGTTTATCCTGTGCGAAGTCGAAGGGCTCCTTGCAATTACAGTATGGACTGTCTGTTTATGCGATGATAAATGTGAATTTTTCAAAATTTGACGGTTAATATTATATAGTAAATAAGGATCCTCGTCTACTTAATGTATCATTACTCGAATCTTATCGTAAGTGCAATGCTTAAGATATAATTCTGTAGGTGATATGTAAATGGCAAAGAGAATAATCTTATATACTGGAAAAGGCGGAGTTGGAAAAACTACAGTGGCGGCGGCCACTGCCCTTTTAGCAGCAAAAAAGGGATATAAAGTCCTTGTTATCTCAACAGATGCCGCCCATAGCTTAGGAGATTCTTTTGATATGGAACTAGGCCCTGAACCGAAAGAAATAATGCCCAACCTTTTCGCACAAGAGGTTGATGTCTATTATTCAGTTGAAAAATACTGGGGGAAGCTAACAGAATACCTTCAATCGTTACTAAGATGGTTAAAAGTAGATGAGATTTTGACTGAAGAATTTAGCATACTTCCAGGAATGGAGGAGGTATCATCCTTTCTCTGGGTCTATCACCACTTCCAGGATGAGTTATACGATGTAATCATAGTGGATAGTGCGCCAACAGGAGAAACCTTAAGGTTGCTTTCTCTTCCCGATGTTGCAAGGTGGTGGATAGTTAAAGTATTCCCAATAGAAAGAAAGGTGGTAAAAGTAATAAGACCCGCGATGAAGGTTGTAACGGACATGCCCCTCCCCGAGGATCACACATATGATGCTATAGAGGAACTATTCGATAAGCTTGACTCTATCCATAATACATTCTCTAATCCAGAGATCACCTCCATTCGCTTAGTGCTAAATTTGGAGAAGATGGTTATTAAAGAGACTCAAAGGGCTTATACTTACCTGAACTTATACGGTTATCCGGTGGATTCAGTCATTATCAATAGAACTATGCCTAAAGAATTGGAGCATCCATTTTTTGAGGAATGGAAAAAATCCCAACTTGGCTATAGAGAAGAGGTGGAGGAGCTATTCAGCCCAATTCCAACCTTTGAAGCAAAGTTGTTCTCGAAGGAGGTTTTAGGGATTGAATCTCTTGAAGAGTTTGGTTCAAATCTTTTTTCGAAGAAGGACCCGATTCGCATCTTTTTCAAAGGGAAACCTTATGAAATCATAAAAGAAGGGGGTTCCTACCAGTTGCTTTTAAAACTGCCATTCGTATCTAAGGAGGAAATTAAGCTCTTTCAAATCAAGGATGAACTTACAATACAAGTCGAGAACCATCGCCGTAACATACTCCTTCCAAGATTTTTAGCTGACCTTCCAGTCAAAGAAGCCAAGTATCAAGATGAAATGCTGCGGATAATTTTTGAGAAAAAAGAAAAGAAATCCAAGGGCTAAGGTTTATCTGTATGAGATAATTCATGAATAGACTGGAAATTTAAAAAAATATTTCTCGGCAAAGGTGTTTTGAATAAATACTCTTAATAAGCTGCTATAGATTCGCACCAGGATGGTGCTCCTACAGTGTGTTTTACGTTTTGTAGGAGCAGCTTCTAGCTGCGACTAGGATACGCCAGACGTGTTATGAGCAATAATGTAATTACTAATTAAATAAGACGTATTTACAATTTTGAAATTATAGTTGTTTTATTATATTATGCATGAATTTAGAAAGGAGTTTATTAAATGCTGAAATTAGTTGTTACATTGATGTTCGCGGTAACATTAATAACTGGAATGTATTCGTGCTCTGCGGTAACTGGTAATAGTCAGTCTGTGGCTGAAGAAGAGGAGGAACCACCAGGAGCAGAGTATGATCAGGTATTAAGACGGTCAGAGCCATTTACCGGGAAAGGCGCTCCATTATACGACCCATTGAAGGAGGAAGAGATAGAGTCGTGGGAAAACCCGTTACAAACTGAGGAGATGGAGACTAAGCCGCTATTTTAGCAGCGTGACCGAGGTTCTAATAGTAATTATTCACGTCATAACAATTCTTGTTCTGAGGCTTATTGAAACCGAATTCATGTATGTTTATTTTGATAATTCCCTGTAACTTGTTGCGGTGTGTCTCGTGTCATTCCGAATACTTTCGCGGAGTCAGCACTGAGTGGAGTGAAGTGCTCGGTGTAAACCCAGTGAAGCATTCTCTCTTTCTGTCATTCCGAGTACTTCGTATTGGCTCAGCACAGGCTCCGCGAGGAATCCGACACTGAGTGTCGTCCTGAGCGTAAGCGAAGGATCTCAAGATAAATCAGGAGATCCTTCAGTCGTCTTGCTTCTTCAGGATGACGCAATGCGCCAGATTGCTTTGTCACTGAGTTTATCCTGAGCTAGGCGAAGGGCTTCTTGCAATGACCCAATGGACTGCCGGTTTATACGCTGATACCATTCAGCTAGCCGTAGCGAGCTGCATTTAGTAACTTATAACAAAAATGAAAAGGTAAATTAAGAAAAGGATTGTGGAGGGATACGATAAATGATTAAAAAAACAATAAAGTCGCTAGTTCTTGGAGCTATTATTATCGGGATTCTTCAGATATATAATGGAGCATCTGCTGAATCTGACCCTCCAAAAACAAACTCACAAACCCAAGTAATTAAAAACATCACCCCTGATGAAGCATTTGTATTGATAGAGAAGAACAAAGATAGCTCAAATTTGGTAATCCTTGATGTACGAACCTCTAAGGAATTTGAAGACGAGCATATAGAGAATGCAATAAATCTCGACTATTATTCCGAGACCTTTAAAGACGATCTTAGTAAACTCGATAAAAACAAAGTATACGTTACTCATTGTCAATTAGGCGGTCGTAGCGCTAAGACCGTGGTGATAATGAAGGATTTAGATTTTGTTGAGGTTTACAATATCACAGGTGGGATTGCTGGGTGGAAGAGCAAGGGGTTGCCGACCATCAAATCCCCCTAAATCCCCCTTTGAGAAAGGGGGATATTATTTCTCCCCTTTAGGGTTAGGGGATCACTAAAGGAATTTCAAAAGTGTATCCTACGAAGTTTCACAAGGAGGGATTCGTATGTTTAACTCAGCTCGTTTCTCTGGAGTAAGGCTGGTCATTAGCTTCCAACCGGCTTGAGAATGTTTGTCTTTTTGTTTGATGAGGAGCCATTCCTTTTCCTTTCCCTTCATACGAACTAATGTAAAATTTCCCTTAAGTTTCTTTCCTTTTAGAATGAAGCTGATTTTATCCGTTTTCTCTTCAAGAAGGTCATATGTCCCATTATCCCAAACAACCACTGCACCGGCTCCATAACTTCCCTCTGGGATAATTCCTTCAAAATCTATGTATTCCAGTGGATGATCATCAACAAGCAACGCAAGCCGTTTTTGAGAATCATCCATGGAGGGACCTTTAGGAATTGCCCATGAACGTAGAACCCCATGCATTTCAAGACGAAAGTCATAATGAAGGTGAGTCGCCTCATGTTCATGCACAACGAATCTAGGATTCATGTCAACACCTTTGCAGTTTACTATCTAAATAATGCCTGACTTAGCATATATATATTAACCCAGATAATGCATTAAGGAGATGGCAATGATTAAAAGATATCCTTCCTTTCCTTGAATTTATCAGCACTTACGGGTATAAAGCAGGAAAAATTTACAATATTAGGAGGTCACCTAAGAAGTGAAAGATGAGCTTACCGATTTTCCCCCTAAGATTCTACCCTACGCTCTTTGAACTCATGGGCTACAGCTATCAGGTCATAGTGACCAATATTGAATGGTTGTCACCTGAAGAAGTATGGAGGTTCTATAATGGGAGAGCCAATGCTGAGAACATGATAAAAGAAGGGATACTATCATACTCATTAGATGTAAACATCTCACATTTTTATGGAGCTAATCTAGCCCAATTTCATTTGGTTATGCTTGCATATAATTTGATGAACTTATTTAAGGAACTAGTGTTAGGACAAAAGGATAAGAAGAGAATGGGCAAGTGGATAAGGCAGAGATTTTTGTTGATAGCAGGGAGGCTTATTAGTAGTGGAAGGAAGTTTATATTGAAGCTTCAACAGGATTGGGCATACAGGAAAGAGTATAATGAAGCAGAGAAAAGGCTTGAGAGATTGGCTTGGTTTACCTAAGGGAGAGAAAAAGGGAAAAGAATGCCAAGGAAACAAAGGGGGAAAGCCCTTCTAGGGCAAGGTTCGCCTCAGTAACGAGAAATGAGAGAGAAGCACTTGAATTTCAGGCTATAGGTGGAGGCGAAAATGCTTGCTTCTCATGGAAATGGCAATTGTAAAGAAAATTTTGGCTTGACATTAGAATGTTATTTGTGATACAAGTAGATTGTGCATAAAATGGGATGAAATATGGTGAATCGGAAGCGGTGTGTCGACCGTGTGGGCGAAGAAATTGGGAATCCGGCTGCTTTGATTGTAGAGGCCGTCGACACCTCTATCCCCTCCTCAAGGCAAGGAGCGAAAATCATGCCTATATGCTTCCCAACGCGCCCGGTCGGGTAG
>Ga0209641_10001572_pt1 | contig 20209 bp, 23 predicted proteins | sample RifCSP16_1_FD_184022 | JGI IMG/M metagenome (GOLD analysis project Ga0209641, IMG submission 184022) | Soil microbial communities from Rifle, Colorado - Rifle CSP2_sed 16_1 (SPAdes) (version 2) | ecosystem: Environmental > Terrestrial > Deep subsurface > Rock core/Sediment | place: Rifle... | reverse complement strand
ATGCCTCCACGACGGCCCCCAGTCTCCTCGACGTGGCAATCGCCGTGAGTCCGGCTACGCCCGCCCCCACGACGAATACCCGCGCGGGGGAGACGGTCCCCGCGGCGGTCATGAGCAGCGGGAACATCCGGGGCAGTTCCGCGGCGGCAAGAAGGACCGCCTTGTACCCCGCCACGGTGGACATGGAAGAGAGGGCATCCATGGACTGGGCCCGGGTGATCCGCGGCAAAAGTTCCAGGGAGAAGACGGTGACGCCGAGCCGCGCCGGTTCCCGGAAGGCTTCCGGGGCGCCAAGAGGATCGCAGAGAGCGATGAGGACCTGGCCCTTGCGAAAGAGATCGTGGTCGGCCCGGCCGGCTCCGGGGTTGGCGCCCAGTGCGCGCACCTGGAGGATCACGACGGCGGTTGCGAACAGGTCGGCCCGGGACGACCCGATTTGCGCACCCTTCTCCCGGTAGGCGGAGTCCGGATACCCGGCGGCGACCCCGGCGCCTGATTCCACCACGACCGTGATCCCCTTCTTGGCGAGCAGCGGGAAGACAGCCGGCGTCAGGGCGACGCGCCGCTCCCCGGGGTACGTCTCTTTGGGAACTGCCACAATCAAGGATTCACCGTTCCGGTTCTAAGTGGTTCGAAGCTGGGGGGGGACACTCCTCAACATACAACTCGATATAGGAATGTCCCCTCTGGGAATGTCGCCCCTTGGAGTGTCCCCGCCCTTCCTTTTGATGTACGAAATTGGCAAAACGCGTCAAAATTCCCGCGCGTCGTGGGAAGAAAAAACTGGTTTTCTCCCGAAAAAGGGTTCCCTGAGGTGTCTTTTTCCCGGATAATCGAACAATACGGGACGAAAAACTCCGGTGTCCGGGTGCCTCCTTGCGGGCGCTGACCCCTGCGCCGGTCGCCGGAACGCAAGGTTCCCCGGGAGTAAGGGGGATGGAAAGAAACAGAGGAAAAGGATGCGCGCAGGCGGACGGAAGGCGGGGGATCTCCGCGGAATCCGGGTGACGCCGGGGGTGCAGAAGCACGCCGAGGGGTCGGTGCTGTTCGAACTGGGCGAGACGAAGGTGGTCTGCGCGGCTTCCGTCGAGGATCGTGTCCCGCCGTTCCTCCGGGGGACGGGAAAGGGCTGGGTGACCGCCGAGTACGCGATGCTGCCGCGGGCGACGACCACCCGGGGCCAGCGGGAAGGACGCACGGGAAAGGTCCAGGGGCGAACGCAGGAGATCCAGCGGCTGATCGGAAGGTCGCTTCGGGCGGTGGTGGACCTGGAGTCCCTGGCGGAGAGGACGATCATCGTCGACTGCGACGTCCTCCAGGCGGACGGGGGGACCCGCACCGCCTCGATCAACGGGGCGTGGATCGCCCTGTGGCGGGCCTGTTCCCGGCTTGCCGGAAGCGGCGCAATCCCGAAGAACCCCGTCCGGGAGCCGGTGGCGGCGGTGAGCGTGGGGATATGCGGCGGGCGCGTCCTGGTGGACCTCGATTACGCGGAGGACTCGGTCGCGGGGGTCGACATGAACGTCGTCATGACGGGGAGCGGGAACCTGATCGAGGTGCAGGGGACCGCCGAGGGGGAACCGTTCACGCGGGACCAGCTGGACCGGATGCTCGAGGCGGCGGAGCGCGCCGGGAGGCGGATCCTCCGGGTCCAGAAGGAGTGGATGAAGGGGGGGCGATGAAACTGCTGATCGCAACCCGGAACCGGGGGAAGATCAACGAGATCAAGGCGTTGCTCGGGTTGGGTCTGCAGAAGAACGTCGCGATCCTGACGCTGCCCGACATGCCGAACGTAACGGAGCCTCGCGAAGAGGGGAAGACCTTCACGGAGAACGCGAGGATCAAGGCGCTCCATTACGCGAAGGAATGCAATATCCTGTGCGTCGCGGACGACTCCGGCCTGGCGGTGGACGCGTTGGGAGGCCGACCGGGCATACGGTCCGCCCGGTACGCGGGCGAGCAGGCGACCGACGAGAAGAACAACGTCGTGCTTCTCGAAGAAATGAAGCATATTCCCAGGCCTTGGACCGCGGCATTTGTCTGCGTAGCGGCAGCGGCCCTTCCCGCCCGGGTAATCGCGGAGAGCGCGGGGCGCGTCGAAGGGGAGATCGTGCCTCTCCCGCGCGGAACGGGCGGCTTCGGGTACGACCCGATCTTTCTCGTCAAAGGCTCCGGGAAGACGATGGCCGAGCATACCCCCGAGGAGAAGAACAGGATCAGCCACCGCGGGCAGGCGATACGGCTCATTATCCAGGAGTTGCGAACCAGCGGGATGTTCGGGTAGCGTACTATGTTCGTAGCGTCGGGACGTAGCGCAGCCTGGTAGCGCACTTGCCTTGGGAGCAAGGGGTCGGCGGTTCAAGTCCGCCCGTCCCGACCAGTTTTGTCAAGAACTTACGGGTTTTCCCTTCCTGGACATCTCTTCTTCTCGCTCTCTTCGAGCCGTGTCAAGAGCGTCCGGTTCCTGATCGACCACGCCCCACGGGCTGCCTCTTCTCCTGGTGTAATTCGGATTGACGTGTGTACGTTGTTGGTCTATTATACCAACATGAATGGCGAGCTCGTTTTGCACGAAAAGATTACGGACGAGCTGGGCAATACGGTAGAGATGAAGATTTGGCGGGTTCGGGTCTCGGAGCACACCCCGCACGGGTATAAATACTCTCTCGTATACGTCGTGGACGGGGAGCGGGTCATAGGTTTCGATAACGCGGAGCGAAAAGGAGATCATCGGCATTTTCCGGGACGCGAAGAACCTTATCGTTTTCGGGGGCTGCCGCAACTCGTCCGGGATTTTCAGGAGGACGTTGCACGGTATAAGGAGAGGCGCCATGAAGGTTAAGAAGGTCAGGATCGGCATCAAGAGCATCGAGGCGGGCCTGGGGGACTTTGTCCGCACAGGGGAAGAGGTCGAACGCGGCGAGAAGGTGAAGAAGGAATCCGGGGTCTACTTCACGAGCTTGGATGCGCTACGGAAGGTGCTGACCCCGCAACGGATGGCCCTCCTGCGCCTGATCCGGGAGAAGAAACCCGTATCGCTGCATGGACTGGCGAGGCTGGCGCGACGGAACATCAAGAACGTCTCCGACGACGTCCGGTATCTGGCCCAGGTTGGCCTCATTGAACTCAGGAAAGCGGACAAGAAGGTCTCGGCGCGGGTGAACTACGACACGATTCTCCTGGAAATTGCGGTGTGACGTAGACCTCCTGCGGTGAATCCGCGAGGAAGTCGAGGGCGTAGAAGAGCTCAAGAATATGGCGGTCAAGAAACTGACCATCGGGATCAGGAGTGTCGACGAGGTCATGGGGGATTTCGCGAAGGCGGCCAAAGCATTGGAGCGGGGAGAGCCTGTATCGAAGAAGGAAGGTCTCTACTTCACCGATCTTCGTGCTTTCCGGCGGGCCCTCACCGACCAGCGGCTTGCCATCCTGCGTACGATCAAGGAACGCAATCCGGACTCGGTCTACGAGCTGGCCAAGATCATCCAAAGGGACGTCAAGAATGTTTCTGCCGACCTATCCATCCTGGAAGAGTTGGGACTTGTCGAACTCAGAAAGACGAAAACACTGCGGGGAAAGGTCAAGCCGTCGGTCCCGTACGACTCGATCCATCTGGACATTGCGGTATGAGGAGTGGGAGAACGCAAAGGAGTGAGTTGGTACCAAGGAATTGCCGGTTCCAGTCCGGTCATCCTGACCGTAATTGAGACTTGGACGGAGGCAGAGGAGTCGCCATCGTGACCGAGACGGAAATTCAGGGCGTTCTGCACCGGATCGTGGGACGGATCACGGAGCGGTTTCGGCCGGACAAGATCATTCTGTTCGGCTCTTACGCTCGGGGCGCGCAGACAGCGGACAGCGATGCCGATCTCTTGATCGTCATGAACGTGCCGGGTTCCAAGCGCAGGGCGTCCGTGGAGATCGACCTGCTCCTGGTGGGGATACCGATCCCAACCGATATAATCGCGGTGACCCCCGAAGACGTGGAAGGTACCGGGATTACGTGGGAAACGTCATTCGCGAAGCATTTCGCGAGGGCAAGGTGCTCCATGCTCGCACGGCCTGAGATTTTTCATGAGGCATGTATTCGGGTAGAGAAGGTGCTCGATCTCCGGCAGATTCCGGACGATCTCGGATTGACGGGCGGGGCGAGGGTCGAAACGTGAAGCGATCCGTGCGAAGGAAGCCGGGAGGCAGGCCCGATCCGCTCGAGCGTGACATTGAGATGGCGCTCAGACCCTGCGTGTTCATCCCGGACCGCGTGTGCTTCTCGTTCGTGGGCAACCTCGAGGACGTTGCGGGCGGAATCGCGGGCCTTATCGCGGGGGGACCGACCCGCGCCGTGACGCTTTACGAGACATTCCTCGCGGCATGCTACGAGAAGGCGAGCGAGGTGGATGACTCCAGCGGCAACTTTGGGCAGTTCGTCGAAGGCCTGTTTCTGTCACGAGATCGAGAAGAACGCCGCCAAGGCGTTCGACAAGGTCAGGCTGGCGGCCTTCGAAAGGAGGGTGCGGGCGCGGTTCGATGCAGCCGCGGAGGCGACGACCTCCCCCGACGGGTAAACGGAAGGCAACCCGGAATATGCCCGCCGTCGCTGGGGCGATACGCTGCGGACGATCTACGTCGCGCAGAGGAACGTCGACGCATACGTCGCGCTCGCGGAGGAGACGGGGCTCACGGCGCAAGCCCGAGGAGGCGCTTTCCTGGATTGAACGGGGAATCGACATCGCCGGGAAGGCGCCGCACGCGTCGGCGGGCGATTACGACCTCGTCAGACTCAAGCGGAGTCTGCTCGACAGGCTTGGACGCGGTAGCGAAGCGCTCGAAGACGCCTGGGCCGAATACCGGAAACACCCGAACAAATATGCCTACGACGAACTGATGCAATTCGTCCCGAAGGCCGAGCGTGCGACCTGGCACCGGAAGGCCATCGAAGTGGCGGAGGACGCGGATCTATACTCCCTCATCGGGCTGCTGCTGGAAACCGGGGAGATGGATCGACTCGCCGATCTCGTGCGTCGGAGTGCGGACGGCGTCCTTGAGCAGGTGAGCCATTATGCCGCCGAGCCGGCGGCAACGAAGCTGGAGAAAAGATATCCTGACGCAGCCGTCAGGCTGTGGCGAGCGCAGGGCATGCGAATCGTTCAGGCGAAGAAAAGCAAGTATTACGACGCCGCGCTCTCGAACTTCGAGCGCGCATGGCGCTGCTACAAGAGGGCAGGATTTACCGCCGAGTGGGAGAAGACCGTGAGTCGGATCCGCGCCGAACACCATCGCAAGTACGGGTTCATGACCGGTTTCGAGAAGCTCGCCGCAGGCTTCGGGCCGAGCGACGTGCCGTCCTTCCTTGAGTGCGCCAGAGCTCGGTGGAGCAAGCACAAGATGGATGACCGGTAGCAAGGCCGCCGATGGAGGGAGGGGCGCGCAAAGTGGACGGAGGGTGGAGGAAGGACGGCGATGGCCCGAGATGGACGTGATGACCGAAAGCTTGCCGACCTCGAAGAACTGATCGAGGAGATCACCGTCGACGCCTACGGTGACGACGAGATGCTATGGGCGTTTCGGCAGGCCTTCGAAGACAATGTCGACTTGCCGTCCGACGGGTTCGTCATCGGCGAGCCGGTCTCGGTGATCAAGTTCGACTACGATGGAAACGAGCGCCGCGGGCTGACGGCCTTGTGTCGCCGGGAGGACGGCTCCGAGCACGCAATGGCGGCTGCCGATATCGTGCTCCCGAAGAGATCGAATGGCGCCCGCTACGTGGCGGCGTATCGCAAATGGCTCGGCCTCGATCCGTACCCGCCCGACACTCCCGCAATCAGAAAACGGCGACACATGGCCACCGCCGGCGACCTTGATCTCAGCCGGCCTGTGGAGCTGGTCGCGCTCTCGGTCAAGGCGAACGCCGCCCGCTGCCGGTTGCTGGGAAGCGAACGGGTCGTCACGCTTCGCGCGAGCAGGTTGTGGGATGTCATTCCCGGCGAGATCGTCCTGGTCACGCCGCGAAAGCAGTGGACCTATGCCGGCCACCCGTACCTTTCCGGAGAGATCGAGTCCACGCGACTGGACGTGCCCGCGCTCGGTCTCGTTCCGCTGCGGCTCGTGGAACAGGGCGTCTGGGATCCGGATAAGGAATGCTGGGGCGAGGAAGGCGAGCCGATCGAGGAGTGGGCGAAGCCGATCATCGCCCGGGGGCCCCGCCCGGCGTTCGAGATGGAGCAGGTTCTGCCCGGCGAGGATCCGGACGATCCGTTCGAGGATCCCATAACGAAATCCAATGACCTCAAGACCGCGGGGGACTTCGAGGGAGCGTACAAGATGTTGATGGAGCTTTGCCAAGCCGACCTGCGCTGCCTCGACGCCCACTCCCATCTGGGGAATTTTGCATTCGACCGCAGGCCGGAGGAAGCGATCCGTCATTACGAGGTCGGGCTGCGCATCGGGGATCTGTCCCTCGGCAATGGCTTCGAAGGCGTGCTTCGCTGGGGCTTCATCGACAATCGCCCATTTCTGCGGTGCATGCACGGCTTCGGACTGTGTCTCTGGCGTATGGGGCGTTTCGAGGAAGACGAGCGCGTCTTCGACAGGATCCTCTGGCTCAATCCGTCCGACAACCAGGGCGTGCGCTTCGTGATCGGCGAGGCCAGGGCGCGGAAGGCATGGAAAGAGGACCGGCATGAACGGAATAGCCGCCGCTGAAGGGAAGCGAATGGGCCGGAAGAAAGAGAAGGCGAACCGGAAGATGCAGGCGTGGATCGAGGCGCGGAAGCGCCACCACCTTTCTCATGCTCAGGTCCAGATGGCTCGCGAGCTGGGGATGAATCCGGAGCGTCTCGGCAAACTCGACAACCACCGGCAGGAGCCGTGGAAGGTGCCGCTACGGCAGTACATCGAGCATCTCTACCTCAAGACGTTCGGCAGGCCTTGCCCCGGCTCCGTTTTGTCCATCGAAGATCGGTTGCGTCTCGAACGTGAGAAGAAAGAAGCCAGGCGTGAGGCAAGGAGGCGACCCGCCGCGGAGATGCCATGAGCGAACATGAGTATGCGGGAATGGAGCGCCCGCTCGCCACGAAGGAGCCGAATGACTATGCACGGGCCGAAAAGCTCCTTTTAGGTAGTGTATTGACATTCGACGCGCCCTTGTCGATGATATTAATGTCATCCCCAGTCAGGTTTACGGACCCGACTGGCCCCCTCCGGGTTGCGACCTGGAGGGTTTTTTCTTTCCGTCCTTAGGATGAATCGTACCTCCTTCCTCGTAGATGGATTCAACGTCTACCATTCCGCCAAAGCTGCCTCGACGGACCTGGGTGGCAGATCTACCAAATGGTTGAATCTGCGATCTTTGTTGTATTCATTCCTGCCGGTCATTGGGGCAGGCGCAACCCTTGGAAAAATATATTATTTTTCAGCATTGGCGTCTCATCTGGATGCGTACCGGCCGGGCGTGACGGCCAGACACCGCCTTTACTTGGAATGCCTTCAGGCCACTGATGTTATCCCTGTGCTTGGCAGGTTTAAATACAAGACCGTCCATTGTCGGACCTGTAACCGGGATAACCCTCATTACGAGGAAAAGGAAACCGATGTTGCGATGTCGGTGAGACTGATCGAAATTCTTCTCAAAGATGAGGCCGATACGGTGGTCCTTGTTACAGGAGATACCGATTTGGCCCCGGCTGTCAGGACAGCGGCCGGTCTTTTCCCTTCCAAGCAAATCTGTTTCGCGTTTCCTTACAAGCGCAAGAATAAAGAACTTGCACAGCTCGTCTCGAAGCATTTCCAGATCCGAAAAGAACGGTACTTGGCACATCAGTTTCCGGATCCGGTTGTGTTGCCCAATGGGAAGAGAGTAAGCAAGCCAACGGGATGGTGAACGAACTCAAGGCTCGAAGCGGAGAAATTTTCGACGTCGCGCAGATCGTCGATGAATCTCCGCTCATCGAAGATTACCGAAAGTTTACCACTACCTTGCCTGTACAACCGGTTTTCTCTATACTCCGTATACCGACGGTATGTTTGTAAACGCCTGAAAATGTGGAACTTCAGTCGATTCGGCTGCTTCCCGGAGACCCTTTCCAGGTGTTAGGGAGCAAGGGGTCGGCGGTTCAAGTCCGCCCGTCCCGACCAGTCTTTTCATACAGTTATCTGTTTGTCTTGATGGCAGCCTGCGTCAATACTTACCAGGAACTTACCAATTTTTTCCCGATTCTCCCGTCCCCGGGGGGAGCGTCGGGGAGTGCAAGCGAGTCCATCAAGGCATGGGGTGAGATGTGCGACAGGCCAGAATGAGATAGGCATTTCCTTTTTTCCAGGGATGGTCGGGAGGCCCTGGGAACCTATCCGGCCGTCGTGTTTCGGGGGCCGGATCGAACTGCCCGACATCAATGACCCCGCCACGCCGCCCGCCGCCGCTTCCGGCGGCCTATTGCCGTCAGTTTCAGGAGCAGGAAAAGAACGTTGGCCTGGAACAGGCCCCGCAGGACGACGGTATCAAAGACGGGGGAGTGGACGAAACAGCCGTCCGTCCGGAAGGCCCCCGCGGGCGCCAGGACATGCAGGTGGGGATGTCTGTTCCCGGAACTCCCCGTCGGTCTGGATGGAGACGATGGCGGCGGGAAGCTCCAGAACGCGCTGGATGCGGACGCGTTCAGCGAGGTCGTGGAGCGGGCGTGCGATACCACGAGTATGGACCAGGTTTCCATCGAAAACCGTGCGAAGCTTCTGCCGGACAGCGGCATCACGAATCGCTTGGCAACGTGACGCCGGATGATGTGTACTACGGAGGGAGGGAAACCGCACCTTACATCAGGCCCTTAAAAATTGTCATTCGTTGTGGGTGGGGGAGGGTTTTGCCTCCATCGGAAGAGAGGGAACACGATGAAGATTCTGGTCCCCGTGTCCATCGACTCCTTCCGTGAAGACGCGGCTTGCCTGGCGATCGACACGTCCCGCGCCCTTCGTGCCGAGATCCGGCTTCTTTCGGTGGTGGATCGCGAGGGAATCCGGCGCGCGGAGTCGGGCGCGCCGCCGGGGGCGATCCACATCGCGCAGATGGCCGAGAAGGAGATCGCCGAGCGGCAGGAGAAGGAGAAGGGCCGGGAGGTCCTGGAACTCGGCCGAAGATGCCGGGAGGCCGGCGTCCCGTGCACGGGCGAGGTGAAGACGGGCGATCCCCTGGAGGAGATCGAGAAGGCCTCGGCCGGGTGCGACCTTCTGGTCTCCGGTCTTTCCTCGCAATATTCGTTCGAGGGGAGGGACGAACCCGGGAAGCTGGTCCTCTCCCTGATGAACGAGAGGGTCATTCCCCTCCTCCTGGCGGCGTCGCCCTATCGCCCGGTGAAAACCGTGGTGATCGGATGCGGCGGGGGACTCCGGACGGAGAGGGCGATTGGCGCGATGGCCCATTTCGGATTGTGGAAGGAGAAGTGTCGGATCATCCTCCTCGTGGTGGACGACTCGCCGGAACAGGGAGTGGAGTTGCACACCAAGCCACGGAAGATCCTCACGGAGGCGGGCTACGCCGGCTGGGAAGAGAGGGTGGTTTCCGGCACCAAAGTGGAGACTTTCCTCGCGTTCTGCCAGGAGGAAGGGGCCGACGCGGTCGTCCTGGGAGGGTGGGGGAAGCGCCGGTGGAACGAGTTCTTCGGGTCGTCGATCACGGGGCGCCTGCTGGACCTGAAGCGCTTCCACATGTTCCTCTACATGTAGACCGGGATTCCTGCCGTGGAACATCAGGCTCTCGGCCATGCCCTCCCTCTCTTGTCCGTCCTTCCGTTTGCGGGCCTCCTTCTCTCCATCGCCCTGTTCCCGCTGTTCGCCTCCCGGTTCTGGGCAAGGCACTTCGGGAAGGTGAGCCTCGCCTTCGGGCTGCCGGTGGCGGCCTGGTTCCTTATCGCGGCCCCCGGCGAGCTGTGGCGCACGGCGCTCGAATACGTCTCCTTCCTCGTCCTGTTGGGGAGCCTGTTCACGATCTCCGGGGGGATCCTTCTGAAGGGGACGATCCGGGGAACGCCCGCGGTGAACTGCACCTTCCTCGGGGTAGGGGCGGTCATCGCGAACCTGCTCGGCACGACGGGGGCGTCGATGCTGCTCATACGGCCGCTGTTGCGCGCCAACGAGGGGCGGGAGAAACGGTCCCACATCATCATCTTCTACATCTTCGTGGTGGCCAACATCGGGGGGCTGCTTACACCGATCGGGGACCCTCCCCTGTTCCTCGGGTACCTCAAGGGGGTGCCGTTCTTCTGGACGGTCGGGAATCTGTGGCCCCTTTGGCTGGGCACGGCGGGCATGGTAATCGGGGTCTTCTACCTGTTGGACCGTCATGCGTACCGGGCGGAAGGGGGAGGGGAACATGGACGCACCCCGGAAGGGGGTGGACGAGAGCCCCTCTCATTAGAGGGATCGTGGAACTTCCTTCTCTTAGGGGTGGTGATCGGGGCGGTCTTCCTTCCGACGCCGTGGAGGGAGGGGGCGATGGCGGCGGCAACCGGCGTGTCGGCGTGGAAGACCCCCGAGCAGATCCGGAAGGGGAACCAGTTCTCCTACCACCCGATCAAGGAGGTGGCCATCCTGTTCGCGGGGATCTTCGCGACGATGATCCCCGCCCTGTTGATCCTTTCGGCCCGCGGAGGGGAGCTGGGGGTGGTCCGGCCGTGGCACTTCTTTTGGGCGGCGGGGATACTGTCGAGCTTCCTGGACAACGCCCCCACGTATCTGACCTTCTTCAGTCTCGCGCAGGGCCTTTCCGGCCCGGCGGACGTGGTGGGGATCTCGGCGCCGGTCCTGAAGGCGATCAGCGCGGGGTCGGTCTTCATGGGGGCGAACTCCTACATCGGCAACGCCCCGAACTTCATGGTCAAGGCGATCGCGGAGGCCTCGGGAGTGGCCATGCCGTCCTTTTTCGGGTACATGATGTACTCCGCCGCGGTGCTGCTTCCGCTGTTCGTGCTGGTCACCTGGATATTCCTGTAGTCCTCACGCCGGTCGGGGTAGCTCCTGTGCCATAGTGGCAATGATATTGCGAAACGAAAAAGATCGTGCTACGGAATCGGGAAATACCGGGATCCATAGGGCACAATACTGACGCACATAGGTCTTTCCAGGAGAGGGGGGAACATGGCTTTTTCAAGCGGACGTCATTTTCTTCAAATTCCCGGGCCCACGAATGCTCCGGACCGGGTCCTGCGTGCCATGAGCCGGCCGACAATCGACCATCGCGGTCCCGAATTCGCCCGACTCTCTCTTGAAGTGCTCGAAGGTCTCAAGCGGATATTCCAGACCTCCGCACCGGTCATCGTCTACCCGTCGTCCGGCACCGGCGCCTGGGAGGCGGCACTCGTCAACACCCTCTCGCCGGGGGATAAGATCTTGATGTTTGAAACCGGGCATTTTGCGACACTATGGCGAAATCTGGCGACGGAACTCGGCTTGGAGGTCGATTTCCTCCCTTGCATCCATCGATTATCGCCATGACGAGTGGGGAGTCGACGTGACCGTGGGATGCTCCCAAAAGGGGCTGATGCTGCCGCCTGGTCTTGGCCTGAACGCCGTCAGCGAAAAGGCCCGGCAGGCATCGAAATCGGCAAAGCTGAAAAAATCCTACTGGGCCTGGGAGCCGATCCTTGCGGACAACAAGTCGGGCTTCTTCCCTTACACCCCTCCGACGAATCTGCTGTACGGTTTGCAGGAAGCCATCCGGATGCTGGAAGAGGAAGGACTGCGGAACGTCTTTGCCCGCCATGACCGTCTCGCCGAGGCGACGCGACGGGCCGTGCGGGCATGGGGACTCGAAATCCTTTGTGCCGACCCCGAAGAACACAGCAGCTCCCTTACTGCGGTCCTGATGCCGGAGGGATATGATGCAGACGATCTCCGTGGCGTGATCCTGGAGAACTTCAACATGTCCCTGGGCACCGGATTGGGAAAGGTCAAGGGGAAGGTGTTCCGCATCGGCCACCTTGGCGATTTCAACGACCTCATGCTCGCCGGAACCCTTTCCGGCGTGGAAATGGGTCTCGCCCTCGCCGGCATCCCCTTTTCGAAAGGAGGCGTGGCGGAAGCCCTCGATTATCTGCAATTCACCCGGAAAGGGAAAGTCCGCCAATAGCTTCAGCGGTGGCACGCAGGGAGCTCCGATCGGAAGGGAGTGCGGCATGAAGGTTCCGGCCAGATCGCTCCTCACGAACCTCTTTCTGGCGGCGGTCGCCTCCGTGGACCCTGCGCGCCTGGTCCGGTTGGCCCTCCGGCGGGACTCGGAAGGGATTGCCTTATCCGGTGGCGGCGCAAGCTCGATCCTCCCGTGGTCCTCCGTCGAGCGGATTTTTCTCGTGGGCGGCGGGAAGGCCGGCCGTCCCATGGCACAAGCCGCGGCCTTGGCGCTCGAGGGGAAGGTCGCCGCGGGGGCGATCGCGGTCCCGAAGGGGGAGGGAGGGTCCCTGGACGCCGTGCGGCTCATCGAAACGGGGCACCCTCTCCCCGACGAGGGAAGCCGGGAGGCCGCGCAGGCGATGCTGGACGTGGTTTCCCGGGCAGGAGAGAACGACCTGGTGATCGCCCTGATCTCCGGCGGCGGCTCCGCGATGATTTCCGCTCCTCCCGAGGGAGTCTCTCCCTCGGACAAGGAGGCGGTGTTCCGGCTGTTGCTGCGATCGGGAGCGGACATCATCGAGTTCAACACGGTCCGGAAACACCTTTCCCGCGTCAAGGGAGGCCGGATGGCGCGGGCCGCGTATCCCGCCAGGGTGTGGGCGCTCATGTTGTCCGACGTTCCCGGCGATGACCCTTCCGTCATCGCTTCCGGCCCGTTCTCCCCCGATCCGGCGACCTACGGCGACGCAAGGAAGGTCCTCGTCGAACGAAAGCTGTACGATGCGATCCCGGATGCCGTAAGGGCGCACATCGAGGCGGGGGTATCGGGGATGATCCCGGAGACCCCGAAACCGGGGGACCCCGCCCTCGAGCGTGTTTCCCTCGCCGTCATCGGCTCGAACCGGGTCGCGATCGATGCGGCGGCCGACGCCGCGCGGGAAGAGGGAGTAGGCGCCGTCCGTATCCTTCCGGGATTTCTTCGGGGGGAGGCCCGCGAATGCGCACGAGCCTTCGTGGAGGAATTGCGAAAGGCGAAAGAGTCGGCACCGCCCACCCGGGCCGTCGTCCTTATCGCCGGAGGGGAGACGACGGTCACGGTGCGCGGGAAGGGGAAAGGAGGCAGGAACCAGGAGTTCGTCCTCTCCGCGGCCGTCGATATGGACGGAATGCCGGGGATGGCGGTCCTGTCGTGCGGAACGGACGGCATCGACGGTCCCACGGACTGCGCGGGCGCTTTCGCCGACGGCACGACGATCTCCCGCGCCGCCGCGCTCGGGCTCTCCCCCGAGGCCCACCTGGACCGGAACGACGCCTATCCCTTCCTGCAGGCGCTGTCGGATCTCGTCGTCACCGGTCCGACCGGCACCAACGTCACCGATATCGCCATTGGAATCGCCGTCCGTACCTAGACGGTCGTCCCATCCCACTCCAAACGGGACGGGCCATTTCTCTGTTTGGCGAAGGAGTTCGAATGCCTTAGGTGGGAACCGATCTTGGCGGCTACGCCATCATGATCGGCGGCACATCGGGAGCCCATCTGTCCGGTTTTTCCCTGGTGGATGTCTTAAGCCACGGCCGGGCCTGCGCCCTGATGAATCCTTACTACACCGTTTTCTTTGCGCCGGCCGTTCAGGAGCAACTGCGGGTGGTCGGCCGCATTTACAGGAAGTACGGCTACACGAAGGAAGACGTGGACTCGTTGTCCGGCAGGGAACTGGGTCTGTCGGTGGCCAATGCGATGGTCAATTTCAGCAGGTTCCTGGATTTCCCCGATCGAAGAGGCGGTCATGGCCAGCGTCAAGGCCCATGGAGACCCGGAAATCGCCGTCGTTACGGAAGGACCCTACGTCATCCCTCGTTGTCACTGAGTTCGGGGGACCGAATCCGGCTTATCGTTCGACGCTTCGAACCCCCGTAGATTCGCCGAACTGCTCTTCTTCCGTAGAACCCTTGAGCGCGATGGTGGACGCCCGGCCCCCGGTGATCGTCATTTGCAGGGCGTCGAAGTATCCCGCGCCGACGAAGCTCTGATGTTTGATCGCCGCATATCCTTGTTCTCTCTCGAGTTCGAACTCGCGTTCCTGGAGCCTGCAATAGGCGGTCATCCCCTCTTTCTTGTAGCCTCTCGCGAGCTCGAACATGCTTGCGTTCAGCGTATGGAAACCCGCCAGGGTCACGAACTGGAACTTGTATCCCATCTCGCCCAGCCTGTTCTGGAATTCGGCGATCGTGGCGTCGTCGAGGGTTCGCTTCCAGTTGAAGGACGGCGAGCAATTGTACGCAAGCATTTTCCCCGGATGCTTTTCCCGAACCGCCTGGGCAAACTCCCTCGCTTCTCCCAGGTCCGGCGTGGAGGTCTCGCACCAGACCATGTCCGCAAACGGGGCATACTCCAACGCCCGGGCAATGGCGAACTCCAGGCCCCCCCGCACGCGGAAATACCCTTCGGCGGTCCTCTCGCCCGTAAGATACGCCTTGTCGATATTTTCGAAGTCGCCGCGGATCAGCTGGGCTCCCATGGCGTCGGTCCGCGCAATGATCACCGTCGGCACATCGAGCACGTCGGCGGCAAGCCTTGCCGACACGAGTTTCTCGATGAAGACACCGTAGGGAACGAGGACCTTGCCGCCCATGTGCCCGCATTTCTTCAACGAAGAGATCTGGTCCTCGAGATGGATGGCGGCGGCCCCCGCTTCGATCATCGCCTTGATGAGCTCGTACGTGTTCAACGGACCGCCGAAGCCGGCTTCCGCATCGGCGACGATCGGCGCGAACCAGTGGGTCCCGTCGCCGCCGTTCATGTGCTGGATCTGATCCGCGCGGATCAGGGCATTGTTGATGCGGGAGACCACTTTGGGGACGCTGTCCACGGGATAGAGACTCTGGTCCGGGTACATGTGACCCGCGGAGTTGGCGTCGCCCGCCACCTGCCATCCGCTTACATAGATCGCCTTGAGACCGGCATGCACCTGCTGGACCGCCTGATTGCCCGTCAGGGCGCCGAGGGCGGGAACGTAGGGCTCGGAATGGAGGAGATCCCAGAAGCGCCTGGCACCCGTTTCGGCAAGCGTATGGTGGACCCGGAGGGAGCCGCGGAGCCGGACGACCTCTTCGGCCTGGTAGGGTCGCCTGATGTCCTTCCATCGCGGATCTTCCTTCCACGACTTTTGCAGGGATAGGATTTGCTCCTGTAATCGCTTCTTTACATCCTTCATGGCTTCCTCCTGAGAACCGGGTCCGGATTCCTGGGGCATAGATTTCCATCCGGGCGAATTCGTACGGACCGGGGACCCGCGATTATCGGATGCCGGAAACGGGGGATTCGGTTCGGCGAACCGCAAGATCCGGAAGGATTTCCGTGATATCCCGGCCATCTCAGGAAAACAGGAAAATCCGGCCGGAATGGCACTATACTATCTAAAAAATAAGGATTTGCCCCATGAACGGCCTTGGAAAAGTGGCCATTGTCACCGGCGCAGGAACGGGAATCGGGAAGCAGACATCGCTTGCCCTTCTCCGTGAGGGGTACTCCGTTGTTCTGGCCGGACGGCGGGTGGAGCCATTACAAGCGACGGTCGACCAGGCAGGGCCGGCCGGCACGCGAGCGTTGGCCGTGCCCACCGATGTTACGGACCCCGCTTCCGTCCGCGCCCTGTTTGCCAAAACCAAGGAGGCATTCGGCCGGCTCGACCTGCTGTTCAACAATGCGGGCACGGGCGCTCCGCCTGTCCTCCTGGAAGATCTGACCTGCGAACAATGGAAAACCGTGGTGGATGTCAATCTCACCGGCGCATTCCTGTGCACGCAGGAAGCGTTTCGGATCATGAAGAGCCAGAAGCCCAGGGGCGGCCGGATCATCAACAACGGATCGATATCGGCCCACGCTCCCAGGCCGAACTCCGCTCCCTATACGGCCACCAAGCACGCCATCACCGGTCTCACCAAATCGACCGCGCTCGATGGCCGCAAGTACGATATCGCCTGCGGCCAGATCGACATCGGCAACGCGGAGACCGACTTGACGAAACGAATGAAAGACGGCGTACCGCAAGCCGACGGGACGATCTCCGCGGAGCCGACCATGAAGGTCGAGCACGCGGCGGAAGCGGTGGTGTATATGGCCAGCCTTCCCTTGAATGCGAACGTGCAATTCATGACCGTCATGGCCACCAAGATGCCTTTTGTCGGGCGGGGTTGATTCCATCCGAATCGTTGAGCATTGCGCGGTTCCGGCGTTCGGTTTTGGCGCAGGTTCCTGCCGGCACACCTTCTGCGGAAGCAGTTCGACCCCGTGCTTCCCGTTCGTCCGCACACCTCCCCTCTCCGTGTCCAACGGACCTGCCGGGATGTAAGGGGCCTACCGGCGATCCGCTCCCGCCACCCTGCCAAGCCTCTTTCCGGTCGTGACATATGTGTCGAAGTACGCCTTGAGGGCGGCGGAAATCACCTCCGAACTTTCTTCATCCAGCACGACGTTTAGGGGATCGGAGATCCAGGGGATGAGCTTCTTGGCGGTGGTCGTCAACCTCAAGATTTCCTTGGCCGTGCCGACCGACTTGCCCTTGAGCTTTCCTGCCTCCTCGTCCAGGAGCCGCAGGAACACCTCCTCGGTCAGTCGCTTTCCGGCCAACGGCCCCTCTCCCTGGAGGACGGCCCCGGCGTGCAGACGCTTCCAAAGGGCGGCCCGGCGGATCTCCGCCGTGGCCAGATCCTCCATCAGCTGCAGCTTGAGTTGTGGACTCGTCACGGCCGCCGCAGCACTCCCCTGGAGGTAGGAGGCCATGTACTGGAGCGTGATCGTGATGTCCTCCCGGATGCCGGCCTCGGTCACCAACCCTTCCGGGAACGCCCGGAGTCCGGCCGCAAGCTCCTTGCTGTACCAGTCGGTCCTCGTCGGAGCGGTGTCCAGCGCGGCCAGGAGGCCCTCCCTGGCGGCCTTCTCAAAGACCGGCTGGATGACGGCGACCATGTCCGGCGTCGCCACCCAGGCTCCATAGTAACAACGGCGCCCGCCGTCCTTCGCCAGCCGCAACCCCGATTCCCGGGTCTTGTCGTCGCTTGCCTTCTCGAGGGCGACCTTGTTGTTGTAGGCCCGCGCGACGTAGGCCTCCAGGATCCCGATGATCTGCTTTCGTTGCGGCTCGTAGGGTGCCGGCAGGCCGGGCAGGGTGTCCGCCCCCGCCTGGAACTTCTCGGTGACGTTCCCCTTGGAATCCAGGTACCCCGCGGCCTGAAGGGCGCTCAACAGGGCCGGCGCACCCTCCGTACCCGCGATTTTTTCGAAGTCCCCCGGGCGCAGGGTGGCCCGGAGCAATATGTTGGCCGACATTCCGCCCCAGGGAACGGCGGCGCGCTTGCGCGCCATGTCCGAGACGTACTGTTCGTACACCGCGAGGAACCTGGCCCCGTCCATCGTCACGAGGTTCGTGTCGGGCGGAATGCCCGCGAGGTCGGCCCGGGAGGTCCGGTACATGCTGGCGAGGTAATCCCAGCGGCCGACATTCGGCCCGATGAAGCGGGAGGCGGGGACGGCCTTCCCGGTCCGGCCGTCACGGATCGGACGGGTGAAGGCGTACATCATCTCCTCGAGCTGATACGTGGCGTTGATGATCTCCACGAGGAGGTAGATCTTGACCGTCCCGGGCGCAAGATCCAGCGCCTTCTCCGTCTCGTACAGGAAGGTGTGCCAGAGGTCGGCCTCCTGCACGCACTCCAGCTTGGGAAGATAAAAGGCGACCGGCAGGCCGCGGTCCAAAAGCGCCTTCGCGTTATGCCTGAGGAACAACCAGGCGTCCACGAAGCCTCCGGAAACGGATTGCCCATCCACCAGGAGGTGTCGGTCGTCGAGTTGCAGGCCCCGGGGGCGGTAGATCATCATCGCCACCTCGTTTTCGGGCTTCAGGTGCTTGCCGCCCACTCCATCGAGGGCGCGCTTGCCCTCGGGCGTCCAGGTGCAGAGAAGCTTGAGGGAGCGCTGTGTCCGTAACGGGCTGTCGGTGGACTGCGCGGCGGCGTCCTCGCTGTCCGCCATCCACTGCTGCCCCGTGTTCATGGCGCCGATCGCCATGGCGGGATCCGAGCACGGGCCGGTGAGCTGGACGCGCCGCCCGTTGAGCTGCGGCGGCTGCCCGTTCACTTTCCAGTCGGCCTCGCGGATCTGCTTGACCGTCATCGTTGTCCCGTCGAGGAAGGTGATCACCTCGTTCTCCGGAAGGAAGTCGAGCGGTTCGCCGGCATCCAGCCGGGCCTGCTTCGCCGGCCGGGCCTCCACGAGGTCCCGGCGGACCTCTTCCAGGGATCGGCCGTCTGCGACCTGCGTGCGAATGATCTCGGCAAACCGGGTCAACGTCTCGGATGTGAGGATGTCTTTCGTGAATTCCTGGGCTAGGCTTGGGCGGATGAATGTCACTTCTTTCATGGGTACCTCCTCGGCCGGGGCCTCGGAGAAAAGGCTCCCGCCATTGCTAAGTTTTTCCCGAATTCGGTGCTCCGTGTGCAGGATAGTGTATCATCATTCGGCGGAGGCAATACCAAGGGCGGAAAAAATTGTCCCCTTCGTATCCCAGGGGTTTTTTCCGCTTCCAGGAGAAAGTTCGGAACCCTCTTCGCCTCCAGGCCTCGAAACGGGGCCCGCTCAGAATACGATAATGTCCAGTTTCTCCGGGCCGTGGACCCCGATCGCAAGCGTCAACTCGATGTCTGCCGTCCGGCTGGGCCCCGTGACCAGGGTAATGTTCGTCGGCGGGTCCTCCGGGAAGGAGGCGAAGCAGTCGTCCAGCGTGGCGAAAATCCTTTCGCGGGAAACGATCGCCACGTGGTGCGCCGGCAACAGGCCCGCCTGGACCGCCCTCCCGCCGGAGCTTACACAGACCAGGCTTCCCGTCTCGGCGATGGCCCCGTACACCTCTTCCACGGTCGCCGTTGCCCACGCATAATCCGCCGCGCGACATGGCAGGGACGGCGCCGCCGCCTTTTCCTTATCCGTCAACCCCGGACAGAACACCGGATCGGTACCGGGCACGATCTCGGACAGGACGCGGCGCAAGTCCGTGGCGTCGGAAACGGCATGCGTTCCCGCAGCGGCATTTCCTGCGTTCTCCAGGAACCGGCGGACAAGGTCGGGCGAGGTCATGGCACCCTCCGGTGGAACGGAACTTTCGCGGGGCGGGGAAGGCGTCCTGCGACGTCCTTGCCGCCGAATGCACGCACCAACGGCCAGAAGGTGCGTGACAGGAACTGCCCTGCCGAGAACAGCGACGGGGATGCCGCAACCTTCCCGAAAATGCGCATTCCCCGTTTCTCCATCGGCTTGGAGAATCCTTCCCGCACCCTGCGCTCCCGCAACTTGAGGAAAAGGTCCGTCAGGGGAATCCGGACGGGGCACACCTCGACGCACGCCCCGCAAAGCGTGGATGCGTCCACGAGGGGGTGGGATTTGGCCATCCCGGTCAAAAGCGTCGTGAGGACGATCCCCATGGGTCCCGGGTACGTCCATCCGTACGAGTGTCCCCCCACCGTCCGGTAGACGGGGCAGACGTTCATGCAGGCGCCGCAGCGGATGCACTTGAGGATCTCCCGGCATTCCCCGGAGAGGATCTCCGCCCGCCCGTTGTCGAGCAGGACGATGTGGAGCTCCTTCGCCCCCGTCGCCTCCCCGGGCTTCCTCGTCCCGGTGATCACCGAGACGTAACTGGTGATCGACTGTCCCGTCGCCGATCGCGGGAGCAGGCGGATGAAGGTCGGCAGATCGGCAAGGGAAGGAATCATCTTCTCGAGGGACAGGATCGCGATGTGCAACGGCGGGACCGTCGTCACCATCCGGCCGTTTCCCTCGTTGGTGAACAGGACGAGGCTCCCCGACGCCGCGGCGGCGAAGTTGGCCCCCGAAAGGCCGGCATCCGCGTTCAGGAACTTTTCCCGGATGGCCCTCCGGGCGATCTTCGTCAGCACCTGCGGGTCTTCGGTATATTCGACCCCGAGCTTCTCGGCGAAGAGCCTTCCCACCTGCTGGCGGTTCTTGTGGATCGCCGGGACGATGATGTGGGAGGGGGTCTCCCCCAAGAGCTGGATGATGTATTCCCCGAGATCCGTCTCCAGCACCTCCATGCCCGCC
>Ga0209641_10001571_pt1 | contig 20212 bp, 23 predicted proteins | sample RifCSP16_1_FD_184022 | JGI IMG/M metagenome (GOLD analysis project Ga0209641, IMG submission 184022) | Soil microbial communities from Rifle, Colorado - Rifle CSP2_sed 16_1 (SPAdes) (version 2) | ecosystem: Environmental > Terrestrial > Deep subsurface > Rock core/Sediment | place: Rifle... | reverse complement strand
TCATTTGTGACACTTTTATAAACTGACAATAGTGTATTGGCTATTGTCAAAAAGATTCCTGATGCGAACATGATTAATCCTGTATAAAAGGCAGGATGGGTTAATACAGGGATATAATTTGCGAGGAGAGGTTCACCCCATGCCCTGATACCTGAAACTATTATTATTATTGTTCCCCCGGCGGAAAGAAAAAAGCCGACCCATGATAAAGGGATGCTAAATAAATCTCCTTTTGAAAAGATTGTGCCTGTCAATATCCATAGGACGCCTTCAAATGCCAGAAACCATATTACAACAGAGAGGACAACATGAGTTACAAGTGCTGTGTGAAGATAGTCTTTTACAGGGAGGATACCCTGTATAAATGGCGTCCTTGACATTGCCAGGAGAAAGGCAAATATGCCTGCAAATATAAGGGTTGAGACAGCAAAGAATAACCATGCATAGATTAATCGTGCAGTCTGTTTATTAATTTTGTTATTAACAAAGATTTCCATAAGGGGTTTATCAATTTTTTATAATTTGAATAAGACTCACCCGCTAACTCATTATAAGGTGGGGAAATGAAATATCAATAAAGGATTTTTAAAAATTAACTGTTAGCGGCCACAGATGGTTTTGCCTTGGCACCCTTTAATGCTTTTCTTCTTTTTTCTGCCCTTTTCTTTGCCCTTAATCTATTTTTATGCTGTATCCTTTTATGCTTGCTTTTTGACCTTGCCATAGATAAAAAATAACATCCCGATAACTAAAGTGTCAAGTTATTTTACTGTATAGGAAATTATAAAAATTTGCCACAGAGTTCACAGAGAACACAGAGGAAAACAATAAGGAGAAATGGGGAAATTAGGGAAAGGGGGAAAATTGGACACAGATGAACACAGAAAAGTCAGGTGTAAATCTGTGTCCTAATTCTTTTTTGTTCTTTATCTCCTTTTCTCCCTCTTCTCCCTTTCTCCTTAATCTTTTTTATTTTTGTCTTTCTTTGTGACTTATCAGGTTTTTGCTCCTGACTTTTGTTGACCTTGACACAGTCGTTTTAACTAAGATATAGTTATGAGACATGAAAGAAAACCTTATGACAAATAATGCAGATGTAATAGATTACACTGATGTATACAGAATTGTAATTAAGGTAAGGAGAGAGGATATTGTTTATCTGAATGGTATCTTTGAATCCTATGATAATCTTGCCATTATAAGGACAATAGACCGATGGGAGTCCATTGTTGAGATTCTCGCATCACCTTATTTTGTTTCGGATGTAAAGAGGATTTTAGAGGAATTAAAGAAGGAGATTCAATTGGAGATAATAGAGGAGCCGAGATGATTGAACAATCAGTTATAAAAAGGATATTGAAGGAAACATTGGCAAATGGGGGGGAACTGGCAGAATTATTTATAGAGGATTCAGCATCCACCAGCATAGTCTGTGAGGATAATAAGATTGAACAGGTGATAAGCGGCAGGGATGTCGGTGCAGGTTTAAGATTGATATATGACAAAAGGACTGCATACGCATATACAAATGATATTAATGAAAGCTCTCTCCTTGACCTCGCAAAAAGAATCAGGAGTGCTGCGAAGGGTAATGGAGATATCGTATTGGATATGACCGTCATGAGACCTCATGTTGATTTTCCAATCCTGAAAGATGTTGACAAGGTTGCTACGGCTAAGAAGATTGAAAAGGTGAAGATTGCCAATGAGACAGGAAGAAACTTTGACAAAAGGGTAAGGCAGGTAAAGGTCATGTATCAGGATGGGAAAAGGAAGGTAATGATAGCAAATTCTAAAGGGGAACAGGCGGAAGATGACAGGTCTGGTATTGTATTTGTTATGCATGTAATAGCATCGGATGGAACAACAATCCAGACAGGGTATGAGTCTGCAGGCGGATTTATGGGTTTTGAACTTTTTGATGAGGAACCGCCTGATAAGGTGGCAAGGACTGCAGCAAATAGGGCAATTATGATGCTTGAGGCTGATAAGGCACCTGCAGGAGAGATGACTGTTGTTTTATCAAGTGATTCAGGCGGGACAATGATACATGAGGCAATAGGGCATGGACTTGAAGGGGACTTTATTCAGCAGGGATTATCTGTTTATTCAAAGAGGCTTGGAGAAAAAATAGCCTCTCCTCTTGTTACAGTAATAGATGACTCTACTCTTCCTGCAAAGAGGGGTTCTTTCAGATTTGATGATGAAGGGACTCCATCACAGAGGACAGTCCTTGTGGAGGACGGGGTGCTCAAACAGTTTATGTATGACAGGCTAAGTGCCATGAAGGGTGGAAAGTCTTCCACTGGAAATGGCAGGAGGATGTCTTATAAATACCGTCCTATACCAAGGATGACAAATACATTCATTGCCCCCGGCAAAATGAATCCTGATGAGATTGTGAAGTCTGTAAAAAAGGGTTTATTCGTGAAAAAGATGGGTGGCGGAGAGGTAAACATAGTCAACGGGGATTTTGTATTTGAAGTGAGTGAAGGCTATTTGATAGAAGATGGAAAAATCAAACAGCCTGTAAGGGGTGCGACACTGACAGGAAACGGGCCTGAGGTTCTTAAAGAGATAGATATGGTGGGGAATGACCTTGGTTTCAGTATAGGGACATGCGGTAAAGATGGTCAGGGCGCCCCTGTCTCCGATGCCCAGCCGACACTAAGGATACCAAAGATAATAGTAGGCGGGACAAAAACCTAATAGGACGCAGATGAACGCAGAAATGTCATTCCGAGCGTAGCGAGGAATCTCGGTTTTGAGATTCTTCGGGCTTCGCCCTCAGAATGACAGCAATGCTGTCATCTGCGAAAATCTGCGTCCCATTTTCTCACTTCTTTGCCTTTTCTATCTTTTCTAAATCCTCGTTCTTTCCCATTACAATAAGGCTGTCACTGTCTTTTATGACAAAGTCGGGGGAGGGTATGAAATTTATTCTTTCGGGGATGAGTTCCTTTACTGCGATTATCTGTGTGCCATATCTATTTCTGAGCTGGAGGTCACGGATAGACTTTCCTATGAAACTGCTTGGCGGGGCGATCTCCATTATACTGTATCCTTCGGATAAAGGCAGATAATCAAGGAGATTTGTTGAACTTGCACTCATTGCGACCTTTACTGCTATATCCTTTTCAGGGAATATTATCTCTGTGGCACCTATAGTGCTCAATATCTTCCCGTGGTCTTCTGTAATTGCCTTTGCAATAATATTTTTAATTCCCATTTCTTTCAGATAAAGGGTAGTAAGGACACTGGCGTCAAGGCTTGTGCCAAGTCCTACAATTGCCACATCAACATCATGAACACCAAGTGCCATAAGGGTCTCTTTGTCTGTGGCATCCGCTACAATAGCCTGAGTTGAGAAGTCTTTTATCTTCTGGACTATCTCTTTGTTTTTATCTATTGCAATTACCTCATGCCCTTTTTCATACAGACTCTTTGCAACATAGAAACCGAACATCCCCAAACCTATAACCACAAACTTTTTCATAATCCCTCCCAAACGAGTTGAGGAGTGCAGAAGTTAGGGAGTTTTGGAGTTACTCTTGAACTTCATAACTCTTCAACTCCTTAACTCATCACCCTACCATCAAATTCTCTTCAGAATATCTAAATTTCCCCTTTGCCTCCTCACGGCTTACTGCGAGTGCAATTGTCAGAGGTCCCAATCTGCCTATAAACATAACCATGCATATAATGATTTTACCTAATTCTGTAAGCCTTTCCGTAATTCCTGCTGACAGACCTACGGTTCCAAATGCTGAAGCCACCTCAAACATAATTTCAATGAAAGACATCCTGCTTTCCTGATGCGGTATATTAAACAATTCAGTTATTGTCAGGAGTATAGTGAACAATGTAACAATTATAAATGATGCGGAGGCTATTGCAATAGACCTTGACGTCACCTCTAAGGGTATAGTCCTTTTAAATATGCTCACATCCTCTCTTGCGTAAAACCTTGACTTTATTATAGCAAATAAGACCCCAAATGTGGTTGTCTTTATACCGCCGCCTGTAGAGCCGGGTGAAGCACCAATAAACATAAGCATTATCATGATGAATAGTGTCGCATTTGTGAGCATAGCAAAATTTACAGTATTAAATCCGGCAGTTCTCGTAGTAACGGATTGGAAAAGTGAACATATAATCTGGTCATGCAGTCCCATATCTTTGAGGGTATTATTTTTTTCTAAGGCAAAAAATATGACAGCACCTCCAAATAGAAGGATGGCTGTTACAATCAGTGCCATCTTTGTATGCAGGGATACCTTTTTTTTGAATTTGCTGTATAGAATAGTTTTTATCTCATGGAGGAGGAAAAAACCAAGCCCTCCTGATATTATTAAGAAAATAATTGTTAGATTTATGACAGTATCCTTTTGGTATCTTATAAGGCTATCATGGAATGGGGAGAATCCTGCATTGCAGAAAGCTGCTATTGAATGAAATATGGATAAATACATGGCATCAAAGAGTTTATATTCAAAACTGAACCTGATTAATAATATTACAGCACCAATCCCCTCTATCAAAATTGTAAAAAAGAATATGTGTTTCAGGAGTGAATATATGTCCCTTCCTGTATGTGCAAAAGACTCCTGAATCATTAGCTTTTCATAAACAGAAATCTCCCCCTTTAAGATATATATGAATATAGTGGAGAAGGTCATTATGCCAAGACCGCCGATTTGAATGAGCATCAATAGCACAATCTGGCCAAAATAGCTCAGATTATTCCCCACATCTACTACTGCCAGACCTGTTACACAGACTGCAGATGTTGCCATGAAGAGTGAATCAATAAAAGAGAGATGTCCGTTTTTAGAAGAAATTGGAAGATAGAGGAGGATTGTGCCTATAATGATAAATACTGCAAAACTGATGAGAATTATATGGGATGGGCGAAGCTTGTAAATCTTTACCATTGAGGAAAAGGATACAGAATAAACTATTTAGTGTCAATAATTATGTCACTTATCAATTATTTCAATAAATCGCTTGACAACAGTTTTTTGGGGTATATATTTAAAACCGTAAAGATGATTTCTTGTCTCATGGGTTCAGCCAATATTTATTAAGATGGGAGGGGAGGGATAATGAAAAAAGATAACAATATCGTTCTGGAGATTTTAAAACAGGCAATGGAATCGGAGAAAGAGGGATATGAATTTTATATCCAAGCCTCCACAATTACAAAGGATCCAAAGGGGAAGGAGATGTTTAAATATCTGGCAAGGGATGAAACAGACCACTTTAAGACCCTTGAGGATGCGTATAACAGATTGAAGGGTGGTGAAGGGCAGGGTTCTAATACAATTGGGCATAAACAGAAGGAAAAGGGGTTTTTGATTGATAGCAGCCTCCTGCTCAAGGGGGATAGCGGAGATTTAAAGGCATTGAATATAGCCATGAAAATAGAGGAGGAAGCTCAAGAGTTTTATGCAAAGTCTGCCGAGAAGGCAAAGCAATTTGATGTCCGCGATATGTTTTTGAGTCTCGCAGATATGGAGAAGAATCATTATAAGCTCCTTAAATACGAATACGATTTTCTGACCCATTCAGGATTCTGGTGTGATTTTTCAGAAATTACTATTGAGGAGACTGAATAATCTTGAGTTTCAGATTTGATTAAAACCTAAATGAAGTAACAGATTGAAAAGGAGGTTATTATGGCAAGCAAGAAATTTATGGGTAGTCTCAATTCTGCAATAGCGAGGGAGATTCAGGTAAGTATTCAGTATATGTGGCAGCATATAATGGTAAAGGGTATTAATGCAGATACATTGGGGGATATATTTAAAAAGATTTCTATTGAAGAAATGAAACATGCAGAGGAAATAGCAGAAAGAATTTTTTATCTGGGGGGTATACCAACCCACCAGCCAATGCCTATTAAGATTGGAAATACTGCAAAGGAAATGCTAAGGATTGATAAAAAGCAAGAGGAAGAGGCTATTGCCCTATATAGAGAAATAATAACCCTTGCTGAGAAGGAAGGCGATACTGTCACAGCCAATCTTTTTACCGATATTCTTGCAGAGGAGGAGGGACATCATAATCACTTCTCGAAATTGCTTGCCGATTGACGAATTGGTTCAATCCTCTTCAATCTCTGCAAAGTCTTCCTTAGATGCCCCGCAATCGGGGCATTTTTCGGGTGGGTCTCCACATTGGCCATGACAGCTATAGATATAGCCGCATATAAGGCACTTATATATCAGCTCCATATCTTTCCCCAAATCCCGCCTTAGCGGGATTTAAAATTGCCGATTCATCCCGAAATACTGCGTCTTCGGCAATTTTGCTCCTCACCGTATGGGTGATATACGGTTGCGTCGCAAAATTGCCTGCCAGACTTGTCTTTCGGGCGACTTGGCGATTTTACCCAAAATCCTAAATCGGATTTTGGGTCTTTCTGCTATTGTGTAGATAATTTTTGGAATGAGGACTATGATAATTAATATATCACACTAAAATGGTTGGATAAAGTTTTATAAGTATACCACTCTAATAGATGCAGGTTTGTGATGAAAAAGTTTCTTTTAATAATGGTTGTATTGTTTTCCATTTTAGACGGCTGTTCTAATGCCGAAAGCCCAACCGGAAGTGCTTCTATGAATAGTTACAATAAAAATCTTGAAAAGGCGACCTTTGCAGGGGGATGTTTCTGGTGCATGGAACCTCCCTTTGAAAAGCTTGAAGGTGTGGTAGAGGTTATATCTGGTTATACCGGCGGGCATAAAAAGAATCCGACCTATGAAGAGGTATCTTCCGGAACCACAGGCCATTACGAGGCAATACAGGTTATCTATAACCCAAATAAGATACGCTATGAGGAACTAATAGAAGTTTTCTGGAGGCAGATAGACCCGACGGATGGAGGCGGTTCCTTTGTTGACAGGGGGGACGCAATATAGTTCAGCTATTTTTTATCACAATGATGAGCAAAAGCGATTGGCAGAACTGTCAAAAGAGAAACTGGAAAAGGCAGGAATCTACGAAAAGCCTATTATTACAGAGATACTTAAATTTGATATTTTTTACAAGGCTGAGGACTATCATCAGGATTATTACAAGAAGAATTCGCTAAGGTACAAGTATTACAGGGGAAGGTCAGGGCGTGACCAGTTTCTCAAAGAGATTTGGAAAGGAAGGGAAAAGGATGAGGAATCTTTTAAAAAGCCTTCCAAAGAGGGACTGATGAAGAGACTCACACCGCTTCAGTTCAAAGTCACACAAAAAAATGGTACAGAGCCTCCCTTTCAGAATGAGTATTGGGACAATAAGAAAGAGGGTATATATGTAGATATTATCTCTGGCGAGCCAGTTTTCAGTTCTCTCGACAAGTTTGACTCAGGCACCGGATGGCCAAGCTTTATAAAACCACTGGAGCCAAAAAATATTGTGGAAAGGGAGGACAGAAGTCTCTTTACAGTAAGAACGGAGGTTAGGAGCAGTCACGCTGATTCTCACCTTGGACATGTATTCAACGACGGCCCAAAACCGAGCGGGCTCAGATATTGTATAAACTCTGCAACACTGAGATTCATTCCAAAGGAAAATCTGGAAAAAGAAGGATACGGAAGTTATAGGTCGTTATTTAAGTAGTTTTAATTGAAGGGGGGTGGCTTATGATAAAATTTAATGGTGTGAATCACCTTGCTATGGCAACTGGAGATATGGACAAGACCATCCTGTTCTGGCGGGACCTGCTCGGAATGAGGCTGGTGGCAGGGCTGGGACAGCCTGGATACAGGCATTATTTTTTTGAGATATCGGAAAATGACCTCATTGCCTTCTTTGAATGGACTGGTGTAAAGGCAGTTCCTGAAAAGGTTCATGGTCAGCCGGTCAAGGGGCCTTTTATATTTGACCATGTATCCTTTGGAGTAGAAACTGAGGATAACCTATGGGAACTGAAGGATAAACTATCCGCAGCAGGGTTTGAAGTGTCGGATGTTATAGACCACGGTTTTATCCATTCTATTTATGCCTATGACCCAAATGGCATCCCGATTGAGTTCAGCCACAATAAAGAGGGTATTGACATCCGTAAGAATCCAGCGATGAGGGATACAAAACCTTCTGCCATAACTCTGGAAGGCTCGGAGCCTCAATCAGACAAATGGGCAGAGATTGAGAGACCCACGCCGAAAGAGGAACGTATAGTATATCCTGGTGCTGGAAGCGAATTATTTCATGAGAAAAAGAAGGGGAGATAATAAATCACATCTCCTCAACCTTGAGGATTGCGTAAGTGACATGCAACTATTTGTCCATTTCCAATATCCTTCAATTCAGGATAGACACTTTCGCATATTGTCATCTTATATGGACAGCGAGGGTGAAAATAGCATCCTGACGGCGGATTAATGGGTGAAGGGACATCCCCTTTTAATATAATCCTCTTCTTTTTGACTGTGGGGTCAGGGATGGGGACCGCTGAGAGGAGTGCCTCAGTATATGGATGCTGGGGAGATTCATAAAGCTTCTCACTATCTGACATCTCTACGAGTCTGCCGAGATACATCACTGCCACTCTGTCACTTATATGCTCAATGAGTCTTAAATCATGGGATATGATGAGATACGAGAGTTTGAATTCATCCTGAAGGTCTTCAAGGAGGTTTATTACCTGCGCCTGTATTGATACATCAAGTGCTGAGACAGGCTCATCTCCGATTATTAATTTTGGATTTAATGCCAGTGCCCTTGCTATGCCGACCCTCTGCCTCTGACCCCCGCTGAATTCATGGGGGTATCTTTTCATGTGGTCTGCCCTTAAACCCACCCTCCTCATTAATTTGGCAACCATCTCCTCCTTTTGTTTCCCTTTTGCGATTTTATGGATTTCAAGCGGTTCACCAATGATACTCCCCACTTTCATGCGAGGATTTAATGATGCATAAGGGTCCTGAAAAATAATCTGCATCTCCCTTCTCAGGGGGCGAAGTTCTTTCTTGGTTAAATTTGTTATATCCTTTCCTTCAAATTCAATCTTCCCATCTGTAGGCTCTATAAGGCGGAGGATTGCCCTTCCTGCTGTGGTTTTTCCACAGCCACTCTCACCCACAAGCCCCAGAGTTTCTCCGTGTCTTATCTCAAAGGATATTCCATCCACTGCATAGACATATCCGACTGTCTTTGAAAGAATACCCCCCTTTATGGGGAAATGCTTCTTTAAATTGGTAACTTTGAGTAAAGAGTTATTCATAAAATAATTTTTAGCCACAGACTTTCACTGACTAAAAAAGTTAAAGTGAAAATGGAAACAATACATACTTACACCTACACTTTATTCAAGTCTGTATGAGTCTGTGACCGATTCCTTATGTGTGTCCAGTTCAGCCCTTTAAATTCTCCACGCAGTGCGTGGAGAATTGGATAAGCCTCATATAACTGAACCATATACCAAAGATTTTGAGAAGAGAATCCTTTCCCATACCTTTGAGTTAATTGTGCAGTCAGTGATTGCACTATTTGTTCCCCATACTCTGCCCTTTTAAATTTTATTATTTCTTCTTTTATAGTTTTTCCAACATTCCAGTAAAGAATAACCATCTCCTGATTTATTGTAGCAGCAACCTTTCTTCTTGCTTGTTCAATTAAAACGGAGATTTTATCAAAAAGACCTTTATTTTTCTGAATTTTACTCATCAATCAATCCTTCTTTACCATAAGCAAAGGCACAGATAGCCCTAAAACATCATCCCGCCATGCGGATTTTTAGTTTATTAATCTCCTTTAAGCTATTCTTTTTTAAATTCCTCAAGTTTGAAATCCACCCTATATAAATAGACTTCAACATCCTTTAATTTCTTCAGTGCATAATAAAGGCGATTATCATATCTGGCTGAAATTATAATTCCCTTTGTTGGCTTTCCTCCTGTCTTATGTTCCTCAAGCCATCCCATATATCTTGTCAATTGCCCAACGGTATCATCACTTGTCTGGTCCTTCTTCAGTTCAATAACAACCAATTGTTTGGTTGCCTTATCCTGTGCAAGAATATCAATCTTGCCAATATCGGTTTTATATTGTTGACTTATTATCTCTCCGTTTTCTTCTATTAAGTCATACTTTTTCCCCATCTCTGTCCTATCCCAATTTTCAATAAGAAAATCTTCAAGTTGACTCTCCATGTAAAATAATGCTTTATCAGCTTTTCCCTCCCTTGTCAGTTCTTCAGGAGAATATTCAGGTTCGCTACTGATATCCTCTGGTTGCTCTCCTCTCCAATGTCCTTTGATTTCAGAATTGTAAAGAAATGTAGATATTGTTCTGGGCGAAGCATTGATACCTAATGACTTGAAGCCTGCTATTATTGCGTTATTGGACATTACTATTTTCTTGCCTGGTGAATCGACATCAAAATTTGGACCACCCGAAAAACCGAAAAATTCAATTATCTTCCTCCTATCCCCCAAGGATACTACAGAGATATGTTCTATCGCATGTGCAAAAAGGATAGTATTAATTGCAATAGCGCTCTTACCTGTCAAACTATTTTTCCCACTCGTATTTTTTTCATACAATTCATTTATTAAACGGATTTTCTCTTTATCATCTTTCTCAATAAAGATGTTGTTAAGTAAGTCTTTAAGTTTTGCATTACTCTTGATCTCCCTGAACATTCTCCTCCATACACCCTGTGGGATCATGGCTTTGGCCACCGATTCATCTTTTCTGGTGTTTCCTTTTCCATTTTTATCAAGGATTCTTATCATGTCATCTATATCTGATTCGTTTAAATTGGATATTCTTTTGTTAATGACTTTATTATTCCAGAACTCTCTGAATCGTCTGCTGTGATCATTCCATATAGCAGTTTTAGCTTCTTCATCATAGCCATCTCTAAATTTATTGAATATGTCAATTATCTTTTGTTTTTCCATAATGTAATTAAACTGTCTTTTTATCCTTCTGCAAATGTAAAAGCATCTTCACCAATCCAGATACACATCTGCTACCATCTTATAACTTCTAACCCATTGATATTATCAAAGTGGGCATCACCAGTAACAAGGGGCAGATTATGTTCAATACAAATAGATGCAATCCAAAGGTCATTTTCAGGAATGGGACGTCCCTTTTTCTTTAACTCTAATCGTATAGCACTATAATGGCTTGCTGTTTCTCTTGTAATGTTCAAAACATTGCAGTCATCAATAAATTCATTGTAAATCTTTAGATTTTCTTTTGGGCGAGATGAATTTCTGGCAGTAAATAAAAGTTCTGCTATAACAGGGGTAGGAAGATAAATGGTTGATAAAGTGGTAAGCCTCTTTGTAACAAGAGGGTCATTCTTAAATAACCGTATAACTATGTTTGTATCAAGACTAATCTTGCCATTCATCTATATTTACCTTTTCAAACTCATCTTCTATCACCTTCATCATTTCGTCTGCCTCTTTATTACTGAGTATGCCGGCAAATTTTAGAATTGGATGAGTCCCCCTTTTTTCAGTAGAAATAGTTACCTCAACCTCAGTATTCTCTTCTAATCCTTCTATTTGGTTCAAAGGTCTCAACACACCATGCTCATATATAGCATGAATCGTTTTTGTCATTTTCAATCACCTCCAGTAATGTATTATAACAAATTCAGGAAATTATGCTTAAATTATATAAAAATTTCATTAACTCACCAGCCAGCATGACGCCAAATGTCCATCACCACCAGATTTTAACTCAGGCTCTTTTTCTCTGCATATATCCATTACAAATGGACAGCGGGGATGGAAATAGCACCCCTTTGGCAGATTATAGAGACTCGGGACAATTCCATGTATTTCATGGAGCCTTCTTTTTACTTTGTGATTTTCTGCCGCCTTATCTACACGAGGGACAGATTTAAGAAGTCCCTGAGTATATGGGTGTAATGGATTTGCAAAGATTGTCTTTACATCCGCTGTCTCCACTACTTTTCCTGCATACATTATTACTACATTTTTTGCAGTATCTGCAATAATCCCAAGGTCATGGGTTATTAAGATTACTGCCGAGCCAAACTCCTCCTTTAATTTAATCATCAGGTCAAGTATCTGTGCCTGAATTGTTACATCAAGTGCTGTGGTAGGCTCATCTGCAATCAGGATTTTGGGATTGCAGGCGAGTGCCATAGCTATCATGACCCTCTGCCTCATGCCGCCGCTCAACTGATGGGGATATTGATAGGCAATCTTTTCAGGGGCAGGTATTCCTACAACTTTAAGCATCTCTATAGATTTTTCCATTGCCTCTCTTTTGTTTAATCCCTTATGCACAGTAAATGCCTCAGAAATCTGGTTGCCGACAGTGAATACAGGGTTCAGGGCTGTCATCGGCTCCTGAAATATCATTGAGATTTTATTTCCTCTGATTTTTCTTATTTCCTCATTAGAGAGTTTAAGCAGGTTATTACCTTCAAAGATTATCTCCCCATCCACAATCCTGCCGGGAGGTTCCTGTATTAATCTCAGAATTGATAAGGCACTTACAGTCTTTCCACAACCTGATTCACCCACAAGCCCGAGTGTCTCGCCCTCATTTATACCGTAACTTACACCATCAACTGCCTTAGCCACACCCTCTGATGTATAGAAGTAAGTCCTAAGATTTTTAATCTGCAATATAGGCTCTGACATGGAGCTATTATAATTTTCTTTTGCTGGCAAGACAAGGGAATTTCTTTGTTGAATATTCACTGTAGTATATGGTAAATTTCTCACATAAAAAAGGGGGAGAGATGATACTAAAAGAAGAATTATTAAAGATAGTGCGAAAACAGTCATACGAAAAAAGAAAGGTCGTTCTTTCATCAGGCAAGGATAGTGATTTTTACATTGATGGCAAGATGACTACAACTAACCCGAAGGGTGCGTTTTTAGTTGGAAAATTAATGTTTGAGAAGATTAAAAATCTGGGGCTTGATGGTGTTGGCGGGCTTACAATGGGTGCTGACCCTATTGCAACTGCAATTGCCATTGTGAGCCATATAGAAGGAAGGACTATAACTGCCTTTTTTGTAAGGAAGGAGCAGAAGAAACATGGGAAGCAACTCTGGATTGAAGGAGGGTGGGGGCTTAAAGAGGGCTCCAAGGTTGCCATAGTTGAAGATGTTGTTACGACAGGCGGGTCAACACTAAAGGCTATTGAAAAGGCGGAGGAGGCTGGATTTGTTGTTGCAAAGGTCTTAGCCCTTGTAGATAGAGAAGAAGGGGGAAGAGAGAATCTTGAAAAAAAGGGTTACAGGTTTGAATCTATTTTCACAAAAGGGGATATCTTAGGAGAAGGTTAATGTGTATCTTTTTAGTCTTTGACAGCAGTGAAGAGACAGGGTTTTCGCACCTCAAGTTTCCCTACAATAATTACTTCTGCATCAGGAGGCTTGAGCAAGGGGCTGCATTAGGGACCAATGAATCCCTCTGTCCATATCTATCCGCCTTGGAAGAGTGTCCTGATTTCTGTTTAGATAAGGAAGAAGACGATGATTAGAATATTTTTAATAATATTTTGTTTGATACTCTCACTTACTGGCAGTTCTTTAGCAGACAATCTAAAAAATAAAAAAATAGATGGAATGGTTTTTATCAAGGGCGGTTGTTTTCAGATGGGGGATACATTCGGAGACGGTTATGCAGGTGAAAAACCTGTGCATGAGGTCTGTGTAAATGATTTTTACATTGGAGAGAATGAGGTAACTCAGGGGGAGTGGAAGGCACTAATGGATAACAATCCGTCTGTCAATAAAGGTGGTGATGATTATCCTGTTGACTCAACTGAGTGGGAGGATGTTCAAGAGTTCATAAAAAAATTGAATGTGAAAACCGGAAAAAGCTACCGCCTTCCTACAGAGGCTGAATGGGAATATGCAGCGAGGAGTGGAGGCAGGAAAGACAAATTTGCAGGAACGAGTAATGAATCAGAGCTTAAAGAATATGCATGGTATTATGGAAATGCCGACAATGAGACCCATCCTGTAAAACAGAAGAAGCCTAATGCCCTTGGGCTTTACGATATGTCAGGTAATGTATGGGAGTGGGCATCTGACCTGTACGATGGAAGTTATTACGATATAAGTCCTAAAGACAATCCAAAAGGACCGGATAATGGGATGTATCATATGCTTCGCGGCGGTTCATGGTATAGTGTGGCTAAGAATGCGCGAACAACTGACCGCTACTGGACAGATGTTGGTGGAGGCGGCACAGATACATTGTATGGATTTCGCCTTGCAATGTCTGCAGATTAGATATCATTAATATTTTACAAAATAAATTCTTGCTAAAGGGACAAGAAAATTTACCACGAAGAACACTAAGAACACGAAAAAACATAATTTAGCCACAGATTAACACAGATTTTTTTAATTAAAATTTATATGGTTCTTGTGTAAATCTCGTGAAATCTTGTGGTTTCATAATTCTTTTCCTTTGTGAGCTTCGTGACCTTCGTGGTTAAATTGTTTTGATTCCAACTTGTACGGAATTAAGGAGCAACTCAAGTGCCATTTGATATAAGTATAAAGATTGCCGGACAGGCAGGTCAGGGGATCCAGTCCATTGCTGAAATACTGCTGAAGGTGTTAAAACTTAATGGACTGCATGTTTTTGCCTATCAGGATTATATGTCCAGAGTCCGCGGTGGACATAATTTCATGCAGGTCAGAATAAGTGACAGTCCTGTATACTCAATAAAGGAAGATTGCAATATCCTTGTAGCCCTTGATACAAATAGTGTTGATGTGCATAGAAATGAGGTTCCAAAGGGAGGGGCAATAATCTATGACCCTAATTCAATAATGGTTGACTCTCCTGACAGCAGATACTTTCCAATCCCTCTTACTAACCTTGCCAAAGAAATCGGCAGTCCTATCTTGAGCAATACAATATCTACAGGTTCTATTCTGGCACTATTGGATATAGATAAAATGGATGCAGAGGAATTTATAAAAAAACAGTTTGCCAAGAAAGGTGAAGAGACAGTAGAAAAAAATTTAAAGGCGTTGGTGAAGGGCTATATATATTTTTTAGAGAATTTCCGCAGTTGGAAATTTACAGATATAAAGGCACAGAAGAAAAATAAGACGATTTTAATAAACGGAAGTGAGGCAATAGGGTTTGGTGCTATTGCCGGCGGATGCCAGTTCATTGCTGCCTATCCAATGAGCCCTTCTACTGGAGTCTTTACATATATTACAGGTAAGGCAAAAGAATTTAATATTATTTCTGAACAGGCAGAGGATGAGATTGCAGCAATAAATATGGCATTGGGTGCATCCTTTTCAGGTGCAAGAGCAATGACGACTACATCGGGTGGTGGTTTAAGTCTAATGGCGGAGGGTTTGAGTTTGGCAGGCGTGATGGAGGCACCGGTTGTAGTTGTAAATGCCCAGAGGCCCGGCCCTGCAACAGGTCTTGCAACAAGGACAGGGCAGGAAGATTTGGAGTATGTATTGCATATTGGACATGGGGAATTCCCGCGATTTGTCTTTGCACCGGGGCATCATGAGGAGGCTTTTTATACTACAATCCATGCGTTTAATCTATCGGATAAATATCAGGTCCCTGCATTTATTTTAATTGACCAGTATTTTGCAGATACTTATGCAACAGTGAAGGAATTTGATTTGAATAAAGTAAAAGCAATCAGCTCTCAGCAATCAGCTTTTAGTAATGATTATAAGAGGTATCAGATTACAAAGGATGGTGTATCACCGAGGGCATATCCGATGCAGGGTGATTTCACATTTATTGCAGACAGCCACGAGCATACAGAGAATGGTCACATAACAGAGGATGGAGAAGTTAGAAATAAGATGGTGGAGAAACGTTTCAGGAAATTGAAAGGTATGCAGAAGGAATTTGGCAAACCAACCTATTACGGTGATAAAAAGGCAAAGACTGTCTTTTTGGCATGGGGGTCAAACTACGGAGTTGTTAGAGAGACTGTAGCTTATTTAAAAAAACAGAAACGCTCTGCCGCCATGCTCCACTTTAACCGCATCTACCCATTTCCGAGAAAAGAGGCAGTAGCATTTCTTAAAGGTGCAAAAGAAATAATTACAGTAGAAAATAATTATCAGGGACAATTTGGTAATATATTAAAGACAGAGACAGGTATAGAGGCAGATGGAAAAATCTTAAAATACGACGGCAGACCTTTTACAGTGGAGTATATATTGAAAAAACTGTCAGCTATAAGCTGATAGCTGACAGCTAAGATTATGGAAAATATAAATCCATTTCATTATGAAGGTGAGCTTTCGTGGTGTCCGGGATGCGGGGACTTCCAGATATTAAAGTCTGTAGAGAAAGCCCTGACTTCACTGAACAAAAAACCTTCAGAGGTTGTGCTGGTTTCGGGCATTGGTCAGGCAGCCAAACTCCCCCATTACATGAAAGCAAATGGGTTTAATGGGCTTCATGGAAGGGCATTACCACCCGCCTTCGGTATTAAATCCTTCAACAGGAATCTGACTGTCTTGGTAACTACAGGAGATGGTGATTGTTATGGCGAAGGGGGAAATCACCTCATTCATGCAATAAGGAGAAATATAGATATTACCGTGATTGTCCATAACAATCAGGTCTATGGATTGACAAAGGGGCAGGCGTCACCGACATCTGAGGTTGGCATGGTTACGAAGACCCAGCCCTTTGGTGTTGTATCACTTCCCTTTAATCCAATTGCCTTTGCTATTGCTATGGATACACCCTTTGTAGCCCGCAGTTATTCAAAGGAGATAGATTTTACAGCCGATTTGATAAAACAGGGGATTGAGACCAAGGGTTTTGCACTGATTGACATATTACAGCCCTGTGTGTCTTTTAATAAGATTAATACATATCAGTGGTATTCACAGCGGGCATATAAATTGGACAACAGCTACGACCCGACAAACAGGGTAAAGGCATTTGAGAAGTCTCTTGAATGGGGAGATAAGATACCAATCGGTGTTATATATCGTTCACAGAGGCAAACTTATGATGAGACTTTGGATAGACTCGGCATTAAGCCACAGGTAAATAGCCAACCTGATTTATCAAAGGTAAAATCCCTTATAGATGAGTTTTAGCCACAAGACTCTTACAGACTAAAAAAGAAGATAAGAAACTCAACTTTTTATTCTTTAAATCTGTGTAAGTCTGTGGCAAAAAGATATTTATGAAAATCATCAGAGGTTCACAGAATATTAAAAATAAAATAAAAAACCCTGTTCTTACACTCGGTAATTTTGATGGTGTCCATCTTGGGCACAGGGAGATATTCAGAAGGGTAGTGGAGAGGGCTAAGGAGATTGATGGGACAAGTATAGTATATACATTTGAGCCGCACCCATTGCGAATAGTAGCGCCAAGCAGAACTCCGCCACTCCTTACTACATTTAGAAAGAAGATGCAATTGATGGAGAAGTCTGGTATAGATATAGTTGTGTGTGCTGATTTTACAAAGAGGTTTGCCGACCAGCATCCCAGGGATTTTGCAAGAGATACATTGTCAGGAAAAATCGGCGTAAAAGAGGTCTTTGTTGGATATGACTACACCTTTGGAAAAGGGAGGGAAGGGACTATTGACTACCTTAAAAAGATGGGGGAGGAGTTTGGATTTAAGGTAACGGTCATAGATGCACTAACAATTAATGGAGAGATAGTCAGCAGCACGCTTTTAAGGGATACAATTGAAGACGGTAAGGTTGAGAAGGCAAAGGGGTTGCTGGGAAGGTATTATTCAATTGAAGGGCGGGTTGTTGATGGTTTTAAAAAGGGGAGTGTAATAGGTTTCCCAACTGCAAATATAGATACATCTCACGATTTGATACCCCATACCGGTGTGTATGCCGTGAAGACCCTTGTTGACGGTGAAATTTTTAATGGTGTGGCAAATGTAGGTTTTAATCCCACCTTTCACAGAGACAGATTGAGTGTTGAGGTTCATATATTTAATTTCAGCAGTGATATATATGGCAGAGAGATAGAGGTGTTTTTTATAAAAAGGGTAAGGGATGAGGTTGAATTTGGCTCTGCTGATGAATTAAGGATACAGATAGAAAAAGATGTAAATGGTGTAAAGGGGATATTAAATAGTGTCGGCAATGAAGCAGTTAGACATAAACTGATGCGAATAGATAAATGAAAAAAAAACATCTAATTATAACGTTTCTTATTACTATAGGGGCGCTTTACTATACATTTAAAAATATAACATTCAGCGAGCTTTTAAAAGCCCTTTCCACTGTCAACTACATAAGCCTGTTGCCTGCAATTCTGATTATCGTATTGACATATCTATTCAGGGCAATTCGCTGGAAGTATCTTGTAGCTCCCCTAAAAAATGGTGTAAAGACATCAAATCTGTTTTCCCCCCTGATGATAGGATTTATGGGGAACTTGCTTCCTGCAAGGGCAGGTGAATTTATAAGGGCTTATCTGCTTGGGAAAAAAGAAAACCTCTCTTTTAGCGTTTCATTTGCTACAGTTTTTGTTGAAAGGTTATTTGACCTTATCTGCCTTATGCTGATTATGACATGGTTGCTGGTTTTCAGGGCAGATATATTTCTTTCAGCAGGAAATTTTAAGGATGTAGCGGTTGTGAATATTCTTCGTAAGTTTGGCTTACTGACATTTATTATATCAATCGGCATAGTCCTCTTTTCGTATCTTCTCCTTCATTTCAGGGAGAAGATGTTAAATGTAATAAGATTTATAGTTAAACCATTCCCGGCAAGATTTTCATGCGGCTTAATAGAATTTATCAATTCATTTGCACAGGGGCTTGGCATCCTCAATGATATTAAGTCTATCTTTCTCATAAGCATACTCTCGGCAATCTTATGGATATTTATGATATTAAGCTATTATCCCTTTTATCTTGCTTTTGGATTTACCGAACTCCCCTATATCTCAATTCTTGTCCTGATAGTTGTTGTTGGTGTTCTTATAAGCATATTCCCTACGCCGGGATTTCTCGGCTCCTATCAGGCAGCCTGCGTAATAGGGCTTCATGAGATATATAAGGTGCCTGAGGTTGCCGCGGTAAACTTTGGCATAATAAGCTGGTTTGTGCAGATGGGGGTAGTATTTGTTCTGGGGATTTATTTTATATTCAAAGAAAATATATCGTTTAAAGAGTTAAAGAGTTTTAGGGTTAAGGAGTTAAAGAGTTAAGAAAATGAGGGCTTTTTTAAACTCCATAACTCTTCAACTCCTCAACTCGCTAACTTACTTATGAGCATCTATCTTGATAATGCGGCAACATCTTTTCCAAAGCCTGAATCAGTCTATAAGGCTGTAAGTGATACCCTTAGAAAATACGGCTCAAGCCCCGGAAGGGGCGGGCATAAGATGTCCATTCAGACTGAAAGGCTTATCTTTGAGACAAGGGAGAAAATAGCCTCCTTCTTTAACATTCCCAATAGTAGTAATGTCATATTTACATTCAATGTAACAATGGGAATTAATCTTGCACTAAAGGGTTTTCTAAAGGCAGGCGACCATGTCCTAACATCAAGCATGGAGCATAACGCTGTTATGAGGCCTCTTAAGAGATTGGAAAATCCTCCCCTTGGGGGGATTAGTAAGACAGTTGTCCAGTGTTCAAAGGAAGGATTTCTCAATTCAAAAGATATAGAAAGAGAAATAAAGCCAAATACAAAACTAATCATAATTACCCATGCTTCAAATGTTGTAGGCACAATATTGCCAATCCGTGAGGTTGGTGAGATAGCAAAGAAAAAGGGGATAGCATTTCTTGTTGATGCCGCCCAGTCTGCAGGATTACTACCGATTGATGTCCAGAGGGATAATATTGATATGCTTGGATGCACAGGACATAAGAGCCTCTTTGGTCCGCAGGGGACAGGATTTCTTTATATAAAAGACGGGCTTGATATAAAGCCCTTGATTGAAGGGGGGACAGGCAGCAATTCAGAATCTGACGAGATGCCCGATTTTTTTCCTGATAAATTTCAGGCAGGGACACTGAATACTCCGGGGATTGCAGGGCTTGGTGCTGGGATAGAGTTCATACAAAAAGAAGGATTAAAAAATATAAGGGCTAAGGAATTACACCTTACTACTGAAATTATGAATGGACTTAAAAACATTAAAGGGGTAAAACTCTATGGTTCTCTAAATCCATTAGACAGGGTAGCTGTTGTATCATTCAATATTGAGGGGAAAGACCCTGCCGATGTGGGTAATATTTTAAACGAGAAATACGA
>Ga0209641_10001570_pt1 | contig 20229 bp, 17 predicted proteins | sample RifCSP16_1_FD_184022 | JGI IMG/M metagenome (GOLD analysis project Ga0209641, IMG submission 184022) | Soil microbial communities from Rifle, Colorado - Rifle CSP2_sed 16_1 (SPAdes) (version 2) | ecosystem: Environmental > Terrestrial > Deep subsurface > Rock core/Sediment | place: Rifle... | reverse complement strand
AGATTCCGCTAGCTGCCGGCGCTCACCCATCCAGATTGTCGTCCATATGACTGGATGGTTCGTCAGCATAGCCCCTGGCGGATCTCGCAGGAGCAGAACGTAGGTGCGGTCTTATCTCCGCCAGCTTAGACTACGCGCCGGCTTCGGTGCGGGCTTCGCCTTCGGCGGGGACGGCCTGGACGTCTTGACCCTGGGGGAAGATGTCTTTGACGAAGTCACCTTTGGGCGGTGTGGTCTTCGGTTCGGAGGTTGTCGCGGATTAGGTCATCGGGGAGGGAGATGTGGGGAGAGGTTGCCTGCCGCGCCGAGCATGGGATGTAATCAGTCTCCTCGCGAGTGTGCGGTCACCTAATTCTGCGGCGCATGCTCAATCCAACCATGAGGTTACTCACCCCGAGCAAGATATACCACCACGGGGTCTCTCCAGATGACCAACCGATCCCGCCAAGCACGATCAAGAACACGCCGAGCGCGACCAACCACGCCCATACCCGTGGCATCGTCAACCCCCTTTGGCGGCCACCTTGCGGGTGGCGCGTTTTGCGTCTAATTCACGTGCATAGGCTAGGCGCGACTTGTATGCTTTCAGAGCCTCCTCCGGTCCCTGCCATCCCCCTTCAACCTTGGTGAAGTAGCTCTCTCCGGCAGGATTAGGGACAGCAAAGGCCTGGAGTGACTCGTCGAGTTCCTTTGGGTGCATCCACTTTCTCGTCTCCATACCTCTACCGATGACCGCAGCTCTCATCCGAAGGGAAGCTGCCTCGGCCTGGTCAAGAGCATGTCTCTCAGCAAACGTGCGCCGAGCCTCAATCGCAGCCTCATCCGCTTCGTGGTATTCCAAAATGTCCTCGTAGCGCAGTTGGATCAAGCTATCGCCGCCATGGGCGGCCGCCCAGAGGTGCTTCGCTAACAGCAATTGCAGGGAGTTCCGGAATAGAGCACACTTGGGGGGAAAGGCCGATTGGACGAGTTCCATCTCTGCCCCCATTCCCTCCACTTCAAACTGCGTCGCATTGGCCTGCAGCAGCCCAGGCAGTCGGGGCAAGTAGCGCACAACTGCCCGTCGCAGTCCGTTATAGCTCTCCGTCAGGCTGCTATCCAGCGTGCCAGGGCTTATCTCTCTCCCATAGAACCACATCATCAGTGCCTTCTGGAACAACTCTTCATCATCCAGCCATTCCCCTTGGTGGTTGAACAGCAGCGGCTCCGAGCCCGGCCTGAGAGGACGTGTCACGCGCGTACTCGTGTTGGGGACATACCACACCAGGTAGTAGGTTTCGCCCCCGATCAGGTAGCGCGGGAAGAGATGGTAGAGGTTGTCGCTTGCCTTGCGATTCCGATAGCGGTAGATCGCTTTGTTCAGCGGCTTGTTGGCCCGGGCGGCGTAGTTGGCGTAGTAGCCACGCAGTTGGAAGCGGTTGATCAGGAAAAGGCCAAGAAACAGGTAGATCCCGGCGGTCAGGGTGAACGAGCCCGCGAATTGGCGAATCTCCATGAAGGATATGTCAAACCAGACACCAATCCGCCAAAGACCAAGAATAGTAACAAGAAACCCGAGCGCGAACAGCCTCATCCACTCTGAGCCGCTCCAAGGCTTTGGGAGACCATCAGGAGGGGGCGGCGGTTGGACGAGCTCTTCGTCTAAGAGGCCGGGGAGGAGGATGGGATGCGGATTACGGTCGATGGTAGATGCGAACACGCTTCACCCGGACCCAGATTCCGCTAGCTGCCGGCGCTCACCCATCCAGATTGTCGTCCATATGACTGGATGGTTCGTCAGCATAGCCCCTGGCGGATCTCGCAGGCGCAGAACGTGGGTGCGGTCTTATCTCCGCCAGCCTAGACTACGCGCCGGCTTTGGCGCGGGCTTCGCCTTCGGCGGGGACGGCCTGGATGTCTTGACCCTGGGGGAAGATGTCTTTGACGAAGTCACCTTTGGGGCAGTGATCTTCGCCGGGGCCGTCTTCGGCAGCGTGATCTTCGGGAGGGTGATCTTGGGCAGCGTCACCTTCGGGAGCGTGACCTTCGGGAGGGTGATCTTTGGCAGCGTCATCTTCGGCGGCGAGATCTTCGGGAGGGTGATCTTCGGCAGCGTCACCTTCGGCAAGGCGATCTTGGGTATATTCACTTTGGGCAGGGAGAAGGATGTCTTGGGTCGCGAACCGGATTCCTTCTTGAGCCATCCACTCGCCAGACTCCCAGCCGCTGCAAGCACCTTGGCTCCGGCATTCGAGGCGCGCTCCTTCAGCGTTCTCGCGATGATCCCGGCGTTGTGAGCTATCCCTCCCCAGGCATCCAACCCCCCTTTCAGCTTCTGCCCGGCCTTGATTGCCGTGTCTTCGAACCCGCCCGGCTGACTGACCCAGCGCTCAAATGACTTGTCGACCTCCTTGTCCTTAAGGTACTTGTACGCCAGCGTGCCTGCGGCGGCGATCGCCCCCGCGCCGAGCAGGACCGGAGCCGCGCCCAGGATCACGGGCGCGCTGATGAGACCGACCGCCCCGGCCAAGGTGATCGCGGACCCCCCAATGGTGGCGAATCCACCCAATCGCTGGACGGCTCCCACGCTGCGATCCCCCTTGTCCGGGCTGCGCATCATTTCGAGGCCTTCCTTGGCTTGAAACCAGCCCGCTACAACCCCTCCGAACGAGCCCGCAATCTGAAGGCCCCTGATCGCCAGATTCGTGAGGCTCAGCCCTTGAGGGACGACGTGTCCTCCAATCGCGGCCAGTTCCTTTCCGGCACCCTTCGCCAGGCCTCCGACAAATCCCTTCATCCCACTGAAGACATCGCCCTCTCCGGCGGCAACCTGAGCTGCATTCTTGATGATCTGTCCCGCGGTCGGCAAGCCCGCCAGATTGCGGGTATATGCTGCAAGACCTAGCGATCCAGCCCAGTCCGACACCCTGCCTCCTAGCCTGTATCCTTGAAGCTCCTGCTCGCTCGCCCCGTTCGATTGACGCCAGAGACCGGTCATCGCAAGCGCGCTTGAGATCAGCCCCGGCAACTGGTAGTTTCTCGGCCAGGTGATTCCTCCGAGTTTGGCAAGACTGTCTTTCAGCCGAAGGCCTCTTTCCGACGCTTGGCTAAAGACCTTCCCCTCCGCGATCTGTGTGGCCCAGGCACCTGGGACTTGGGTTGCGACAGCGACCGGCGTCCCTGGCGTAATCAGAGCCTGATAATACGGGGTGGGCGTGTTGCTGGCCGTGGGGGTCTGAGAGTACCTTTCCTGCCCGGTGCCGTCATATGTCGGCGTCGAAGATGGTGAAGGCGTAGGCGTTGGTGTTGCCTGAGGTCCCTCTGTCTGAGTCGGCGTCCCCGGCCCATACGTTGGCGTGGGAACCGGGTCCGTCGGGGTAGGCGTCTGCACGATCGGCGTCGGCGTCGGCGGTGGAACGATCGAGTAGAGCGCCTTCACTGCCCCGCCCTGGCCCGAGGTGGCGGTATTCGCCCCCAGCACCCATGTCGCGCGCGGCAACATGCGCTCCTCACGCTCCTTCGGCGCGCCGTTCCCGCCTCGCGGCCCGGCGCCCCGATAGCCGCCAAGCCGCGTCCCGCGAGTCACCGATCCGGCACCGGGACGACCTAACGACGACCACCTGCCCAGCCCCGACGACAATCTCGTCAATCCCTGGGAGGCCGTCGCCACCAGGCTCATCGCCCCCAACCCGGCCAGCGCCAATGCCTGCGCCGCACCCACTGAGCCAGCCGTCGCACTACCGACGCCCGACGACCCCGCCTCCTCAGCACCCATCAGCAGGTCGCCATCGCTACCCGCGATCTCGGCAGATGCGCCGTTCCCTGAACCGGAAGCCCCGTCCGCCGAGTCCCCCGCGCCCTCCGATCCCGCCACCAGGGGGTCTACAAACGCCGGCGCCGGCATCGGGACGATCACCTCCACCGGCTCAAGTCCTCCTGACGCGGGGACCTCGACCGATGTGCCATCGGCATGCAGAGGATGCGGGTTGACTTGAATGGATTGTGGAGGGGTCAACGGACAGGAGGGGGTTCCAGGAACGCACGGTCCGGGATCACCATCCGGCCCGGCCATAGCCGGCAGGACACAAACGGCGGCTAATGTCGCCGCCAGAGCCAGTGCACGCAGGGTCTTCATCTGGAACCCCCTTCCTCGGATCGAAGATGATGTGGCTAGACAGTAGCACGGATTCCGAAGGATTGTCAACGGCAGCGGGCGCGGCGCGTGATTGACACTGCCCTGAGTGTGTGCTATCGTTGCGCTATGACTTGGTATACACCAATATACCACTGGTGCTCCAACGAGCTTGCCTGGCACCATGTCGGTTGAAGCGCTCACCGGGCCGATGGTCGATCCACCCGTCAACCGGCTGATCTCTGCCGTGCCGCTCTACATCCAGATCGCCGACAGCCTGAAGACGCGCATCGAATCCGGCGCGCTGTCGGCCGGAGATCGACTGCCTCCCGAGCGAACCCTGAGTGAGATGCTGGGGGTCAACCGTCTCACCCTGCGCCGGGCGTTGCGCCTGCTCGCCGGCGACGGGTTGTTGATCCGGCGCCAGGGGAAAGGCACCTACATCGCCAGGCCCAAAATCGAGCGGCATGCCGGCAGCCTGGTTTCATTCACTCGAGGTATGCAACGGAGCGGATACACCCCCGGCGCGAAGATTATTTCCTTCACACAGGCCCCGGTGGATGCCGCCCTGGCAAAGGAACTCCAACTGCCGACCTCGGCTCCGGTTTATCTGATACACCGCTTGCGAACGCTAAACCGCGAACCGGTTCTGCTGGAACGCTACGCCATCCCCGCCGATGCCTTCCCGGAGCTTCAACGCCTCGATCTGGAAAGTCGTTCACTCTATGAGGTTTTCGAACAGGAATATGGGATTGCGGTCCGGCGAGCGCGCCAGAGTCTCGAACCCGTCTCGGCGACTGAGTACGAAGCCCGGCTGCTGGAGGTCGATCCCGGAGCCCCATTGATGCTGGAACGTCGGCTGTCTTTCGACGAGAAGGGCAAGCCGGTTGAACACGGGAAGGATCTGTATCGAGGCGATCGATTCCGATTTGTTACGGAGATCGCTCCTCTGGAGCTGTAACGCCGGCCGCCGTGCTCATCTCGGCCGCTGGCGAGCGATCCGTGCGCGAGAGCGCGTGTTGCTTACCGAGGCGCCAAGGATGAAACGAGATGATACCAGACTACGTCCGACTGCTGACCAACGACCAGGTGCAACGAATCCACGAGGCTTCGCTCGAGATCCTCGGCGAAGTGGGATTGCTGGTACGCAACGCGCGGGCGCGTGACGTTATGGCCGAGCACGGATGCAAAGTTGACGCACAGACCCAGATCGTGAAGGTCCCGAGAGGAGTGGTCGAGGAATTCAGGGCCATGATTCCGCCCAAGTTCACCTTCCGAGGCCGCAATCCCGCCTTCGATCGCACCATCCCCGATGACAGTCCGCTGATCGTTACCGGGAGCTCGGCCCCGAACATCATCGACCCGATCAGTGGTCAGGAGCGCCGGGCGCGTTCGGATGACATTGCCCGCATCGCCCACTTGGTGAACGAGTTGCCGGGCTACGACGTCTTTTCGATCTCCACCTTGGCCGACGACGCGCCGCCCGGGCTGTTCAGCATTTCGCGGTTCTACCCGGCGTTGAAAAACTGCCTGAAACCCCTGCGCGGGAGCGGCCCGCCCGAAGATACACCGAAGATCCTCCAGCTCCTGTATCTCATTGCCGGTAGCGAAGCCGCCTACCGTGATCATCCGTTTGTAACCCATCACTACTGCCCGGTCGTCTCGCCGCTGACGATGGACTTCGACTCGACCGAGATGTTGATGTTCTTCAGCGACCAAGACCTGCCCTGTTTCCCGACTATCGTCCCTAACGCCGGACTGACGGCCCCGCTGACTCTCGTCGGGACGCTCACCCAGGGCAACGCCGAATTCCTAGCCGCGGCGGTGCTTGAACAAATGATCCGCCCCGGCAAGGCGACAATCTATAGTAGCCTCCCCACCGTTGCCGACATGCGCACCGGGGCCTACGCGCCTGGCGCGATCGAAACCGGGATCCTGTTCGCCGGTGTGGCCCAGATGGCGCGTTTCTACAACGTGCCGAGCGGCGGGTATATCGGGCTGACCAATGCCAAAGTCAACGATGCCCAGTCCGGGTATGAGACAGGCATGTCGACAGTGGCGGGTGTGCTTTCCGGTGTGGATATGTTCAACATGGCCGGCTTGCTCGACTCGCTCATGGCTTTCGATTTTGCCAAAGCGGTGATTGACAATGAGATCGCCATGATGTTGAAGAAGGTCAAGCAAGGTCTGCCCTTCAGCGAAGAGGACCTGTCGCTCGATGTGATTGCCGAGGTCGGCCCGGGCGGAATGTATGCCGATAACCTCCACACCCTAGAACGGATGAAGACAACAGGAGTCCTGCCTGAGGTGGCCGACCGCGATCCGCGCCAGCTCTGGCTCGAGCGCGGCGGGAAGGATTCGCAAGCGCATGCCATGGAGCGCGTGCGCGACATTCTCACAAGCAAATCGGCTGCCGGCTTCACGTCCGAAGAGGAGGGCCGGATTCGCACAGCTTTCGCCAATCTTGTGCCCGGGGATCTGGTTCCGCCGACCGGGTGGACGCCGATCGAGCGGCAAGAGCGCCGAGCCAGGGGCGGTCGTCGGCGTATACAAAGGGGTACCGAGGCAGGTGAATGACAGGCTCGATGACGAAGGAAAGTCTACGTCGAGCGCTCGGGGAAGCAGCTTGAGCCCATTGATTGTCGTTTTCGAAGAGAAGTCGCTTATAGGTATTCGGGATGGGATTCGCGCAACGCCTGTGGGAAACTGAGACCCCAAAGCGCCGAGGCAGACTGAAACTTCACCCCCATGAGCCTTTCCAGTTTGCTCTTGCTCTTGGTGTCGGCATGCCTGCATGTCGTGACGCATGTCTCGCTCAAGCGGAGCCACGAGCGGGCAGCCTTCGTCTGGTGGATGCTCGTCTGGGCCGGGGTGATTTTCAGCCCGATTGTGATCATCGGCTGGAAAGCCATCCCGCCTCTTGGCCTGGCGGTGATTGTGTTGAGCTCGGTTTTCGAGGCGCTTTATTTCGTTTCAATAGCCGAAGCCTACCGTGGCGCCGATCTGTCTGTAGTCTATCCCCTGGCCCGAGGAACGGGACCGCTTCTCCTTGTGGTGTGGTCACTGGCACTGCTGCGCGAGCATCTGAGCGTCGGAGGCGTATTCGGAGTCGGGATGATCGCGTTGGGGCTGTACACGGTGAACCTGCCGCGCCTCGGCGCGTGGAAGGAACCCTTGCGCGCCCTGCGGGCTCCCGGGCCGCGTTGGGCGATCTTGGCCGGCGTATGCATCTCCGCCTACACCGCGATCGACAAGGTTGGGATCGGGATCGTCGAACCGCTGCTCTACACATATTTGGCGCTGTGGTTCAGCGTCGTGTGGTTGACGCCCTGGACGATGTGGAAGATCGGATGGGGGAAGGTGACCCAGGAGCTGTGGCTGTCCCGCTGGAGTACCGTCCTGGCAGGCTTCACCACCCTGAGCGCTTATGCGCTGGTGCTGCTGGTGATGCGGCGGGGAACACCGGCAAGCTACGCTGGGGCGGTGCGTGAGGTGAGCGTGGTGCTCGGTGCCGCCTTCGGAGTGATTGTGTTGAAGGAGAACGGCAGCCCGATGCGGATCCTGGCCGCCGGTTTTGTCGCCGCCGGCGTCGCCGCGGTCGCAATTCTGGGTTAGGCGATGATTGCGTGGAGTAACGAGAGTTCCTACCGGTGATTGAATGACCGAGGTCGATCAGAGAGTGCATCAGGTGGTCCTCATGCCTTCCGGTCTGCGGGGGAGCGTCGCGCATGGGACCAACCTGCTGGATGCTGCCCGAGGTCTCGGCGTTGAGCTCGAGTCCATTTGTGGTGGTCGTCAGACGTGCGGCAAGTGCCAGGTGATCGTCGAGGCAGGGCAATTCCCGAAGCACGGGATCTCGTCGGCGGTCGACCACCTCACCCCGGTAGAGTCTACCGAGGCCGACTATGCCGACAAACATGGTCTGGGAGGCAGGCGCCTGGCTTGCGCCGCGTGCGTCCTGGGTGACTTGCTGATCGTTGTCCCAGAAGAGAGTCAAGCGCGTAAGCAGATCATCGCCAAAGCCGCCACCGAACGCGTGATCGTTGTCGATCCAGCTGTGCGGAAGATTTATGTCGAGGTTCCCGCGGCGACGCTCGAAAGCCAAGGCGGGGATTGGGAACGGCTGCAGGCTGCCATAGCCGAGCAGTGGGAGCTCGCCAGCATGACTATTGATCCGAGCGTGCTGCCTCGGCTCCAGTCGGCTCTGCACGCCGGAGCCAACACAGTCACGCTAACTCTCTGGCAAGATCGACAGGTCATCCGGATCGAGCCGGGGTACGTCGAGGGAGTCTACGGGCTGGCAGTGGATGTGGGTTCGACGACCGTTGTGGCTCATCTGTGTGATCTTCGCACGGGCGCAGTGCTTGCGACGGAAGCCATGATGAACCCGCAAGTGCGCTACGGCGAAGACCTGATGAGCCGCGTCAGCTACGGCATGATGAACCCTCAAGGGGTTGAGCGGATGCATCGGGCCGTCGTGCGAGGCGTGAACGAGCTGGCCGAGAAGGCGGCCGCCGTGGCCGGTCTGACCATGACCGACATCATGGACGTGGTCGTCGTTGGCAACACAATCATGCATCACCTCTTCCTGGGTATCGACCCGGTGGAGCTTGGCGGTGCCCCGTTCGCTCTGGCGGTTGCGGCTCCGTTGGACCTGAAGGCGCGCGAGGTCGGGCTGAATTTGAATCCGGCGGCAATGGTCCACGTCCTGCCGTGCATCGCCGGACACGTCGGCGCCGACCACGTGGCCGTGCTTCTGGCTGAGGCCCCGCAGGATTCGGAAGAGACCGTGCTGGTGATCGATGTCGGCACAAATGCCGAGATATCGGTAGGCGACCGGCGGGGGTTGGTGTGCGCCTCGAGCCCGACCGGTCCGGCGTTCGAGGGAGCGCAGATCGCCCACGGACAGCGGGCTGCTCCTGGAGCGATTGAACGCGTCCGGATCGACCCGGACACCCTTGAACCCCGCTACAAAGTGATCGGCCACCCGGAGTGGGTCGAGCCAGGGGCAACGGAGCCCGTGCCAGCGAGCGCCAGGCCGACAGGGATTTGTGGCAGCGGAATCATTGAAGCCATCGCCGAGATGTTTCTCTCGGGGATCGTCGGCGCCGATGGGCGCATCGATCCAAGCCTTGTCGAACGCTCACCCCGCCTTCGGTTTTCGGGCCGCGTCGGCGAGTACTGCCTGGTCGATGCCAAGGACTCGGCTACGGGCCAACCGATCGTTGTCACTCAGAACGACGTGCGCGCTATTCAATTGGCCAAGGCCGCCCTGTATACCGGGGCGAAGCTGCTGATGGCCGAGAAAGGTGTCGATAGAGTCGATCGGATCATCCTGTGCGGTGCGTTTGGCACTTTCATTGACCCGCGCCACGCTATGGTCCTGGGATTGATCCCCGATTGCGATCTTCGGCGCGTGTTCGCCGCAGGGAACGCGGCCGGAGATGGGGCCCGTATCGCTCTGCTGAGCCGGGCTCAGCGCCTCGAAGCTGCCCGACTGGCGAAATGGGTGCAGCACGTTCAGATCGCCATAAGCCCCGAGTTCCAGGAAGAGTTCGTCGCCGCGCTGGGGTTGCCTCACGCGGGCGACGCATTTCCCCATCTGGCGGGGATGATCCCTGAGCCGAAAGCAGCCGCATCCGAACTGCGCCGTTCGAAACGGCGTTCAACCCCAATCCGCCAAGAGAGGGACGAATGAGCGACGAATTTGATCTGAGCAAACTCGATACGCCTGAACTGATTGGGCAAATGCAAGATGACCTGTATGATGGTCTCGCCGACGAGATCGTCGCCGGCGTGAATGAGCTTCTGCACCGGGACATGACGCCATACGATGTTCTGACCCAGGCGCTTGTGGCCGGGATGGACATCGTCGGAGCCGACTTCCGTGACGGCATTCTGTTTGTGCCGGAAGTTCTGATGGCGGCCAAGGCGATGAAGGCCGGGATGCAAATACTGCGACCGCTCCTGGCGGAAACCGGTGCACCGCAAATCGGAACCGTAGTCATCGGCACCGTCAAAGGAGACATCCACGACATCGGCAAGAATCTTGTGGCGATGATGTTGGAAGGCGCTGGATTCAAAGTAGTGAATCTTGGGATCAACAACGACGCCGACAAGTTTCTGGCAGCGGTCCGCGAGCACAAGCCGATCATCGTTGGAATGAGCGCACTTCTGACGACGACGATGCCCTACATGGGCGTCGTCATCAAGGCGCTGAAGGAGGCCGGGATGCGCCAGGACGTGATCGTCCTTGTCGGGGGCGCTCCCCTCAATGCCGCCTTCGCCGAGGAGATCGAGGCCGACGCCTACTGCCGGGATGCGGCCGTGGCGGTCCAGACGGCGAAGTCACTCGTGGCGATCAAGCGCGGCGCGGCCGAGGCAGGATGACCATGGACCCTCTGCAAACACTGCTCAGCCGCTCGGGTGTGATCATGGCGGACGGCGCAATGGGCACGATGCTCATGGATCTTGGGCTCGAACATGGCGCCTCACCCGAATTGTGGAACGTCGATCAGCCAGACCGTATCCGCTCTGTCCATCGGGGGTATCTTGAAGCCGGCGCACAACTGATCCTGTCCAACACGTTCGGCGGCAACCGATTCCGACTTGGCCTTCACAACTTGCAGGATCGAGCGGCTGAGCTCAACCGGGTCGGCGTGGAGCTGGCCCGTCAAGCCGTGGATGAGGCAGGGGGCGGGGCTCTGGTTGCCGGCGACATCGGTCCGAGCGGGGAATTGCTCGAGCCTTTTGGCAACCTGACCTTCGCCGAGGCCGTCGCCGGCTTTGCCGAACAGGCACAGGCGCTGATCCGCGGCGGAGCCGACGTCATTTGGATCGAAACGATCTCGGCCTTGGACGAGCTCCGGGCGGCGATCGAAGGCGTGAAGGGGATTTCGCCGCAGATTCCGGTGATCGCTACGATGACCTTCGACACCCACGGAAGGACGATGATGGGAGTCGCTCCTGAAGAGGCTATCAAGGCTCTTGAGGATCTCGACGTCGCAGCCGCTGGCGGGAACTGTGGAAACGGACCGGATGAGATCCTGAGCGTCATCGCGAAGATGCATAGTGTGGCGCCTGACAGAGTCCTTGTAGCCAAATCGAACGCCGGAATTCCCAAGTGGATGAATGGCAAGACCACCTACGACGCCGGGCCCGACCAAATGGCACGCTACGCGGTGCAGGCGGCGGAAGCTGGCGCTCGGATTATCGGGGCGTGCTGCGGCAGCACCCCGGCACACCTGAATAGAATGAGTGCGGCGTTGGGCGACCGCATGGCGAGGTCAAAGTGACCCCTTCCCGGATCGCGTCACCTACTGTGCTAATACTGCAAGCCGATGGCCGGGGAGGGGATCGAGGGGGCCGTTCGCCCCGGATGATCCTACCGGGGTGGGGGAAATGCGAGAGGCAAACCCGTGGGATTTGATGTTTGGTCGGGTAGAAGGTTAGCGTGTGAGTAAAGGGCACCCGCGCTCTGACCAAAGACTGACGACGGCGATCATCGCCTGCGGTGCGCTGGCGCGCGAGGTCCTTGCCTTGAAGGATAAGTACAAGTGGCCGGCGGATGTGTTCGGCGTCCCAGCACTGCTGCACAACCGCCCGGACCGCATCCCTCCGGCTATTCAGAAGCGCATCCGCGAAGCCCGGTCGAGTTACGCCCGCGTGGTGGTGGTCTTCGGAGATTGCGGCACGGGCGGCTTGCTGGATCGGATGCTGGAGGCGGAAGGTGTCGAGCGGGTGACCGGCCCACACTGCTATGAGATGTATGCGGGCGACCAGTTCGAGACGTTAATGGAAGAGGCGACGGGCACGTTCTTTTTGACCGACTTCCTGGTCAGGTCCTTCGATCATCTGGTGATCCAGGGCCTGGGCCTCGACCGTCATCCGGAGCTTCGCCAGGACTACTTCGGAAACTACACCCGCGCGGTCTATCTAGCGCAGACCGATGACGCGCTGCTCAGGGAAAAGGCGCAGTGGGCGGCAGATCAGATTCATCTGCCGCTCGAAGTCCGCTACGTCGGGCTTGGCGCGCTTGAGTCCCGGCTGTTGGAGCTCATGCGATGAGTGCACAAATGCAAATCGTCTACTGGCGCGACATCCCGGCGCAGGTCAAGACTCGCTCGGGTGAGACCAGAGCCTCCCAACCGTTGAGCGATCGCTTCCAGCAGGCGATCGACCAGGCGGCCATGGTCGCCGGGATGGCTGGCTCGGACGACTACCTCGGCGCCTGGCGTACGTCCGCCTGGGAGAGAATGGATGGGACCGCCACGGAGGCAGCCGAGGCGACATCCGCCAGGTTGGAGGGCGAATACCCTGACACGCGTCTGCGAAGGCTGGCTGCCGGAGGCGGGCTTGAGAGTTGAGCCGCCGAGTGATTGAGGAAGGCCAGGTGTCTGTGTTTCCGAGCCGGCCGCACATGCTTGAGCTCGCTTACGATGCGACGCGCCGAGCACTGAACCCGCTGCGACGCTGGCTTGCACCTGGCGGGAACGTGGAACGCCTTTTTGTCTTCGGAGAGCGCCTCACCAAAGGGCCGGTCTTCGACTGTCGGATGTGCGGCCAATGCGTTCTGCATCAGACCGGAATGACCTGCCCCATGACATGCCCCAAGGAAATGCGGAATGGGCCGTGCGGTGGTGTGCGCCCGGACGGACGGTGTGAGATCTTGCCGGACATGATGTGTGTCTGGACGCAGGCCTGGGAGCGTTCAAAGCGCATGCCGGATCATGGCCGAGAAATCCTCAACATACTGCCCCCTGTCGATCGACGATTGATAGACAGCTCGGCCTGGATCAACGACGTCCGTGGCATCGGCAGCGGGGAGCCGGCGGGGTGGGACGAATGAACTCCGGTTCACGGTTGGAACGCGTCCTGCGCTCCGGCCGCTTCGCCGTCACTGCAGAGCTCAATCCCCCCGACAGCGCTGACCCGCAGGCGGTGTACGATCGTGCGCTGGTTCTGGCCTCTGTCTGTGATGCGATCAATGCCACCGACGCCTCCGGCGCCAATGTCCACATGTCGAGCGTCGGGGTATGCGCTCTTCTGACGCGGGCCGGCTACGAACCAGTGATGCAGGTATCCTGTCGCGACCGAAATCGGATTGCCATTCAGGGTGACCTCCTGGGTGCGGCCGCCATGGGGGTGCGCAACCTCTTGTGCCTGACCGGGGACGGCGTTCAAGCGGGCGATCAGCCCGAGTCGAAACCGGTTTTCGACCTGGATGCGATCAGCCTGCTTCGCACGGCCCGGATCCTGCGCGACGATGGCCGGTTTCTGAGCGGACGGGTCATCGAGACTCCACCGAAATTCTTCCTCGGTGCGGCGGCGAACCCGTTTGTGCCGCCACTCGACTTCAGACCCTTGAGACTTGCGAAGAAAGTCGAAGCCGGGGCACAGTTTTTCCAAACCCAGTTCTGTTTCGATCTGAACCTGATGCGCCGCTACATGGCCGCCGTGCGCGATCTCGGTCTGCATGAGCGGGTCTTCATCCTCGCAGGCGTGGGTCCACTGCGCTCGGCCAAGACGGCCGAGTGGTTGCGGTCCCGCGTACCAGGCGTGGTGATCCCCGATGGGGTGATCCAAAGGCTGCGATCGGTCCCAGCCGAGAAACAGCGCGGGGAGGGAAGAAAACTGTGCGTGGAGATCATCCGTGAACTGCAAGAGATCGAGGGTGTGAGCGGGGTACATGTCATGGCCTACCGCCAGGAAGAATTGGTGGCCGAGATCATCGAGGAGTCGGGCCTTCTGCCGAGGCGGCGCTCCGGGAGGCAGGCCCAACCAAGTGATACGAAAGGCGCATCAACCTGATGGAAACCGTGATCACCTCACCTTCACGCGAAGTCCGGATCGGTCCCGGTTTGCCGTTTGTTCTTGTCGGCGAGCGCATCAATCCCACCGGACGCTCCAGGCTGGGGGCTGAGATGGCCGCCGGCGACTTCACCCGGGTACGGCAAGACGCGCTGGCCCAGGCGTCTGCCGGGGCCCACATCCTAGATATCAACGCCGGCATTCCACTGGCGGACGAGCCAGGGATCCTGGCCGAAGCGATCCGGATCGTGCAAGACGTTGTCGATGTTCCGTTGAGCATCGACTCATCCGTGGTGGCTGCATTGGAATCCGGATTGAAGGCCTATCGCGGGAAGCCGTTGGTGAACTCGGTTACAGGCGAGGACGAGCGCCTCGAGGCCGTGCTGCCGATGGTCAAAGAATACGGCGCGGCCGTCATAGGGGTGGCCAACGATGAAACCGGGATTTCTGAAGACCCATCCGTGCGTTTCGCCGTGGCCAAGAAGATCGTCGAGCGAGCCGAGGCATACGGGATCCCACGCCAGGATGTGCTGATCGATCCACTGGCTATGCCGGTGGGAGCGGTCGCCAACGCCGGCCTGGCGCTGTTCGAGGTAGTCAGGCGTGTCCGCCAGGAACTCGGGGTGAATACGATCTGCGGAGCGTCGAATATCTCCTTTGGGCTCCCGGATCGACGCCGTCTCAATGTCGCATTCTTGACAATGGCAATGGCGGCCGGGCTGACGGCAGCCATAACGAACCCGCTTGAGGAGGAGATCAGCCTGGCGATTATGGCAGGCAATGTCATGCGAGCCCAGGACGAGAACTGCCAGGCCTGGCTGAAGGTTCAACGGCGTGGCTCGGAGGCGGGCTCGGCGCGAGAAGCCCGCCGGGCGCGTCGACGCGGGCTCGCATCCGACGGTTCCGAAACGACATAGTCGAAGCCCGGTCCCGCGGCAAGACCGGTACGGAGAAAAGAACGCAGCCCATAGGGCTGCGTTTGGTTTTCGAGTCGAATTGTCAAAGGGGTCCCGGGTCAGGTCGGCTCTCTAGTCTCCGCGCTGAGCCTCTCTCAGCCACACTTCCAGTCGGCTGGCACTCAAGACATCCAAGGCCCTCTTCCAACGCGTCATGGCATAGTCCCAGAAGTCGAAATCCAGCTTCGAGATCTTGTTCTGGATCGCACCCCAGAGCGTCCAGCCGACGTCGGACATCAGAGCGAACAGACGCATCCTGGCAAGCTGCATCGGGTTGTCCCGCTCGAAGTAGGCCGAGCACAGCTCGGAGTACTGGCTGTCGTCGTATTGCAGCTCCTGGCAGGTATTACCGAGCTCGAAGCAGGGGTCGTTGTTGCCGCTGTACTCGAAGTCGATCAATCGCAGGAGCTGACCATCGTCGATGTAATTCTCGGCGAGCAAGTCGTTGTTGCATGGGACGGTCGGCAGGGCGGCAGCCCTGACTGCGGCCTCGATTCGGTTCACGACCGACAGGTAGTCTCGGTAATCATCCGGGATGCGCACCTGGTGTTCGTCGACGATCGCCAGGTAGAACTCGACTAGCCTGAACATGTCGAAATCCTTGAGGAAGCGGCGCCCGCCGTGAAGCATTCTTAGGGAGCGAGCGATCCTTTCCGGCATCCCGGGCGCTTGCAGGCTTTCGATCGACATTGTCTCACCGGCGATGAATTCCAGGACCATCACGTCGAAGTCTGGCAGCTCGTAGAGTATCTTCGGTCCGACACCGGCCTCGGCTGCCGCTTTGGAGTTGTAGATTTCATTCGGGCGATCCACGGCCAGAAGCTCGGTGCTCGCGCCAGGGAGCCGCACGATGCAAGGGGCGCCGTCGATGGTGAGCCGGTAGTTGGTGTTGGTAAGACCGCCGGCCAACGGTTCGACGCGCACGTGGCGTCCTCGCCAGTCGGGAATCTCGCCGATGACCTGTTCGATCGTCACCTGCATACAGCGTACTCCTATAATGAACGCCCGCGTGTCGATGATGGAGGGAGGTGTTGGGGCTACACCCTCAACTTTGCGCCTTCGGGATCGTACAACACATCGGCGGTCACCTCGGCGGGGACAGCCTGGCCAAAGACATCCACCTGCAGTGGCGTGCCGGCTTCGGTCAGCACCATCGGCAGATAGGTATATGCGATATTCTTCTTGAGCGTATGGCCGTAGCCCGCGCTGCGCAGTCGGCCGACAACGGCGCCGTCCGACGACACGGCCTCGCCGCCGTAGATGGACAGGTAGCCTTCATCTCCAATGGTGATCGTGCAAAGTTTGTAGTCGAGGCCGCGTTCCTTGATCTCGAGCAGCGCCTCACGGCCGATAAAACTCCCCTTGCCCAGACGAACGGCGAAGTCCAACCCTGCGGCATAGGGGTTCTCAACCGTTGTGACGTCCATGCTGTAGTAGCGGTAGCCCTTTTCCAGCCGCAGCGAGTCCAGCACTTTGTAGCCGCCGGTATCGATGTCCCGCGACTTGCCGGACTCGACCAGTGCGTCCCAGACCTGGACGGCGCGCTCTGACGCCATGTAGAACTCCCAGCCCAGCTCGCCGACATAAGTCACGCGCTGAGCCAGCACCGAAAAACCCTTGATCTTGATCTCTCGCGACGACATGTAGGGAAGAGCCTGGTTGGATACATCGTCTTCGGCGACCGCCTGCAAGATGTCACGCGCCCGCGGCCCCCACAGGCCCAGACAGGCCAGCTCCTCGGTCACGTTCTGTACTTCGACCGGTCCGTCTTCCGGCTCAACGTGCATCTTGATCCAGCCCATATCGTTTCCGATGAAACCCGACCCGGTGACTACCCTGAAGCGCTCTTGCGCCAGGCGTGTGATCGTCAGATCGGCTTCGACGCCGGCTCGAGTGTTGAGGAATTGTGTGTAGACGACCTTCCCGATCTTGACATCGACGTCATTGTCGGCCAGCCGTTGGAGTAGTTTCAAAGCGCCGGGTCCACTGACCTCAATCTTGCCGAACGACGACATGTCGAACAACCCGGCTCGCTCTCGGACCGCCCGGTGTTCCTCGGCAACTCGTTCGAAGTACGGCGGCCGGCCCCAACCCCACTGTCGTTGGTCGGCCCCGGCGCGCCGCCATGGCTTGCCGGGGTTGAAGAAATTGACACGTTCCCAGCCGTTCTTCTCGCCGAAGACCGCGCCCAGGTCTTGAAGCCGGTAGTGGACCGGGCTCACCCGATGTGGCCGCGCCCATTCGTTCTCGTCATTCGGATAGCGGAGCAGGTAGTAGTACTTGACCCCTTCGCGCGTGCGCTCGGCGGCGTACGCCGGGTCGCGGTAATCCTTGCCGAAGCGCCAGCCATGGAACGAGAACACGTCGAGGGGAGGCTCTCCCTCGACGATCCATTCGGCCATTACCTTGCCCATGCCACCTGCGCCGCCGAAGCCGTTGAGAGAAAGCCCGGCCGCCATCCATAATCCGCGCGCATCCGGGGCGGGTCCCAAGAGAGGCCGCGAATCAGGCGTGTAGGCGCCAGGGTGACAGACCAGGCTGACGATTTCGGCCCTCTCGACGAACGGAAGACGGCGGATCAACCCTTCCATCAAGGGTTCGAAGCGATCGAAGTCGCCCGGCAGGGCTTTGCCGCCGTGATCCCATGGGGTGCCGTCGACCCAACGCGCGTGCGGCTCGAGCTCATAGCCGCCGACGACCAAACCTCCGGCCTCTTCACGCAAGTAGACCAAGTTGTCGGGGTCGCGCAGGCATGGCGTTTCGTGAGGTAGGACGTTGTCGACCACCGCCTTCAATGCGATGTGCTGGTGGTCGACCGGCGTAGTTGGGATGTGAACCCCGGCCATGGCTGCCACTTGCGGACCCCAGATGCCGGCGGCGTTGACCACGATCTCGGTCCGCACGTCACCCTGGACGGTCTTGACCTTGGAGACTTCTCCCCGGGCGGAGAGCTCGATGCCGGTTACGCGGGCGTCGGTCTGGATCGTGACCCCCAGCTCCTTGGCGTGTGCCGCCAGGCCGGTGGTCGTGGTATACGGGTCGAGATGACCATCGCGAGGCAGATAGACCGCGCCGTACAGACTCTCGTCTGTCATCCCCGGGAAGAGTTTGACCGCCTCGCTGGCGGAGATGATCTCGACCTCGAGGCCGATGGCCTTGGCCTGGCTCACATTTCGTTGAAGCTCCTTCAACTGCGCCTCGCTGGAGGCCAGGCGCAGACTTCCGACATGGTCGAAGAGGTTCAACTCACTGAAAAGATCGATGCTGTACTTGCGGATCTGCATCAGCGTCGGTGAGGTGTGGAACTGGGTCACCAGGCCGGCAGCGAAGGCTGATTCTCCACTGGCGAGCTCGCCCTTCTCGAGCAACAAGATGTCGGTCCAGCCCAACTTGGCCAAGTGGTAAGCGACGCTAACCCCCATAATGCCGCCGCCGATGATGACGACTCTTGCCTGGTCCTTCATGGGTACCTCCGCCCCCCAGGGCGATCTGTCAAGAGGCGATGTCTGACACGGCAGGGGCGGGAATCCTCACCGTGAAGAAGAGCCAAGCCTCCGAGAAGCTATGCGAGGAGAAAACGAGCCTGCGTAAAACCGGAGAGGCGTTCGCCTCTCCGGTTTTACGCACCTTCTTACTTGAGACTACTCTGGTGGTATTTCTTTGAACGCGTATTCGACATTGATCCCGCGTGCCTTCTGCGCGTTCTTGGCCAGGATGTACCAGACGGCTGAGACGACGAGCACGCCGAAGACGACGGTGTAGGCCAGTTGGCTGGTCAGCCCCAGTGCGGGATAGAGCATGAACATCAGCACCATGACCGCGCCGAAGACAAAGCCGATCAAACCCAACACGGTCACGAGGGGAACACCGCCCAGATTGTACTTGGAGCCGGGTGAGGCTTCGTAGACCTCTTTGGCCCGATAGGGCAGCAGCGCTCCCGCCAGGCAAGTGATGACGAAAACGTAGCCGCAGGCGAATGTCACGCCCAGGGTCAGGGCATACCACGGCCCCCACAGGTTGTAAACCAGGATGACTGGGATGCTGGCGACGAAGTACGCCAGGTGGGCGTTGACCGGGGTGTGGAGTCGATCGTCGACCTTGCTGACCCACTCGGGGAGCAGCCGGTCGAGCGACATGGCGACCATGACGCGGGTCATGCCGATGTAGCAGTTGTTGACGATCTGGAACGAGTTGAGGATGTAGCCGACCCCGATAAGCAGGACGATCAGCGGGCTGGCGGTCAGGGCGACGGCGATGATGTTAGGCCAGAGCCAGAAGCCGCTGATTGTTGCCTCGGGTACACCGGCCCAGTAGCCCGAGCCGGCCATGTACAGGAACTCGGTTCCGACGGCCCGCTCCAGGGCCATGGCCAGGAGCGCCAGCAGCAGACCGGTGACGATCAGCGAGCCGACGATGATGAATACCTGGTTCTTGAAGGAACGGGCTTCCTTGATCTCGCCGTTTTGCTGGGCGCTATACGTCGCCCACTGCAGCGAGGTCCAGGCGATCGGAGCCACCAGGATCGTCGCCAGCAGGCTGAACGGTGGGTTGAGGCTCACCCCGGCGGCTTCCGCGGCGGCCGAGGCGGTGGCGGTGAAGTTAGGGCTGCCGCCGGAGGCCACGGCAAAAGCGTCGATTCTCGGGATGGCCGTTCCGGGTGTGGCGCTGAAGAGCACGATCAACATCACGGCAAAGGCGAGCAGGATGGCGTACCACATGACATACTGGAAGCGCACGTAGTTCTTGAAGCCACTGACTAGGAGCCCCATCGCCGCTGCCGCATTGACGATGCTGGTGATGACGATCCCGGTCGGTGTCGTGAACCACACGCCGATCGAAGACATGGAAGCGCTGCCCATCGTCGCTCCGAGCCCTAGGAACAACGGAGCGAAGCCAAGGTAGGAGAGCAGCCATCCGGAGAGCGCCACCCACTGCAGGATCCAGATCACGTAGCCGGACATCACGACGGTGAAAGCCACCCCGCCGCCGAAGACACGGCTCTGGAACACGTAGTCACCCCCGGAGCGTGGCAGGGCGGTCGAGAGCCAAACATAGACGAAGGCGATCGGGATTTCGATCACCATCGCCAGCAGGATGCCCCAGACCAGTTTGCCACCGGGGAGTGCTCCCGGTGCCCAGAGGTAGGTCCAGGGGAAAATCAGTCCCATGGTAAGGATGTTGTAAATGAACGCCGAGTAAGGCGACATCACCCGCACAAGCCCGGATGCTTTGCGGGTAAAGACCTCCGGCGTTGCAGTCGCAGTTGCCATCGCATTTTCCTCCCAAGAATAGAATACGGCCCGATAAGCGGGTAGATAACACACGCCTGCTCTCGTCGATGGACACCTCCTT
>Ga0209641_10001560_pt1 | contig 20288 bp, 22 predicted proteins | sample RifCSP16_1_FD_184022 | JGI IMG/M metagenome (GOLD analysis project Ga0209641, IMG submission 184022) | Soil microbial communities from Rifle, Colorado - Rifle CSP2_sed 16_1 (SPAdes) (version 2) | ecosystem: Environmental > Terrestrial > Deep subsurface > Rock core/Sediment | place: Rifle... | reverse complement strand
GATCTACGTCCAGAGCGTCCCGAGAAGGGCGCGCACGTACGGAGCCTTGCCCGATCCACGCGAGCGCTCGGCGCGTGCGGCTACCGCCGCGTCGAAGCCGGCGCCCAGCGACATGACGAAATGACGCCGCCGCCCGTCGGGCCACTCGGCGAGGCCCACGTCGATCGGCACGTCGCGTCCCGCCAGGAGGCGGTCGAGGGCAAGCGGCAGGCGGGCGGGTAGGTCGAAGTTGCGGCGGCAGTCATTGCCGCGCCCCGCATTGAGGATGCCGAGGGTGACGGGCGCTCCCGCCTCCAGCAGGCCGTTCACGACTTCGTTAACGGTGCCGTCCCCGCCGACGGCCACCACGAGCGGCCACCCGTCGAGGGCGGCCCGGTGGGCGATTTCGACGCCGTCACCACGCTTGGACGTCGTGGCGAACTCGAAGCCGTGGCGAGCGAAGCGATCTTTGACGGCAGGCCAGAGGCGGGAGGTCTTCCCCCCACCGGACACGGGATTAATGACGAAGAACGCCCGCGGGACTATTGCCGGTTCTCGCGCCGGGCCGAGAACCGAGCAGCCCAAGGCCCGAGGGAGGAGCCGGCCGGAGACGTACGCGGTTGTACGTTGAGGACCGGCGACGACCGAGAACGCCGGGATGCGACGGTTATCGGCACGGCGCTATGGGAGTACTATGCGCCCCCACCCATGATGCGGAGAAATTCCCCCAACGACGGGAAGCGCATGAAGGGGTTGCCGCGCTTTTCGTCTCCGAGGGTGGAGGAGGCGCCGCCGTAGTTGTGGCCGGGGAACAGGACGGTTTCGTCCGGAAGCTTGTAGAGCCGCTGGGTGAGCGAGTAGTACATCTCGGAAGGGTCGCTTCCCGGCAGATCCGTGCGGCCGCAGGAGCCGATGAAGAGCGTGTCGCCCGAGATCAGCCGGCCGTCCACCAGGAAGCACTGGGAGCCCGGCGTGTGCCCGGGGGTATGGAGGAACGTGAGGCCGAGCCGCCCGACCTGGAGCGTGTCGTTGTTGTCCACCTTGACCAGGTCGGAGCCGAACCCCTTCAGGAACTCGCGCTCGGCTTTGTGGACGTACACCTTGGCCTTCACCTTCTCCAGCAGCTCCTCGACGCCGGGGATGTTCAGCCCGAACAGATGGCCGCCTACGTGGTCCTGGTGGGTATGGGTGATCAGGGCCCCGATGATCGTCATGTCGTCGGCCGCGGCGGTCTGGACGATGGTCTCGATCTCCCAGGCGGGATCCACCACGACGCACTGCCGGGTCGCCGGGTCCCCCACGAGATAGATGAAGTTCTGCATGGGGCCCAGCTCCATCTGCTTCAGGTAAATCGTCTCGCTCATGGCATCATCCTACCACGGCCAGCAGGTCCTGTCGGCCGGGTGGGCAGTATCCACTCGCCGAAGCTCACCCTTGGAGGTCGTCGGGAATCTTCGGGAGGTCGCCCAGCTGCTTGGGGTCGAGCGCGAAGATCGCCGGCGAGCCTCCCGTCCTGACGTACACCTTGTCCGCCTCCTTCTTGCCGACCCTCAGGCTGCCGAGCTCTTTGCCATCGGCCTTGTAGAGCGTCACCTCGAGGACGGGGGCGTCAAGGCCGTATTTGGCCGCATCGTCTCCCTTCACCGACACGACCTCTTTCCAGCGGAGGGAGCGGAAATTGTAGAGGAGGTCGGCGACCTTGTTCTCCCGGGCCTTGCCCGCCTTCGGCTCGGTCACGCGCCACTCGGTCTCGCTCTTCCGCTCCAGCGCCATCGCCTGGCCGCCGCTCTTGACGCGCATCCGCTTCACGTCCCTGGGATCGAAGAACCCGAAGAGCGCCCGGTCGCGGAGGTCGTTCGCGGACTTGGAGAGATCCCCCACGTACTGGGCGTCCACCAGCATCACGGGCCCCTGCCCCACCATTCCCGCGTAGGCCATCGGCCTGCCGCGCCGCTTCTCGGGGGACGGGCCCACGAGCAAGGTCTTCGCCGCCGTGGCCCCCTGTTCCCGGAGGGAGATTTTCACCACGGGCTTGGCCAGGTAGCGATCGATAGACGCCGGGCCCTCGCCGAAGAAGCCCGCCGCCCGCATCTCGCGGAGCTTGAACAAGAGGCCGCTCACCTCGCCGTCGTCGGCCGCGACGGGCTCGGGGGCCGTGATCCTCCACTTCTCCCCTTCCTTGGCCAGGGTCACCTTCCCCTTGGGGCTCTCCACCTCCAGCCCGGCCACCTTGTCCCGGTCGTAGTCGACGACCATCTTGTCCCTCAGCGCTCCCACGGTCTTGGGCAGCGCCTTCCAGACGTCGTCGCCGACCAGGAGCACGCTCCGGTCCCCCGGGCGCATGGCGTAGACGCCCTGCTTGGCGGGCTCCTCATTGCCCAAGAGCAGCGCCTGAAACGTCCGGTCCTTCTCCTTGCCGAAAAAGATGGTCACGCGCACGGGGCGGTCCAGGCCGTAGCGGGCCAGCGACCTGGGCGCGTCGGCCGGAAACTCCTTGACCTTGGTGAAGCGGAGCTTGTCCAGGAAATCGGAGATCGCCTCCCCGTCGGCCCGGAGCGACACCGGCTTTGTGATCTTCCACTTCGACTCCGCTTCGGGCTCGACCGACATGCGCACGCCATCCGCCACGATCTCGAGACCCGTGACGTCCTTCTTGTCGAAGGCCAGGATCGTCTTGTCCCGGAAATCGGCCGTCGCCCTGGTCGCGTCACGCAGGAGGGAATCGGAGACGGTGAAGACCGCCGGCTTGTCCTTGGCCTTGCCGTACACCCATGCCCCGGTGGGGTTCTTGCCGCCGAGGAGGAGGGTGAGCGGGTCGGCCTTCCCTTTGACCTTGACGCTGAGGTCCACCGACGGAGCGTCAAGCCCGAAGTCGGCAAGGCCGGCCGGGTTCGGATCGATCTCCCGATCCACGCGCGTGGTGACCAGGTTGGTGATGAGATCGTCCACCGTGCTGCGGTCGGCCCTGGCTTTCACGGGGGCCAGCAGAACCCAATCCGCCCCCTCGCGTTTGACGTGGACGGTATCGGCCTTCCGTTTGACGATCACCTCTTCCACGTCTTTCTGCTCGACCGTCCAGAGGCGCCCTTTGGCCTGGGCCGACTTCTCGCGCTCCGGCGACAGGCGGATCTCATAGACGTAGTAGAAGATCCCGAGGGTGACGAAGAGGATCGCGAGGAACAGCGTGGTCTTCCAGCGCATCGACGACGCTTACCCCGACTTGCGGCGACGAATGACGGCCGCGATCCCGCAGAGCATCACGGCGCCCGGCAGGACCACCACAGGCAGCCAGAAGACGACCTGGCCCTGCGTGGCGGTGAGAATGATGGGCGCCTGCCGGGGGTCCCTGGGACGGATCGCGATCAGGTCCTCCTCCTCGGCGAGCCAGCTCACGGCGTTGAGGAAGAAGTCCCGGTTGCCGGCCGCGTTGACGAACTGGTTCGTCGCCAGGCTCGAGGTTCCGACCACCACCACCCGCGCCTTGGCGTCCTTCTTCCCCTCCGGCGGCGCCGTGGCGTCGATCGTCGCGACCACGGCCACCGGCAGGGGTCCCTTCTTGTCCTGGGGATCCGGCTTGGCTTCCCCGCGCTGGAGCGCCGCCCGGTCGGTCTCCCCCCAGCTCTGGTCGCTCGTCCGAGCCAGCGACTGGAGCGTGACGCCCTTGGGCGGCGTCTTGGCGGGGGTCACCGACCGGGTCAGGGGGAAGAGCGTCATCTGGCCGCCCAGCTCTTTCGTGATCGGATGGGGGTCGTACTGGCTGACGACGGGCACCTCGGGGCCAATCCCGAACAGCCGGCCGAGAGGATTGACCTCCACCACGAGATCGTCCCCGAGCGTCACCCCGTACTTGGCCAGGTACTTCTTCATGCCCTCGGCCTGGAAGGGATCCACCATGAACAGCACCTTGCCGCCCCTGGCGAGGTACTTGTCCAGGGCCTCCAGCTCCTGCGGGAAGAGATCGTTCTTCGGGCCGGGCACCAGGACGAGGGATGCGTCGTCGGGCATCTTGGCGGCGCGCGCCAGCAGGAGATCCTTCACCTCGTAGTTGGCGCGCTCCATGGCGGCCTTCGCCTCGCTGAGGCCCGGCCGGTCGGTGTTGGTGATCTCGTGCTCCCCGTGCCCCTTCACCGCGTACACCACGCGCTTGCCCGCGCGCGTGACCTTGACCAGCCCGTTGGTGAGCTTCTCCTCCTCGGCGTCCAGCACCTTCTCCGACTTGGTCTTCGTCTCGAGCACGATCGTCCCGTACGTCTCCACCCCGTAGCGGCGCGCGAGGCCGGGCTCGCGGTCCGGGTCCACGGTCTTTCCCTTGAACTTGCCGCCCGAATAGGACTCGTACTGGCGGAAGAGGTCTTCCGCGAGCCGCTTGCCCGGCTGGTCCGTCCGGTAGAACCCGGTGGCCGTGACGTCGGTCGTGAGCGACTGGAGGACCTTGATCGTCTGGGATGAGAGGCTGTTGCGGCGGTTCTCGGTGAGATCCCAGCGATAGGTGTGGCGGATCCCGAGCACCGAGACGAGGACCACGATGCCCAGGGCCAGCCCCACCATGACCACGGAGTTGAACCAGTATCTCGCCGACCGGTGGCCGAACGCCGCCTTGATCTCGTTGAACCTGAGATACGCGCCGAGGGCCGACAGGATGAGGCCGAGCGCGAGCGGAATGACCCAGGCCGGAAACCGGGTTCCGGGGAACGGGACGACGTCGAACAACCAGGTCACGGCGGCGAGCAGCAGGAGCCCGCCCCCTCCCCACAGGATCGCGTTCGGCGTGACGTAGCGCACGGGTCAACCTCTCCAGCGCTTCGATTCCAGCGCCCGCAGGGTCAGAAAGAGTGAGAGGGCAATGACGCTCAGGTAGTACAGGACGTCCTTGGTGTCGATCACGCCCCTGCCGAAGCTGTCGAGGTGCTCGAGGATGGACAGGTACTGGAAGACCGCCCGCCAGTTCCCGCCGACCAGGTCGCCGCTCCACCCGATGACCCAGAACCCCAGCAGAATCGCGAAGGTCGCGAAGCTCGCGACGATCTGGTTCTCCGTGAGCGACGAGACCAGCACGCCGACGGCCAGGAAGGAGCTGCCCAGCAGGAGCAGCCCCAGATAGCCCGAGAGCAGCGGTCCCCATTCCACGCGCGTGAAGTACCCGACCATGGCCGGGTAGAGGGCGGTGAGCCCCAGGAGCATGAGAAACAGCACTGCGGCTGCGGCGAACTTCCCCAGCAAGACCTCGCCGTCTCGCACCGGGAACGTCAGCAGCAGCTCGATGGTCCCGCTCCGCTTCTCCTCGGCGAACAGACGCATGGTCAGCATCGGCATGAAGAACAGCAGGATGATCCCCGTGTTGGAGAAGAGCGGGCGCATGACCGCGTCGGTGATGTTCAGGTCGCGCGCGAAGGCCGGGTTCATGGCGGCCTGCATGGAGGTGAGGTTATAAAACGCGAAGATGGAGTAGAAGAAGTAGCCGACAATCAACAGGAAGAACGTGAAGACGACATAGGCGACGGGCGACGTGAAGTACAGGCGCATCTCCTTCTTGAAGACGGCCCAGGCGCCCATCACGTGCCCGCCCCGTACTCTTCGCCCGCGACGACCCGCAGGAACACCTCCTCCAGGCTCATCCCCATCTGGTGGAGCTCCAGGAGCCCCCACCGCCGCTCGGCCACGAGCTGGGCGATGGGCGCCCGGACGTCCCGGTCCCGCATCGCCTCCACCAGATAGATCCCCGCCCCGTTCGCCGTCCCCTGGTGCTCGACCCGGAGGACTCCGGGAATCTGCCTGAGCGCCGGCCCCACCGCCTCGGCGGGGCCGGTGATGTGGAGCTCGACGCGCGCGGTGGGGAAGAATTCTTCCGCCAGCCGGTCGAGACTCCCCTGGGCGGCGATCCGGCCGCGGTTGATGATGATCACACCCTCGCACACCATCGACACTTCGGGGAGGATGTGAGTCGAAAGGATCACGGTGTGCTGGCCGGCCAGCGACTTGATGAGGGCGCGGATCTCGGCGACCTGCACGGGATCGAGCCCGATGGTCGGCTCGTCCAGGATCAGGACATCGGGATCGTTAACCAGGGCCTGGGCGAGCCCGACGCGCTGGCGGTAGCCCTTGGAGAGCTTGCCGATCAGCCGGTGCTGGACGTCGGCGAGGTCGCAGCGGTCCATGACCTCGGCCACGCGCCGCTTCCTGTCGGACCGGGGCACTCCCTTGATTTCGGCCGCGAAGTCCAGATACGCGGCCACGGTCAGCTCCCCGTAGAGCGGGACGTTCTCGGGGAGGTAGCCGATGCGCCTGCGGACTTCCAGCGACTGGGAGAAGACGTCGTAGCCCGCCACCCGCGCGGTGCCGCCGGTGGCCGGCATGAAGCAGGCGAGGATCCGCATCGTGGTGGTCTTCCCCGCCCCATTGGGGCCGAGAAAGCCCACGACGCCTCCCTTCTCGATGCTGAAGGAGACGTCACGGATGGCCGTGACGGGGCCGTATTGCTTGGTCAGCCGATCAACCTGGATCATCCCGCGCTCCGGATTCTACCACAGGACGTACCACGGCTGGGGTCAGGCATGCGTTTTTGCGTTGGGGCTTCCCGGGGGGTACGTCTCGCCAGGGGCTCAGCCGTAACGCAAAAACGCATGCCTGACCCCAATCTATTCCAGCCCCGTAATCGCGCCGTCGTGGGTCACGTCGATGCGCTCGGCGTTGGGGTGCTTCGGCAGGCCCGGCATGGTCAGGATGTCGCCCGTGATCGGCACCAGGAAGCCCGCCCCCGCCGAGATCCTGACGTCGTTGACCGTCACCCTGAAGTCGCGCGGCCGCCCACGGAGCTCCGGATCATCGGAGAGCGACCGCGGCGTCTTGGCCATGCAGATGGGCAGGCCGCCGTAGCCCAGGTCCTGGATCCGATCGATGAGCCGCTCCACGGGCTTGGGGTAAAAGACCCCATCGGCGCCGTACATCTTCCCCGCGATCAGGGCGATCTTCTCCCTGACCGGCAGGCCCCAGTCGTAGAGCGGGGTGAACTGAGAGCGCTCCCGCGCGAAGAGATCCAGCAGCTGCCGAGCCAGTTCGGCCCCTCCGGCTCCGCCGGCCCCGAACACATCCGCGACGACCGCCTTCACCCCGAGCCGCGCCGCGTGGTCGATGACCGCCCCGAGCTCACGCTCGGTGTCGGAGGGGAACCGATTGATCGCCACGAGCAGCGGCACCCTGAAGAGCCGGATGGCCTCCACGTGCTTGTCGAGGTTGGCCATCCCCCGCTCGAGCGCGGCCAGGTCCTCCCCGGTCCCGTGATACTTGAGCGCCCTCACGGTGGCGACCAACACCACGGCATCGGGAGTCAATCCCGCGTACCGGCACTTGATGTCGAAGAACTTCTCCGCCCCCAGGTCGAAGCCGAAGCCGGCTTCCGTGACGCACACGTCGCCCAGCTTGAGGGCGAGCTTGGTCGCCACCACGGAGTTGCAGCCGTGGGCGATGTTGGCGAAAGGCCCGCCGTGGACGAGGGCGGGGGTTCCCTCGAGGGTCTGGACCAGGTTGGGCTGAATTGCGTCCCGGAGCAACGCGGCCATGGCGCCGGTGACGCCGAGCTCGCCGGCCAGGACCGGCTTGCCGGCGAACGTGAAAGCGACGAGCATCCGCGCGAGCCGCGCCTTGAGGTCGTCGAGGTCCCCGGCGAGGCAGAGGAGCGCCATCACCTCCGAGGCCGCCGTGATGAGGAACCCGTCTTCACGGGGAAACCCCTGGGCGCGGCCCCCCAGGCCCAGGACGATCTGGCGGAGGGCCCGGTCGTTCATGTCCATCACCCGGCGCCAGAGCACCTGGCGCGGGTCGATCCCGAGGTCGTTGCCGTGATAGAGGTGGTTGTCGAGCGCCGCGGCCAGCAGGTTGTGCGCCGTCGTGACGGCGTGAAAGTCCCCCGTGAAGTGGAGGTTGATCTCCTCCATGGGAACCACCTGGGCGCGGCCGCCCCCGGTCCCGCCTCCCTTCTGTCCCAGGGTCGGGCCGATGGAGGGCTGGCGAAGCGCGATCACCGCCCGGGACCCGACCCGCCACAACGCCTGGCCCAGGCCGATCGTGATGGTGGTCTTCCCCTCCCCCGCGGGCGTGGGCGTGATGGAAGACACGACGACGAGCTTGCCGTTGGGGCGAGCGCGGCGGGCCTGGAGCGCGGCCAGCGGAATCTTGGCCTTGGTCCGGCCGTAGGGGATCCACTCGTCCTCGGCGAGGCCGACCTCCCGGGCGACGAGGCCGACGGCGCGCGGGGCGGGCTCAGGGGGCATCGGGGACGTCCTCGGCCATCAGCGCCTTGAGCCAGTCGGGGATCGGGATCATCTTCTGAGTCTGGGGGTCCCAGCACGCGTGGCGGGTCTCGCCGGTGGCGATCAGCTCACCCGTCTCGGCCTGGGTGATCTCGTAGGCAAAGGTGAAGCTGGCGCGCTTCTTCTCGCTCACGCGGCACGTCAGGCGGAGGAGGTCGTCGAGCCGGGCGGGCTTGACGTACCGGCAGGAGGCATCCACCACCGGCATGTGGATCTTCCGGTCCACCTGGGCCATGGGCTGGCCGTGCTGCCGGAGGTACTCGACCCGCGCGACCTCCATGTACACGAAGTAGTTGGCGTAGTAGACGATCCCCATGGTGTCCGTCTCGGCGTAGCGCACGCGGATCGTCGTCTCAGCAGGCACTTAGAGTCCGTGACACCTGGGCCGTGGCGAGAACCGAGCAGCCCAAGGCCCGAGGGAGGAGCCCACCGGAGGCGTACGCGGTTGTACGTTGAGGATGGGCGACGACCGAGAACGCCGGGATGCGACGGTTATCGACACGGCCCCTAGAGGTACTGGCCGTAGCGGATTTTTTCCACCACTTCCTTGATCCGCCGGTAGCCGTCGATCTCCTGGAGGAGCTCCTGCGTGGTGACGACCCCCACGTGCTCGCCGGCGCCGGCGCGCTGCGCCTTGGTCTCCAGCGCCCGGCGGATCACCTCCTGGATCTCCGCCCCGCTCATCCCGCCCATCGGCGGCAAGAGCGAGCGGAAATCGAGGTCGGCAAAGAGCGGTCGCCCGGCGGCCTGCTCCGCCTGGGTCTTGTTCAGCAGAAAGATCTCCTCCTGGGCCTGAGGATCGGGGAGCGGGACCTCGATGAGGCGATCCAGCCGGCCGGGCGCCACGAGCGACGGATCGATGGCGTCGGTGCGGCTCGTGGCGGCGACGACGAACACCTGCGAGAAATCCGCGATGCTGTCGATCTTTTCGGCCAGGATCGCGATCAGGCGGGCGCTCGCCTCGCGCGCCTGTGGGGGCGGGAGCAGGTGCTCGAGCGACAGCGCGTCGGCCTCGTCGAGGAAGATGACCGTACGGGGCTCCTGCACCGCGAGCGACAGGATCTCCGGCAGGAGATCGCCGACGTTGGGCCCGAACTTGGAGGTCAGGTTCTGTAACTTCAAGTGATAGAAGGTGGCCTTGGCGACGGAGGCGAGCGCCCGGGCCAGCAGCGATTTGCCCGTGCCCGGCGGGCCGTAGAGCAGCACCCCCTTCGGGGGGGTGATCCCCCACTTGCGGTAGAGCTCCGGGTCCGTCAGCGCGGTGGCGAACCCGCGGAGACTGGCCTTGGCGGCCTTGAGACCCCCGATCTGGTCGAAGCTCTTCTCCGGCCGGTGCGTGACCTCGACGCGGCCGGTGAGATCCCCGTACTTCTCGGCGATCTTGGCGAGTAGATCCTCCAGCCGTCGCTGGACGGCCCACTCCTGACCGGGGGGCAGGGCCTTCGCGTCCACGCCGGCGCTAGAAGTGAGGGCTGGGGGCCGACCGCGGCTCCGAGCTTCGGGATTTGTCGAAGACGCGGTCCTCCACGAGGATCGGCACCTTCGCGCGGATGGCGAGCGCAATGGCGTCGGAGGGGCGCGAGTCCAGCGTCATGTCGGACCCGTTGGCGGACAGATAGACGATCGCGTAGTAGATGTCGTCCTTGAAATCCGTGATCACCACCCGCATGAGGGACACCTTGAGCCGGCCGAAGAGCGTGAGGAAGAGGTCGTGGGTGAGCGGGCGCGGGGGCGTCACGCCCTGAAGCGGGATCGCGATGCCGTTGGCCTCGGCGATGCCGATCGCCATGGCGAACTGGCGCTTATCGCGCTTGCCTTGGAGCACGACCACGGGCTGCTGGGTGCGCTGGTCGAGCACGACCCCGATGACCTCCGCCTCCTGGGGGCCTGTGGCCTTCGGCGCCGGCGCCGGGCTCGGTTCCTTCGCCCCCGTTCCTGTCAGAAGCACCATCACCAGGAGTCCGAAGAGCGCGATTGATCGCTTGCCGCCCATCCCCACTCCTCCCATCCCGTCGGCGCACGCGCCGCCGGCGTGGAGAAAGTATGGGTCTCCCCCCGGGGAATGTCAACTTGCGCGGAGGCGAAAACTCGCCGTAAATCCGGCCACTAGGAGGAGGGTGAGGACGCTCCACATGACCCCGTAGCCCCAGCCGTGGATGACGTAGCCGAAGACGAACGCGCCCAGCGCGCTGCCCGCCAGGAAGACCGAGCTGAAGATTCCGACGACGCTTCCCCGGCGCGCCTCCGCCGTCTCGTCCATCAGCAGAGCCGCGAGCGCCGGATAGAGAAGGCCGTGGGCGCCTCCGGCCAGAAGGCCCGAGAGGAAGAGGAACGGGAGAACGGGGATCGTGGCGCGGGCTCCGATCAGGAGGGCCAGCGCCGCCAGGATGCTGGTCGCCGCAGCCTGGACGAACATGGATGGGACGATGACCGCCCGGCGTCCCAGCGTATCGCTGAGCCCGCCTCCGAGGGCACGAACGAGCATCGCCGCCCCCGCGTAGGCCGTGTAGAAGAGGGCCAGGTTCGACACGCCGAGGAGCTCGCCGAAGGTCGGCAGGAAGGTGAAGATCGTCCCGGTGCCGAGGCCGAAAAAGAACGCCAGCGCCATGTGCAGGCGCAGGATCTCGGCCAGGCTCTGCCGGATGACCTGCGCTCCGCGCGCATGCCCCGCCATGGCCCCGGCGGACTCGCGGACCCGGAACGCCAGGGCCAGCGCCGCCAGGGCCAGGAGCGTTGTCATCGCGAAGAACGCGCTGAAGCCGAAGCGGCGGATCACGAGCTCGCCGGCCAGCGGAGAGAGGGCCGTGGAAAGGAGACCTGAGATTCCAAAGATGCCGAGCGCCCAGCCCCGGCGCTCCGGCGGGACCAGGTCCACGACCATGGTGTAGTTCGACACGAAGAACGCCGAAAACCCGATGCCCTGAAAGGCTCTCAGGGCCGCAAACAGGGCAAGCGAGGCGAAGAGGTTGAAGCCGAGCGAGGCGGCCACCACGAGGCTGATGCCGAAGACCATGAAGGGGCGGCGGCCGACACGATCGACCCAGGCCCCCACCAGCGGCTGGCAGAAGATCCCCGCCGCGTTGTACATCCCCATGACGACGCCGATCTGGGCCTCGGTCCCGCCGAGCCGATGGATGTAGAGGGGCAGGAGCACGAAGGCGTTGACGCTGGCGAAGAAGAAGAAGTTCATGGAGGTGATGCGGAAGAACTGCCGGGTGAGCACGGATGACAGGGGGAGCGTCACGCGCGTTGATCTTTCGGGGCGGCCCGCAGTAGAATGGCGCAGGCATTATAGCATGAGTGATTCGCGCCACGCCGAGCCGGCCCACATCTGCAACGTCTGCGGCGAGCCGATGCGGGAGATCCACTGCAAGATCGTCTGCCCGCGCTGCGGCTATACCCGCGACTGCTCCGACCCCTAGACTCCGGCTGTGATCCCCATCGATCGCGTGCTCGCCGAATGCCTCAGCCTGGAGCGCGAGGGGAAGGGTCAGCTCACCCTGGCCGCGACCCTCCAGGGATTCTCGGAGACGGCCCACGGCGGCGGGGTGCTCGCGGCTTTTGACCTGATCGCTGCCCGCGCGATCAACGCCGCCGACGCGGCCCGGACGGTGACAGCCCAGATTCAGAGGACCATCCCGCTCCAGACTTCCCTGCCGCTCACGGTCGAAGCCTCAGCCGCGACGGTCGCGCTCACGCTCGGCGACGACGGCAAGCCTCTGGCCCGCTGTCGCGTGACGCGGGGCGTGACCGAGGCCACGCGACCGCTGAACGGCTGGAGCGGGCCGCCGGAGAAAAGCCTCGGCTTTCCGACGGCAAGAGGCTGCCTCGCCTGCGGAAGCGAAAACCCCGTCGGGCTCAGGGTCCGGCTGCGCTTCGACGATCGTTGGGTCTGGGCGGAATACCGCCCATCAGAGACGTACCGCACGGGCGACGGCAGGATCTCGACGGCCCTCTATACGGTGCTCCTCGACGAGATGGCCTGGTGGCTGGGGGCCCTCGCCACGGGAGAGGCGGGGGTCACCACCGACATCCACGTCACGCTCCACCGGCCCACCCATCCCTTCGGTGAGCCGCTCCTCGCCGTCGGCCCCCGCGACCGTGTCGCCGTCACCGACGAAAAGGGCCACTTCTGGAGGACGGAAACCACCGTCCTGGCCGCCGACGGCACGCTCCTGGCGTCGGGGGCGATCGTCTTCGCCGGGAGCCGTGTGTACTCGAAGCGGTTGATCCCTCAGCTACTGAAGACCAACGCTCCGGAAAGTCTCCGCCCGATCTTCCCTACCCACGTCCCGTGACGCCCAACCTATGCCCACGCTGATCCGGCGCTATATCAAGACGAGCTTCGCCTTCCTGGTGGCCGGCCTCCTTCTGGGCGGCTACCTCACGGTGGGCCAGTTCCTCCTCGGAACCTATCCGCCCCGGCTCGTCATGACCGCCCACGTCCACCTGCTCCTCGTGGGGTTCATGCTGATGATGGTGATGGGCGTGGCGACATGGATGTTCCCGCGGCCGGCGAAGGACGACGCGCGCTACCGGCCGGAGCTGGCCGAGGCCGTGTACTGGGTGATGACTGTCGCCACGGCCTTGCGGGGCGCCGCCGAGCTCGCGGCCGGCTGGTCCGCAGCGCCGTTTCTCCGCGTCCTCGTGGCCGTGGGTGGGCTGGGCCAGCTCCTGGGCACCGCCCTCTTCGTGGTCAACATGTGGACGCGCGTGAGGATGCCCACCATCCCCTCCGTCAAGTAGGGCGAGAGTGCCGCGCCTCCCCGGCCTTGGTCCGGAGCGCCTCGTAGACGGAAAGCGCGACGGCGGGAGTTCCCATCGGATTGGTCCGGCCGATGTGGAGCCCGTGAAAGTCCGAGCCGCCCGTCGCCACCAGCCCGAGGTCCTTGCACATCTGGAGATAGTTCCGCGTCTGGGCGGCCGAGTGCTCCTGGTAGTAGCACTCGATCCCCAAGAGCCCCGCCTTCACGAGATCCGGGATCATCCCGTCCAGGTCGGCCAGGCCGGGATGCGCCAGGACCGGCACCCCTCCGGCCTTCCGGATGATGGCGATCGCCTGAGCGGGTGAGAGTTTCTTCCTCGGCACGTTGGCCGGACCGCCGGCGCGGAGGAAGCGGTTGAACGCCTCGCGGTAGCTCTTCACGTACCCGCGGGCCACCATGACCTGGGCGATGTGCGGTCGGCCCGCCGAGCCCTCTTTCACGAGGGCGAAGACCTCTTCGGGATCGATGGGCATCCCGAGCTCGGCAAGCCGGGCAGCGATCCGGTACACGCGCTCCTTCCGCTCGGCGCGCTGCTCGCGCAGGAAGGTCTGGAACCACTCCGCCTCATACTCGAGGAAGTAGCCCAGGATGTGGATCTCGCCCCCGTCCACGTCGCAGTTGATCTCGATGCCGGGGACGAGCGTCATGGGCGGGTGCTTCGTCACCTCGTCGAAGGCCTCCGCCAGCGCTTCGGTGGAGTCGTGATCGGTGATGGCCAGGATGCGGACGCCGCGGCGCGCCGCCTCCCTCACCAGCTCCCGGGGCGAGAGCGCGCCGTCGGACGCGATGGTGTGGGAGTGGAGATCGACCCCGCCTCCACTCACCGGCGCCGCGCCTCCCCCATGAGGTAGATCAGCAGCGTGCGCACGCCGACGCCGGTGCCGCCCTTGGGGCCGAGCGGCAGGTCCTTCTCGCTGAAGGCCGTGCCGGCGATGTCCAGATGCACCCAGGGAGTGGAGCCCACGAATTCCCGGAGGAAGATTCCGGCGGTAAGGGCCCCGCCGCCCCGGGGGCCCACGTTGTTCAGGTCGGCCACGTCGCTCTTGAGCAGCTCCTTGTACTCGTCGATGAGCGGGAGCGGCCACATCCGCTCCCCCGCGGCCTCCGCCGCCGCCAGCACGCGGTCGGCCAGGGGCTTGTCGCTCCACATGACGCCGGAGCAGAGATTGCCGAGCGCCACCACGACTGCGGCCGTCAGCGTGGCCAGGTCGATGAGCTCCTGTGGCTTGACTTCCTTGACGGCGTAGGCCAGCGCGTCGGCCAGCGTGAGCCGGCCCTCCGCGTCGGTGTTGCCGATCTCGATGGTCGTGCCATTCATCGCGCGGACGATATCGCCGGGACGCTGGGCGGTCCCGGACGGCATGTTCTCTGTGGCGGCGATGAGCCCGTGGACCTCCAGCGGCAGCCCGAGGGCAGGGAGCGAGCGCATGATCGCCAGGACGGCCGCCGCCCCCGACATGTCGTCCTTCATGGTCCGCATGCCGTCGGCGGTCTTGAGGTCGAGGCCACCAGAGTCGAAGGTGATCCCCTTCCCGACGATGGCAAGCTTCCGGCGCCCCCGCCCGCGGGGCGTGTACGTCAGATGGATGAACTTCGGCGGCTCCTGGCTCCCCTGGGCCACTCCGAGGTAGGCGCCCATCCCCAGCTTCTGGCAGTCGGCCCGCTCATAGACCTTGAGCCGGAGCCGCCCGTCTTTCGCGATCTCCGCGGCGACCTTCGCGAGATGCGTCGGGGTCACCCGGTTAGCCGGCTCATTGACGAGGTCCCGCGCGAAGCAGGCCGCGCCGGCGAAGAGCTCCCCGAGCCTCAGGCCGTCCTTGATCGCCGCCCCCTCGCGGCGCTGGGGATCCACGACGCGCAGTTCCTCGACAGCTTTCTCGTTCTTCTCGCGCTTGTAGCGGTCGAAGGTGTAGGTCCCGAGGAGGGCGCCCTCGGCCAGCGCCTGGGCGCTGACCTTCGGGGAGAGGCCGTCGCCCAGGAGCGCCGTCGAAACGACCTTGGCGCCCAGGTCGCGGGACCGCCTGACGGCGGCGGCGGCGGCACGACGCACCCGCTCGGCGTCCAGCTCCTTCCGCCTCCCCAGCCCGACCACGAGGACGCGCTTGGCGGGAAGCCGGCCGGCCGTGTGGACATAGGCGATCTGCTCGGGCTTCCCGTTGAACTTCTCGGTCCTCAGCACCTCCGACAGCAGCCCCTTGAGGGCCCGGTCGAGGGCCGCCACGGGCGACGGCAGCCGCTGCTCCTCGGCGTAGCCGCCAACGACGAGAACATCTCCTTCGGCCTGGGACAGCGAGCGAGCCTGAAATGTCAGCTTCATTTCCGTTCGAGGAACGACTTCACGTTCACCGCCTTCTCCACCATGGATGCCAGTCCCTCCGTCGTCTCGTAGCGGCCAAGATCCCCGATGGGCACCCAGCGGGCATCGGCGGCGTCGCTCCCGGGTCGCAGATCTCCCGACACCGGTACCGCTGCATAGTCCACAAGCACGTAGTGGTAGCGAATCCGGCCATCCGGATCCCTGACGACGCGATCCACGACTCCAGCGAGGCCCAGGAGGCGCACTGTCAGGCCGCACTCCTCCACCACCTCGCGTGCCGCAGCCGCCTCCGTCGTCTCGCCGAGGTTGACCAGCCCGCCAGGAACGCTCCACTTGCCTTTGGCGGGAGCGCGGTCGCGCCGGACCAGCAGGACGTGGCCGTCCTTCAGCACGACCGCGCCCACGCCGACCCTCGGCGCCTCAGGATACTCTCGCGACTCGGACATCACAACGCTCCGCACCTATCTTGCGTCCAAGTACTTCTGGAGATCTCGGTAGAAGTTCTGATGAGGGAGGAAGGAGTGTCTTTGGGGTCAGGCACTGGGATCCTGGAGCACACCCCACTGGTAGGGCTGCCCCAGCCCAGTTTTCAGCTCCTCGCGGGCCTCCAGGATCCCCTCGATCATGGAAAGCGGCAGGTCGGGATTGTCTTTGGCGATGAGGCCGAGCCGGGCGTAGTACTTTGCCATCGTGTCTACAATGTAGACAGCGCGCCCGCGTTCGTCAAGTCCGGCTCACTGGATGACGTGGTCGGCACGGATCAGGACGGACCGGGGGATCGTCAGGCCGAGGGCTTTGCCTCACCGGGCGGGGGCGGGGGAACTCAGGTCGGTGACGATCTGGGCGTTGAGCGTCCAGGCGTCGGTGTCGTACTTCTCCCGGACGAGGCGGTCCATGAGGGCTTCCTCGTCGCGGGTGAGACCGCCCGGGGTCAGGTCGAGGCCGTGGGTTTCTCGAAAGCCGGCGGCGAGGGCCTCGACGACCTCGCCGAATGTGAGCCGGCGGCCGAGCACTTTTTCGAGCGTCGTCATCCCCGCCAGGGGATCGCCTTCCTGAGGGAAGAGCAGGCGCAGGCGCGCAACATCGGCGCCGAGGAGGACGGAGCCGTGCTGGAGGAACGCGCCGCCCTGGCGGCGCTGAGCGCTGCCGACCAGCTTCTTCCCGGCCACCTCCACCTCGTAGGAGCCGGTGCGCGCGAAGCAGAAGGCCGGCATGGCCGACGGCTCCGACGGCTTCACGGGAACCATCTCGGCCGGCACACCCAGGCGCCTGAGCCCAGCCGTCAACCCCGCGCCAATCCAGCGGTAGGTCTCCAGCAGGTCGCCGCTCCCCTCGAAGTCCCCAGCGCGCGCCACGACGCTGTAGGTCACCTCGCGCTCCAGCGCGTCGTGGTAGATCGCGCTCCCGCCGGTTGGTCGCCGCACCAGTCCGACGCCTAGCGGTTGACAGACTTCCACATTGATCGCCGCGTCCAGGCGCTGGCCGTAGCCGAGGGAGACCGTCGGCGGGTCCCAGGAGAAGAAGCGGAGTGTCGGCGGCGCGATCTCCCGGAGTCGCGCCTGGAGGATTGCCTCGTCCAGGGCCATGTTCGTGGCCCCGTCGAGGGGCTCGGTCACGAGGAGCCGCCACCGCGTGTCAGACACGGGTGTCAGACACCGCGGGAGCGCGCCGGGGCTTCCAGCGGAGGTCGGGCTGTCGGGCGGCCAGGGTCTGATCGAGACGGCGCACCGGCGTCGTCACCGGCGCGTCGTGGATCACCTGAGGGGTGGACTCGGCCTCCCGCGCGATCTGGATCATCGCGTCGCAGAAAGCGTCGAGCGTCTCCTTGGACTCGGTCTCCGTGGGCTCGATCATCAGCGCCTCCTCCACGACCAGGGGGAAGTACGTGGAGGGAGCGTAGAAACCCAGGTCCAGGAGCCGCTTGGCCACGTCCATGGCGGAGATGCCGAGCTTCTTCTGACGGCGCGCCGAGAAGACGCACTCGTGCATGCAGGGGCCGGGGTGCGGCAGGTCGTAGGAGGACTCGAGGCGCTTCATCAGATAGTTGGCGTTGAGGATCGCGTTGTCGGCCACCGCGCGGAGGCCGTCGGGCCCCATAGTGCGGATGTAGGTGTAGGCGCGGACGAGCATCCCGAAGTTCCCCCAGAACGCCTGGAGCTTGCCGATGGACTGGGGGCGGTTCCAGTCGAGGGTGTAGCCGTCGTCGCTCTTCGTCAAGACCGGCGTGGGAAGGAACGGCTCCAGGTGCGCCTTCACGCCCACGGGCCCGGCGCCCGGGCCGCCGCCGCCGTGGGGGGTCGTGAAGGTCTTGTGGAGGTTGAAGTGGCAGACGTCGCACCCGAGGTCGCCGGGGCGCGTGATCCCGAGGATCGCGTTCAGGTTGGCGCCGTCCATGTACACCTGCGCCCCCTTGGCGTGGCACATCTCGCTGATCTCGAGGATCCGCGGCTCGAAGAGGCCGAGAGTGTTCGGCACCGTGATCATGAGAGCGGCCGCTTCTTCGTCGAGGTTCCGCTCGAGATCGGTGAGGTCCACGCCGCCCTCGGCATCGGACTTCAACTGGACGACGCGGTAGCCGGCGATGGCGGTGGAGGCCGGATTGGTCCCGTGGGCCGAGTCCGGCACCAGCACCTTGGTGCGCCGCTCGCCGCGGGCCAGGTGGTAGGCCCGGATCATCAGCACTCCGGCCAGCTCGCCCTGGGCGCCGGCGGCCGGCTGGAGCGAGACGGCGTCCATGCCCGCGATCTCAGCCAGGTCCCGGGCGAGCTCCCACATGAGCTGGAGCGCGCCCTGGGCGTGGGCATCCGGGGTGAGCGGATGGAGCCCCGCGAAGCCCCCAAGCCGCGCCATGTCCTCGTTGAGCTTCGGGTTGTACTTCATCGTGCACGAGCCGAGGGGATAGAAATGCGTATCCACCCCATAGTTCAGCTGGGAGAGGCGTGAGTAGTGGCGGACCACGTCGAGCTCGGAGACCTCGGGCAGCTCGGGAGGCGACGCGCGCAGATGCTTCGCGGGGAGGAGCTCCTTGGGATCGGCGTTCGGGACATCGGGAGCCGGCAGCGAATAGCCGACTCGGCCGGGAGAGGAGAGCTCGAAGATCAGCTTGTCGTATCCGGTCATTATCGTCCCCTCATGCGACGGCCTGGGAGAGCGCCTGCACGAAGGCATCGATCTCCTGCCGGGTGCGCTTCTCCGTCACTGCCACGAGCAGACAGTCCTTCAGCGCCCGGTCATACGGCTTGAGCGGGATCCCCGCCAGGATCTTCTCCTTTGCCAGGCGCTTGACGACGCGCTCGGGCGACTTCGGGAGCTGGAGCGCGAACTCCTTGAAGAAGGGCGCGCCGAAGCGGAGGCGCACGCCGGGAATCTTGGTGAGCGCCCCGGCGGCGTAGTGGGCCTTGGCCAGCGCCAGCTCGCCGACCTTGCGCAGGCCGTGCTTGCCGAGCAGCGCCACGTGGATCGTCGCCATGAGGGCGCAGAGGGCGACGTTGGTGCAGATGTTGGACGTGGCCTTCTCCCTCCGGATGTGCTGCTCGCGCGTCTGGAGCGTCAGGACGAACCCGCGCTTGCCATCACGGTCCACCGTCGCCCCGACGAGCCGCCCCGGCATGCGGCGGACCAAGTCCGTCCTGGTCGCGAAGACTCCGAGGTTCGGGCCGCCGTACGACAGCGGAATGCCCAGCCCCTGCCCCTCGCCTACGACGATGTCGGCGCCGAGGGCGCCCGGCGGGGTCAGGAGACCGAGGGAAACGGGGTCGCTGGCGACGATCAGCAGCGCGCCGCCCTCGTGGCAGATGTCGGCCGCGGCCTGAACGTCCTCCAGGCACCCGAAGAAGTTCGGGTACTGGACCACGACCGCCGCGGTCTTCCCCGAAACGGCCTTTTTGAGCGCGGCCAGGTCCGTGGTCCCGTCGCCGAGGGGAATCTCCTTTACCCTGAGGTTCGGCCCTTCCGCGTACGTGGCCACGACCCCGCGGTAGAGGGGATTCACGCCGCGCGAGATCGCGATCTGCTCTCGCCCCTCGGTGGCGGAATGGGCCATCAGCGCCGCCTCGGCCAGCGACGAGGCGCCGTCGTAGATCGAGGCGTTGGCCACGTCCATCCCCGTCAGCTCGGCAATCATGGTCTGGTACTCGTAGATGGTCCGGAGCGTCCCCTGGCTCGCCTCCGGCTGGTACGGCGTGTAGGCGGTGAAGAACTCGCCGCGCGAGATCAGGTGGTTGATGGGGCTCGGGATGTAGTGGTCGTAGACGCCGCCGCCGAGGAAACACGCATACTGGTCCGCGTCGGCGTTCAGGGCCGCGAGGGCGCGCATGTGGCGGATGAGATCCGTCTCGGAAAGCGCGGCGGAAAGGTTGAGAGGGCGGCTGAGGCGCGCCTTCGAGGGAATCGGAGCGAGGAGATCCTCGATACTCGACGCTCCGATGGCGCGGAGCATCTCCTTCTGCTGCGCCGGGGTGTTGGGGAGATAGCGCATCTCAGTGGCCGCCCTTGGCGAGGAACTCCTCGTACTGCTGGGCGGTGAGGAGCGCGCTCGCCTCCTGGGAGCTCGACACCTGGATGACGAGCATCCAGCCCTTCCCGTAGGGATCCTGGTTGACGAGCTCGGGCTTCTTGACGAGCTCGGCGTTGACCTCCACCACCTCGCCCGACAGCGGCGCGAAGAGGTCCGAAACCGCCTTGACCGATTCGACGACGCCGAACGCCTGCATCTGGGAGACCTTGGTGCCGACCTTGGGCAGCTCGACGAAGACCACGTCCCCCAGCTGCTCCTGGGCGTAGGCCGTGATCCCCACACGCGCCCGGTTCGCCTCCACCCGGGCCCACTCGTGCTCCTTGGTATACTTGAGGTCCGCCGGATAATTGCCCATGCCCTCTCCTGGCCTCCCCCCTCACCTTTATCCTCTCCCCCGGTGGGGG
>Ga0209641_10001556_pt1 | contig 20302 bp, 28 predicted proteins | sample RifCSP16_1_FD_184022 | JGI IMG/M metagenome (GOLD analysis project Ga0209641, IMG submission 184022) | Soil microbial communities from Rifle, Colorado - Rifle CSP2_sed 16_1 (SPAdes) (version 2) | ecosystem: Environmental > Terrestrial > Deep subsurface > Rock core/Sediment | place: Rifle... | reverse complement strand
CCGGACTGTTACGCACCCAGGCAATCCTGACCGGGGGCGACGGCTCTGGCAACGCGGTCATCAACGCCGCAATCGAAGCTGTTTTGAAAGAAAAAGGTCTATCATGACATATCCTATCCCCGACTTTTGCCCGGTCAGATCATGCACCGACAAACTCACCGGCCTTTCCAAAAACATGGTGGTTGCCATGAAACAACTCAAGCGCTCACTGAAACAATGCGAATCCTGCCAGGCCGGCGAGGACTGTCCCATCCTGGCTAACTTCAACAGCCAGGTAAAAACTGCCATCGAGGACGTCGTGGCCGAGTGGGACCTGAGCTCTTATGCCCTCACCCGCTGACGAGACCTCCGTCGAGGCCACCCTCATCGCCGAGCGCCTGGGCCACGCTATCGATAAACTGCGCACCGAGAATGAAACCTTGCGCAAGGAGCTCGAGCACTACCAGACCTTCGCCAACCACCGCCTCACCGAGCTCGAGCGCACCCGCGACGACCACGAAAAGCGCATCCGCTCAGCCACCGACGGCGTAACTGGCTTCCGCATCTGGTCCGGACTGGCTTCTGGCGGCAGCCTGCTCGCCCTGGTAAAAACTTTTTTCCTGCCTTAAAGGACACACACACATGAATGACATTAATGGCATGAACACGCGACACGCAACACGCAACACGAACCTCATCCCTCATCCTTCGGGACTTATCTGCGCCTTACTGATCGTCGATATCCTCTGCCTGGCAATAGGCCTGGCAGCCGGCATCGCCATCGGCGCCGCCCCCACTCGTACCTCGACATTCATGTCGACTCATCCTGCCCCCAACCTGACTTCCACCCTCGCCGCCCGGCACTTCGCTACCTGGCAGGCCGCCCACGCCACCGCCGGCCACGCCACCATGCGCGCCCTCTTCGACCAACCAGGCCCCTCCTACCCGGAGACCAACCCGGAGTCGACTCCCTACCCGTAACCCACATCCGTAACCCGAACCCGACATTCATGTCGGAGAAAGGAATTTCATGCCCAGACTAACCGAAACCCTCAAGCAAATGATCGACCTGGCTCAAACCAACTACGAGAAGCCTGGCGGCAGCCCCGCCCGTGGCAAGGACCTGGTCGACCTGGCCGCCGCGCGCAGCCTGATCGCCCTGGTCGACGCCCTCAACGAGATCCGCGAGGAACTGGTCGGCATCCGCAAAGAAATGAACGTCCACAATGAAGCCCTCAACGCCATCCTGGTACAGCTCATCCCACCCGCACCCTCCAGAAGCAAGCCAAAGGTGAACTAAATGGCAGCACTCTCAGGACAAAACACAGTCACCACAGCCGGCACCGCCGAGGCCCTCGGCGACCAAATCATCAACGCCCCCCTCATGATCAAGGCGCTCGACACCAACACCGGCGTGGTCGCTATCGGCAATGACGGCGCCAACGACGTGACCACCTCCAACGGCCTGCGCCTCTCCGCCGGCGACTCCATCGTCTTCGAGTTCATCGGCAACCTGGCTAATCTCTACGTCGACTCCGCCGTCAGCGGCGAAGGCGTCGCCTGGCTGGTACTCAACGTCTAATCATGATCCACTTCGCCCGCAACCGCCGCGCCTCCCGCCTCGCCTGGCTCATCAAACAGAACCAGGCCGGTAAAGCCGGCTTCTCCTACCTGCTGCGCGACCTCTTCACTACCAACATCAACCCCGTCGTCACCCCGCGCGCCTGCGAACCCGGCCCCGGTACAACCGCCTTCAACGTCGCCGCCAACGGCTACATCGCTTCGAGCTACCTGTGCAACACCGCCGCCTTCTTCAACAACGACAACGTCGCCCGCTCCCGCGTCGCCGGCCTGGCCGTCTACCTGCGCGATGTGCGCCGCAACGCCAAGCTCTACCCCATGATCTACGGCGGCTGGAACCGCACCAAGGCAGCCACCATCAACGACGAGGGCTTCAAGTGGTACCAATACTTCATATCGATCTATGAAGGTACCGCATTAGCAATCGACAGCCTGCCCGTTTCCCCCACCGCTGAGCTTGCCAATAACTACTTCGACGGCATCGTCAGCCTGCTGCCTGCCGGGTCGATCACCCTCTTCCGCCTGGCCGGAGTGGATACCATTCCGTGGACCATCGCCTGGGTCAGCCGCGCCAACACCCAATCGCCGCTCTACGCCGGCGAGAGCCACGCCTTCGACGCCACCAACTACGACGCCATGCTCAAGGAGCTGGCCGTTATCCAGCTCCCCGCCCCCTGGAACACCACCTACGGCCCAACCCTTTTCCGCAGCGCCTCCCCCGTCACTGGCGATATAGCTACCGGCGCAGCCTCCCTGCTGCAATATTTCGATTGGACCTGCGCCGCCAACGAAGTCATCGGAATATCCTTCCGCCGCACAGACGACAATAATCGCTTCATCATCAGGTGCCACCAGGCCACCTCCACTATCAAAATTTTCAAGATCCAGGCCGGCGTCGAGACGGAACTCTCCACCGCCGCCAAGACCTGGACGCCTGGGACAACTTACAAGATCGGCGTACGCGTATGGACAGGTCCCTACGGCCAGACCGTCTATGTGTTCGACAATACCTCCACTTCATATCTAACCGCCGTTGCCAACATTGGCACATTCAACCAGACCGCCACCGGCTGCAAAATTGGTGGCTTCGCCACCGGCGCCAACTGGGCCGGCTACCCCACCACCCTCTCAGGCGCAGCCCTGGCTGCCTTACCCACATGACAAACCATGCCCGATCTCTACACCAACGCCAAGAACCTCCTGGTCGATCCCGTCACCTTCGCCGAACTAGCCAGCGGCATAACCTTGCGCAGCTACCAGAAACAGGTCGCCATGGCCGTCTTCGACTCGATCGTCGAGAAACGCGGCGCCACCTTCGTGGTCATCTTCCCCCGCCAGTCCGGCAAAAACGAGTGCCAGGCGCAGATCGAAGCCTATCTGCTCACCCTGCTATCCCCACTCGACGCCGAGATCGTCAAAGTCTCCCCCACCTGGAAGCCGCAAAGCCTCAACGCCATGCGCCGCTTGGAGCGAGTTCTCAGTCGCAACGTCTTGGCCAGGTCGCTATGGAAAAAAGAAAGCGGCTATATCTACAAGGTGCGCAACGCCCGCATTGCGTTTCTATCCGGCAGCCAGACCGCCAACGTCGTGGGCGCCACAGCCTCGGTGCTCCTGGAATGCGACGAAGCCCAGGACGTATTACAGAGCAAATGGGACAAAGAGATCAACCCCATGGCAGCGTCAACTAACGCCACCAAGATCTTCTGGGGTACCGCCTGGACAAGCCAGACTCTGCTTGCCCGCGAAATGCGCGCCGCCCGTGAAGCCGAGAAGCTCGACGGCCTCCAGCGCGTATTCCTGATCGACGCCGACCTGGTGCGCCAGGAAGTCCCCGCCTACGGCAAGTTCGTCGACGCCGAGATCGCCAAGCTCGGCCGCAACCACCCCTTCGTAAAAACGCAGTATTTCTGCCAGGAGATCGACGCCGAGTCCGGCATGTTCCCCGAGAAACGTATCGCCCTCATGCAAGGCGACCACCCCATGGTCAACTCGCCTGAAGACATCCGTTCAATCCGTGGTGAAAATCCGTTGACAGCCGCCCTTATTGACGTAGGGGGGGAAGACCGTTCTACAGACGAAATGAACACAGGAGAAAAAAACAGGCAATTATCACACTCAGACCACGACTCCACCACACTTACTATCATACAGGTCGACTTATCTACTTTAGCTGATCCACTCATCAACGCACCCCGCTATCTGGCAGTCAACCGGTATACATGGACAGGGGCAGGACAGACCACACTCTACCAACGCATCATGGCGCTACTCCACCACTGGCAACCCAGGCATACCATCATAGACGCAACCGGGATTGGCGCGGGGTTGGCTAGCTTTCTGGATAAGTCTTTTCCTGGCTCTGTCATCCCCTTCACCTTCAGCCAGAAGAGCAAGAGCGATCTAGCCTGGTCATTCATCTCCGTAATCGAAACAGGACGTTACAAAGAATACAAACCAATCGACATCACCCTGCTCCAACAACTCACCCACTGCCAGCTCGAAGTCTTACCCGGGCCCGGGCGTATGGCGCGCTGGGGCGTACCGAATGGCACTAGAGATCCTGCCAGCGGTGAGTTAGTTCATGATGACTATATCCTCTCTGCTGCTCTGTGCTCCCTACTCGATGAGCAGCAGTGGGGACAGGCGGAGAGCGCAGTCATCCAGCCTATCGACGTTCTGGCTAACCTCAAATTCTGAAAGGACACACACACACCATGCAAACCCTCATCCCTGGCTCGAACTGGTACCAAACGAAAGATTGTAACCCAATAGCCTATAACCTCTTCTCGCGCCACTACTCAGCCCGCCATTATCAAGACAACCGCCGCCAACGGCCAGGCTATCGCAATCGCTTCTCCTTTGTAGGCCCAGGCGAGAAGCTCGTATTAATGACTCCTGATTGTCTTGCCTTATTCACCTGGCGTAAGTTCATCGACAAATCCGGCCAGCAGGGAATTAACTGCTCAGTCTTTCGTAATGAAGGCCCCATCCTATCCAGCACACTCATTCTTGAAGCCGAACAAATCGCCTGGCAGCGCTGGCCAGGAGAACGACTTTATACCTATGTCAACCAACACAAGATCACTTCACCCAATCCCGGCTATTGCTTCAAATGTGCAGGCTGGACTTTCGCCGGTCTAACCTCTAAATCGAAACTAACTATCCTTGAGAAATTCCCAACCCTAAAAGGACACACACAATGATTAACCCAGACGTACCCGATCCAAATGAATCCTATTATTGCCTCGACAAGAAGGAGAACGAAATCAGGATTCAAATACTATTCAAGAAGAAGTTTGGTGAGAATCCCGCTGCCATATTCGAGTACAAAGGCATGTACTGGGCCGGTCCCATCCCCATGGCCAACAACCCCATCCTCGCCAGCCCCAACGCCGAAACCCGCCAGGGATGGAAGCAATTGGAGATCAAGCTATGAGCAAGCCAACTTTAAAGTTCATCCTTATAGTCTGCCTCATCGCCTTGCCCTTCGTTCTGATCATCAACCACCTGGAGGACAATCCCACCAGCGCCAAAGAGCAAACTATTTCTGCCGCCATCCACCAGTTCAATACCCTGGCAGATCAAATCAGCCTGCTCATCCTCACCTTCACTGGTTTCCTTGCTTTGATCTTCCTCATACTGCTACCCATCTTCTATCGCCCCCGCTGCCAACAATGCAACTTCCCAGGCACAAACACTTGCGAATGGTGCGGCACGCATCTTTGCCCGGAATGCCTCGAAGCCCATATCATGAACAACCTTTGCCCATTCGAGATCCCCGAACAGGTACTACGCGAACCCACCCTGGATGGCGCCAATATCATTATCACCACCGTCAAGAAGGTCAGGTGAATCATGACCTACCCAGGCGGCAAAGCCGGCGCAGGCGTTTACCAGACCATCATCAATCAGTTGCCACCACACCACAGGTAACCCCATGCTCAAGCGCTTTCGTTCCTTCCTTACGCAATACGCAACACGAAACACGAAACTGTCTTCCGTCTCCGTCCGCGTCGACGACTCCACCGGTTGGTCCTCCCTCACCGGCCGCCCGCACGACTACGACCCCGCCAAAATCCAGGAGCTCTACCAGGACGCCCTCGAAGCCTGGCGCAAGAACCCCATCGCCTGGCGTATCGTTGCCATCACCACCGACTACGTAGTTGGCGATCAGATCACCATTACCAGTCCTAACCGCAGCCTGAATAAGTTCATTGAGAATTTCTGGCACCACCCTAAGAACAACGTAGATCTGCGCTTAGAGTCCATGTGCGATGAGCTCAGCAGGGCGGGTGATTTGTTCGTCTTGCTCTTCCGCAACCCATCCGACGGCATGAGCTACATCCGCTTCGTCACCAAGGATCGCATCCAGCGCATCGAAACCGCCGAGAATGACTGGGAGACTGAGCTCTACTACTACGAAACCCAGGACATAGGCGAACCCAAGCGTTGGCCTTCCCCTGACGCGCTGAAAGCTTTATCAGTGGAATCCATACAATCCGAGATTTCTAAGTCTCCCGCCATCATGCTGCACTACTCGATCAACCGCCCGCTAGGCGCCTTGATGGGCGAGTCCGACCTCACCACCATGATCCCCTGGCTGCTGCGTTATTCCCGCATGCTCGAAGACCGTGTCCGCCTCCATTGGGCCACACGCGCCTTCCTGTGGCTCGTGACTGTGCCGGCCAACAAAGTCAAAGAGAAACAGGAATTCTACCGCTCACCCCCCGAAGCCGGCGCCATCGTGGTCAAGGACGAAAGCGAGCAATGGCAGGCAGTCACCCCACTCCTGCGCGGCTCCGACGCCAGCGCAGATCTCAAGGCGGTCAGGCAAATGGTAGACGCCGGCTCAGGCTACCCACCCCACTGGCGCGGCGAAGCCGCCGACGCCAACCTGGCCACCGCCACCGCCATGCAAGCCCCCACCGAGCGCCACCTCTTGCGAAGGCAACAGTATGTCATCTACGCTTTGCAAGATATTCTTTTTCACGCCTACCAGCGCAGCGCCGAACTGGGCGTCAACCGCCCCCTGCGCACCGAAGACTACGCCAGCCTGTTCACCCTGCAAATGTCCGACGTATCCCGCCAGGATAATTCTGCTCTAGCCCTGGCCGCTTCGAACATTTCACAGTCGTACTTCACTCTTATGACCATTCTCGCTCAACAAAACTCAGCCCGCATCAGCCCCACCCTGGCCAAGAAAGCCCTCGAAGCCATGTTCCACTTTTCCGGCCAACCCTCCAACGAGGACGAAATCGAGAAGATCATCGCCGAAATCCAGGCCAACGCCCCCAACCTACCCCCCACACAACCCGCCACGCCCAGCCCAACCAGCCCGGCCAGTCCGTCAACCAAACCTGGCAAACCAACGGAGTAACTATGACCCAACCCCAAGCCCCTTACAACGTCTCTGAGCAAATCAAGCTCACCCTGGGCAACCTAACGCTCGACACAACGCCTACAATCCCTCGCCGCTACCTGGCCCGCTTCATCAAAGCCGGCCATCCCCTACGCGCCGATCGTACACCCTCCAGCGTCATCGTCGAAGCCCAGGCCCTACAGTCCGCCGTCGAGCACGGCTTGTTTACCAATAAAGCTGTCTTCGTCGATCACACAGGCTGGATCGAAAGCACAGAGCTGCCTCGCCTGGCCGGAGTCACCTCCAACACGGCCTACAACGCCGCTGAGCAGGCCGTAGAAGGCGAAATCCGGCTCAATGACACTCCATCAGGCAATCTGGCCAAACAGATCATTGACGGCCTTCTCAGCGACCCAGGCTCAGCCGCCGACATCGGGCTGAGCATAGTCTTCTACCCCGTGTGGGCGCCACGTGACAACGAAGCTGACCCCCGCCGTTTGATCGGAATTACCCACGTCGAATCCGTCGACCTGGTCTTTCAACCCGCCGCAGATGGGCGCATCTTGCAAGCTCTATCTTCTGCCGCCCTCAGCCCTCTAGTTCCCATGCTCCGCGTGGAAACACAACCCCTAACCCAACAAGGAGAATCCCCTATGCCCCCCCTATCCGTTACTAACCCAACCGCACCACCCGCGGCATTAATGCCGCCCGAAGAAGCAGCCGTACCTCAGGCCGCCGCGAATGGCATTAATGCCACAAACTGGGTAGACGAGCTGGCCACCACCGTAGCCCAGCAAGTCATCGCCACCAGCGGCCTGCCTCAACCCGCCCAGGCCCGGCTTAGCTCGCAGGTCTTCGCCAACCCCCAGGACCTGCACACCGCCATCGAGACCGAGCGCCGCTACCTGGCCTCCCTCACCGAAGCCAACGTCATCCAGATCGGCGCGCAGCCCCCACGCGGCGCGCAGATCACCGGCATGCGCACCAGCCTGGACAAGATCGCCCTGGCGCTGGAAGCGATGTTTGCCGGCACACAACCCGGTTCTGGCATCCAGCCTTTGACCGGTATCCGTGAGCTGTACCACCTGCTCTCCGGCGACTACGAAATGACCGGCGTCTTCCAGCCCGAGCGCATTTCCTTTGCCAACGTCGACTCCTCCACCATGGCCAACCTGGTAGCCAACGCCCTGAACAAGCGCGTGGTGGCCGAGTTCCAGCAGTACCCTCAATGGTGGCTGCCTATCGTAAATCTGGAGTCGTTCGCCAACTTGCAGCCCGTGAAGTGGATCATCCTGGGCGGCGTAGGCGAGTTGCCCACAGTCACAGAAGGCGCAGCCTATACCGAGCTGACCTGGGACGACAAGTACGAGACGGCCGCCTTCGTCAAGAAAGGCGGCTATCTGGGGATAACGATTGAGGCCATCGACAAAGATGACACCAATCGCCTGCGCGCCGCCCCACGTGCGCTCGCACAAGCCGCCTGGCTGACTTTATCCAAGGCAATCTCCAGCATTTTCACCGAAACTTCCGGCACAGGCCCGCTGGTGGTCGACGCCACCCGCCTATTTACTACCGGTCATGGCAACCTACTCACCACCGCCCTGTCCATCACCGCTTGGAATGCTGTTCGCTTGGCCATGCGCAAGCAGACCGAGCTCAATAGCGCTGAGCGCCTGGGCGCGCTCACCATGCCCAAGTATCTGCTGGTACCTCCCGATCTGGAGGTTACCGCCCTGCAGGTACTGGCTTCCGAGTTCGACTATACCTATGCGCTCAGCAATGGCCAAGAAGCGCCTCCCAACATCAACGCCGATGGCAACGATTTCCAGGCACGCATGTCTATGGCCCGCAGCCGGGTGATCGTGGTCGACCTGTGGACGGACGCCAACGACTGGGCAGCCGTATGCGACCCACGCCTGTACCCCACCATTGGCCTGGGCTTCCGCTACGGCACTACGCCCGAGATCTTCAGCGTAGCCAGCCCCACAGCCGGCCTGATGTTCAGCAACGACACCATGCCTGTCAAAGTGCGCTTCTTCTTCGCCACCGGCCCGGCAGACTACCGCGGCCTACATAAGTCGAACGTTGCGTAGACGTATCACGACATTTATGTCGTCATTTCTTCCTTCTTCTCCTTTGCCTTCCCCTCCCCCCAAGAACGCCCGCATACATATGGGTGTGAGGGGGAAGGGGACAGGAGAGAACTTAACCGGACGTTCTCTGTCCACATTGACCATTAGTGGCATTAATGCCATTAGAAAGGACTTACTCCCATGATGCGAGTTTTTCAGCAAGTTTACATCGTCCAGGGCACCCTGGCCGCCAACCACACCTACAACTTCGTCGCCCCCTTCAACATCCAACTCGTCCACGTCAGCCTGTGCAACTCCACCGCCAACGCCGGCACGCTCAAGGTCGGTACCCAGGCAGACGATGACGCCTACCTCGCCGCTGAGAACTTCGGCGTATCCAGCGTCCCCGCCGAAGTCAGCACCCCAGCCGGCTTCGATGGCGTCACCGCCGGCGGCCAGTACCCCCACATCGCCGACGGCACCAACGTGCTGATCACCATCACTAACAGCGGCACAGCCATGGCCGGGGCGTGCGTCGTGCTCACCTTCACCGAAGGATAATTATTTCCTGATACGGGACGCCCTCCTCGTTCCGCACACCAGGCAAAAGCCAGTCCCCGCGCCTACCGGGGACTGGCAATAAATTGTTGTAGACGGGATGGACCATCCCGCCTAGAAAACTAGAAAACTTTGCGCACTAGCGAGAACTTATGACAATAGCCGCCACCTCCGCCCAGTACGTCCCCGCTTCCACATCCCAGGTCATCCGCACCGGCCCAGGCGTGCTCGTGGACATCATTGCCACCACCACCAGCGCCACCGCCGTGACCATCACCTTCTACGACAACTCCGCCGCCAGCGGCGCAATCCTGCTCACCCTCAACCTGCAGGCAGACTCTCCAATTCATATCCACTATCCTTTCTTTCCCCTGGCCCTGCGCTTCTCCGTCGGCCTGGCCATCACCACGCCGGCCGGAACGACCTGCCATGTTACAATTGCCTACTAGATATGACAACACTTACCGAACTGCTCACCCTGTGCCGTAACACCCTCGGCGACCTCACCGGCGGTTCCTACGAGTGGGCTGACGCCCAACTCACCGCCTGGATCAACGAAGCGCTGAAGGATATGTCGATCCACTTCCCCGTCCAGACCGAGATGGAAATCTCCTGCGCAGCCGGCGTCCACGAGTACGACGTCACAAAGTTCGTCATCGCCGGCATCCTCTCCTGCGAGTATCCCGCCGGCCAGGACCCGCGCGAATACCTGCTACGCAAATCCTACACCGACCCCGCCTTCTGGATCAACGATGGCTACTACGACTACCTCCCCCGCACCACTACCGACACCAGTCACCCCTCGCAGCTATATATCTCCAACTCCCCCACCGGCGCATCGCAATCCATCATCCTGGAGATACTCGAACCCCACAACGCCCTGGTGCTTGGCGTCGACGTCACCACCCTACCCGACCAACTGCACCACCTGCTCACCCTATTCGTACGCTGGAAAGCCTGGCAGGAAATGGCCACCGGCGAAGGCGTCTCCCCCGACCCTAATCGCATCCTACAAGACGAGTACGAAATCAACGCCTTCCGCGCCGAGCGCGCCTACCGCAAATCGCTCGACGAAACCAAGAAGACCCAGTCCACCACCGCCCTCGTGCCCCTGTGGATGGATAAGTACGATAGGATTTATTGAAGCCAGTTCCAGGCCGTGGAAGCACCAAAGAACGGTGCGATCTAAGCTACGAACATGGAAGGCGGCAAAGAACATGCCGCCCCCAAGAACATTGAAAGCGGGCGAAGAGATAAACCCACGCCCGCAAGGAAGCGGCAAAGAACACCGCAATACATTTAAAAGAACGTCTTCCCCCCGCTATTCGTTCCCATTCGAATTACTTTTTATAGCCGCGAGGCCCTTTCAGCCGCCAACTCCTCTACCGCCAAGCGCGAAGTCCTGCGCCTGCCCGTCCCCTCGCCAGGGAAATAAGTCGGCAGCCTGCCGCGGTTCATCGCCAGGCGAACACTTTCGAGAGTCACATTCAGCATCTCAGCCGCCCTTTGCTGAGTAATCAAATCCTCGACATCGACATCCCGCTCTTGCAGACTCTTCACTTCTTCCCAGACAACCATGATGTGCTCCTTTCTCCTAACTAGATTATAGCACAATAGTTAGTTTTTGCCTACGGCGTCTGTGGCATTAATGCCATCTGATGCTTCGCGCGCCGGCCGACTCTGCTGTCTGGGTAGGTTGCCAGGGTTGCTCCGCGCTCCCCGTTCTCCTTTCTCGTAGTCTTTCTACTCTTCTGCCTACGGCGTCTGATGCTTCGCGCGCCGGCCAACTCTGCTATCTGGGTGGTCTTTCGGGGTTGCTCCGCGCACCATCCGCCCCTTGGGGGCGGAAATGTAGCTCCTACTTTCGTATATCCTTTCGCTCCGCAGATCAAGTACAAGAGCAAGAGTGCCATTTCTCCCAACCAGCCACCTCGCGCGCCAGTCACAGCTCCTTTTTCTTTCCAGTCTCCTTCGCTCCCCTACAAGGGCGAAGAACCAGGGTCGTGGCGATTCAGGAGCCTAAAAAAAGTTAAAGTTAAAAAAGTGAAATAAGAACAGGGATTTTAAAAACAAAAAAAACAAGTGAGGTTTTTTTTGTGTTTCTCAATTATCAAAACCGGTTGTCAAGGGGATTTGTAGATTCGCACCAGCAATAGAATCTCGTTAATAAAAATAATGGCTATTGCTATTGACTGGTAACCCTTGACAACCAAAACCTAAGAAAGTGACAGTGCAAGGAAAAAACCCCATCACCACCAAGAACGGGTGGTGTGGGGTTTTTTGGAGAAAAAAAAAAAAAAAAAAAAAAAAAAAAAAAACCGTAAGGTCAAGTGCTGTTATTTCTCCCCCTGCTCCCCGGTCCTTGGGCCTGGCCGGTTGGGTCTGCCGGGTTTGCCTGGCCTTGGGGCGCCCGATCCCTGGGTCCGTGGGTCGTGGGTCCGTCGGCCGGGCCTGCGCGCGCCCTGGGCTGGCTGCTCCCTGGCCGGCCGGTTTGTTGGGGTTTGTTGGGGTTTGTTTGCGTTTGTTGGGGTTGCCCTTCCCCCCTTGCTTTCCTAGTTAGGTTCTGGTATGATGGTGTTGTTGGGTTGTGTGCCCTCCCCGTGCCGCTCGGTTTCCTGGTCTGTGTGTGGGGTGCGCTGTGGCTGCTTTTCCTGCTCTTCCTTCGTTCGTCTTTTGTGCCGCCCTGTCGTTGCGCGGGTCGGTCGTCGCCGGTCCTGCCGGCGAGGTCGGGTTTGTTTTTTTTGGCGCTGGGCGCTTTGCCCGCGCCGCCGCGCTGTCCGCCGCGCTGTGGTGGGTCGGCTTCGGCGCGTGTCCGGGCTTGCCGTGGCGCGGTCGTGCGGCGTGCGCGCCGTGGGCGCTCGAGCTGTGGGTTTGCTAGTGCGGGGGTGTGTTGTGGCTGCTTCCGTTTCGCTTCCTCGCTCCGTTTTGTCCGCTGCGCTGGCGCTGCGCGCGTCGCGCTTTGCCCCGGCTGGCGCTGGCTGGGTCGGCTTTGCGTTTTTCGGCGCCGGGCGTTTCGCGCGCGCCGCTGCGCTTTGGCGCGTGCTGTTTGCTGCCGGTTTTCGTGGCGCCGTGCTGCCGGTGTCGGTGCCGTGCGGTGTGTCGTGTGCGCTCGAGTTGCGGGTTTTTTTGGCGCTGCGCTCGGTTCGTCGTGGCGGGTTCTGGTCGCGGGGGGTGTTGCGTGGCTGATTGCGCTTTCCCCTCCCCTGGTCCCGTCGCTCGCTCCGCCTTCCGCGCCGGCTCGTTGCGCTCGGTGCTGGCCCGCCCGTCGCTGCGCGCCGCCTCGGGCTGCGTGCTCGTTTGCCTGTTCGCTTCCCCGGTTCGCGCCGGCCGGTTTGCGGCGCGCTGGGCCGGCCGGCTCGGCGTGTCCGTCGTGGTGCGCCGGGCCGGGCCGGGCTGGTCCGCCTCGGTGCCGGTCTGCTGGGGGTCGGCGCGTGCGCCGGTGGGCGCTGGCTGGTGCTGGCCGGTCGTGGGGGGCGTGCGCGGCCTGTGGCGCTCGCTTGCGCCGGCGGGGTTGTGGCGTTGAGCGCCGCTCCGGTTTTGTTCGGGGGTTCGCGCTCGCTCCCCGGCGCCGCCTGGCTGCCGGTGGTGCGCTCGGTGGTGGGGTCCGCCGTCGCCGCCGGGCTGCCTGTGCGCGCCGGCTGCTGCGTGGGCGCCGATGCGCTGGTGCTCTCTTGCTGTCCGCCCCGGTCGCTGTCGGTGTTCGCCGCCTTCGGTCCCGGGGGGGCGGGGGCTTGCTCCCTGTCCGCCGTGGGCTCCGTCGTCGCCGCCGGCGCGGTCGGGGCGTCGGTGGCGTGGTGGGCGGGCGGGGGTCCGTCCGTGCCGCTGCGCGCCCGGCTCGTGCGGCGCTCGCTGGCGGCGCTGGCGGGGTGCTCTGCCGCCGTGTTTTTCGGGCCGGGCGCCGGCTCGCTGGCGGTGGCTGGCGCGGCTGCTGCTGCGGGCGTCGCCGTTTTCGCCGTGGCTGCTGCGGCGCCGGGCGCGCCGCGTGGCTGCCCTGGCTGCTGGTCGCCTGCCTCGCTGCCCTGGCCGGTCGCGCTGCCGGCTGGCTTCGGCGTGTGGCGCTGGTCGCCGGTCGCCGTCCAGCCCGCGCTTTTTTAGTACCACCCCCTTTTTTCCTCTCCCCCCCTGGGCGCTCGCCGTCCGGGGGCTTTTTTTGCTTTTGGCGTGGGGACCCTGCGGGGGCGGGTCCTGGCGCGCGCGCGTCCCCTGGTTGGGGCGGGCGTGGGGACCCTGCGGGGGGCGGGTCCCAGCGCGCGCGTCCCCTGGTTGGGGCGGGCGTGGGGACCCTGCGGGGGGCGGGTCCCGGCGCGTGCAGTCTCTCGTTTTTTGCCGGGGGCGTGGGGACCCTCCAGGGGGTGCAGCTTCGCTTCCCGGCCGCCATGGGGGAGGCCGGCGCGCTCGTGGTGTGGGGTAAAAAAAAGGGGGGGGGAGAAATACAAGAAACACAGGGAGATCGTCGCCAGGTAAAAAACCGATTATGAGAGTAGCTTGACAACCTAACTAGGTTATGCTATACTGATGATATATCCTAATTAGTTAGAGAAAGGAACACACACATGAACACGCAACACGCAACAAACACCCGTACCACCACCTGGTCGCCGGTCGGGGCAATCAAACAGCAAGCCGCAGAATATTTTGCCGATCTGTTCCGCCGCCAATGGCCAGACCTGGCAGCCAAAGCCAACGGCCGCATCGAGCGCGCTATCCTCATCGCCTCCACCCCCGGCGCCTGCAAGCCATCCGACGAGCACCCTGGCCGCTACCTGGTCAAGGCATCCTCGGACAACTACAGCTACTATGAGGTCGACATCCAGAGAAAGCATTGCACCTGCCCGGACAGCAGCGTCAAAGGCAACCTATGCAAGCATCGACTGGCGATCGCGATCCACCTGCTGGGTCCGGACTGGGCTGCAGGAGCTAATCTCATGCGAGAGCGGGCGCTGTGCCGCCTGCAGGCCGAGCGGGACGTGGCACAGCAAACCATGATCGGAAAGACGGAAATTGCAGAGCATGCCGATGACCTCTGGCGCTCTCCCCTATCAGCAGAAGACGCGCTGATCCACGGCCAGGCCTGGGCAGAGGAGAAACGCCAGGAAATGCACGCCGCACTCCGCCATCTAGAAGCACTCGACGCCAAACAGGAGCACTGGCGGAAGCTGCAACCGATCAACTTTATCGCCGGAGAGCCATCATGATCTCACTTGCACAGCGTAATCTAATCCAGGCAATCGAACAACTGGACTCTGCTCTATCATCCATCCGCCAGGCATCCGAAGAAACCTACATCTACCTGGACGAACTTGAACTCAAGACATCCCAGGCACTCGAACTGGCCTGGGAAACCCTCAAAAACGAAAGGAATCAGCAATGAACACCCAACCCAAGACCCGATCCATCTCCCCCGACAAATCCCTGGACGATCTGTTTCCGGCCAGGTTTCTCAAGGCAGAGCACCTCCTGGCCTGGCACGTCACGCAGATCGCCGTGACCATCTCCCGCCTGCAAGAGGAGGAGGTCACTCCCCACATCAGCCAACCAGCCGAATGGAAGCCCGTCATCTACTTTCTGAGCGCCAAGACCGGCCGCGAACACCCGCAAGGCTATCTGCTCAGCGCCAAGGTTGACCGTGACTCGCTCAAATCCGCCACCGGCGCGAGCACGACCGGGGAGCTAATCGGCAAGCGCATCACCATCGCGCTTGCTGAGCACAAAGGCCAGGCTGTGCTACGCATTAGCCCCTGGCCGCCGGTAGCAGCCACGTGATCATCATCAACCCTGGCGTGGCGATCCACGCCAGGGCAACCATTCGTTGCAGAAATCCAATCGTAACCAGTATATAATAGAGAGAGAAAGGAACACACGAACATGAATACCAAACATAGATGCAAGCTCAACCCAAACCCCAACCCGGCCAATTACCCCCTCTGCCCGCTCGCCTACGAACTCTGCCATTCGCCGTGCGATTTGATGCAGGCAATAAAGCCTGGAGAATTTTTCGAGATCTCGATCGAGACACCTGAGGGGCGGTACGAGAACGGCGACCTCATCAAACCAACCAAATACGCGAGCACGTGATCATCGTCAGCCCTGGCGTGGAGAGATCCACGCCAGGCACCAACCCAATCGTTGCAGAAATCCAATCCAAAACCAGTATAATGTAAGCAGGCATAGCGGGCAGAAAAGCCCGATAGGTACAACCGAACCGAAAGGACAAACACATGAAACCCCCAGAGAATTTTACCAGGATCATCAATCGCAAGAAGTACAGCGTCCAAGCCGCAACCCTGATCGCCCATGACGCCTACTGGGATGGACACAACTTCGAGCGACACGGGCGCAATGAGTTCCTCTATCGCACCCCGAACGGCAACTACTTCACAGTCAACCTCACCCAGTGGCGGGGTGAGCAGGATACCTTAAACCCGATCAGTCAAAGCGAGGCCATTGACCTTTTTGAGACCGGTTTGACTGAGCACGAGGTATCTTACTCCAAAGCCTTCCCAAGCGTGGAAGTGCAGGACGCCTAACAACTAGCCCGCTATGCAGCCCAAGCCCCGGCCCGCCACCGGGGCTTTTTCGTTAAGCCAGACCGGGGGCTACGGGCTACGGCGGCGGAATAAAGAAGAATAATAAGATAAATCCCCGCCGCCTCCGCCCTCCGCCCCCTCCCACCCTCAATCGTGGCGCTCCCGCTCACGCCAGCAGCATTAATGCCGCCAGCGCCGATCCACCACCAGGCGCGAGTATAGCCAGGCGTAAGCCCGGTAAAGCGGATACAATATCTTCATCCTGATAATTCGAACAATCATTCTATTGACCTCCTAGAGCAATCATGTTATCCTTTCCGCACTTTCCGCCTAGCCAAATGGAGTCAACCAGATGTCTGACACCGTCACAGTCGAGGAAGCCGCCCAAATCCTGCAAGTCGATCCCCGCACCATCCGCAACATGATCCGACGCGGCAGCCTGCCAGGCGCCTACCGCCTGGATCCCAATTCACCTAAATCAACTTACCGCATTCCAAGAGCCGACGTGAACCGCATCTTACAGCAGCGCGCCGGCTGGACAGAAGAAGTCAAATAGGCGCGTGTACCAGCACGCGCCTATTACCATCCGCAGTAACGTAGACCGCACGTTACCAACCGAATAGCTCACCACATTTGAAGTGGCTATATGGGGCGGGTGGGAATTGAACCCACAAGGTGTCACCACCGGAGGATTTTAAGTCCTCAGAGGTCGCGCATACCGATCGTAAAGCTCCTGCTGGTGACCAACAGAGAACTGCCCATAGAACCGGACCGTAATATCGACAGTCGAGTGACCCATGATCTGGCTGAGAACACCTAAAGGCATCCCGTTATAAGACATTGCCCGACCAAACCTGTGCCTCCACTGGTGTGGATTCCACTTCCGACCAACACCCGCCAGCCTTGCGCACACTTTGAAGCGCTCGTAGATATACCTGCCCCCCAAACCAAACACAGAGTCCCCATCGGCCCGCTGATCCAGCCAGACGCGCATTGCCTGGCAGGCTTCAGTCGATAGAAACACCAGCCGTTCCCGGTCGAATTTCTCCCGTACTACAGCACAGCGACCTTCCAGATTCAGGTCCCCCACACACAGATTAACAACCCCACTCAGCCGGCAGCCAGTAGACTCGACGAAGCGCAGAATAGCGTAATCCCGCACATGCGCCCTGGCTGCATCTAGCATAGCTCCGGCAGCATCATCACTGATCCCCTCCTCCCCCCGCACCGGCAACCTGGGCAGGTCCAGCGCCATAGCCGGGTTGCGCTCCAGTCCACCAAAACGGCACATCCAGCGGAAGAAGCGCCTGACCGCTCGCACGTAGCCGTGCACTGTGTAAATCGCCCCTTGCAGCCCTGCGTACCACACCAGCAAATCCCCCTCCGTAATCTCCCCCACTGGCAGCGCCGGCAGCGATAGCAGCCTGGTACGGTACCAACCCACCGTAACCCGCTTCCGTCGAGCCAGTCCGATGACCAGGAATGTCTCGACAGCCTCAGCCAGCCCAACTTGCACACCCGCCCGAAATAGAACGTCAACAGATCCCATAGGTCATTTCTCCCTTTTCAAGCAGAATTGAATCACAACTTCGGCGAGGGCCCACCAGACTCCGGGATCCTGAACCCTCGCGCTCTCCCCCACTCAACCCAATTCTATCACCGAGGTGCACCGCAACCCTATCCCCCTGCAATCTCCTGTCTCTTAAACCACTCCCGGCCAGCTTTGGCGAAGCCGGCCGGGAGGTCGAAAGGAATACACACACACAGATTCTACCACTTTTGAAAGGAACACACACATGAAATGGATTATCCGAACCTACGCATTGATCTTACTGGCCTACACCGGCTGGCGCACCTGGGACTTCATGACCGCCCAGCTGCCCGCCGGCAATATCTCCCTATGGCTGCCCCTGCTCTTCCTATTCGCCACCGAAGCCGGCCTGGCGCTGTGGCACGAAACCTCGATGAACCACTCATCCACCCACCAACAGCAGCAAATCAGCACCGCCCTGACCTGGTTGGATTTCGTCGGCAGCCTGGCTGCCGGCGTCGCCGACATGATCATCCGCCAGACCCTGGACGCATCCTATACCATCCCGCCCCTACTGCGCGACCTGCTGATCTACGGCCTGCCCGCCCTGGTCGCCGCCAACGTCGCCGGAGTCCTGATCTACCTCAGCAACGACGCCGAACAGCAGATCGACCGCGCCAAGCGCCAATTGCGCTACGAGATCAACCGCCAGGCTCTTCGAGAGCTGCACGAAAACCGGGGAGCAATCGCCGAAACTATGAAGAAGCAGATCTACAGCCAGTTGCGTGACGACGTGACCGGGAAAGTAGCCAGGCAATTCACAGCCGCGAATAGCCAGGCGCATGGCATTAATGCCACGCAAGCCCCATCCGGAGTCGCATTTTCCAGCAACGGCCGTAAGCCCCAACCCCAGGCCCACCACGCCGAGACCAGCAGCAGCCAGGAGGCCACACCGAACCACCCAAACGCCCACGAATAACCCGTATCTGCGCCTACTGCGGCAGCCGCTACCCGGGCAGCCTGAGAAGCCGCTATTGTTCCTCCCCCTGCCGGCAGGCGACCTACCGCCGCAGGTTACATCTACGCCGTAACGTTACAGAGAGAGTACCATGACCCAACTCACCCCCGCCGACGTCGCCTTCTATCGCAGCGTCCGCAAAACCGCCGTGATCCTATTGCTCATGATGAAACTGGACTCCCCCACGCCGGCTAAGCGCATCGCTGAAATCCTGGACCTTGACTATGCAACCACGCGCAGGCATCTAAAAACACTCTCCAATTTGGGGGTCCTGACCGAGACACTATCGGGCTGGAGTCTCCTGCAGGGCGGCATACAACTACTCCTGCCCGAGCGAAGTTATCCACAGGCTGTGGATAACGCGGGAAATTCCCGCGCTGTAGAGATGCAAGAATCGTGCCAGAGCGCGGGAAATTCCCGCGCTATAGAAGATTCTTCTTCTACTTCTACCCATGACTCTTTACATCCTCCTATTGAAGAAGAAGAAGAAGAGATGCAAGAATCGTGCCAGAGCGCGGTTTTCCCGCGCTCTGCTCCAGGCCTCATCGACGCCTGCCTGCAGGCCCTGGCAGACAACGGCATCGCAGACAGCGCCTACATCCGCCGCCTGATCGACAAAGATTACATCACCCCCGCCTATATCATCGCCCAGGCCAGGCGACTGAAGGCCGAAGACAAGTTCTCCACCGGCATGCTGATCACAGTCCTGCGCTGTGGCGACCCACTGCCAAAGCAGGAACAACCCGACGAATTCGACGCCGACGCCCGGCGTGAGTACTTCGAAGGCAAGTGGAGCCACCTGGTCAAGCGGTAGCAGCGGTAGCAAATGGCATTGAATTGGTACAGAAGCGCCAAGCTACAATTGGTTTTGCACAATCGAATATTTGTGCTACAATAAAATCAATGGAATTTGAATTCAATTAACGAAAGGACAAAAGAAAATGAACCCCGAACTACTCTCCTCCCTGGCCGGCATCGGCCTCTCCCTGCTCTTCTCCTACGTCCCCGGCGCCGCCGACTGGTACGCCGCCCGAGACAGCATCCAGAAACGCCTGATCATGCTGGGCCTGCTCCTAGTAGTCACCGCCGTCACCTTCGGCCTAGCTTGCGCAAATCTCGCTCCCGAATCGATCTCCATCACCTGTGACCGGCCAGGCGCAATCGCCTTGATCCAGGCCTTCATCGCCGCAGCCATCGCCAACCAGGCTACTTATATGCTCAGCCCCAAACGCGCCGTCAAAGTCCTGCCCGCCCCCAATGGCATTAATGCCACCAAGAGTCGCAAATCCTGACCATGCCTCGTCAGCGCGGCGCCCAACCCGGCAACACCAACGCCCTCAAACACGGCTTTTACTCATCAGCGTATAAGCGCATCGATCGCAACGATATCGAAGCGCTCAACGTCACCATCGAATCGGAAATCGCCGGTCTACGCGTACTGACCCGCGACCTGTGGCGGCGCGCCGAGGAGCTGACAGATCCCATGGATGCTATCCACACCCTGGCCCTGGCAGGCGCCCAGATGAATAAAATTGCCGGACTGCTACGCACCCAGGCAATCCTGACCGGGGGCGACGGCTCTGGCAACGCGGTCATCAACGCCGCAATCGAAGCTGTTTTGAAAGAAAAAGGTCTATCATGACATATCCTATCCCAGACTTTTGCCCGGTCAGATCA
>Ga0209641_10001551_pt1 | contig 20346 bp, 16 predicted proteins | sample RifCSP16_1_FD_184022 | JGI IMG/M metagenome (GOLD analysis project Ga0209641, IMG submission 184022) | Soil microbial communities from Rifle, Colorado - Rifle CSP2_sed 16_1 (SPAdes) (version 2) | ecosystem: Environmental > Terrestrial > Deep subsurface > Rock core/Sediment | place: Rifle... | reverse complement strand
GCGAAATAGGCCCCTTCTGTTCCTTCGACAGTCATCAGGTGCGAACCCAGTTTATCATATAGTCTGGAATGACTGCCTTCCCTGAAGAGATAGATATCATTATCTGTGAGAAGGCTTGTGTTTTCAGTTTCTTTTTCGATTTTCTCCTGCATGTTATTCCTCAAGCAGCCGCAATATTCCTTTCAGAGGGATAATTATCCAGTCAGGGCGGTTATTCAGTTCATAGCCGAGCTCGTAAACAGCTTTCTCAAGCAGGAACACGCTCAACAGTACCCTGATCTCTTTTCTGTCCTCTGGAATGAAGATAGCGTCTCTGGACTGATCAAGGTATGATTTCATGAAGATAACTCCAACATAGGTATACCACTGGTCAGCCCATCTGTCAAGTGCAGGAATATCTTCAGGTCTGATAGATCCTTTATCAAGGAGCATGGTATAGGCAGCATAATGGAAAGAGCGTATCATTCCAGCAACGTCTCTGAAAGGAGAGCGCTTTAACCTCCTTTCGCTCAGAGATCTTGCTGGTTCTCCTTCAAAGTCAATGATAACAAAATCATTTCCCGTTCTGAGAACCTGCCCTAAATGATAATCACCGTGGCAGCGTATTCGCACTGCTGTCATCCTGCGTTCAAGGACTGAACGGAAGCGCTTCAGGATCTCGCTTTCAAGACCCAGGACTTTCTGTGCTTCCACTCTCACATTTTCTGGAACATTCGTAATGCGTTTGCGCATGAGCTGAAAAACATCCTTTGTCAGGCTGTACATTGAGTGGTATATGGATCGCTGGTAGAGTTCAGAGAAAGCTTCAGGTGCAAAATCAGGATCTTCAGGATCTGAAGCTAAAGCCATATGAAGCTCTGCTGTGCGCTTTCCGAGAAGCTGCACTGCATCAATATAGGTGCCGATCGTTTCGCGGGCAAGCAGGGGGATTTCTGCGTCTATCAGTTCCATGAGAGGTTTATGAGGCAGGGGCACCTCTTTCACCTCTATCTGAATCGAAAGAGCACGCTCAAAGTACTGGGTCAGGGCATCCTGGGTAAAGCTCCATGCGTTCCCCTGGTTTGGAACATAGCCCTGCAGCACAGCAAGGGTCACTGGTATGCCATTGTGCCTGCTGTACTCCAGAGCCCCGTATATCTGAGGCACGTGAACGAAGGATCTCTTCTCTGTGAGGAAACGCCCGATCTCAAGGTCAGGGTTCGATCCTTCCTCCAGACGTCTGAAGAACTTCAGAACGAATTTATCTCCATATACCACCATGGTATTGCTGTGGTCTGCACTGAGTAGAACTGGCTCAGGGAAGGTTTCTGTTTGCTCAAGATACTTTCGAAAAGCCCTTGTTGGCGTGGCATGAACACGGTCTTTATTTCCTTTGAAGAATCTGCGGTGGGCGATGGCGTCTATCAGGACATTGCCGAAGTTCTTCTCCGCCATGGCATCGTAGATCACCCCTTCTCCGTCCCTGCCGTTCAACCTGGCTATAACAGCCTGGGGGTGTTTCTCCTGCACAACATGCGCCTGTTCCCCGAATGCAAAGGCGAGCGGAAGGCTGTAGGTCTCAGGTGCACCTTCGATATACTCCACCCTGACAAGTGTTATGCAGAAACGGGATGTTTTCTGGAGTATGGAAACGAACTCGTATATCTTCGCAGACTGAATAGTCCTTGCTTTTCCTCCGAACCAGCGGCGTGCCTGCAGATAGGCTGGCAGGAAGTTTTCAAGCTCGCCCTTTGTCTCGTCCAGGAATATCTTCTTTAAGTCATCTGCGATGAACAGTGTGGGGATTCCGGGGAGAGCTTCGCCTGCCAGCTTCGGCTCTATTGAGAACCAGTAGAAGGCATGAGGTCCAAGGGTCACAATATAGGGCTGATCTCCAATGGGAGGGAACGCTGTCCTGCCATACAGCTCGACAGGTATCTTTCCCTTGAAGTCTGAAAGGTTCAGCTCAACATACTGGACAAAGCGGGAAAGGTTTGCAAGCACAAGGATGCACTCATCCTGGTAGCGACGCAGAAATGCCAGGACTTTGCGGTTCTCAGGATAAAGGAACTCCAGGGTTCCGCGCCCGAATGCTTTGAAGCGCTTCCGCATTGAGATCAGACGCTTCATCCACCACAGAAACGAATACGGGTTGTTCTGCTGGGCATCCACGTTGAACGCTTCATAGTGATATTCAGGGTCAATGATAACAGGGAGGTAGAGTTTCTGTGGATTTGAGCGGGAAAAACCCGCATTCTTATCAGCGCTCCAGTGCATCGGGGTGCGCACGCCGTTCCTATCCCCAAGGTAGATATTATCTCCCATCCCGATCTCATCACCGTAATAGATCACTGGAGTCCCGGGCAGGGAAAAGAGGAGGCTGTTCATTAGCTCCATCCTTCTTCTGTGATTTCCCATAAGCGGGGCAAGGCGGCGGCGGATGCCCAGGTTGATACGCGTCTGCGGGTCCTGCGCGTACATGCGATACATGTAATCCCTCTCCTCATCAGTGACCATCTCAAGGGTGAGTTCATCATGGTTCCTCAGGAAAAGAGCCCACTGGCATATCTCAGGTATTGCCGGTGTCTGCTCAAGTATGTCAATTATCGGGAACCTGTCCTCCATCTTCAGAGCCATGAACATTCTCGGCATCAAAGGGAAGTGGAAAGCCATATGGCATTCATCGCCATTTCCAAAATAGGCTACCGCGTCCTCTGGCCACTGGTTTGCCTCGGCGAGAAGCATCTTGCCCCTGTATTCGATATCTATGTGCTCCCTGAGCTTTTTCAAGAACTCATAGGTTTCCGGCAGATTCTCACAGTTTGTCCCTTCCTTTTCAAAGAGATAAGGTACCGCATCCAGCCTCATCCCGTCAACCCCTGCGTCCATCCAGTAATCTATGACCTTGAAGACAGCCTCCCTGACAAGAGGGTTCTCATAGTTCAGATCAGGCTGATGAGAATAAAAGCGATGCCAGAAATAAGCTTTCTGCATGGAGTCCCATGCCCAGTTTGAGAATTCAAAGTCCTTGAAGATTATCCGTGCATCTTTATACTTATCTGTGGAATCGCTCCAGACATAGTAATCCCTCCATGGAGAGCCCTGTTTTGCTTTTCTTGCCTTCTGGAACCATGGATGCTGGTCAGAGGTGTGGTTCAAAACGAGCTCAGTGATGACCCTTATCCCCTTTTTATGTGCCTCTTTCAAAAACCGCTTGAAGTCCTTCAGTGTCCCGTAGCTGGGATGGATGCCGAAATAATCCGATATATCGTACCCGTCATCTTTTAGCGGGGATGGATAAAAAGGAAGAAGCCAGATCGCAGTTATGCCAAGGTCCCTGAGATAGTCCAGCTTTTCAGTAAGCCCGTTGAAATCCCCGATCCCATCGCCATCGCTATCGTAAAAGCTCCTCACGTGGACTTCGTATATTATTGCATCCTTGTACCATTGAGGTGCATCTTCAAGATCAATTCTTTTTCCGGACATAATCAAACAAAGTAGTCAAAGTCGGTTTCTCTTTTCAATCTTTTCCTGACCCTGAAAATCTGGGCAGGAAGGTTATCAGGGTTAAGTTCCAGATAATTCCGCTCTCCCTGCCATATATATTTATCTCCGCCCAGGAGATCGTGAACAAGGTAAGGCTGATCAATCTCTATTCCGAACCCGGCAACCGGGATCCTCAGCCATCCTGACTGGGTATGGAAGGGATCGAGATTGACCGCGACAAGTATTATGTTGGTTCCGTCTTCGGTTGCTTTTCCATACACCAGGATATGATCATTGTCCACTTCATAGAACTTGAGATCACATGTGGTTTGAAGGGCAGGGTTTTCCTTTCTTATTCTGTTGACCCTTGCCATGAAGTCCTTCAGATTTCCAGGCTTATCCCTGTCCCAGTATCTTATTTCATATTTTTCTGAATTAAGATACTCTTCCTTTCCAGGTGTCGCCTCATTGATGCAGAGCTCGAAGGCTGGTCCATAGATTCCATAGTTTGAGGAGAGAGTGGCTGCAAGAACGAGCCTGGTCATAAAAACTGCCCTTTTGCCGTACTGCAGATGCTCAGGAAGAATGTCAGGTGTATTGGGCCAGAAGTTGGGTCTGAAATATTCCTTCACCTCGGCCTGCGTGAGCTCTGTGAGATATTCTGTGAATTCTTTCTTTGTGTTCCTCCATGTGAAGTAGGTGTAGGACTGTGTAAATCCAAGTTTGGCAAGTCTGTACATGACCTTTGGTCTTGTGAATGCTTCAGAAAGGAAAATTACATCCGGATGATCTCTTTTTATCTCTCTTATCAACCATTCCCAGAAAGCAAAGGGCTTTGTATGCGGATTATCAACCCTGAATATGCGTACTTCCTTTCCGATCCAGAAAAGAACTATGCTCCTGAGTTCTTCCCAGAGTTCCTGCCAGTCGTCTATTTCAAAGTTCAGCGGAACTATATCTTCGTACTTCTTGGGAGGATTCTCTGCATACTGTATCGTCCCATCAGGACGCCATCTGAACCAGTCCTGATGTTGTTTCACATATGGATGATCGGGACTGACCTGAAATGCAATGTCCAGGGCAATTTCGATCCCGTGGTGCTTTGCTCTCTGCACGAGCCTCTCAAAATCCTCCATGGTTCCAAGTCCTGGATGCACAGACATGTGCCCTCCTTCCTCTGATCCTATTGCCCATGGGCTTCCCGGATCCTCAGCGCTTGCTGAGAGCGAGTTGTTCTTGCCTTTGCGGTTTGTCTTCCCTATCGGATGAATGGGCGGGAGATACAGGACATCGAACCCCATCCCTGCTATTTCCGGAAGGCGCTCTTCCATGTCTCTGAACGTTCCATGCATGCACGCTCCTGAAACGCACGAGCGAGGGAAACATTCATACCATGTACTGAAAAGGGCTTTCTTTCTGTCCACGATCACAGCAAGTTCTTTTCCGTAATTTGCAGAAAACCTCCTGTCCGGATATCTATCCATCAATTCGCCAAGCTCTTCCGAGAATGCGAAGGAAAGCGCTTTCTGAACATCGCTCTCGTTCCCCAGGAGAAAAGCATGCTCTTTGAGTTTTTCTTTATCATCCCCTGAAGCTCGTTTCGATGCTTCATTGATATACCCCACACCAATGAGCATATCTGCGCGATCTGGATCGAGCTTTTTCTTGAAAGCCTTTTTCCATGTCTTGAAATGATCTATCCATCCATGGATCGTATAGTGATAGATCCCGGCTTCCTCAACAGCAAACCGCCCCTCCCACCTGTCGTTCTCGATGAACTTCATTGGGATTTCCCTCCACAGGGTCTCATTCGATTTCTTAAATAACACAATTGCTGCGATCTCATCATGACCATCTGCGAAAATATCAGACCTGACCACCACCTTTTCTCCTGCTACCCTCTTGATTGGAAACCTGCCGCCGTCTATTTCTGGTTCCAGGTGTTCTATGATCACTCTTTTCTTTCCATCTGCATGCGCCTCAGGGCTATTCTTTTGATCAGGAACTTTACCGTGCCGGGCTTCATCCTGCGCGATACCCATGATTCTGCTTATTCTCGATCCTGCAGAACATATGAGCGCAGAGATCTCAAGTTTCAGGTCGAGTGCGGATGAAATCAATCTTGAAATGCTCGAACAGATCGAAAAAGGAAATTTCCAGCATTTCCCTGATAGTATCTTTTCATTCACCAGATGCATTTGTGACATCCTCCTTACGCTAAAGCTGTGAGGCTTCCTGCTTCAACGAGTTCCTTCTGGATACTCTCCACAGGCGTTAATTCGGCACAGTCCGTGCCTACTGCTTTTTTGAGTATATTGACCGATGCGTTAACATCTCTATCTTTGATGTTACCGCATCGAGAACATCGGAATACCCTAACTGCTAAAGTCAGTGATTCCATGTTTCCACAGATACAGCATTCCTGCGATGTTCCATTAGCTGCCACAAACTCACATTGCTTACCAGCATCTTCCGCTTTGTATGCTGTGAATGTTTGCAGTTGATACCATCCTGCATCTGAGATTGATTTTGCAAGACGATGGTTCTGAACCATTCCTCTGATATTCAATTTCTCGAATGCTATCAGGTCGTAAGTATTGACAAGCTTTCTGCTTGTCTTATGAGCAAAATCTTTTCTCTGGTTTCTGATTCTTCTGTATACTCTGGCGACTTTGATTTTTTGCTTATTTCTGTTTTCTGATCCTTTCTTCTTTCTGCTGAGTCTGATCTGCTCTTTTGAGAGCCTTTTTTCTGACATTCTCAGGTATTCAGGAGGCTCTATTTTCTCACCGCTGCTCAGAGTGACCAGCGAGCTTAGACCCACATCAATGCCTATCATCGTTTCCACAGAGACTTTCTTAATATCCATGTCAATTTCAGTCGTAAATATCGCATACCAGTGATCTACATCTTTCTTGATAGTACATGTTTTGATCTTTCCTTCAATCTCTCTGTGCTGGAAAATACGAACATTTCCTATCTTTGATAGCTTGATTTTACCATCGCTGATTTCAAAGCCGGATTGAGGATATGTAAATGTATTGTATCGATTCCTTCCCTGAAACCTTGGGTATCCAGAACCAATGAAAAAGTTCTTAAAGCTTCTATCCAATCTCTTCAGGGCATTCTGGAGAACCTGTGAATACACTTCCTTTTGAAGAGGTGTTTTCGATGATGCTAATTCATTAGCCTGATTTTCATAGCTGATCCATTCAGGCTTTCCCCAGGGATATACTTGAAACTCAGAGCAAAGTCTGTTAAGCTCTGCCTGTCTCCTTCTTTCTTCAAGGGCATCATTATAGAGATGTCTGCATGTAGAAAGAGTTCTGTTGAGTTTGACTTCTTGATTCCTGGTTGGATATATCCTGAAGGTATAGGCTTTCTTCATATCAGTCTTCGCAACATCTATCTTGTTTAAATGCAATATATAGCTTTGTGCCTGTCCCGTAATCAGTCTTCGCAAACTGTTTTTCTGGGACAGGTATTATGATTCTGAATGCCATGTTTTCTATTTTCGCTATAAGTGGGGGCACGATTCATCCCGCGCTGAAGCATCGGGTTTTTCTCTACACCTCAGCCCCGATCTATAAATTTAGTGATTCCTGGCAGGATCTGTCAGCTGCGTAAGCAGTTGAATCACATCTGTGTAGTGATGCAGATTGAACCTGGCATGGGAGGGATGTAAACCAACCTTTATCGAGTACGCTGTTTCTGGAAGAGCCTTGAACAGATCCTCATCTGTCCAGTCATCCCCTATCGCAAGTATGAAATCAAAGCAACCTTTCTGGATAAGATGCATGGTTGCGCTTCCTTTATTGACTCCAGCGTTCTTGACTTCCACCACCTTGCTTCCCTGGAGCACCAGAACATCAATATTGGCAGTAAAATGGACCAGATCATCTATGAGCTCTTTCGCACGTATGGAAGCAAGTTCGGGATCGCTTTTACGGTAATGCCATACGATAGAAAATTCTTTCTCCTCTATGAACGAGCCCGGCAGTCTGTCTGTGTATAAACTGATTATGGGGAGCAGCTGGGATTTCCATCCTGTGGTCAGCGGTCTTGTCAGCTTCCAGTCCTCTTTCTTTTCCCTGATCCATACACCATGCTCTGCCACAATGGCTATATTGAGCATGCCGAACCAGTTCTCAAGCGTGTTCCTGTCTCTGCCGCTGATCAGAACGACCTCTGTTTTTTCATCCTCTGAAAGGCGGTTAATAAGTTTCAGGACATCCTCGCCTGGTTTTGCCTTTTCAGGATGATCTGCAAATGGTATGAGCGTCCCATCATAATCCAGGAAAATAATTCTTCGATCCGATCTGTAAAAATCTTCCACTAATTTCTCCCTGCTGGCTGGATCAAGCAATTTGGCATTGAAACATTTCTGTTCTTCCCTGATAGCGAGCAGTCCTGACATGAAATCATCAGCCCATCCCACCACATCGTAACGCTTCAGCCTCTCCTGCATGACCCTGTTGCGCTTCATCTGTTCTTCTAAAGGCATATCGAGCGCTTCCTTCAGTGCATCCGCGATCTCCACTTTATAGTTCGGGTTTATAATGATCGCCTCCCCCAGTTCCTTTGAGGCACCTGCCATTTCGCTCAAGATCAATACCCCGGTTTCGTCTGTCCTGGTCGCGACATATTCTTTTGCGACCAGGTTCATGCCGTCCCTTAAAGGCGTGATAAGAGCAACATCGCTGACACTGTACTGCGCGATCAGTGAATTAAAAGGTAAGAACCTGTATCTATAGAGTATCGGGGTCCAATCAATACCTCCGAATCTGCCGTTGATCTTTCCCACAAGCTCGTCGATCTGCTTTTTCATCTTCTGGTAATCTTCAACTCCTGTGCGGGAAGGGACTACGATCAGGACAAGGATCACTTTTCTGCGCCACTGCGGGTTCTTCTCAAGGAAAATTTCATAGCCCAGCAAACGGTTGATGATACCTTTCGTATAATCCAGACGGTCGATTGAGAAAATAACTTTGAAATCTGCAAGGGTTTTTTTCAGTTCATCCTTTTCATTCTGAACATCAGGGCTATCTACTGAATTATGAAATCTCCTGAAATCTATGCCCATCGGCAGCGCATCGACCTTCACAATCCTGTCTTCCAGAATGATCTTTCCCATGCTGTGCTCATGACCAAGGATTCGAAGGACGCATCGTAAGAAATACTGGGAGTAGTCGTGCGTATGAAAACCTATGAGATCTGCTCCTAAAATCCCATCCAGTATTTCCCTGCGCCATTTTCCAGGAAGGAGCCTGAATATTTCGTAGGATGGAAAAGGGATATGAAGAAAGAATCCTATCGGGATGTCAGGCATCTTTTCTCTGAGAAGTTTGGGAAGGAGCATCAGATGGTAGTCATGTATCCATAATACATCGTCAGGTTGAATGATTTCGATGATGGCATTGCAGAAGGTCTCATTAACTTCTTTATAACAGTCCCAGTAGTCTTCATCGTACACTGCATAGGAAGGTAAATAGTGAAAAAGAGGCCAGATTGTTTTATTACAGAATCCATTGTAAAACTTTTCCATTATCGTTTCAGGGAGAAAAACGGGACAGGCATGAAAATCAGAAAGCGCCTTTGATTTCAGCTTTTCTTTGATATCATCCTTTGCAGCAATACCTGGCCATCCCACCCATATGTAAGACATAGTGCTGTTCAATGAACCCAGATATGCGTTCAAACCAGACACAAGACCGCCCACGCTCGCTTTGAATTTCAGTTCACCTTCCTTTTCTGCCACCGTGAATGGCAGCCTGTTTGAAACTATACATAACCTCATATTTTACTTCTATAAGCCATTAACATGATATAAATGGTTACCATACGTGCAAAAAGAAATAATATCAGGAAATTGATTTTCCTCAATTAAAAGCCTTTATATATCTTTGAAAATAAGGATCGCAGAGAATCTGGCAGCGTTTTTTAATGCACAGATGACCATCTTTACTGCAGTGAGCGATCAGGAGGCAGTTTTACCTGCCAGAAAGAAACAGGAAGAGGCTGTGGCACTGTTGAACAGGGAGGTCGATTGCGATATAGAAATTGCAGGTTCGATTGAAGATGCCATTTTGAAGAAGTCGAGAGGTTATGACCTGATCATAATAGGTCCATCAACAGAGTGGATACTGCGCGATGTGCTTTTTGGATCTCTGCCTGATAAGATCATCAAGGAATCAGGCTGCAGTGTCCTTATTCTGAAACAACCGGAACAGCGCGCTGAACCATGGATCAAGATGATCTGGAATAATATCCAGAAAAGGGTTCCGGTTTTCAAGAATCAGGGATAGCACGGGTTGACTTATAAAATCCTTTGAGCAGTAATGATAAAATTGTAGTATCCGAATATTTTTTCGCTTTTTTTCAAATTTATCTTCATTACAAATTCTCATATTAAGTTTCACCATCCAGGAGTCTTGAAAATCAATCTCAAAATCGATTCTGGTCGCATTCTTCTAACGAAAGCTTCACTGGGAGTTTCCCCCCATTCAAGCTTCAATGAACCGTCATTTTCACCATGGATCCAGAAGAATGGTCATTCGGTGAAAAATTTATGCGAAATAATTTCTGGATACTACAATAAAAATGCGTAAGTTATAAGCTTATTAAATACCATCATGTACATGAGGTGGTTTCAGCTCAGGGTCGTGTAAGTCTATGATTGAAATCTTATGTCGATAAACTATTGTAACAATTACAATAGCAGGTTTTCAGTGATTGACACCAATGACTACATAACAGAAGATTATGGGAATCTCAAGGCGAGTGAGGGAATCAAAGCGGGTGGCTATATAGTAAATGTGCGAACATCTGTTGGGGTGAACACCTTTGCAATTGGCAAAACAGGATTTACGGAGTAAAAGGAAAGATGTTAGGAGGTAAAATGTCAGACATAATATTGAAAGAGGATAAAGGGATTGTTTACGAGATACTTCAAGAAAAAGATTTGGAGAAAACGGCTGCATTAATTTCTGAGGTTTTTTCAAAAGGGGAACCTATGACAAAATCTCTAGGGATAACTGCAAAAGAATTTCATTACTTTGCAGAAATATATTGCAAGAAAGCTGTAAGAGATGGATCATCAATAATAGCTAAAGATAAAGGCAAGGTTGTTGGTTTTGTAATATCGGAAGATTTCGATTCTGCCCAACCAGAGGGAATTGAAAAAATCGATGCTAAAATCGTTCCTTGGATGGCATTGATAGATGAGGTAGAGAAAGATGCAAAATCTAGCAAGAAAGAAGAAGAGAGAAGATTTCATTTGTTTTTGGGCGGAACTGATAAGCAATACGAAGGTAGACATATAAATACTACTTTAGCAGAAGAAAGCATAAAATTGGCAAAAATCAAAAATTTTACATCTGTTATGGTTGAACCTACTGGTTTTACGAGCCAACATATGTTTAATAAATTGGGATTTGAACAAAAAAATATGATTGAATACAAAAGATTTCTATTTGAAGGTAAAAAAGTTTTTAAAAATATAGAAGGTCCTATAGGATTACCTTTAATGGAAAAAATGATCTATTAGATCATATTCCCAATTAGCTTCTGGAAAGTCAGGATCTAGATTTCTTAAATTATCAAATGGTTTCCAATACAAAAGACAAATTCCCATTAAAGGAATCTGTTTTTTCAAGAATCTTGTCGTACCAAAGAAATATCAAGAAATTCCACACCCATATTTATATTTTCACCCTTTTCCTCATTGTCAGCAGCTCATTCATCAGCTCTTTCTTCACCCTCTCCAGCTTCTCCTTCCTCCTGCGCTCAAGCTTCATGTCGGCAGCGCTCAGGATTTTGGCAATGCTGCGCTTTTTGGAACATGGGAACTTACCTTCCATGTTCTCCCATTGCTTCAACTGGTGTCATCACTTCTTTGTTGATGTCATAGTCAGATGGATTCCAGGTAATAAGGGCGTCGCTGTATTGTTCTGCGTGCGCTCCAATGATGAAATCAGGTAATATGCGCTTTAATGACCAATTATTCTTCATCAGATTCTGTGCATAAAGCTCTCCTGCTCTTTTTGCGGTCTTTGAAGAAGTATATTTCACCTCTATATTGTTTACAGCCAGGAATCGCTGCAATCGCTTCTCTTCAGTTGCTGAGTCCTGTGATAAGTAAATGCCTGTATAAAGTTCAGCATATACTATATCTGCAATATACATCTCATGTCCAACATGTTTTACCTGTGTAAAGAATCTGTATGTGTCATCTGAAAATTTATCCCCTTTAAAATGGCTTATGATCACATTTGTATCCAGTGAATATTTCATTTCTTTCCACGCATCCAGTTAACTATCTCAACCGCATCGTCCATTTCTTTAAACACAGGATGTTTGCGCCATGCTCCTTTTGTTTCTTTCATGACTTTATCCCAGTTCTCATCTACTTTTTCTATCTGGATTTTTCCCCGCTCATACGAGATATCCAGGACATCACCCACTGCAATCTTGGCCCTTTTGCGGATTTCTTCCGGGATTGTAATTTGATGCCTTCGTGCGACTTTTGTTTTCGTTCTCATCACCAATAATCCTATTGGATAAATAGGAATATAAAGTTATTCAACCTTCACCCTTCATCCTGCTTCTTTCCAGGCTCATCCCCCCGCACTGCGCAAACGATGCGCAGGCGGCGCGCCCGTGCGCCGGGGCGAACAAAGCCGAAGAGCATAAAAATAACCCTGCGCCATCAGGCAGCCGCACGACTTTTAAGGCTTACAGAAAGCGGCACCTTTTCTGTCAGGTGGCTCACCTTCAATATAGAAAAGCCAATCACGTTCCCTCCGTAAAAGATGAAACCCTTCTAACATAATTTATTAACTTCATTCCCTGTTCCAGACGTTTCATAACTTCGATGAAAAGTTATATAAGATATAATGGTAATGATCATCAGAATATGTACGATGTGTTCTTTCTGATCGGAGCTGTACTAATTCTTGGGTTTATTACATCTATGTTATTTGAGCGGACAAAAATACCTGATATAATACTCCTGATGTTTACAGGAATGCTTCTGGGTCCGATTTTGAAGATCGTGAGCATAGAAGGACCAATTTCAACTCTGGCGCCCTACATCGGGACTCTGGCACTTATTATCATCCTTTTTGACGGAGGACTGAATCTCAACCTGATTAAAGTCCTTACCTCCCTGGCAAAGGCTTCAGGTTTTACTGTACTGGTTTTCAGCCTGACGGTCGTATTCCTGGGGATTGTCATGAACCTCATCTTTGGCTGGAAGTATATTGATGGACTTTTACTGGGAGCTGTAGTGGGAGGGACAAGCTCAGCGATCGTTATTCCAATTATCTCCAAGCTTACGATGAAAGAAGATTCCAAGGTCTTGCTAAGCCTTGAATCTGCATTGACTGATGCGCTCTGTGTGGTAGTTACCATCGCCCTGATCGAAATCATAAGCCTGGGAACAGTGAACATCAGAGATACGGCAGGGTCGATTGCGAGCGCATTTTCAACAGCAGCGGTCATTGCTGTGGTTTTTGCAGTGTTCTGGATCGGGATATTAAATAAACTTTATATAAAGCAGGTTGGATACTCTCTCACACTCGCTGTAGTTTTCATACTATATTCGATCGTGGAACTGGTAAGAAGCAACGGCGCAATAGCAGTGCTGGTCTTTGCGTTGCTTCTCAGCAATTTTGGGGACATCACACAGAGATTGAAAATAAAAGGGGAATTTAAGCTTGATACCACGCTGAGAGCTTTTCAGGTGGAAGTCTCTTTTTTTGTGCGCACTTTCATTTTTATTTTTACGGGACTCATGTTCAACCTGGAAGCCCTGAATAACACAGCATTGATCATGGCCTCTGTGGTCTTTATGATCATACTGTTGACACGTACAGTGGGTGTTAAGGTGCTGATAATGAATGATAAGAATATGTCGCAATCTGAAAGATCGATGATATCCATGATGCCGCGCGGACTTGCCGCTGCTGTGCTTGCTTCAATGCCTCTTGCTGCAGGCATAGAAATACCATATTTCATAGAGATCGTGTTCAGCATAATAATTTTAACCAATCTGGCAACCACGATCGGTGTTTTCGCTATTGAAAGAAAAATAGCGATCAGCACCAGAAATCAGAAAGGAATCACATAGTATCACAGTTACACAGCCTTCGGTTAGAAACACCTATCTGTCAGAGCTCAACCTGGCATGTGCTCCCTGCCGCTGTACCGCAAATGACCAGTCCTTCCCTTCCTGCGCTTCCGCCTGAGTCTATCGTCATAATTGATGAAATGGTTTTGATAAGCATCTCACACTATTTGGAGGCTGGCTGAATAATGGGGTTTCTCCACCGGACACAGGTGGTTCCTTAACCCTTTGACTTATTTAATAATTCTCCTAACGAGCAGCAGCAGCATAAGCGCTGCAGCGATCTCAAAACCCGGGGTCTGAACCTTTTCTTTCTGATTTGTTTCTGCCGGTGCAGGGGTTTCCTGAATAACCGGGGTGAGCCCTGGCTTGATAGGGACCGCGCTGGAAGGCACGGCATGAGAATCCAGAGACAGCGAGATCTTTGCCACCATTTTGGCATAGGAGTACTGGTAGATCTGGTCATACGGAGTGGTCATGGTCTCTGCATATTCATAGGCGCTCACAGCAAGGGTGGGTTCGATTCCTCCCGTCCTCGCCTCGTTTATTGCTGCTTTTGCTGCATTTGCGCTCTGTTCTATCTTCTTCGCAGTATCGACCTGACCGAACAATCCAATGGTAGTGCTTGATTTTACTGTGGCCTGAAGTGAGTCAAAGATCGCCCCTGCATAATATCCCCGCATCATCTCTTTCTGCGCATGCTCAATGTCCTCGCTCGCACTTCCGATTATACCTGGATGTCCCCCGCTTTCAACGAGCAAGGCCATTGTGTATGTATTGATGGACTGTGCCTGGCTCAGGTACCATCCTGCCCTGTCTTTCAGGATATTTTCAGGTATTAGCTTCCCCTCATATGAGGCAAGAGTGAGCCACCACTGCGCTGTACGTGACCTCTCATTAGCAAATGCGAACGATGAAATCATTTCACCGGTATCATTGGTCTTTTTCGCATCATCCAGTCTGGCTCTCGCTGCTGTTATCCTGGATTCTGCAGCCCCCACTGCCCCCACATCCGTCACACCATACATTTTGAAGTTATCAAGGTCCTTCTCAGACTCTCGGATCTGGTTTTCAACTTTATCCGCAAGCTCGCTTAAGTATTGATCTTTATCTGCAGCCGAGCTGTATCCACTGCTCCACTGCGCTGTGCGCATATTGATCATGGACTGGAAATATAGTGAGGTTGCAGCATAGTACTTCTTTTCATCGTACATGCCATCTGCCCGTTTCGTGATCTCCCTTGCCTGCACAAGGAATTGATTATTCTGACCGATGGGTGAGAGGGTTTCATACATCTCGCTTGATTCTTTTTTCAATCTTGTCGCAAGAGGTTCAAGCAGATCCAGATAACTGGATGTGATAACAGTACCTTTGTACGCTGTCTTATTGATCTCATGACCTGTGAAAGCAAGAACGGCATCCTGGATCGTCCCCACTTCCATGACACTGACGTTGAGCTTCTTCCCGAGGTCAACCACATTAACAGTTTCTTCTTTTGTCTCAGTGATTATAAAAGCCCCTCTTGTTCTGGTGACATCTTTTTTAATTGTGACCGTGCTCTGTCCCTCAGGTATAAGAAATAAAGTTGCATTCTTGGCTGCGGCAGCCTCTAACTTGTAAGGGATACCTCCAACAGGCCCGATCGATTCATCAGGGTTTATCATACCTGTCATGACAACTCCCGGCTTCAGGGTCCAGTTGTTTATTGCTGCGATGGTCGCGACCGTCAGTGCTCCGCCTGCTGATGGGCCGCCTATGATCGGGTTACTTATATCAATGATATAATAAAAATCATACTTCCTTTGATCTATCCTGAGCACTTCGGAAGCCACCATTGCAGCAAGCCTTGCAGATCCCTGAAGATCAACCTGTGTATAGGGGTTTGTATCCACAAACACGTGTCCCGTACCGTTCATTACTATCACCTGTGCGCTCAGGAGGATCCCTTCATCCCCTCCATCGGTGTTCCTATCTGCCACAAGCGGGACCATAACCCCATCCTCCAGGGCATGAACGTTGACCAGAACTAACGCAAGTATGACTGTTAACCAGATGAGTCTGTAGATCTTCACAAATACTCATATATTGGATAAAATACTTAAAACCAATGGAAAAATATGAATTTATCAGATCCATATAATGTCGCCTACAAAGGCATCTATGCAGTGGCGGACAGGAAAAATGAGCTTGTGGAGATCATGGAGCATTCAAACTGCTACGGAGGCTCTGCATGGGCGCTGTACCACTATTCTAAAAGTCCGATCGTTATTAAGGGCAGAGCCCTGGGCGATATGATGCGCTATCTTGTCAGGACAGGACATTCGCCCCTTGACCTTCGATCCTCAATAGCTGCAGCAGGCATTGAATCCGTGATCATCAATGATGACGAGATCGAGATCACATACAGCGGTCTTGGCGGAGGAGGGGTGGGTGCCACGACATGCAGGGCTTATGCCAGCGGCGTGCTTCGCTGCAGAATCTCTGAGTCAGGAGGAGGAAAGCGCGCTACAGGGACGATAGTATTACCCAGAAGGGAAAGGATACTTGTGGGCATTGATAATACGGATTCAAAAGAGGTGGGTGCAACGTGGACGCTGGCGCATAACATCGCTGATGCTGTTGATTCCTCTGAACACAAGTACATATCCCATACGCTTGTGCAGCTATATCCTGTACCAGATAAGACTCAGAACTGCGTGGCGACGGTTCTTGAATTTGCATGCGTTGATGGTGCAATGAAGGAGCTGATCGAGGATATCAAAACCGGCCTTGAGAAATACAGCGTTTCAGATGAAACCGGTATGGTGGCATTATCTGATTTCGATGCCTCTTCTCTGGTGGAATACAGCAGGCTCTGCAGGAGCGGGATGATAACAAAGGAGCTCACATTGAGTACCGCAGAGGAGAATGGCGTGGAGATCTGCATTGATGGTAAAGGGATCATAGGTGCTCTTGCCGCTCTTCCCTGGTTCTCGCGCAGCTCTGAATCGGTGATGCTATGAAAGGGATGGATGCGGCTGTCAGCGCTTTTGTGGACAGCGATGTAAGAAGGGTAACAGGCGTCCCTGGATTCCCGATAACCGATCTGATGGAGGCGCTTGGCGATGAGATCAGACATGAATGGTGCGTCAATGAAAAGGTGGCGCTTGAAATAGCGCTTGGCTCTTCAGTAACAGGAGAACGAAGCGCAGTCATAACAAAACATGTCGGGATGAACGTGCTTGCAGACCCTCTCATCACTTCGACGACGCATACCATAGGCGCAGGCGTGGTGATTATTGCAGGTGATGATGCAGGTGTGGAAAAGTCCCAGAACGAGCAGGATTCCAGGTTCTACGGGCTTATTGCAGAGGTTCCTGTTCTTGACCCTTCGACACCGCAGGCACTTTACAAAAGTATCAGGGAAGGGTTTGAACTGTCAGAGAGTGTCAGAACGCCTGTGATAATCAGGATTACAGACAGGCTGCTGAAAAGCGAGGGCAATATAATCAGAAGCAGAATATCCAAACCTTCTGCCTCCTTTGATAAGAAGATATGGCATCTAACGATGCTTGGCAAGCATCAGCGTTTTCACAGTGAATCCTTTCCAGGGATGCGAGAATATTCAGAGGGATCTGAATTGAACACGTATGAAAAACGGGGAGGCATCGGGATCATATCATCGGGTTTTCCTTCATCACTTGTTCCTGAAAATATCTCACATCTTTCCCTGGGAATTGTAAATCCCATGCCTCTGGATGTGATCAACAGGTTCATGGATGCACATACCAGGGTTCTGATCGTGGAAGAGACCGAACCATTTATCGAAAACCAGCTCGGGAAAAGAGTGCTCGGTAAGCTTACAGGACACATGCCTTACGGTATTGCTGAGATCGGTGATATACAGAAGGCGATCAGGGACATTGATAAGGATGCTGTTGAGCTCGATATCGAACCTCAGACCATCGCTCAGAGGGGGGCTCGTCCTCTGTGCGATGACTGCCCTTACCTGCCTCTGTATGAGGCGGTAAAAGAACTGGATGTGCCTGTGGCAGGGGACCTGGGCTGTTCCATATTGACATCCTCGCCTCCGATGTCGCTTCTTGATGCAGCGTTCTCTCTGGGTTCCTCGATCGGCACTGCATCAGGTTTCAGCAGGAAGGGGATCGCGATCATCGGGGATTTCGGGTTTGCACATTCAGGAATCTGCGGACTCATAAACGCTGTTCACAATAAACATGAGCTTGTGGTGATCGTGCTGCAGAACGAAGTCTCTGCAATGACAGGAGGGCAGGATGTTCCTGACCTTACAGGGATTGTTGAATCGTATGTCAGAGATACAGAAATCATCCATCCACAGGCTGATATGGATTTAAAAAGCATGCTTGAGAAAAAGCTTGAAAAAAAGGGTTTATCTGTGATCCTTGCGCGGGCGAGGTGCCCGAGGTTTGATCCAGGTGATGCGAAACCATAAATATCCTGAAAAATTATGGACCGGTCGGGATTTGAACCCGAGGCCTCTCCCATGCCAAGGGAGCGATCTACCCCTGAGCTACCGGCCCTATTGAGTGTCGCATAGTGCATGGATTCAGATAAATGTATCGTTCAGGTACCGGGTAGTGGTCATTGAATGTTACAGAAAAACAGCTTTTCAATGTCATTCACGATATTTATCATTAATAATAATTATCAATTAAAGTTATAAACCATTATGATCATAAGCATAATTATTAGACTTATATTGCTATTTAATCAGAAGGAGCAAACATGACTGCACGTGTGTATACCATAGCTTCAGGAAAAGGCGGAACAGGTAAGACAACGGCAACGCTTAACCTGGGCACAGCGCTTGCACAACTGGGGAAAAAAACGCTGATACTTGATGCGGATATAGGAATGGCAAACCTTGGACTTCTGCTGGGTCTTGAGAAATGCAAGATAACACTGCATGAAGTACTTAGCGGCAGTGCAAAAATAAACGAAGCAATATACGATGGACCTGCTGGATTGAAAGTGGTGCCCAGCGGTCTATCATTGAAGGGATTCCAGAACGCCAACCCGGAAAAATTGAGGGAGGTCATGTCATCCCTCATAGAGGGTATGGATTTTGTTCTTATCGATGCCCCTGCAGGAATAAGCAAAGATGGCGTCATCCCGCTTGCTGTGGCTGATAAGGTTATACTCGTTGTCAATCCTGAACTTGCTTCTATGGCAGATGCCCTGAAGACAAAAGCACTTACCGAAATGCTCGGGAGGTCTGTCGAAGGTGTGATTCTGAACCGTGCTGAGCTTGAAAAAACTGAAATCAGCCGCAATAAGGTCTCGGAACTCCTGGGTTCGAAAGTTCTTGAGATGATACCCGAAGATGCGAATGTCAGGCGTTCTGCAGCATTTAAGGTACCTATAGTCATAAGGGCTCCGAAATCTCCTGCAGCGATTGCATATTTCAGACTTGCGGCATTGATCGCAGGAGAGAAGTTCCAGGATAACGGTTTAAAGGAAGACAGGGAAGGTTTTGTTGACCGCCTTGCCAGATCACTTTTCGGAGGGAAATAGAATGGTAGATCCGCAGACAATAAACATAATTTTAGTAACACTATTGCTTATTTCCTTCTTTATAATGTATTTGATGAATGTAAGGATAAGGCAATTGAGGCGAGAACTCAACGATCTAAGGGATAGAGTCACCATCACAGGTGAAGAACTATACCGTCTGTCACAGGACATTGAAGATTTCAAAAAAATAAAGATATAAATATGGTACTATGGCAAGCATACGCGATCATGTGCGTGGATTCCTTGCTGAATTTCCATCTCCAAAAGAAACAGATATTCAGAAATTTGCTGAGGAAATAGCGTCAAAAGATTCTTCACTTGATAAAGAGAGTTTTAAAGCTAAATTGCTCAAAGTCATCCTGCAGAGAGCGATAATACGCCAGTATGAAAATCAGCTTTCTTATATAAGCAGGGATTCTCCTGTTTTTAAGGAATTTGAAAAGGTTCTGAAAGAAGCCAGGATGGCGCATGAAAATCTTGAAGATATCTCCAGTGATCTAAAAACTGCAAGAGAACTTCTGGGATCTTTGATTGGGAAAAATAAGGAGGGACAGGTTTCTGTTGATAAATCGCACCAGGATCATGAAGCGATAAAGAGCATTCCGGCAACTGAAAGATCTTCAAAAGAAAATATATCATACACAGCCCACTCTGTCCCTGAAATAAAACCAGAGGTTCCTGGAAAGCCAAAAGAAGAGAAAGTGATCCCTGAAAGCGAACCTCTTGCTCCTGAAATAAAGCCAGAGGTTCATGAAAAGCTAAAAGAAGAGAAAGCGATCCCTGAAAGTGAACTTCCTGCTCCTGAAATAAAGCCAGAGGTTCATGAAAAGCCAAAAGAAGAGAGAGCGATCCCTGAAAGCGAACTTCCTGCTCCTGAAATAAAACAGGAAATCCATGAAAAACCAACAGTAGAGACAGTGATCACTGAGAACGAACCTGCTGAAGCTGAACCTGAAGTTGCTGAAAAGCCAGCAGAAGATCAAGTGATCACTGAAATCGAACCTCCTGCTCCTGAAATAAAACAGGAAATCCATGAAAAACCAACAGTAGAGACAGTGATCCCTGAGAACGAACCTGCTGAAGCTGAACCTGAGGTTGCTGAAAAGCCAGCAGAAGATCAAGTGATCACTGAGAGCGAACTTCCTGCTCCTGAAATAAAACAGGAAATCCATGAAAAACCAACATTAGCGACAGTGATCACTGAGAACGAACCTGCTGAA
>Ga0209641_10001550_pt1 | contig 20349 bp, 18 predicted proteins | sample RifCSP16_1_FD_184022 | JGI IMG/M metagenome (GOLD analysis project Ga0209641, IMG submission 184022) | Soil microbial communities from Rifle, Colorado - Rifle CSP2_sed 16_1 (SPAdes) (version 2) | ecosystem: Environmental > Terrestrial > Deep subsurface > Rock core/Sediment | place: Rifle... | reverse complement strand
AGATATTAGTCATTGATTCCATTAAGAATCAAGTAAGCTGAAAAGACCTGAACATGTTATAGAAAAAATGTGAAACTATAACCTCAGGCTGGTCGTTAAGCCGCATTCTGTCCCGAATGGAATTTCCATTCTTGGACGGTCATCTATCTGGACAATTTGTTGCCAAATTGCTCTTGCAGCTTACCCGGGATTCGATGGAGACGGACAGCCTCCAGCCATCAATCGATGACTTCATCCCTGCTTAGCCTTGCTCCAAACGGGGGTTGCCTGGCCATCCATATTACGATGAATGCCGGTGGTCTCTTACACCACCTTTTCACCATCACCCGGCAAAACCGGGCTGTTTGTTTCTGTGGCCCTAGTCCGGTGGGTTTTCCTTGCGGAGTTTCCCCACCCCGGCAATTAACCGACGTTTTGTCCTGTGGAGTGCGGACTTTCCTCGACCTGGAAATCCAGGCCGCGACCGTCTGACCAACCTGAGGCGAAAACATCATAACTGCACTTAATCCAATCGTCAATGATAAAAAAAGGAACTCATGAGTTTTGTCACCTGCCTTATGTTAATTTCGATTGTGGATAAGGTTGATTGCTTGTGCTATATTCCTTCAGGAAAACCACTTAACAGGAGATGATGATGTCAAAAACGATAGAGGATTTGAAAGCTGCATTTTCAGGAGAATCTCAGGCAAATAGAAAGTATCTTGCCTATGCCCAAAAGGCGGAAGAGGATGGTTTTAAACAGGTGGCAAAATTATTCCGCGCTGTAGCTGCAGCTGAAACGGTTCATGCTCATAAGCACTTGAAAATCCTGGGAGGGATTGGATCCACTGACGAGAACCTGAAAGATGCAATGGCAGGGGAAAATTATGAAGTGACCACAATGTATCCCGAGTTTATGAAGGATGCAGAATCTGATGATATGAAAAAAGCATTTACAAGTTTCAAGTGGGCATGGGAAGTTGAACAGGTTCATGAAAAACTTTATCAAAAGGCTATTGATAATCTTGGGAAAGAAACCAACGATGTGGATTATTATGTCTGCCCGGTTTGTGGCTTTACCCATGAAGGTGTTTTTGAGGGGAGATGCCCCGTTTGCAACACGCTCGCTGAAAAATTCGAAAAGATCGATTAATTTTTGGTTAAAGCACTCATGAGATTAGAAAAGAGATTAGAATAGAGTCTCTGGACAATTTCCATAAGTTCAGGTAAACTTATTCCTCATGAAATTGTAATGAATTTTTGGAGGAAGTAGCTTTGGCAAATATTAAATCACAGATCAAGCGCAATAGACAGAATGAAAAGAGGCGTTTGCGCAATCGATATGCTCGCGGAATTACACGGGCAGCATTAACGGAAGCTCGTGAAGCCATACAGACTGGTGATGTCGAAAACTCAGAAGCGGCTGTTCTTACCGCTATTGGTGCTTTGGATAAGGCAACCCAGAAAGGTATCCTTCACAAGAACAATGCAGCTCGGAGAAAATCCAGGTTGATGAAAAGGTTGGCAGCTCTCAAGGCAAACCAATAAAAAACTCATTTCAGTAACTTTAATCGACGGGGATCCTCCAGGAAGTGGAAGGATCTCCGTTTTGTGCGTTATAGTTGAGCGAACAAGTTCTTAATGAAATTTGCTCTTCCTTGTTGAAGACCCTGCAATGTTATAATCAAATTGTTAAATGGGAAACCATGTCTCACCCTGAATAACTTATTGGATACCGTTATCCAAATTATCTGACCATTACTGGTACCTTGAATGATAAAAGAAGAAGAAAAGCGGCTGGAAAAAATTATCCTTGATGCATGTGAGCAAAAAGGCCTGCCAATAACTGAATTGAAATGGTCGTCTATTCCATTTAGCGGCGAATGGGGTATTTCCACATCATTTTTCCAGGCGGCTGCAGAAGAAGCTCGTTCAGGAATAAGGAGCGGCTTGCCTGTTCCCCAGAGAGCTCAGCAAATTGCTGTTGGGCTAAGCGAGATGATGGTTGGATTGGAAAAAATCAGCCATGTTGATCCTGTTAATGGTTATTTAAATATATATTTTTCCAATGCAGATTTTGCACGGGAAGTTGTTGATACTGTAATATCTCATGGATCTGATTATGGGAGAGGCGACCCCAAGGGTGAGCGGGTAATGGTCGAGTATGCCCAACCTAATACCCACCATTCTTTTCATATCGGACATTATCGAAATACGATTCTTGGGGAAGTTTTGGCACGCCAGGTTGAATTTGCAGGTTTCGAGACCATTCGAGCATCCTATCCCGGTGATATTGGACTCAGTGTGATAACTGTCCTATGGGCTTATAAAAGATTTCATTCTGGAGAAGAACCAGAGGGTATCCACGAACGCGGTCAGTGGCTTGGAAAATTATATACAGAAGCGGTCAACTTGTTGGAACCTAAAGAGGGAGAAAGCAAGGCTGAAAAGGAACTTAGGGAAAAATACGAATCTGAACGACGTGAAATCTACAGGTTATGGGATGCTGGAGATCCTGAGTTAAGGGAGCTTTGGTTAAGAACACGTGAATGGAGCCTGGTTGAGCTGAGAGATATTTTGACTTTATTGGATATACATATTGATGTCTGGTTTTTCGAGAGCGAAGTTGACGAACCATCAAAACTGATAGTAGAAGAGTTGATCCAAAAAGGTATTGCGGATGATGAGCGACCTCAAGGTGGTGCAGTGATCATTCGCATAGATGAAAAACTTGGTTTAACAAAAGAAAAATATCGATCGAATGTAATTCTTCGATCAGATGGTACAACCCTGTATCTGACGAAAGATCTGGCACTGGCAAAGGAAAAATTCGAGAAATACCACGCTGATCGTTCCATTTATGTTGTGGATACCAGACAATCACTACACCTGCAACAGACATTCGCAATCCTCAAACTTTGGGGGTTTCCGCAGGCAGAAAAATGCTATCACCTCGGATATGGCTTTGTAAGTCTCCCGGAAGGAGCCATGTCTTCCAGGAAGGGGAGGGTGGTTCTTTTTAAAGATGTCTTTGATGAAGCTGAGCATAGAGCCCTGGATGCCATGGGAGATCGAAATCCTGATCTATCTAAAGAGGAACGTAAAAAAATTGCCAGGCAAATTGGACTTGGAGCACTGGCTTATGGAATGTTGTCTGTTGACAATAACAGGGATATTGTCTTCGATATTGATGAGGCATTGAGTTTCGATGGAAAAACAGGTCCTTACATCCAGAATGCTTATGTCAGGGCGAACAGCATCCTGCGTAAAGCTGGTGGTATACCGGATATTGGCAAGTTTGAGTATGAATTGGACAAGCATGAAATTGATCTGATCGATAAAATTTCACGTTTCCCGATGATTGTGCAGCAGGCAGCAGAAGAATATCGCCCGTTGGTAATGGCAAATTTCGCCTATGAGCTTGCCAATACCTTCCATAGTTTTTATCATGCTGTTAAAGTAATTCAGGCTGAAACAAATGAGATAATGAATGCCAGGTTGCGTTTGGTGGCAGCTGCCAGGCAAACCATATCCAATGCACTGTGGTTATTGGGCATCACAGCCCCAGAAGCGATGTGACGCAGATCAGTCTGCGAACCCAACTCTTAAGGAGTAAATTGAATGTCCGCTAAACGTATTCTCATTATGGGCGCCGCTGGGCGCGATTTTCACAACTTCAATACCTGTTTCCGTGGTAACAAGAATTTCGAAGTGGTTGCCTTTACAGCCACCCAGATCCCAGATATCGAGGGTAGAACATATCCGAGTGAACTGGCAGGCGACCTCTATCCAAAAGGTATTCCGATCTATGCAGAAGATGATCTCCCCCGTTTGATAAAAGAGCTGAATGTCGACGAAGTTGTATTTGCCTATTCAGATATACCCCATGAAGTGGTAATGCATAAAGCTTCTTTGGTGAACGCCTTGGGGCCGGATTTCACCTTGCTGGGAGAAAAATCAACGCAGATTAAATCAACCAAACCGGTTGTTTCGATCTGCGCAGTCCGAACAGGGTCTGGAAAAAGTCAAACTACACGCCGGGTATCCCTAATTCTACGTTCCATGGGATTAAAAGTGGCAGCCATTCGTCACCCCATGCCATATGGTGACCTGGCAAAACAGGCAGTTCAACGATTTGCAGATTACAGCGATCTGGATAAGAACGAATGTACGATTGAAGAAAGAGAGGAATACGAACCTCATCTCGACAACGGTGTGATAGTCTTTGCTGGAGTCGATTATGAAGCTATTTTAAGACAGGCGGAAAAAGAAGTGGATATCGTCCTATGGGACGGTGGAAACAATGATTTTTCTTTCTACGTTTCCGATCTGAAGATCGTTGTTGCTGACCCTCATCGACCTGGGCACGAATCTACATATTATCCAGGCGAAACCAATGTTCGTGGTGCAGATGTATTTGTCATCAACAAGGTGGATACAGCTAATCCGGATGCCGTAATTGCAGTGCGGGACAATTTGCGTCGATTGAATCCAGATGCATTGGTCATCGAAGCAGCCTCACCATTGTTTGTTGATAATCCTTCTGAGATCAAAGGCAAACGGGTTCTGGTTATCGAAGATGGTCCAACCCTTACGCATGGTGAAATGGCATATGGTGCTGGATATGTCGCAGCCCGCAGGTTTGGCGCTTCAGAAATAGTTGATCCGAGACCTTTCGCAGTTAAATCTATTGCTGCAACTTATAAGAAATATCCGAAAACAGGACCAATCCTGCCTGCAATGGGGTATGGAGATGCACAGATCAAGGATCTGGAAACAACAATTAATAATGCTGATGTAGATCTTGTGATCATTGGAACACCGATCGATCTAACACGCGTTTTGAAGATCAATAAACCCTTCCAAAGAGTGAGATATGAACTGCAGGAAATTGGTCAGCCAACTTTAGAAGACGTCCTTCGGGAAAAATTCGGAAAATAATCCGGGCAGTTATTATCGGGGACGGATTAACCGTCCCCGATACTTGGGAAATCATATGTTCATTGATATTGCAGAAATTCTGGTTCACTCAGGAAGCGGCGGAAATGGTTCAGTTCATTTCCGTAAAGAAAAATATGTTCCCCGGGGAGGACCGGATGGAGGCGATGGAGGGCGTGGAGGTGATGTTATCCTTGAAGTAAAGGATACACTCAACACCTTGTATTTCTTTCGACACAATACCAGGTTCATAGCAAGTGATGGAAAAGCTGGAGCAAAACAAAAAATGTCAGGGAGGGGAGCTAAAGATCTGATCATTTCTGTTCCTCCTGGAACAATTGTAATTAACAAAGATAATGGCGAGATTCTTGGTGATCTAACCAGGAACGGTCAGCATTTATTGGTCTGTAAAGGTGGAAGAGGTGGCAGGGGAAATGTTCATTTCAAGAGTTCCACCAACCAGATTCCCCGTACAGCTGAAAAAGGTGAACCCGGGGAAGAAATGAAACTGCGTTTGGAATTGAAATTAATTGCAGATATCGGGATAATTGGCGTTCCCAATGCAGGGAAAACGACACTGTTAACAGCCCTGACAAATGCATCACCCAAGATCGCAGACTACCCGTTCACAACATTGGAACCCAATCTTGGAGTAGCCAGTGTGGATGAGGATACCAGGGTTGTCCTGGCTGATATTCCAGGTTTGATCGAAGGAGCATCGAGAGGAATTGGACTGGGACATGATTTTTTGCGCCACATTCAGAGAACCAGGGTATTGATCCATCTGGTGGATGGACTATCAGATGACCCACTTGGTGATTTTAACCAGATCAATGCGGAATTATCCATCTTTGATCCAGCCCTTACTGAAAAGTCTCAAGTTGTAGCTCTTAATAAGATCGACCAACCTGAGGTTCAGGAGAGATGGAAGGAAATAAAGAAGAATTTCAAGAAGCAAGGTGTGGATATACTTGGTATTTCTGCACTTGCCCGAACACAGGTAAAAGATCTCCTAAGGAAAGCTGTTGAATTGCTTGCTCAGGCTCCGCTTCTGGAAGAGATCACACCGTTACCAGTATATCGACCGGAATATGATCCCCGTGAATTTAATATCATTCGCGATATGGATGGAAACTGGCGAATCCTGGGTGATGGTATAGAAAGGGCAGCTGCGATGACATTTTGGGAACACGATGGTTCGGTACGAAGATTCCAACGCATCATGGAATCATTGGGAGTTGATGAAGCTCTTAAGAAGAAAGGCGCTCAGGAGGGGGATACGGTAAGAATAGGGGAATATGAGTTAGATTACATTGAATGAACGATTCTGATGATCCCAATTGAATCCCTTAAATAGTAAATAATTACTTTAAGAATTTCCACATAATCATAATTCTGATCAATTGCTGGTTCTGATTTGTGCCAAATTTGAATATGCATTTAAAACAAACCAGGAAAGCGGGTTGGAGGATGCCCACTTTACCTGGTTTCTTTTATTACAAACGATTATTTGTGACTAAAGAGATCTTTCCATTAGTAATGATCTATTTTCTGTTCCTTAAAAATGCTGGAATATCCCAGTCATCTGAGTTGAACGATTGAGGTTTGACATCTTTGTGCCCATTGTTGTTTGCACTCACGTCAACATTAAGACCATCCGAAAAGGCAAATAGCTGGTCATCGTTGGAATTTGTGTTGAATTGAGGTGTCGATATTCTGCGGGGCATCGAAGATCGCTCAAATCCAGTTGCGATCACAGTAATCCGGATTTCGTCTCCCATATCCGGGTCAACAACTGCACCAAAGATCATGTTGACATCCGGGTGGGATGTTTCTCTTATCAATGCAGCAGCCTGGTTCACTTCATATAATGTCAGACTGGGTCCACCGGTAACATTGAACAGCACACCACGTGCTCCATCGATGGTGATATCCAACAGCTTACTGGATATCGCGTCTGATGCTGCCAACCGGGCACGATCATCACCAGATGCTTTTCCAACAGCCATAAGGGCTGCTCCACCTTCTGACATTATGGTTCTTACATCAGCGAAGTCCAGGTTGATCAAACCCGGTACAGTGATCAATTCGGAAATACCCTGGATACCCTGGCGCAGGACATCATCAGCGATCTTGAATGAATCCTGCAGCCCAACCCTTTTATCCACAATTTGCAACAGGCGGTCATTGGGTATTACGATCAATGTATCGGCATGTTCCTTAAGATTGGTCATCCCTTCCTCAGCGGAGGCCATTCGCTTGTTTCCTTCGAATGTGAATGGACGGGTGACTACTCCGATTGTCAGCGCGCCAACATCTCTGGCAACTTGTGCAACAATGGGAGCTGCACCGGTTCCGGTTCCTCCTCCAAGACCAGCGGTTATGAAAACCATATCGGAACCCTTGAGAACATTGTAAAGATCATCTGCAGATTCCTCGGCAGATTTCCGACCGATTTCCGGGTTTCCACCAGCTCCCAGACCACGTGTCAGTTTGTCGCCTATACGGACGCGTGTCTGTGCCTTGGATAAGAGTAGTGCCTGGGCATCCGTGTTGACTGCAATAAATTCAACACCCTGGATGCCTTCTTCGATCATACGGTTGACAGCATTTGTACCACCACCACCTACACCTATGACCTTGATCCTTGCAAATGTTTCTCCTTGATTTCTTGTATCCATGTTGATCCTCCAATCTACATTAAAAAACGGTTGTCTGTTTTAGCTTTATTGTAATGAACAAGCACAAATTCTCTTACCATAAATGTGCTAGTCCTTGCTTACCCTATTTTTAGGGTAATAATCGTTTGAACCAGCTCTTAAGTCTTTCAATGTCAATAGTGTTATCTCCTTTGCGAATACTGAATATTGGGCGTCCACGTGAGGAAGGTTGTATCTCTTCTTGCAAGTCAGCAGCCCAATACAACAAACCTACGCTGGTTGAATAGGAAGGGGAGGAAAGGTTATCCACCAACCCCAATAGATTTTCTGGTTTTGCCAATCGGACAGGCATACCAAGAATGTTGGAGGCTACCTGTCGTATCCCAGGTAATAAACTGGTGCCTCCGGTCATCACCACACCAGCAGGCAGTAATCCATCATATCCAGAACGTTTGATCTCCTGCTGAACATAATTGAAAATTTCTTCAACCCGGGCTTCAATGATAAGAGCCATATCTTTGCGGCTGATATCCACCGGTTTATCTTCTCCGAAAGGTCGAATCGTAAAGTGCTCTTCAATACCGACTTCAGATCGATCTGCATAGCCATATTCTTTTTTAACCTGTTCAGCCTGTGCAATTGGCAAGCGAAGACCGTGAGCAATATCATTGGTGATTTGGTTACCCCCCAAAGCAAGTACCATGGTGTGCCAAACATTGCCATCAACATATAATGCCAAATCAGTTGTTCCTCCCCCGATATCACAGATCGCTACACCCATTTCACGGTCATTATCTGTCAGGCAAACATCTGCAGAGGCAAGTGGATTTAATACAAACTGTGTTACCTCAACTCCTGAAGCTCCAACACACTCACGCAGGTTTTCAACCGTTGAAGAAGCTGCAGTAATGATATGTGCTTCCACCTCCAATCGGTAACCATGCATACCAATAGGCATGCTGATTCCATCCTGACCATCGAGAATAAAACCTCTTTGAATAATATGGATGATCTCGCGATTATGTGGAATTGCAACAGCCCTGGCAGCATCAAGTGCCCTGATGATGTCATATTCATCCACCGTGTCTCCAGAGATGGCAACCACACCGCGGCTGTTGATGGAACTGACATGTGCACCTGCCATACTTACCACAGCACTGGTAATCTCGATCCCAGATGTTTGTTCTGCTTTCTCGATCGAGTGCGTGATCGCTTGCGTGGCTGTGACAATATCAGTTATCACCCCTTTCCGAATGCCGTTGGATGGAACGATCCCAACCCCGAGGATGCGGATAGTGTCATCTTCTTCCACACGACCCACTAATGTGCAGATCTTGGTTGTCCCAACATCAATACCAACAATTATTTCATCCATAATTAATCCGTTCTATAGAATGGGGCATCCAGGTATTCCACACTGATCATGGAGGGTTGGATACCTTGTTGAGTAAGTTTGTCAATAATTGCCTTGTAGATGTCCATCTTCAAGGAAACATCCTGAGTGTTCTCTCCAAAATAAACTCTCCATCCTTTTGGATCTTTCCAACCCAACCCATATTTTGGGTTGTAAGATATGGAAGCACCCTCAGGGGCTAGTTTATTCAACTCGATAATATTAGTTATCAGCAACGGTTGAATATAAGGCAAGGAAATTGTTGAAATTTCCGATGGATTATCACTCCCCTCCAAGTTTGGAATTGTTTGCATGGGAGGATCTCCAAAGGAATTAACTGCTATAAGACCATCAATTTCACCCTGGGCAGGAAAAGAAAATCCATCAGCGTCTATCCAATTCTGGCTGCCATCTGGATGAATCCAGACAACAACAGGTGTCCTTTCGGTTATTTTTACAATGATTCTATTTGGCAGGGCAATTTTTACCTCTATATTCTCAATTTCCGGGAATCGACCTGCCAGGTCATTTTCGACTTCTTCAGGGACAATGGTAAATATGGATTCTCCAATAAAGGGAAGAGTTGAATTCAATTCGGTATCAGTCAACCTGGTAATTCCTGAATATTCTGCACCAGTTATTTCGTAAGCATCTGAATTCCAAATGGTGATCCACAAGAATCCCATCAGAATTACCAGAATTGCAGACAGTAACCTGGGTCCGACTACTGGCAAGGTGATGCTATTACCAGAGGATTTTGATCTGGTTGAGCTTGCCGGCTTTTCAAGTCGTTTAAGACCTGGCTGGTATACACCATGCCTTAATACTGTTGACTTGTTGTTTTTCTTGGAAGAAGAAGGGCTGGAAGTTTGAACTACCTGATGGCTGCTTTTCCTTGTTCTCCCTGTCTGCTCGGAAGAGGTGGATCGTGCTTTCTTTCTTCGTATTTCTTCGGATCGTGAAATTGCCTGATTGGTTGTCATATCGAACTCCGGAAATTATGCTCGCTGCGATCATGATCAGTCTTGCGTTCCAAGGCGAGATCAATTAACCTATCCACCAATTGACCATAATCAATTCCTGATGCCTGCCATAGTTTCGGATACATACTGATCTGAGTGAAACCTGGCAGTGAATTTAATTCATTCAAGTAATATTTGTTGTTGTCTTTTTCCACAAAGAAATCAACTCGTGCCATTCCTGCACAATCGATTGCCTTATACGCTTTTATAGCGATTTTTTTCAATTCACTTTCGATACTTTCAGGAAGAGGAGCTGGAATAAGCAGTCCAGAAGAACCATCTACATACTTGGATTCATAAGAATAGAAATCCCTGCTTGGTTGTATCTCACCTGGCACTGAAGCCAGAGGGAGATCATTACCCAAAACGCTTATTTCTATCTCACGTGCATTGATCCCGCATTCCACCAGGATCCTGCGATCATACCGGGAGGCTTCATTCAATCCTTCCAGAAGATCTGAAGGGTTATGACATTTCGTGATGCCGACCGAAGACCCCATGTTTGCAGGTTTCACAAATACTGGAAATTTGAATTTGCTTGTGATCTGCTCAACGATTCTTTCCTGATCACTTTCGATTTCTTTCCTGTTGAAAAGGAGAGAATCTACCACTGGAATGCCATTTGCTTTCATGACATCCTTGAACACACCCTTATCCATTCCAACTGCAGAACCCAGGACTCCTCCACCCACATAGGCTATTTCTGCCATCTCGAGAAGTCCCTGCAAAGATCCATCTTCCCCATATGTCCCATGAATGATTGGAAAGACAACATCCAGTTTAGTGATCAATTCAATCCTGCCGCTGGTGAGTATAAAAAGACCAGCTTTCATTGGGTCGGGTAGAATGGTTACTTCCGATAATCCATCAAGAATTTCTGCTTTCATCTTTTCCAGGATACCCTCGCCTGAGTACCAGACTCCTTCATGGGAAATCCCCACCGGAAATATCTCATATTTATCTTTACTGAGAACAGACAGCAGTGAGCGGGCAGATTCCAGAGAAACCTCGTGTTCTCCGGATCGGCCTCCAAAGATGACTGCAACCTTCAGTTTTTTACTCATTTCTTTCATAATGCCTGCCAATCTCCGACCAATTCAATTTCCAATTCCAATTCGATCCCAAAGACTTCTTCAACTTTCTGCCTGGCGAGATCAATTAATGCCTTAATATCAGTAGCTCTCGTCTTGCCATGGTTGATGATGAAGTTGGCATGTTTGGGACTGAATTCTGCGTTACCAATCCGCATTCCTTTCATTCCAGCCTCTTCCAGTAAACGACCGGCATAATCACCAGGGGGATTTTTAAAGGTGGATCCCATGCTTGCACCTCTCGGCTGGGAATCATGACGTTTTTTTGAATTTTCCATCATTTTTTGACGAACAGCATCAGGTTTACTCATGGATATTGAAAGCCTGGCAGAAAGAATCATGGCATCCATCCGGTTTCTTTTCAGGATACTGGAGCGATATCCATAAATAAATTTATCGACCTTCCATATTTCGATTCCGACTTCCGGGAAATTTATCTCTGCTGAGATTAGGTTGCCAGCCATATCTCCACCAAAAGCACCTGCATTCCCGTATACAGCCCCACCTAACGTACCTGGAACGGTAGCAGCCCATTCAAGTCCGCTCAGTCCCAAACCTGCAGCCTTTTGTGAGAGGCTATTCAACGTGGTCCCGGATTCAACTTCAAGTTGTGGAAGATCTGGGCTTTCATTAAATTGGATAGATTTAGCCTTGTTAAAGATGACGAGTTCTCGAATTCCCTTATCACTTACCAGCAAATTGGAGCCACCACCAATGATCATGAATGGGATACCTTTCTTCCACATGTCGGTACTGAACCTGGCAAGGTCGACTTTAGACCTGGCAATGATGGCTGCATCTGCAGGACCGCCTACACGTGCAGATGTGCAGGTGGACATGAGCATGCCTTCTTGCAGCTTTTTGCCATATACAGATCTCAAGTACTTCAACTCGACTGGTCCCATTTATTTCATCGCCTTCAGAGATTCAGGATTCCTTTTCGAAATAGTAGATCAACCTGGTTACAGCATCAATCATCGCAGTTCCAGGTCTTTTGATGGAATTTTTAACCTTTCCAGGTAGTTCTTTGGATATGGAAAACTGATTATTGTCCACCAGTTTTTTTGTATATATTATTGAATCTTCCATCAAGAGCTTTGAATTCTTATGCTCAGCCATTTTTCACCTCATTTTCCTGTAATGGTTCATAATCAAATTACAGATCTGGTCTGCATCACCTGCAGATAACACCAGTAGAATATCCCCAGGTTTTAATTCATTGATCAACGTACCAGCAACATCATTAATTTCTGCGATGAAGCATGCATCAGGATGATCCATCATCGCAACAACCTTGGATGAAGAAAATTCCTTTTTTAGTTCCCGGGCTGCAAAGATTTCAGTGACGATCACATGATCTGCATCCTGGAATGAATTACTGAATTCTGATATCAACAATTGCGTGCGAGAATATGTATGTGGCTGCCAGACTGCCCAAACCTTGTGATTTGGGTAACGCGATTTTGCAGCAGCCAAAGTTGCCCGGATTTCAGTAGGGTGGTGAGCGTAATCGTTTATTAAGGTGATCCCGTTATATTCTCCACACACCTCAAACCTGCGAGCAGTTCCCTGGAAATTTGCCAAAGCTTTGATGGCATTATCCAAAGGTAATTTCAAGAAGTCGATCACAGAAAGAACAGCCAGGCTATTCACAACATTGTGAATTCCAGGTACCTGTAAATGAACAACACGTTTATCCTGGTTGATGGATGTAGAATAACTGAACCCTCCCCGTGTGTTAACAACAATATCGCTGGCGAAGATGTCCAGATCTGGTGAATTCTCGTGAGGAATTCCAAACAGGGTCACAGGGATGTTCTTCTTTGCCGCTTCTTTTGCGAGGATTGCTGCATTTTTATCATTTCCATTTAGGATCAATCGCCCTTTCTCATCAAGAAGGGCTACAAATGACTTGAAAGCATCCAGGAAAGATTCAATGGTCGGATAACAATCAGGATGATCGTGCTCCACATTGGTGATGACTTCAATTTTTGGATTCAATCCGAGGAACATGCGGTCATATTCATCAGCTTCGATGACAAAAACATCCCCTTGACCGAAATGCGCATTGACACCCAGGTTATTTGACACACCGCCGAGAATGAAAGAAGGATCCTGTTTGAGTTCTGTTAATACCCAGGCTAACATGGCGGAAGTTGTGGTTTTTCCATGAGTACCAGCGATGCCGACTCCGGTTTTTCCTACCATTAAAGATCCCAGGAATTCAGCCCGTTTTAAAACCGGTATGCCTTTTTCAATTGCCGCTGTAATTTCAGGATTATCTTCCGGGATGGCGGATGATTGTATGATCAGGTCAGCTCCTGTGATATTTGCAGGATCATGGCCAATGGAAATAGTTGCATTGAGTTTTCTGAGATCATCTATGAAGGAACTATCCGCGCGATCCGATCCGCTCACCGTGTACCCTTCTTCAAGCAGAAGGCGTGCGATGGCAGACATTCCAGATCCACCAATTCCAATCAAATGAATGTGTCTCATCAAATAAATACCACCAGGACAAAAACAAAAGCGATCACGACAATAAAATAAATGAGTGGAACAACAAGAAATGCAGGGGGTAGAAATGGCAGCATAGCATTAGCGCTGTCAACAACAGCCGGAATCCCTGAGATCAATGGATCACTGATGATCGGAAAAGGATATCCAGCAGTGGAAAGGAAATACCATAACGATCCACCAATAAGATAACCATTGATCGCTCCGATAAAAATGCCGAGTAAAGCATCCTGCAATCGTTCGCGATAGAATTTATCGACCAGTCTGGGGATTTTGGGTGTCTGATACCCGAAGAAGACCAGGAAACCCAATATCCCTGCGCGCATCCAGAAATGACTGACAGGATCCAACATGATGGTTTCCTTCACAGAAGGCATGTAATTTTCCACCAGATTGATGAATGTGATTGCCAGTATGACACTGAAACTGACCATCAATTCCTTGGCCCAACCTCTCATGGCACCAATGATGGTAAATAAGATCACGAACATCCAGAAAACATAGTTCAGGCTAATCACTGTTTAGACTCCTATTTTTTGCCAGGGAAGCCAACTGATCGCCGATCAATTTGGCAGCTTCCGGCCTATAAAGGGAGTGCATTGAGTTGCGCATGGCAATTAATTTATCGGGATCATCCAATATTTGCTTAACTATCGGAACAAGTTCTTCCCCTACTTTAGAATCTTCCAGGATGACAGCTGCCTCATTCTTGACCAGGTATTTCGCATTGACACTCTGATAGCGCCATGCATAGGGATACGGTACAAGGATCGCTGGTAGTGAGAACATGGGGTACTCACCCAAAATGGATGCTCCAGCTCTTGAGATCACCAGGTCTGCTGCAGCCAGGGCTGCGCCTATATCTTCGTGTAAATAAGGGAAGCAGTGGTAACGAGGGGACTTATCAGGGGGGATATTCTCTCTCCTTCTATTTACTTCTTCCCAATCCAACTCACCGCTAACATGGATCATTTCTGATATCTCAAGCAACCGATCGAGATTATTCATGACCGCATTATTAATAGACCTTGCACCTTTGCTGCCACCAAGAACCAGTAAAATGGGTTTATCGCCTTTAATCGTAAAATGCTTCCTGCCTTCATTTCTAGTCCAGGTAATCAGTGAAGGGCGGGTAGGATAACCTGTCTCCAATATCCGGGCTTTAGAATTGAAGAACGCTTTGGTTTCCAGGGATGTAACCGCAATCCGATCAGAAAATTTGGCTATTGCCTTTATCGCCAATCCAGGCTCAATATCCGGTACAAACAGCATAATGGGTGTTCTTCTGGCTGCAACTGCCATGGGTACTGCCAGAAATCCTCCAGTAAAAAAGATCACATCTGGTTTGAACTGATTAAGGATTTGCCTGGCTGCCAGCATACCCTTTGCAAGTAGATAAAGGTTCCGAGGCAACTTTTTTATTCCAACACCATGCAGACCGGCAGCTGGGATCGTTTTGAAAGGAATGGAGGCGCGCTGAACCAGGGTGGATTCCATACCACCTTCAGAACCAACCCACAGTACATTGGCATTATCTGCCAGGGTTTGAACCACGGCGAGTGCGGGATACACGCCTCCGCCGGTCCCCCCCGCGCAAATCAACAGTTGCACGATAAGGCCTCCGTTCTTGAGAATTATTAACAGTATTTTGCTGCCTTGCTATGCTCATTAATATTCCTATGGCAGCCATATTTGAAAGCAGACTTGATCCTCCGTAACTAATAAAGGGTAGGGCAGATCCAGCGAGAGGCAGGACACCAACGATGGCACCCATATTTAAGGTCGCTTCAATGCAAATCCAGAAAGTTAAACCAGCTGCCATTAACGAACCCAACATGTCAGGAGCATTCCTGGAGATCTTTAATCCTCTCCAAAGGACAAGGCCATATAATGTCACCAGGATCAGTGCACCAAATAACCCTGTTTCCTCGACCAGGACTGCAAAAATACTATCTGAGTGGGGAAGCTGTAAACCAGTCAGTTTGGCATTAGATTCGCCAAGACCGACACCAAAGAATTTTCCGTTGACAATGGCTGCCAATGACTGCCTAAGTTGAGGTTCAGCCTGAGATGGATCTTTTAAGAAACCAATATATTGAGTGATCCTGGCTTGTGCAGTGGAACTAATCAAGTACATTAATAAGGCAACGATAGCGATCGTCAGGATCACCAATCCTATCTGTTTAATATCTCCATCAGCCAGGAAGAAAAGCATCGCGCCGAGGAGAATGATCGTCAGAGTTGCACTCAGGTCAGGCTGCATCAGGATCAACCCGCTGATGATTCCGACGATAACAGCCAGGGGGATCAACCCTAGCTTGGCATCATGGAGGGTATCCTTTTTATTGGATAACCAAACAGATAAATATAGAATGGTAACCAGCTTGGCGAACTCCGAGGGTTGTATGGAGCCATTCATAAACGTACGTACTGCACCGTTCCTTAATTCATTTCCAAGTAATACTGCTACCAGACCAGCAATACTGATCGCAATCATCCATATGGCCAATTTTTGGATCCAGTGGTAGTCGATTAAAACCATTCCTGCTGCAACAGCAAACCCGAGTATGAACCAGGTTAATTGTCTGAAAAAGAGGAAATTTGGATCCTCTTTTAAGACTACAAGTGAAAAATCTGTGCTGGATGAATAAACCATCAGTAAACCAATCCCAGAGAGGGCAATGATGGCTGCCAATAAAACCAGGTCAATCCCAGCCAGGTGAAACATCCTGGATAGACTTTGCCCTGATCGATTCTTTTGCTTTACGAAAGTTCCTGAACCCATTGTTGAAACCTCTCTCCGCGTTCTTCAAAATCGCGGAACTCATCAAAACTGGTGCCGCCTGGTGAAAGTAATACAACATCTCCATCAATAACAAGATCAGAAGTCTTCAAGACAGCATCGTGCAATGAATTACATTTCTCAATATTGAAATTCCTGGTATCTGCAGGGATCTTGTTGAGCGCCTGGTAGATCAATTCAGATGCCTCACCAAACAAAACCACTAAACGAACTTGCTGTTGGATGAGGTCCACCAGGTCTTCCCATGGAAGATCTTTATCCCTTCCTCCCAAAAGAAGTACCAATGGTTCGTTGAATGAACGAATTGCAGCCAAAGTTCGTTCAGGTGTTGTTGCTATCGAATCGTCATACCATTCTGTATTCTTCCAGGTACGAATAAACTCCAACCGGTGAGGAACACCCCGGAATTCATCAATGTCACTTACGATTGTTTCATCACTGGCTCCGATGACCAATGCTGCCAGGCAAGCTGCCATGATATTCAACTTGTTATGATCGCCACGTAAATGGATTTTTGACACATCAATGATCTCTCTTAACCTGCTTCCATCTTGAAAGATAAGTTTCCCTTCGCGAAGATCCATTCCGACATCTGAATTTTCTAAAGGGGAAAAACCAAATGAAAGCAACCTTCCCTTGATTTTTTTCCTCAAACTCCAGCAAATGGGATCATCTCGCCCCAGAATGGCAACAGCATCCTTACCTTGAAATGCGACAATTCTTGATTTGGCAGAAATATAAGCATCCATCGTCTTGTGCCGATCAAGATGGTTAGGTGTGATATTTAGAATGACAGCTATATCGGGACTGATCGTCATTTGTTCCAGTTGAAAACTGGAGATCTCCATCACTGCCAGGTCGTCAGGCTTTACTTGATCGATATGGTTCAATAATGGATCACCAATATTGCCTCCGACCCAAACTGAATCCGATCTTCCTATAAAATGTTTCTTTGCAATATTGCCTAATATGGATGTGGTGGTGGTTTTCCCGGCAGAGCCAGTGATCCCAATCGTTCTGCACGGGGCCATTTCCATGAAGAGTTGAGTATCATTGATAAGAGGTATCCCTTTTCGAGAAGCTTCAACGATAATTGGAAGATCAAGGGGAACTCCTCCGGATATACAGACTGAATCTGTGGAATTCAGCAGATCCAAAGGATGGCTTCCGGTAACCCATTTGATATCGAATTTATCAAGAGAATCCAATGCAGGTTGAAGTTCCGATTCTGTTCTGTGATCATTAATTGTCACGATTGCTCCATTTCTTGCGAGAAAGCGCGCTGATGCCAGTCCCTGGCGGGCAGCACCTATGATCAGCACTCGTTTTCCAACCCATTCTTGTCTCATTTATCAAACCAAAGCCAATCCAATTCCTAACATTGCTCCCAATAAACTGATCAACCAGAATCGCTGGACGATCTGTGTCTCACTCCATCCCAACAGTTCAAAATGAAGATGAATAGGCGCCATCTTGAAGAAGCGCCTTCCCTTGGTTGCTTTGAAGTACAGAACTTGTATGATGACACTGATCAATTCGCTGACCGGGATTATGGCAATTAAAACCAAGATGATCCATTGCCCTGTCATCAAGGCGATTACAGCTAATGTGGCACCCAGGGAAAGTGACCCTGTATCTCCCATGATCAATTCAGCCGGGTGGACGTTGAACCACAGGAATCCGAATAATGCACCGACCATAATGAAACAAAATCGAGCCAGGAATATCTGACCCTGCATTAATGCCAGACCGCCATAAGCTGCATAGGCAGTTGCAGAGATCAACCCTGCCAGGCCATCAAGCCCATCGGTGAAGTTAACAGCATTCGACATTCCAGCGATTATGATCGCCGCAACTGGTACATACCAGATCCCCAGTTTAATTTCCACGGGAATCCCAGGTATAAAAACATCAGGAGCATCCAGACCGTACTTGATAACGACAGCCAGGCCAACTGACAGCAGGATTTGGAAAAGGAACTTGGTTCGAGCCCGCATTCCTTCACCTTTAATTTTCCCAAACAACCCCAGCCAATCATCCACACCACCCAACAACCCGAATGCAACCATGGCAAATAATGGAACAAGTAAAGATTGACCGAATATGTTCAACCCAAATAATGAAACTGCGTTTAATAAGATGGTCAACATGGCGACAGGCAAAATCACCATGATCCCACCCATGGTGGGTGTGCCCATTTTTGTAAAATGCCTGGCAGGCTCTTCAATCCTTATCAGCTTACCCACCTTAAAATGTCTTAGTATCCTTAAGAGAGGGCCGCCCCAGATGACCGTCATCATGAAACTTAACCCTGCGAGTGCAAGTACTAACGAAGTAGGTTTCATGAGACATCCTCCAAAGCTGCGACGATTTCTTCCATGTGCATCCCATGCGAACCTTTGATCAAGACCGAATCATCTGGTTGCAGGAAGTCATCCAGAAAATCGATCACTTCATGATTTGCGTTGAATTCATGGATCCTATCATTATTAAACCCAGCCAGGCTGGCAGATTTTGCTATTTCGTGGGCTCGTTCTCCAACAGTTATCAACTCATCTGCAACTTCTGCAGCTCGAACACCAACCAGTCCATGACCTTGTTTTTCGTACTGCCCAAGTTCAAGCATGTCTCCCAGGACAGCCAGTTTACGGCCATTAAGGTCAGCCAGTAAGTTCAGGGCGGCTATTGTTGATTCAGGAGAGGCATTATAGGTATCATCAATGATCAAAGCACCTTTCCTGCTTCTGACAGCCACCAACCGAATTTGAGCATGTCCTGATAAGAACCCTTGAATGATCTCCGGCCATGAAAGTCCTTCCACCAATCCAACGGCTGCTGCCCGAAGTGCAGTATGAACGGAATGCTGACCGATCATCGGAATCTTTACATATAATGATTCCCCCTCATAATGGAAGCAGAACTGAATTCCATCCAAACCCAAGCTTTGAATTTGGTCAGCCCAAAGATCTGCTTTTGGATCTAGTCCATAATAGAAGACCCTGGCAGATGTTATATCGGCCATGGACCTGACAAGTGGATCATCGTAATTGAGGATCGCGATACCTTCCGGCGAAGGAGGAAGCTCCTGAACCAATTCAGATTTTCCGGCAGCGATCACATCAATTGAACCAGCCCTTTCGGCATGAACTGTCCCAATGTTGGTGACAATACCAACCTGTGGTTTGGCGATATCGCATAAGAACTTGATCTCTCCGGGTACATAAAAGCCCATTTCGAGCACAGCCCTCTCATATCCGCTTCCTAACTTAAGGATTGTCAATGGTAATCCGATTTCATTGTTTAAATTACCAGGACTCCGTAACGTTCTGTAGCGTTCTGATAAAACCTCTGCAATTAATTCTTTGGAGGTGGATTTCCCAACACTTCCAGTAATACCAATCACTCGAATGTCAAGCTTACTTCTCCAAAATCGAGCGATCTCCTGCAGCGCTTCAAGGGAATTCTTAACCCTTAAACAGATGGGAGAATCCGAATTCAACACCAGATCGACTGGTGGTTGGCGGAGATCAACCTGGTAATATTTGCTGTCAACTTCGTGTTCGATTAATGCAAATGAAGCCCCTTGTTGAAATGCACTTTCGATGAAATCATGCCCGTCCACTTTTTTACCGGGGATGGCAATGAACAAGCAGCCTGGTATAACCTGGCGTGAATCTACAACTGCATCAGTTATCACCTGGGCAGGCAAATCCAATTGGGTATCTGTTAGAGCTTCAACCAAATCTGTTAAGGTTAACAATTTCTCCTCATTGACCAGCCAACTGGGCTCGGACCTGATCTGGGGGGATTTCCATTAAAACAACCAGCTTGCTGACTATTTCGCTGAATACAGGTGCAGCAACCTCAGAACTCCAGGTTGAACTTTGAGGTTTTTCCAACCATATATAAACCATGAATCTTGGATCATCTGAAGGACCCCATCCAA
>Ga0209641_10001543_pt1 | contig 20382 bp, 21 predicted proteins | sample RifCSP16_1_FD_184022 | JGI IMG/M metagenome (GOLD analysis project Ga0209641, IMG submission 184022) | Soil microbial communities from Rifle, Colorado - Rifle CSP2_sed 16_1 (SPAdes) (version 2) | ecosystem: Environmental > Terrestrial > Deep subsurface > Rock core/Sediment | place: Rifle... | reverse complement strand
GGCCGGGACGACTTCGACGGTGCGCCCTTCCACCCCGATCGTCCCCTCCTGCTCCAGCGTAACAACCGTGCCCTGGCGAGCCTTGTGCTTGCGGAAGAAAGCGGCAAGCCCACTCGCGTCGACCCGCCGCAGTTTGACTTCCACGGGCAGCGGCCCATCGAGGACCATGTCGACCTCATGCTTGTAGGGGTCGCGCCAAAAAAAGGACGCTTTCGCTTGGGTCACGAGCAGCCACTCGAGCACCTTGCCTTGGAGGGCATCGTTTCGGCTCGAAGCGAGGATCGGGTCGATGAGCGTGGGATAGTACTTCTTGAGCTTCCTTTCCACCTTTCGCCGGTTGGCCGACCAATTGTAGAGTTTCCGCAGCAAGAACGACTGCTCGAGGTAACGGAGGTACGCGGCGGCCGTCTCCGACGAAAGGCCTACGTCCGCGCCGAGGCCTGCCACATCAAGGATCTGGCCGGGATCGTCCATGAGGATCCGCATGATCGACTCGATAGCGCCCGGGTTCGTGAGGCCGATGAGCTCCGGGAGGTCCCGGTAGGCGACCTTCTCGAGGACGTTTTCCTGGACGTACTTGCGAACGACGTTCGGCGTATGCGAGTGGACAAGCTCCGGGAAGCCTTGGCACGCGACGAAGCCGTCGAGCGCGCGCCCAACCTCCCTGCGGTGTAGCGAAAGCGGATCCCAACGGACGCCAGCGAAATCGAGGTACTCCCGGAACGATAGCGGGCCGACCTCGAACTCGAACAGCCGGCCGGCCAGGCTCTCGTGAAGCCCGCGCCGAATGAAGAGGGACTCCGACCCTGAAAGGAGGAATTTGAAATTGCGGTACCGGTCGTAGAGCACCTTGGCCTGTTCGGCCCAGCCCTCCAGCTTCTGGACCTCGTCAAGAAGGAGCAAGACTCGGCCCTCGTTGCGGGACTGGTGGGCGATGGACTCCCAGGCGGTCACGACGTCGCGCAGAGACTCCACGCCCCGAACATCGAACGAGAAGTACACGACGCGGCGGGGGTCGAGACCTCCCTCGATGGCCTGCTTTGCCAGGCGGAGCATCAGGGTCGTCTTGCCGGAGCGGCGAAGACCTGTGAAACCCAGCATCATCCGGACGGGGAGGAAGGGGCCAAGCGCGGTCTCGAGCTCGCGGGGGCGCGAATCCTCCACGAAGGGGCCCTTCCACCACGGATTGAGCTCCACGAGGGAATCTCGGAGATTTGGCAAGTCCAATCCGCCTAGAATCGATTCTAGGCGGATTAGACTCCTTCTAGAATATAGCCCTTCCTTCCCCGCGAGCCTTGCGCCGCCCTGCTCAAGCCGCCGCCCTGTCCAGCCTCTCCGGGCACCCTTCCCTGCGCGAGCACCCCGCGCACTTGCCCGGCCTGTTGTGGTTGCGGTGCACGTCCTTCGACTTCAGCGCGCCGCGCATCTCCCTCAGCTTGTCCTCGAGGAGCCGCCGCTGGTCGTCGTTGTACTCGATCTCGAATTCCGCGGACTTGCCGTACTGGATGAGCCCGTAGGGGGGCGCCTTGCCGTACTTCTCCTCGACGAGCGCGCAGTAGGCCGCAAGCTGGAGGATGTGCGAGAAGAGCGGCCCCTTCGGGACGCGGCCCGTCTTCAGCTCCACGGGGATGAACTGCCCCTCGTGCTCGACCACGGAGTCCGGCGCGCCCACGAGCCCCAGCCGGTGCGAGAAGAGCGCGGGGTCCTCGTCGATGGCCTTGCCCTCGCCGACGTAGACGACTGCGCCCTCGGCGGCTGCCAACGCCGCGCGCTTCGCCTTCACCTTCTCGTAGTACTTGAGGCCGAGGCGGAAGAGGAGGACGGCCGTAAGGAGCCACACGAGCGAAATCACGATCGGGATGAGCGGCTCGGGCCACACCTGGAGCCCGATGGCCGTCACCGCAAAGCCCACGAACGCGAGGCCGACCGCGACGCCGGCGAACACCCAAATGTAAGACTCGCTCTCCGCCACGACCTGCTCGCCCGAGCGGATCTCCTTGAGGCCCTCGCCGGCCTCCTCGTGCGCCTTCTTGCCCGCGGCGAGCTTTTCGGCCGACTCCTTTGGCGGCGCCGGGGGCTTCACGGCCCCGTGCTCCACGAGCGAACGCCACCACGAGAGGGGGCAGTACCCGTACTTCTCGAGGTCGGCCGCCGAGATCACGGGCAGGTCGGAGGAGAGCGGCGTGACGCGCGGCGGGGCGAGGCTCCCCGCGCGCGCGGTCTCGCTGCGGGCGCGGGCGCCCTGGGCGTCCCCCGCGCCCCCGCGCGGCGTCTTCGTCAGGTCGACGGGCACGACCACGTCGAGGCCCCGGGCTGAAAGATAAAGAATGGCCCCCCGCCCTTAGACGGGGGAAAGGGTTGGCCGGGGACCCTTGAGGGGGCCCCCGTCCGGAAGAATCAGTACCGCCGGCGCTCGCGCCTTTGGGTGCCGCCGCGGTCTCCACCGCCGCCGCTGCCACCCCGGTCGCCGCCGCCCCGGTAGCCACCGCCACCGCCGCTGCCGCCACCGCGGTCGCCGCCGCCGCCGCTTCCGCCCCGGTCGCCGCCGCCACCGCCCGTGCGCGGGTAGTAGTCCGACATCCCGCTGTAGCGCGTGAAGCCCGTGCCGACCCGCCCGCGCCTTTCAGGCGTCGGGTATTCCTTGGCCGACATGTTGTTCTCCGTGTTCACCGTGACAATCGCGTCCTTCGCCTTCCCGAACTTCCCGTACTTGCCGATGTTGAGGCGCATGTTGCCCCGCACGAGCGAGATGTACCCGTTCTCGATCGAGAGCGAGTCGCCCTCGTTCGCGAGGTTCACCTGGTCCTCCCAGAGCGTCATGACCACGGTCCCCGTGTCGTCGCCGACCGTGAACTCCTTGAGGCGGCGCTCGCCGCCGAACTTCGACGCAATCGACCGCTCTTCTCCTGCGTTGATCACTTTCACTACTGTGTTCACATTCTTCGACTCGGGGTTCAGGTCCTTGACCTTGACCCACTCCACTGGGCGCTCGTCTGGCATTGTCTCAACTTCCTCTGTTCTCAAAGGCCCCCCTCTAGGGGAGCCAGGTGGCTCGCGAGGCCGTGGTTCTACTTAAGGGTTGCCGGGCCGCTGCCGCGCGGAAAGGCACGGCCAGTGGTGCCCCCGCCGGGGCGAGGTCGTCCGAATCGATCGCGGGGCCGGGCTGCTCTTGCCCCTCGACTGGGCCGCTCCCCCGCTTACCCGCCATGGTCGGCGGGCCCGCTTCCGCCGCCCGCGTCGCCCTTGCCCTTGTCCCCCTTGCCGCTTGCGGGCTCGGCCCGCTTCACCTCGGACTCCTTCTTGCGCCCGGAACCTCCCGCCCCGCCGCCCCCGCCCCCACCGCCGCGGGCCTGCCGGAGCACGAGCCCCATGGAGGCGATCGCCGCCAGCAGCGCAACGAAGGCGACGATCGAGAGCACGGAGACCTGCCCCGCGAGCGCCGCGTTTTGGGCGGTCGTGTCGCGGACAAGGCCCGAGGTCTGGTTTTGCTGCGCATCGAGGAGGGCGACCCGCGCCTGCGCCTCGTCGAGCGCCTGGACAGCGTCCGCCAGCGACGCCTGGACCGCCGTTAGGTTGGATTCGAGCCACGGGAACTGCACCTTGACGCGCGCGAGCTCGTCAGCCGTCGCGTTAAGGCTGGCGGAGACCTGCGCGTAGTCGCCTTTCACGCCTTCGATCGTAGCGTTGGCCGCCGCAAGCTCGGCACGGGCCGCGTCAAGGTCCGCCTGCGTCGCGTTGCCCGAAGCCTCGAGGGCGTCAACGCGGGCCTGAGCCGCCGTGAAGTTGGCCGCGGCCGAGGCGAGTGCCGACGCCGTTGCGTTGAGTTGGTCGCGGGTCGTGTTGAGGGCGGCAAGCAACCCTGGCACTGGATCGTCGAAGGTGACGCGCACAGCGACCGAGTCCTGGCACCCCGGCCACGGCTCGGCTGCGGTCGAGGTGACGGTGATGTTGTTTGGCCCGGAAAGGAGGGGGACTCCCAAGCTGAATGTGCCGTCGGCGAATGCGGTCGTCTGGGACCCCGCTGCGGCGACCGTCGAATTGGGGGGCGCCGTGCCCGAGAAGAAGGCCGTCGCCGACGCCACGTGGACCCCGTCGGCCGGCGTCGTCACAACGAGCGGCGGCGCCCTGGCGAGCGCCACGGCCGCCGCCCGGGCCTCCCACCTGGCGCCGTTGTAGACTCGATAGAGGAGGTGCCCGCCCCCGCTCGGCGAGAGCGCCGTAGCGAGGTAATTGTAGTTGGCGTTTCCAAGGCCCGAGTCAACGGCGGCCGACCAGCCCGCGCATCCAACGCCTCGCGTGAACTGCGCGAGGCTGAGCGTGTACGTGCTGTTGGACGGGGGCGAGAAGAGGACCAGCGCGCTTCCGCCGGGCGCCTGCGCCGCGACGATGCCGGACGGGGTGAACAAACGGTCAGTGAGCTGCTGGGTGGCGGACCAGCCGGTTTCCGGAGTAAACACGCGAGCAAAGAGGCTGAAGGAGTCGTCCATGAAGTCCCAGACCCGCCACGTGGCCACGGCCGCCCCGTCCGACTGGACATCCAGGCTGATCACATCGACGTACGTGGTGCCGCTGGAGGAGAAGAAGGGCGTGGGGGCCTCCCACGGCCCGCCGGCCGGCTGGCGGATAAGGACGAGGGACCGGTTGAGCGACGCGAAAAAGAGCACCGTAATGTTCCCCCCGCCGTCGATACCTGCATCCATCATGCTGCAACCGTTGGAGAGGTTGGGCACGGCGATCGCGGGCGCCGACCAGCCGAAGGCCGGCGTGTAGCGCGCCTCTGTAAGGTTGGCCACCGTGCCTCTGCGGTCGCACCAAAGGGCGGTCGCGCCCCCGCCGGAAGCGTCCGGCAGGACGGCCTTCTCAAAAACGGCGTTCGAGCCGCCATCGATCCGGGTGGGTCCTGCGACGGCTCCCGTAGAATCGATGACCGCTGCCCAGCCGGAGGTGTTCGCGCCGTCCCACTCTCCCCAGAAGGCGAAGGCATTTCCGGAGGAGTCTACGCGCATTACCGGCGGCCCGACGAAACTGACACTGACGTTGCGCAGGCGCAAGGAGGCCGAAACCACGCCGCTGGCGTCCGACCCGCCGAGCCAAACGGATTGGGTGCCACCGAATTCGACCCACAAAAGGACCGCATTTCCCTGCGCGTCTGCGCCCTGCCGGAGGTAGCCGACGCCCACGGTGGTGCCGTAGTGGAAGCTGGGGGCCGACCAACCCGAAAGCGCGCGGTACCGGGCGCTCCAAACCGAGCTCGTGGAGCCGTTGGTCTCAATCCACGCAGCGACGCCTTCGCCGGAGGCTGAGTAAACCATTGCGAGGTCTTGTGTTTCGTTGAAGGGGTTCGAGAGGGTGACGAACGCGCCCACGTTCGGCGGGGGGAACGCGGCGGCGGGGGCCGCAAGGAGCGTCCCGAGGAGCGAGGCAGTCAAGAGCAGGGCGCACGCGGCCGCACGGTTTGGGGGTTTCGTCACGAGGTCGCCTCCGTAAGGGCCCTCCTTCGAGCGCGCGCCGCCGTAATGATCCTTGAGGGTGGGCGCTTCCGCCTGCGGCGGAGGCCGTGCACCTAGGCGGAGCCCACCGGCTCGTCGGCCCCGCCGCCGCCTGTGGCCCGCGCGACCGCCTTGTCGATGTGCGCGGAGCTCACGCGCTTGCCAAACGGCACCTTCTGGCGCGTCACCTCTTCCTCCCCGTCCGCGACCCCCGTGAGCAGCACGGGCACGCTCCGGAAGCGCCGCTGCGCCATCACCCACGCCGCGCACTCGCGGCCCTGCGCCCCCCCCTTCGAGAGGTCGACCACGACCACGTCGAGCGCGGCGACCGCGCGAAGCGCGAGGCGGAAGTCCGGGTCCTTCGGCTCCGACACGATCACGCGGTGCCCCGCGGCCTTGAGGCGCGTTAGCAGGTCTTCCCGGTCGCCCTCCTTGAAGGCGAGCAGCGCGACGGTGGCCAGTCTACCCTCCCCTTCGATGGCGGGAGGGCGGTGAGAAGGCACGCTCGTCTGAAGCGGAGGGGCCGGGACCGGGAGTTGAACCCGGGTCAAGGGATCCACAGTCCCCTAGGATGACCACTACCCCACCCCGGCCATTTGGTGGCACACGCGCGCTAACGGCTCTTTGGATTTCAACGTTTGGGGCGAGCCAGATGGAGGCGCCGCGCCGGTTGCCAGTTGACGAACCTATTTTATCGGGCCCCCCGAGATCACGCGAGAGATGGCGGGAAGCGGCCCCAAGGGACTCAAGGGCTTGCTCGACCAGCTGGACAGCGCCGTCGACTCGCGCCTCAACGTCGTGTTCGACCCCCGCAAGCCCGTCGTCGCGCAAGCCGAGGCCCGCCGCGCGGGCCGATTCCTCAAGCGGCGCGCCGCCTCCGCGGGCAAGACGGCCTCGCGCGCCGGCGGCGGCCTCGCGCGCCTCCAGCGCCGCGGACTTGCGTACATCACCTCGCTCTCCGTCACGGGCAAGGGCAAGTCCCCCGTGCGCAAGATCCTCGCGCACCCGCGAATGATCCTCGTCGCGTCCTTCGTCGCCGCCTTCATGCTCGCCACGCCCTCCGTATTCATCTTCGGCTACGAGGCCCTCGGCATCAAGAGCGGCATGCGCGCCGACCTCGAGGTGTTCCTCCCCGCCGACGACCCGGCCACGGAGATCCTCAAGGAAATCCGCGAGCGCTACCCCACGGACGTCATGATCGGCCTCTTCGACCTCTACGTGCCCGACGCCAACATCACCGCCGTCCGCTACATGAAGGAGATTTCGGGCTTCGAGGGGGACGAGGAGCACGTCGACGCGTCGGGGAACCTCACGGGGGTCGACTACCGCCTCGACGACATCGGCCTCCTGGACGGCGTGAACTGGACGCTCTCGCTCCCGACGGTCATCAAGGCCTACGCGGTGACGCCGTCGAACTTCGAGCAGGCGATGCACGACCTCTGGGGCTTCCCGCCGCAGGCGGCGATCCAGGACGTCCCGTACCAGATCCCGGACGACCAGGGCTCGATCGACACGGTCGTCGACCAGATGGGCGCAGAATACCTGCGCTCCTTCATCGTGAACCGGGAAAACGTCACGGGCGGCCAGTTCAACCGCGTCGTCGTCCTCTTCGGCCTGTCGAGCGACCTCGACGCCCAGAACCGCGTGATCGCGCGCGCCGAGGCCCTTGCGACCGCCTTCAACGAGCGCAACGCGGGCAACCTCGTCGTCCGCATCACGGGGCCCGTCGTCGTCTTCCGCGACCTCCAGGACGGCGTCTCCCGCGAACTTGGCAAGGCCCTGCCCTTCATCGTCGCCGGGCTCCTCGGCGTCCTGTACTATTGGCACCGCAACTGGCGCGTCCTCGTGATCACCCTCGTCCCCGTGTCGCTTGCCTCCATGATGGCCTACGGGATCACGGGCGCGGCCCACGCCGCGAACCCCGAGGCCGTGATCCTCGCGCCCCAGGTCGTGCTCGCCATGCCCATGCTCCTTGCCATCGGAGTCTCCTACGGCCTCTACCTTGCCAACCGCTTCGTCGAGGAGGCGGGCCCCACGCGCGAGGAGCGCATCGCGCTTGCCGTCGAGCGCATCAACCCCGCGCTCTTCCTTTCCGCCGTCGCCACGAGCATCGGCTTCTTCGCCCTCATGATCGGCACGCTGCCTCCGATCTGGACGCTCGGCCTCACCCTCACGATCGGCATGGCGCTCACGTACATCCTCGTCTACGCGCTCATCCCGTGCTTCGTCGCCCTCTTCGGCTACGAGAAAACCGTGAGCTTCCACGAGATGCACCGGATCGCGGGTGTGGGCGAGCGGCGCCGCGTCGTCATCACGCTCGTCTCCCTGATGCTCGTCGCAGGCTCGCTCGGCGTGCTTTTTGCCGGGAAGATCTCCTTCGACGTGGACTACCTCACGATGACCCCCGAGGGGACCCCCTCCGTCGAGGCGATGCGCGACTACTCCGCGACCATGGGCGGCGGGCAACTCGGCATCGTCCTTTCGAAGGCGAAGGGCGGCAGCTTCAACCAACTCGCCGCGCTCGACGAACTCGAGCGCGTCCAGGATCGGATGAACGGGATCACAAACGTCCAGGCGATCTCGATCGTCACGATCATGAAGCTCGTGAAGTCCCCTTCGGAGGTCCAGGTTGGCGGCCAGACAATCCAACTGCCCGCAGACGCCACCTTCTGGGACCTCCTCCACTCGACAACGTCAGTCACCGTGCAGTCCGACATGCTCGCGCTCTTCTACGGGTCGATCCCCGCGCAGATGCGCTCGATGCTCGTCGACCCCGACCTCAAGAGCGCCGTGATCTACATCCAGATGCCCTTCCTCGGGGTCGACCCGACGCGCGCGGCGGTCGACGCCGTGAACGGCGCGGTCGACGGGACGGCGGCCGACCGGGAGGACACGCAGGTCGAGCACATGGCGGGGATTCAGACCGTCACGCTCGCGGTGAACGACCTCATCATCGAGGCCCAGGTGACCTCGCTCGTCGTCGCGCTCTTCCTCACGTTCTTCCACATCTGGGCCGTGTTTGGCGACGTGCGCGTCGCGCTCATCACGATGGCCCCCGTGAGCGTCGTCTGCGCGATGGAGCCCCTAATCCTCGTCCTTGCGAACATCCCGCTTTCCACGGTCACCGTCATGATCGGGTCCATCGCGATCGGCACGGGCGTCGACTTCGCCGTGCAGATCACGCAGCGCATGCGCCTCGAGGGCTACGACCAGGTATCGCTGAACCGCGCGGTCGAGACGACGGGCGTCTCCTTCATCGAGGCGACGAGCACGATGGTCGTGGGGTTTGCCGGGATGCTCGTCATGAACATCCAGGCGATCCAGCAGTTCGTACTTATGCTCATCACGCTGCTGGTGCTCAACATGATCATGGCGATGTTCCTCTTCCCGGCGCTCGGGAGCATCTGGATCCGTAGGCGCAGGAAGGTGCCGCCGCCCGAGGGGATCTACGTGAAGCTCATGAAGTCGATCAAGGAGGGCGCGCGCAGGCCGCGCCCCGGGGCCGCGACAGCGCCGACGGGGCCGCCGGCGGCGGTGCACGTCGAGGGTGCGCCGCCTACCAACTGAGGTCGCCCGTGAGGGCAAGGTAGTCCAGCGTGAGGCGAGCGCCCAGGATTCGGGCGATGTCGGTTCCCAGTGTGTTCAGGTCTCGCCAGGCGACCCGTCCGACTCGGCTCGATGAGGCGGCGGTCGGTTCGGGCGTTTCAAGGGACCGGTGAAGGACCGTCACTTTGTCGAGCCGGATCGGCCGGCAGCCAGGGGCTGGGAGCCGCAGGAAGAGGTTGCGGATGAAGGGGCGCGTCCCGGCGCCCGTTGCACCGGAGATGGGTCCGCGCTCGAGCGACTCAACGGGCACGCCGAGGATCCGTGCGGCCTGGTCCGAGATCGCCGTGCGGGAGGCGCCCGAGTCGACGACCGTTCGCACTTCAAGCCAACGGGACAGGCTGAGAGGCGCGGACCCCCAAGGTTCAGTTAGGGCAATGGAGGCATCGAGGGTGAAGAACCCCGTTTCGCTCTCGGGGGCGAGCACGATTCTCTGCAGTCAGACCATCCACACTAGGTCCGGGGGCCAGACATAGTGGATGTAGACGCCGTGGCTCTTCCCATACTTCCGGTAGATTTCGTCTTCGTCGTCGGAGACATCCAAGATCCGCCCGTCGTCAATGGCGACGAAGCGGTCAAGGTACTTCCGGAGTTTGTCGGAGTGCTCGAGCGCCCATTTGTGATTCCGGCGGAACTTGAGGAGGGCCTCGAGGACCTCGTCGCGGGGGGCGCTCTTCCTTCCCATCATGGTCGTTTACATCCTTGGCAACATCAAACCTTTGGCCCGGTGCCTGGCCCCGGCTGGACGCCCGCCCTTTTGAAGGCTGTCTGAGGGTAATCACGAGAATCTCAAACCCTCATGCGCGGCGCTACTCTCCCCGCCCTTGTGCGCGCGCCCGGAGCGGCCACCCAAAGAGTTTTTACCGCACCCCGGGTTCGCCGCAATCCCTTGCGGCGCCGCCAAGGCGCTCCCGTGGTGTAGCGGCCAATCATCTCAGCCTCTCGAGCTGGGGACCCGGGTTCAAATCCCGGCGGGAGCACTCGCCCTCATCTTCCGCCGCCCTAGGCCGTTCGTCGACGGCCGCCACCCGTTCAATCCCGAGCCGTTCCCACACCAGCACGCGGACCTGCGCCCAGTCGAGTGGCCCTCCGCATCGGGCGCAGGTCACCATGGGAAGGTTCGGATGCGCGCCCGTCGAGAAGGGTCACCCGTTTCGAGCAACGCGACTAATGGGGCCGGGCGGAACGCAATCAGGCCTTGGCCACGGCGTCGCGGTATACCTGATTGTTGAGGTCCCATCCGAACTGCTTGTGGAACGTCGCGAAGTCCTCCACCTCGGCGGTTCGGGGGTCTTGGTGGCCCGCTGCGTACCAGGCAGCGAACGCCTCCACGGGATTCGTATGGGGGTGGAGGTAGAAATGTATTCGATCGGCGACGGGCGCCCGGCCCTGGCGCGCCCAGGCGGCCACGGCCTCTGTCGTGTCCCCGGGGCATAGCAGAACCGCGAGAACCCACCAATCCGGTTCGGAGGGCGGCGGAGGCGCTCTCGACGCGCTCACGGCCTCCAAGTTCCGCCTGATCCTCCTCACCTCCTCCTTCGCGATGGAGAGGCACGGCTCGGACTCCGCCCATATCCAGCCCTTCATCCGCCGGTGGTTGCCCGCGACTGCGCGGGCGAAGTCCGAGGGAGCGCCGCGGGAGGCCATCGGGTGACGATGTGTGGGGGAGCCTATATATGAAAGCACAACAACGATTGTGTTAGATGAAGTCCGAGGTGGCTGCGCCCGTCGACGAATCCGTTCACCTCCGGCTCGCCTACGAGATTATCGCGGAGGAAGGCGACCTCCGGCGCGGCGTCCTGCTCGAGCTCGTGGGCCGCCCGCGCCGCTACGCCGAGCTGAAGCCGCTCCTCAAAGGCCGCCGCGACCATAACCTCACAGTGTCGCTCACGCGGCTCCAGCGCGACGGGCTTGTCGACCGGCGCACCGACGCGCGGCAACGCCCGCTCGTCCACACCTACGAACTCACGCCGCTCGGAATCCAGACGGTGCTCGCAATGCAGGCGATCCGGCCCGTGCACGAGGCGGTCGAGGCGTACCACAAAGGGCGGAAATCGAGCGCGGGTACGTGATGGACCCGCGGTCGGCGCGCGGGCGAGTTCATCACACGGCCTCGCGCTCGGCAAGCGAAGGCGACGTCCGGCCCTTCGGACTTGAACCCATCTCGGTCCACACCCCGGCGGTCGTCCGCCCGGTCCTACGGGATCACTGCGATCCGATTCGACTTCCCCGAACCCACCCAAACCGGCAGAGTGATGCTCCCTGCACGCCCGCCGACAATGGCGTATAGGAAATAGGTCTCCCCTGCGACGACGTGCCAGCGGGGGCAACTCGTGTTTGAGGGCAGGTTCATGCCGTCCGACTGTAACTTGACCTTGAACTCGATGGTGCCACCCGGCGGAAGCTCCTTCACATTACGGTCTGTGGAGAGGCGCCCCATCGAAGGGGGACACCCGAAGTCAGCGCCAATCGCTTCCCCAGAAGCATTCTCGAGGGCCAATCGAAGTGTGGGAAAAATCCTCACAGTCGTCGTTCCCACGTTCTTCAGTTCGAACGACACCGTGTGGTTCGCGCCATCGGAAAGGTCAAGCGGGTCGGCATCCGCGGTGGCAAAGGCCGCAAGATCGCCATAGAACCCGTAGGTGTACGCGGTCCCTCCCGCCCCCATCAGCGCGGCGACCACCACAAGGGCTCCCACCGGCTTAGCCCACGAGCCCAACCGCTGGGAGACCGCCGAGCCTCGCCGGAAAACCACAACAGCCAGTGTCGTGGTGGCCGCTGCCCAGGCAAGCGGCCAGAGGATGAAGATGTTGCCATTCGAAAACCTGGCGAGTACTATTAGGATTGCGGTTGCAGCCAGGCCAGACACCGTGAACGGCGGGATCGGGATGGTGAGGTCCACCTGTGCTTCGGTATCTCCCCCATCGCTTTGAACCGACACAACCAAGCCATCCTGAGGGCAGGAAGATACGTCGAGAAGGCCTGGCATAATCCTATCGGTGTTGCCGTGCGAGGACTGTCAATCGGGCCCGATTCCGGCGCGCGTATCGTAGTGTCAAACCCATCCCGGCCTGCACCCCGCTGGGTGCGCTCGCCCTTATCTCGAGGCCAGACACCCGGAGTCGCCCCGCGATCCGCGCGAACGCTTAACACGAAGACCGCGTTTCGCCCCCGATGCAAGCCCCGCAAACCAAGGGCGCCTTCGACGGCCTCGGCCTCGAGCCCGTGCTCCTGCGCGCGGTCTATGGACTCGGCTACGAAGTCCCCACGCCGATCCAGAAGGAGGCGATCCCCGCGGTCCTTAGCGGCCGCGATGTGATCGCAACGGCCCAGACGGGCTCGGGCAAGACCGCCGCCTTCCTCCTGCCGGTCCTCCAGCGGATCCTCAAGGCGCCGCGGGGCAAGACGCGCGTGCTCGTACTTTCGCCCACGCGCGAGCTTGCCGCCCAGACCGACATTGCGTTGCGCGGGCTTGCGAAGGGCACGGGTCTCTCCGGCCATGCGGTCTACGGCGGCGTCGGGATGTTCGCGCAGGCCGACGCGCTTCGCGGCGGCGTCGAGGTCGTCGTGGCGACCCCCGGCCGGCTCCTCGACCACATGGACCGCAGGAACGCGGACTTCCGGGGCCTCCAGGTGCTCGTGCTCGACGAGGCGGACCGGATGCTCGAGATGGGGTTCCTCCCGGACGTCCGGCGGATCGTCGGCGCGCTTCCGCGGGAGCGGCAGACCCTCCTTTTCTCCGCGACGATGCTCCCCGAGGTCGAGGCGCTCTCGCGCACGATCATGCGAAACCCCCTGCGCATCGCGGTCTCGGTGGCCCACCGGCCGCCGGCGACCATCCACCAGGAAGTCTTCCCGGTCCCCCAGCACCTGAAGACTGCGCTGCTCATCCGGCTCCTCGCGAGGGAGTCCGTCGTGTCCGTGCTAGTCTTTGTCCGCACGAAGCGGCGCGCCGACCGCGTCGCCCGCCAGGTCCAGGCCGCGGGCTTCGACGTCGCCCTGATGCACGGGAACCGGAGCCAGAACCAGCGGCAGATGGCGCTCGAGGGCTTCCGCAGCGGCGAGCACCAGGTGCTGGTCGCCACGGACCTCGCGGCCCGCGGGATCGATGTCGAAGGCATCTCGCACGTGATCAACTACGACGTGTCGGCCGTCCCCACGGACTACGTTCACCGCGTGGGACGGACGGCCCGCATGGAGGCCGCAGGCGAGGCGTGGACGTTCGTTTCCCCGGAGGAGGAAGAGGCGCTCCGCGGGATCGAGAAGGCCCTCGGCAAGGCGGTCCCGCGCGTCACGCTTCCGGACTTCGACTACCGGGCGCCCCCACCGCCGAAGGTGCAGGGGCAGGGTGGCGGGCGAAGGCCGCAGCAGGGGCGCCAGCAGCGGGGCGGAAGGCAGGAGCGGTACGGGCGCGGGCGACGGTGAGGGGCCGGGGCCATCGTAGCGGGCGCACCGCGAGCGGCCGCCGCCCTCCGCTTCCGAGAGCCCCCGCAGGATTGACAAGGGCCTCGCGCGCTGGGGGGTCGAGTTCTTCCATGGCCGGCCTCGTCGGACTCTCGCCCGAGCACCTCGGCGCCCTCGACCCCCTGCGCGCCATGCTCGCGAAGTGGCCCGAGGGCGTGCCGATCATCAAGCCGATGTACCACACGCCGGTGCTTTTCCCCGGGCCCTCCGGGGTCGAGGCGAAGAACGCGCGCTTCGGCATCGCACGCCAATTCTCTTCCTTTAACGCGCGTTCGGAGGCGCTGACGGAAAGCCGAATGTGGAAGTCCCTCTTTGGCAAGCACCACGCCGTCGCCCCCCTGTCTTACATCGTCGAGTGGCGCGAGGAGGGAGGCGCGCGAGTCCCCTACCTCATCTCGCGCAGCGACGGCGGCGTCCTCCTTACACCAGCGCTTTGGTCCCCTTGCTTCGACGACCGCACCGACACGGGGTTCGCAATCTGCACCCGCGCGCCCAACCGCTTTTTCGCCCATTTCCACGACCGCATGGTGGGCGTCCTCACGCCCGAGCTCATGGAGCGGTGGCTACACCCCGCCGACTCCACGCCGGCAACGCTCCTCGAGTGCGTGCGCGCGCCCGCCGACGACGAGCTTGTTGCGAGGCGCGCAAAGGGGGAGCTCATGAAACGCAAGGCCGAGGACACCTCGCCGATCGAAACGACGGGGCAGGCGCTCACGTTCGCCGACTTCGAGGGAAAGGGCCGCAAGGGCGCGGCCAAGCAGGCGCGGCTGGGGGGTTAGGGGGCAGCCGCCTCCTTCCCGTCTAACGGCGGACCGTGCGCCGGTGCGCGACCTTGATCACGGACACGCGGACCTCGCGCTCGTCGACCTCGACGATCACGCGCCCGTGGCCGACGCGGAGCCGGTAGAGCGGCGAGTTCACGAGGCGCCCGAGCTTGGTAAGCGGGTCCTCCTGCAGGTCCTCGAGCCGAGCGACGATCCGGCGAGCCACCGAGCGGTCGAGCCGCTCGAGGTCCCGACGCGCGCTGTCCGTGAGGACGACCGTGTAGCGCGTCAAAGGCCCAACTCTCGCTTGACTTCTTCGAGCGTCTTGTACCTGCCATCCTTGAATTCCCGCCGGGACTTCTCAACGGCTCGTTGAGTTTCAGGCCCCAGCGCCTCGAGGTCCTCGAGGATCCGCTCGAGGACATCTGCGCAGGTCTCGCGCGGGTGGATCTTCATGGCGTTGAGTCGTGCCTTCATCGAGAGCGAGATCTGGACCGTCGTCGTACCAGGCATAGGATGGTGGGTGCGATGCCAGAACGTGGCCATTGCTATCTGGCTATAGTGCGCTGCGGTGGCGAATTGGTTCTGGGCGCCCGCGCAAGATGGTGGGAGGGCGCGTTTGTGTTCGCGCCGGTGGAGGTTACCGCAGAGCGGGCGCCCTGCGTGCGGCTTATGGGGAGGGCGGTCTGGAGGGGCGGGGAGGTTCACGTCGCGGCGTGGATGCCGGAGGGCGAGGAGGCGTGGGGGGTCAGGGTGGGGAGGCTGGTGGAGGCGATGGCGGGGTAGGGAGGACTCTTCGGCAAGGTTCATATACGATTGTATGCAAATGCATACGTATGGCCCACACAGTCTCAGGGCGGCTTCCGCCCGACCTGCTTCGAGAACTCGACAGCCTCGGCAAGCGTGCGGGCAAGACACGGTCCGAGATCCTGCGCGACGTTGTGCGCCGGGGGGTGGCCGCCGAGCGGCTCGAGCGGGCGCTGGAGGCCTACCGGCACCGGCAGGTCTCGTTAGGCCGCGCAAGCGAGCTTGCAGGGCTCCCGGTCACCGTGTTCATCGAGGAGCTGCGCCGGGCGGGGATCCTGCGCGACTACCACGCCGACGAACTTCGCAGTGACCTGGAGTGGGCGGGGCAGGCTTGATCGCGGACAGTTCGGTGCTCATCGTCTTTGCGCGGGCGCAGCGCATGGACATCCTCTTTCGCACCCTGGGCAGCCTTGGGATCACGAGGGAGGTTCAGAAGGAGACAATCGGGGCAGCGGCGGATCGGCCCGACGGCCAGGTGCTCGCTGCTGCGCTGCGGCGTGGCCGCCTCAAGGTCATGTCCGTCGCTCCGCGCCGCATCGCGGAGCTCAGAGGGCGCTACCCCAACCTCGGCCGGGGCGAGGCATCCGTGATTGCGGCAGCGCTCCAGAACCGCGAGCGGGTCGTCCTCATGGACGAGCGTGCGGCCCGCCGCGCGGCGGCGCTCGAGGGCCTGCAGCCAGTCGGGACGCTGGGCGTGCTGGCGCGGGCCCATCGGGCGGGCGTACTCCGGTCCCGCAAGGAGCTTGCCGAGGCGCTGCAGGCGATCCTCTCGGCTGGTCTGTGGGTCGCCCCCGAGGTTGTGGAAGAATTCTGGGAAGGTGTTGGTGGGCGGCAGTGGCGCTAGAGATCGCCCATGATCTGGACGGCGGCCGCCGGGGCCCGGGTGGGGTGCGTCGACCGTAGGAATGGGGAAGGCAACTTCGGTTGTGGCAACCCCAGGGCGGCCGCACGCGGACGCGGATACTCGGCTACCTCGCCGGCGCGCGGCGCCCGCTTACGGGGTACGCGGTCGCCAAGGAATTGGGGCTCGGGGTCTCGAAGGTTTACCCGGAGCTTCGGCGCCTTGCCGCGGCACGGGTCATAACAGGCCGCCTTAGCATGAGCGGGCGAAGGCTCTACTCCCTCGACGACGCGGACCTGCGGCGTTTTCTCGTGCGGCGCGTGCGGGTCCTCAGAGCGCAGGACTGGTTCGCGCCCGAGCAAGTGGCTGCCAGGCGCCGGGCGGCGGAGATTGTGAAGAAACTGCCGCCGCTTCCGGCTGGATCGCCCGCCCCGGCCGTCCGGCGCGCCCCTCCCTGATGGGTACGCCCTTTTTCCTATGGGGCCCCCATGCCACGCCCCCGCATGGCAGGCCGCCTACCGGTTCGCAACCCGTCCCGCGCACGCAAGCGCGACCCCTGGCCCCGCCTCGCGATCCGCCCCACCTCGCGCACGGGCCTCGGCCTCTTCGCCGTCGCGACCTTTGCGCCCGGCGACCGCATCGCCGTCATCGAAGGCGAGACGATTACCGCCACCTACGACAGCCGCTACCGCCTCGGCTCCCGCTGGTACGGCGTGGGTCCCCACGCATGGGTCGACCCTTACCTCGACAACCCCGGCCGGTTCGTCAACCACTCCTGCGACCCCAATGCACGCATTGACGCGCGGCTTGCGATCGTCGCCCTTCGCACCATCCGCCGAGGCGAGCAGGTTTGCGTCGACTATTCGCTCACGGAAGAGGACCCCGAGTGGTCCATGCGCTGCCGCTGCGGCGCGGCGGGCTGCCGCGGCGTGATCCGCGCCGGGCGCGTCTTCGAGCACTGAGGCGGCCTCGGGGTTTTTCTCCCATAGTTCGCTTCCTTTGGGGAGGATCCCCGTGCCCTTGCGCTCGCGGTGGCCGGCCCTCGTCATCGGCGCGGGCTCGGCCGGCCTCTCGGCAAGCTACCACCTCAAGGAGCGCGGCATCGAGCACGAAGTCCTCGAGCGCTCGCGGGTCGCCGACTCGTGGGCCTCGCGCCGCTGGGACTCGTTCACGCTCGTCACGCCGAACTGGAGCGTGATGCTGCCCGGCCGGCCCTACGCCGGGAGCGACCCCGACGGCTACTTGCGTCGCGACGAGGTCGTCGCGCACCTCGAAGGCTACGCCCGCGCCTTCGACCTGCCGGTCCGCGCCGGCGTGGACGTGCGGCATCTGCGCCCCATGGACTCGGCCGGTGGATGGGAGCTTGACACGAGCAAAGGGCACCTGGCGGCCGAAAACGTGATCGTCGCGACCGGGGCCTTCCCCGAGCCCCGAGTCCTGCCCTCGAGCTCGTCGCTCGCGCCGCGCGTCCGCCAACTCCATACGAGCGAGTACCGGAACCCGGGCGCCCTGCCCAGGGGCAGCGCGCTCGTCGTCGGCTCCGGACAGTCCGGCGTCCAGGTCGCCGAGGACCTCCTCGAGGCGGGCCGCGAGGTGCTCCTGGCAGTGGGGTCCTGCCCCCGCGCGCCCCGCCGCTACCGCGGGAAGGACATCTACTCGTGGATCCTGGAGAGCGGCTTCATGGACATGCGGCTTACCGACCTCCCTTCCCCCCGCATGCGCCTCGCGTGCAACCCCCAGCTCACGGGCCGCGGCGGCGGCCACGACCTCGACGTGTGGGGACTCGCCCGCCGAGGCGCCGCCCTGCTTGGCCGCTTCGTCCGTGCAGACGGCGAGCGCGTCGAGTTTGCCGACGACCTTGAGCTCACCTTGGAGACTTCCGAGAAAATGACGCGCAAGTTCCTCGGCGACATCGACGAGTACATCGCGAGCGCGGGGCTCGACGCGCCCCCCGCGGCCCAGCAGGCCTTCGACTTCGCGCTCCCCGAGCAGCCGCGCCGCTCGTTTATCGACCTTGGCGCCCTCGGGGTGTCCACCGTCATCTGGGCCACGGGCTTCCGCCCCTCGTACCCGTGGATCGAGGGCTGCGCGTTCGACCCCGACGGCTTCCCCGTCACCGACCGTGGCGTCACCGCGAGTCCCGGCCTCTACTTCGTCGGCATCCACCTCCTGCACACGCGCCGTTCAGGCCTCCTCGTCGGCGTTGGGGAGGACGCCGAGCACGTGGCGGGGCACGTCGCTGACCGCGTCCGCCCCCTGCGCCGGTAGTGAACTCCTCCCCCACAGCCTTATCTAGGGCCCGCGCGGGATTGCGCTGCGGCGCCCCATGGCCGGCCTCGTCGGAATCCGTGCGGAGGACATGGAGCAGGTCGATGCCCTCCGCCGCGCGAAGCTCGAGTGGCCCCAAGGTCTGCCGTTCATCCGCCCCTCGGTGCGCGCGCCCGTGCTCGTTGCAGCCGACAAGGGACTCGACTACAAGGTCGCCCGATTCGGGTTCTCGCGCCGCTTCATGTCCTTCAACGCGCGCAGCGAGAACCTCACGCAGAGCAAACTCTGGAAGCGCTTCTTCGGGAAGCACCACGCGGTCGCCTGCCTCTCCTACGTCGTCGAGTGGATCGACGAGGGCGGAGCGAAAACGCCCTACCTCATCGGCCGCAAGGACCGCCAGCTCTTGTGGGCGCCCGCGCTCGTGGGCCCCAGCCTCGACAGCAAGGAGGAATTCGGGTTCGCGATCTGCACGCGCCCCCCCAACACGTTCTTCTCCCATTTCCACGACCGCATGGTCGGCGTGCTCACATCCGACCTTGCGAAGGTGTGGATCAGCCCCGAGGGGCACTCCGAGGAGGACCTGCTCGCCTGCGTGCGCGCGCCCGACGACGACGAACTTGCGGCCTTCAAGGTGAAAGGCGACATCGCCAAGCGCAAGAAGGGCGACTGGTCGGCCATCGAGACGCAGGGCAAGCCGGTCACGAGCGGGGACCTCGAGAAGCCTGTGGGCGGGAAGCCCAAACAGGCGCGGCTCGGCGAGTGAGCGGCGCCCGTCGCCCAAGGTCGCCCGGGGCGGGGCACCTCAAGGCGCTTTGCCCTTCCGCTTGCGCAGAGCCACGAACGCGATAGCCCCAAGCGCCGCGGCCGCCGCGGCGCCGACTAGGAGCAGCGTCGCGTTTGCGCCGCCCGGCGCCGGCGGCGGCGTGCCGCCGGGTGGAACCCCGCCAGGCGGGACGCCGCCTCCGCCTTGCCCGGCCACCCCCTCCACTGTGACAAATGTGGCGCCTGCCGGGCGGTCGAACGTCAAGACGACCCAGCTGCCCTCGGCGGCCCTCGTGAAGTTGAGGGGCACGCCGTCGGCGCGGACCGTGATGTTGCTCGAGGCGACCGCCGCGGGCACCGTGACGCGCGCCGGTCCGCCCGCACCGTCCTGCTTCAACACGAGGACACTCCCTTCGGGCGCGGAAAGGACCATCGAGATGCCCGCCGCATCGACGGTCGCATTGTACGTGCCGGCCGCCGAGTCGACCTCCCACGTAATCGAGTTCGCGGCCTGCGCAGCCGTGAAGCGCCCAAGCTTCAGGGGGAACGCGGGCGAATAATCGTCCCGCATCCGATATTGGAAGGGTGTGATCGGCGCGCCTGCCGCCGCGGTGCCCGCCGAGGCCACCTCGTCCAACTCGACGCCGAAGAGGTCCGAGACGCTTGCCGAGAGCGTGTAGCTCCCGGCGCCCGTCCCGACGCCCGTGAGCGTGTAGTTGCCTTCGTTGACGGTGAAGATCTGGACGATCTGCGGCTCGGTCCCCGGCCCGGAGTAGAAGGCCCCGGTGGACCCCAGGTCGTTCACGACCATGCCCGTCGCGTTGTCGTACCCCACGACATTCCCGTACGAGTCCTCGACCTTGATGTTGACTGGCGAGTTGGCCTTGAAGGTGATCGTCGCGTCGCCGGGGCCCATCCCCAGGAACTTGCACTTGTCCACCCCGAAGGCGTTGTCGCCCACGTAGTCCCAGTGGGGGCGGTCCTTGTCGCGGTACGGGCGGCAGAACCCGTACATGGCGCCGATCCAGTCCAGCGTCTGGTTGTCGTCGGGCACGATCGTCATGTCGACCGCCCGCGCGTCCACGTGGGGGCAGATCGTGATCGGCTCCCGCCAGCAGACGAAGGGCACGGGGATTTGGTAGCCTCCCACGGAGTAAAGCTCACTCTTGATCGCGTGTTTGGCCACCTCGGCCTTCAGGCGGTCCACCGATGTCGCCAGGAACGGCGCCAAGTCCGGCTGGCTCTGGATGTTGTTCACGAGTTCGAGCCCGCAGTGGCGCAGGTTCGCGAAGTGCCCCTGGTAGGGCGCCGCACGGTAGGCAGAGTTGATGCGCCCCGTATACCCCCAAGTGAGGAGACCGGCCTTGAAGTTCTCCGCCTTCTC
>Ga0209641_10001541_pt1 | contig 20403 bp, 17 predicted proteins | sample RifCSP16_1_FD_184022 | JGI IMG/M metagenome (GOLD analysis project Ga0209641, IMG submission 184022) | Soil microbial communities from Rifle, Colorado - Rifle CSP2_sed 16_1 (SPAdes) (version 2) | ecosystem: Environmental > Terrestrial > Deep subsurface > Rock core/Sediment | place: Rifle... | reverse complement strand
GTGCGGCCAGCGAAGCGATGAGATAAGTGATCCGCTTCCGCTCTTTTCGCAGGAAGAAGCTAGGCACCGCCGGAAGCTTCCGGGCTTGTCACTTCCAGGAGAAGCTTGTGATAGCGGGAGGTCAAATCCGCTCGAGAGTGGTGACGCTCAGCGAAGTATCTTCCATTCCGGCCATAGGCCTCCAGCAACTCGGGGTCGCCGGCCAGTGACCGAATTGCTGCCGCCAAGGCCTCAGGCTCCTCCGGAGGAACAATCACGCCACAATCGGCCTGCGTGACCAGACGCACAACCTCCGAGTCGGAGGGCACAGCTGCCAAGATGGGACGGGCGCTGGCCATGATAGCGTAAGATTTGCTCGGAACGCTCAACGTCCCCATGTCCTTCTTCAATGTAACCAGGGATAGGTCGGCGGAGGCCAGCACCTCAGGCAGCCGGTCACGCGGCTGGGTTGTAAGGAAGACGACGTTCGTCAGTCCCAGTTCCTCCGCCCGCCGCTTCAGACCGGACTTGGCGCTCCCCTCCCCAACGATCAAGAAGCAGACTTTCCGATCGGTACGGAGTATCTCAGCCGCGGATACTACAGTCTCCAGGCCCGCGGCGTACCCAAGATTGCCTGCAAACAGGACTACAAATCGATTGCTGAGACCATTCTCCTGCCTGAAGGCGTTGTGTTTGGTCTGAGGTTGGATAGCGTTTGTATCGACCCAATTCGGTATCACGACCACTCGATCCGGGGCCACCCCCTTCCCTATCAGATTCCCTCTCATGCCTTCGGATACAACAGTGATTCGTCTCGAGGCTCGATACACGAGGTGTTCGATGGTCCTCAAGACTCGTATCGCCGGTCGGGCACGTATCCGACCCATGCCGATGAGCCCGTCGGGCCAGATATCCTGGGCATTGAAGATCATCGGCGCTCCCACCAACGCACCTACCAGCCAACCCGAGAACCCGACTGTGATGGGAGGCGCGACACACAGTATGACGTCCTGCCTCCCCAATGCGATACCCGTCAGGGCAGATGAAACTGTGAATGCCGCATAGTCTGCCGCTCGCCCGAACGGACTGGCGACATGGCTCGCCAGGGCAAAGGTCCGATAGAGCGCGACCCCCGCCCGCGTACTGCGATGGAGAATGCGTCCTCGAAACTCCGATGGAATCGAACTTCGTCCGTAGTGCGGGATGCTGGTCACTGCAGAAACGTCATCGCCCTGGGCTGCCAGGTCCTCTGCAAGCTCGCTGACCAGCGGGCCTGTTCCGGTTGCATCCGGCCAGTAGCGCATGTGGATGATCAAAACGCGCATGGGCTTGAGGGAAACTCTCCGAACATGACGGGCCGGAGATGCTGCTTCTGCTTGCCCGTTATCGAGACCTCCACCACACGCCGTCACCCGATCTAAGCTGATTGCTCTCCAGTTCAGTCCGCGTTGTTGGTGGTGAGGCCCAATCCATTACGACTTCAGCCGCTCGAATGCCTGTTCGAACGCGAGTAACGCCAGAATCTATACTTCATCCGCAAAGGCATAAGCGGCTCGACCAGGCGACGGATGAGATACTTCAAATAGAGCACGGAGAAGATGCTGCCGCCATCGCGGAAATGGACTCTGACCATCTCAGGCCAGCACCTGTTCGCCGCCGTCAGGGACTTTGATGTCCCGTGGATCCGAAAGTTGGCCCAGGGTCTACGGTAGAGAGCAATCGGTGAGACTTCCGCGATCCGGACCCATAGATCGTAGTCCATCGCATAGTAGAAGCTCGGGTCGAGAGGCCCGACCATTCGCCAAAGCTTGGAACGGAAGAACATCGCCTGCTGAGGGATTGTCGTGACTCCCCGGCGCAGGCCCTTCAAATCGGTCGAGCCGGTCGGATAGGGAGCCAGGATCCCCCCGTTTTCATCGATATAGAATGCGTGGCCATAGACCATGCCGATTTCCCGGTGGTCCTGCAAGTAGGCGACGGCCTCTCCGATGGCCCCTGGCAGGTACGTGTCATCGGAGTTCAGCCAGGCGAACACATCACCACGCGCCACGCCGAAGCCCTTGTTTACGGCGTCGGTCTGTCCTAGATCCGTCTCGGAGGCCCAATACGCCAGTCGATCCTGGTACCGACGAATGATCTCCTGACTTCCATCCATCGAGCCCCCGTCGATGACGATGTATTCAACTCGCGGATAATCCTGATCCAGCACGGAGCGGATCGTCTGCTCCAGGAATGGCGCCTGATTGAAAGACGGCGTGACGATTGACACGAGGGGGGGTGAGTCGTCACTCATGTGTTGCTTAGCAGACAACACTCACTCCTCAACCCTGTTGCGGCGTCTCGCACGGCATCACAACCGGGCACTCTGGGGCTGCGGGGGAACACGGTCATACAGATCAATTCGCTTTCCGCCGTATTGCAGTCGTCGGCGTGCCCTGCGATACCATTCAAACGCTCCCCCCAATCCTATTGCGCTGAAGCCCGCCTGGACCACTTTATACCAATAGCGAGCAACCGTGGGCGGATGCTGTCCCGATGCCCGAACCAGTCGAACAACGGCGTCGGAATACTGGCCAGCATCAATCAATCGACGGGCGGCGAAGACGTTCAAGCCGGCCTGTACCCGGCTACGATGTCGTCGAACCACCGCTTCGAGGGCGGGCGACTCCGCCGCCCAGGCAATCAGCCGCTCGGCCTCAGAAACAAACCGCGAGGCTTGAGCGATGGTCTTGGCCGCGGCATGTGTTCGCTCAAGGGCCAAGAAGGCTGGAACGTGAACGAGAGGGTACCGGATGGCAAGTCTCACCCACAGCTCGTGATCGAGGATTAGATCATACTCACGACTCAAAAGCCCCACCTCATCCAGGCATGCCCGTCGCATGAATGACGCGGGCTGAAGGATCACATCGAAGCACAGCAGGTCCAAGGCAGTGAGCGTCCGATAGCGATGTCGATCGAGGAGAACAAGATTGGCGTCTACCATCAGCCCGTCTCCGTAAGCCATCCCCGCCCCTTCATTCATGGAGAACGCCCGTACCGCCCGAGCAATAGCCCCTGGCATGTACACGTCGTCAGAATTCAACCAGGCGACGATTTCCCCTTGCGCTCTCGCCAACCCCCGGTTGATGGCCGCGGATTGACCTTCATCAGGTTCCGACACCCAATATGCAAGCCGATCCTGGTACCGCCGAATGATCTCAAGGCTCCCGTCGGTCGAGCCACCATCGATGACGATGTACTCCAGGCGGGGATAGTCCTGCTCGAGGACCGATCTCATCGCTGTCTCCAGGTACAGCGCCTGGTTGAGCGAGGGGGTCACAATTGAAACGAGGGGGAGGGTTTCCGCCATCGGTAGAGTGGAGCTCGACCGCAGACCACTCAAGAAGGTATGTTCCCGTTCAGGCGGCCGGAGCCCGGGTCGCCTGAGCCAGGACTCATGGGACGGCGCGAAAACGGGTGAATAACCGCGCCAACAGCAGAAAAAAAGGATCGCTCGTGAACCCGCAAGTCACGCATATCGAGTACAGGGCCTTTCAAGAAGCGCGCCTCCCTCATCCTCCCCTTATGGACCGGGGAATGGTAACCCATCTCCTGCCCGATGTCGAAAGGACCGCCAGATGGGCTCACAAGACCCGGTAACGACGACTAGAACATGGTCTTGTAGTCTACTTTCGGAAAAACCAGGAGTCTGCCCCCAACCGTAGCATCGACTACACTCCTGCCCGCGGCATGGAAGGCCTCCAATGCCAGCCGGTATGCCCGTTCGGAGGCCTCAAGGTCAGGCAGCTGCCAGCGGTAACCCCGGCCGAAGTAGCCTGGGCTGAAGTGGTTCGGGTCATCCCCCTCCGAAACGACCGTCACGTTTGCCGGCCCCTCGGTCGAAAAGTGATGATCGACACCGATCAAGATGACCTCATCAAAACCGAAGTAGTACGCCAGCTGGAGCGCGACGTAGGTTACCGTTGATCCCTCGAAAATCCTCCCGGTTGCATCCTTTGAGAATGTGGCCGGAGGTGTGTAGTCGGTATCCAGAAAGACCGTCCCTGGATCATCGGCCATCCACCGCCTTCCCCGCCAGGTGATGAACTTCGGCATCGTCAGCCTCTTGATCTCGCTGGCGGACTGCTCTATCACCAAAGTATTGATGGCCACATGGTATGAGGTCGAGAAGCCGATCTCATCGAATAACATTCCGAATGTTATCTCATCCCTCAGCAAACTCAGGTCGGTCTCTCTCAAGCTGGGTCCGTTTCCCAGGATGAAACACCGTTCCCCGCGGTGAATCCCGCGCAGCTTTCGAATCTGCCGGACGCTTTCACGCCACCGGGGATTACCGACAGCCGCTACCTGGTGTCGGGCGCGGTTGTACCACCACCAGTATGGAGCGGTGATCGCCTTCCACACAGACGCAGGAACACGCTTCTTCACTCGGTAGATAGCTTCGAGCATTCAACCTCACTTGCCGCTCAGCAGACTGCCGACCTCGGGCAGAGCGAGCCCTCCCCGGGAATTACATCTCGCGCATCTGGCACAACCCCGGACTGTGGCCCATCTTCTCATCTGCGCCAGAGTGGGTTCAAGGCAGATCCAATCGGTAGACGTCCCAACCATACAAGAACTCTCGCCGGTCGATCATGCTCCCACCCTGACAGTAGCGCAAGATCGACTCAACCGGAAGTCCTCCGACCGAGAATCCTCCTCCGCCGGCAAAGAAAGGACAGATGGCTCTTGCCGGATCGAACGCAAAGACACGAACAGTGCGCCTTTGATGATAGATGTTCTGCGAGTGAGCCCGGACAAACCCGGCGATCGCTTCTGTCCATGTTCGCATGTTGGGCTCGTATACACCAAGCCTGTTCGAAAGCAAAACCTGATTCTCGATGTATGGCGAGGCGATGAACAAGTCACCAGGCAGACTCCCCTGAGAGAATACGGCCGGATCCAGGTAGGTGACATGGACATCTGTTCGATTGTAGAACTCGGCCAGATGCAGTCCGACCTGGCTGACATACTCAGTGGGATCCTGGATGTTCACGATGACCGTTCCCGTCTGCGGCACTTCAGAAGCCAGGAACCTGATGACCGCCGCATTTGACTCATCCACCGCCAACTGCAACCTGGCGGTGGTTGAGAAGTTGATCAGATTGGTACAGAAGAGAAGGCCCGCCAAGACCAGGAGGACGAACGTCGCGGTTCTGACCGGGCTCCGGTGCCCCAGGATGGCGATCGCATCGGCGGCCAGTACCGAGCCGAAGATTGCCGCCCCCAACGAGAACGGCAGCAGGTAGTACTCCGTTACGAACAGCCAGGGCAAGAAAATCGCCAGCCAGCCAGACATCCAGATCATGGACCCCAGAAGGACATCGATTCGAGATGGGCCCTCGCGCTTCCGCCACCAGATAACGGGCATGACTGAAAGAGGCAGCAGAAACGAGAAGTCACGCAGAATCCATGCCAGCCAGCGCGAGCCAGAATCGAGGATTCGTGCCAGCGAGAACTGGAACCCTGACGCGTATCCGGTTCCGAGAAGCTCCGGCCCGACGGTCGCCGCTCGATAAATCAGAAAACAAGCACCCCCGACAGCGAACCCGACAAGGGCAGAGCGTAGACTGCTTCTATCAACCGACTTCGGGGCCGATCCACCCAGATAGGCTGCGACGACCCATGCCAGGCTGATCGGAAGCATGACGAGCACGGTTTCCTTGGTGATCCCTGCCAGGAATGTCAGGATCGGAATGAGGACCCACGCTGCCAGCCCGGCACGAGATGCCTTGGAAGTCGAAGACCTCAGCGCCAAGTTGAGGGCCAGGAGGATCAAGATGAGTTGAAGAGGCTCCCCTTTCGACAACGTGTAGAAGCTCTCGACCACCGGACCATCGAGAAGAAAGATGATCGCCGTCAGCCATGACGGAAGCACTCCCAGCCCCAACGCCCGGCTCACCAGAACGACACAGGCGACGAGCGCGATCAGGGAGGCCAGGTTGGCGAGGAAGTACCAGAAGGGATTGGGGCCGGCGAAGAAATAGGGCAAAGACCAGAACAACCAGTACAACGGCCTCGACCGCCCGACGGCCACATCTCCCAGTTGCCAGTTGCCGGAGGCCAGGAGGCGGGCCGTCCGCAGACTGTTCCCATCATCCAACAAGCCGAACTGGGGGGACGCCAACCTGGGGAGCATGATGAGCAGCGCGAGCAGGAAGGGTACCAGCCAGAACAACCTTCTCCCCCAGGCTGTCCCCAAGACACCTCCCCCGGCACTCCGAGGCTCTTCGCGAGGAATCGCCGAATCCAATGCCATCTCAATCAAACTCGCACGGTTGGGTTAGCGTCATCACGGATCGCTCGCCCGAATGGGATCGATCACCGAGCTTGCGCATTGATATGCCTGGACACACAGCAGACCTGGGCTGTGATAGGGCATGGTCGGAACGGACTGGCGTTGCTTCAATGGCCATGCCTGATAGCAGCAAACCTGATCCTTTCCGCGCCGAACTGTTCAGATCGTTTACTCTCCCGAATGGGAAAGTGAGCAACCGGGAGATCGGACGATCGCAAGGCGGTATTCGTCTGTCCCAAGACGGAATCTGCCGGCAGCTCGCCTCAGCTGGGGTCAAGATCCGAAGGGTCGGTAACTGGACAGACCCTGAGGAACTCATCGACCGATCGGGTGCGAGTCGGCCGAATGCGTAGCCATGCCTGGGTGAACCAGCGACTTCATGGACCTCCCCGTCGGGGATGCGTCAGTCTCAGCCAGGCGGAGATCTCCCCAAGATGTACACCCGGTCAGGCCGTTCGGCCATGCTCATGGTGCCGCCGGTTGTGGCCCTCCCAGAAACAACCGATAGCCCGATCTGGAATAGGTTTGATCGAGACCACGGAAGCTGGTCAGACCCGCCGCGCAGCTGGCGTCACACAAGACAGCGCATGGCTCGAAGTCGGGATCGGCCAAGCGGGCCGAAGCAGTCCCCCCCACAATTGCTTCCAAGGTGAGATCAGGCCGAGGAGCGCCGAGCAGAGCCCAGAGAGGGTACTCCGCCGCACCTCCGGAGAGCATAAGCCCCACCGATGAACAGTTGGCGCCCTGGATGGCGGAAACCATGTCGCGATAGGGTTGTTCCGCACTCGGGTCAAGCACGAAATAAAGGGAGTCTCTGGGCCGGGTCAAGATGCTCGGCACGTTGCTCCCACCCGGCGAAAGCAGCGGCCTCGGATCCAAATTCACGAGCCACGGCACGCAGGCTACGATCAGCCCCAGCGCGATCAACCTGACCCCCTTTGGGGGTACCAGCGTGGCAAAAACGTAGCCGGCGACTGGCGCAAACAGAACAAAGAAGGGTAGGTGATATCGACTCCCAAACGTGCTGAACTTGAACGTGAGGCTAAGTACAAGAAATGTTGTGACAACAATTGAAGCGAACCCCAGGGCCAGTGGATCAAGGGATCTCCGCTTCCACAAGGCGAGGATGGACGCTGCGAGGATTAGCAGCGCCTGGGCCAGGTTACCCGCCTTGGCCTCGTTCAAGCTGGGAGGCGAGATGCGGAAGGTCAGGTGGGCCGACGTCTGAGGATCCGCTGGGTCCAGGCCGATCAATTGGTGGATCTTCCTGACGGCAAGGGCGATGCCTTTGTTGACGTATGGGTTGGGCGTACCCGCGTGCAGGCTAGCATTGCGTAGAACGTTCGAGATGAACACACGCCAGTCCAGAATCTCGTTCGCATGCCCGGATATGCGGCTGGAACTGCCGAGCGGATTCCCGAAGAGACCCATGTTCCTTGAGATGTAGCCAGCATTGACGACAAGGATAATTGCCACGCTCATCAGGCCTAGCCTCAGCAGGCGGGCGAAGCGATACCGTCTAATCCAGACGGCCAATATGGACACGACAAAGGGGAGCAGGTAGACGAACGCGGTAGGTTTCGTATTGATCGCCAGACCTGCCGCGAGGGCAATGAAGGCGAACTCAGCCGGGACGGATCGCCGCTGGATGAGCCAGACGGATTCGGAAGCGATACACACCGTCCAGAAGGCAACGACATAGTCGGTCATGGTGCTCGAGGCCTGGGCGATCCCCATGGGGAGGGTCAAGACAAACAACGCCGAAAAAACTTGCCCCAGGCGGGCCGCCCCCAGATCCCTGGCGATTAGAGTCACTCCTACGACGGACCCCAGCATGGCGAACCACTCGACGAAGTTGACCAGTCGGTCGCCGCCGGCCAGCACGTAGACCTGGAGCATGGCTGTCTCGGCGGCTGGAGGCATGAAGTTCTGACGTTCATTGCCTGTCGCAAAGGGCGCCAGTGAGTGGTTCTGAGCCCAATGCGCCACCCTCGCCATGTGATAAGTGAGGGAGTCCCACGTGTTCGGCGGGGCGATCCAGGCCACAGCGGCCGTGACCCCGACGATCGACACCGCGCCCAGCAGCAGAACCCATTCCCCAAAGGTGAAACTTACGCGCCATTCCGGCAGGCTGATCGACTTTCCGCGTTGAAGTGTGCGGACGGCCCACAAACAGGCCGCCAGGATCGGCAGGGACCACAGGACCGCCAGGCCAAGCCTTGTGATCCCGCCGATGAGACTCAAGCTCTCATTGCCGAGAACCATGAAGGAGCCGGTAGCGACAAACGATCGAATGAAGGTCCGGCGCCAGCCCCACAGCCGGAAGAGATTTCCGGCGACGAGGAAGATGCATATGAAGGCAACAAGAGGCAAGAGTGCCAGCAAGCGGATCTCCAATCCCTCCGGGAGAGGGCTCAGTCACCCTTCTCGGGGACGAAGTCCGGCCCGACGAAGACAGATACCCGGCCGGAATTCATCACCCGATGAAGACCGTGGATCTGTAGACGATCCCCACAAATCATGCAGATGATCGCGCAAGGCTTGAATGACGGATCAATGTAACGCTCGAGATAAGGGTAGGTGTATATCGTCTCTATACGGACCCCGCTCTGCGGTGCATCCAGCAACCACCAGTAAGCGTACTCCAGGTCGTTTGAGTTCAATCGCAAGCCGACATCTCTGCAGCCGGATGCCTCGATTGCACGCGCACCGGCCGTATATGTGTAGCGCGCCGTAGAGTCAATCGCGAGCAGGACGTCCTCCGGTGGCACGGAGAAGATACTTCCGATTCGAGTTGGCCAGGGTGGCAGCCCGATCACGGGCCGCGTGTTGTTGAGCAATACCCAGGGCAGGCTCATGACAAGGAACGCAGCGGAGAGACCGACCGGGGTCCACCGAGGCCTGGGAAGAGAAATCCCGACAGCAATCCCGGGCGCGGCGAGCGCGAAGAATGGGAATTGATAGCGCAGCCCCCAGATGGAACTCCCGTGACCGATAATGACAGGTAAGAGGCCGTACGTCGCCAGGGATACCAGCGCATACCTCAGAGGCAGGCTTTCGCCGTTCCGACGCCAGAAGATCATCAGCCCGATCAGGGCAACCGGGATAAGAAGCAGGTGAACAGGATTGCCCGCAGTGTCTTCGTGGTTCCACGCGGCCTGGCTCAACTCCGCCTGGAAATCGGGCCCCAGCCCGAGTGCGGACGGCATGGCCTGCATGCCTCGCGCCAGAAGGCCGTTCACCGTGCTCGAGGGCGTGACAAGGTTCCAGGCGGCCGTTTGAGCCACCCTTTGAATCCACCAGCCAAAGGAGTCGGAAAACTGCAAGATTGGTTTCTGCCAGAGTTTCAGTCCGGCGCCGGCATGATAGGTTGCGGCGAAGGACGGTACGGCCTGCGCGTTCCGGCCAGACAGGCTGACAGTCATCTCAGACGGCGCTGCGGCCTTCGATCCCGAACGGACGACGTCTGAGGCAGCCATGACCGGGACCGACCCAAGCAGGCCTGTGGGGATCTCCGCAACAGGAATTCGAATCCCCAGGTTCCTTTGCAGCCATTCGCTCGTGCCGTAAGGGCCGCCGAAAGTGATCACATTCCGCGTCCAGAAGCCGGCGTTGAGAAGGACGACCGCGATTCCAATGACCAGTCCCTCGACAACCAACCGGCGGAAGCTCCCGAGGCTGAGTCGCGGCAGGAAGTACCAAAACATCAGGGGCGGCGCGTAAACAAAGAACGGTCCTTTGGTCAGCACGCCGAGTCCTACGACCAGTCCAACTCCCAGCACCTCGAAGCGAGTCAGCGGGCGCATGCGGCTCAGAACAACCAGATAACCCAGGCAGACCACCCAGAAGGCCGTGACGTAATCATTCTGTGTGCTGCTTGCCTGAAGGATCCCCATCGGAATGCTCAGAGCAACGGCCGAGGCAAGCACCTGGGTCTTGCGACCCGCGCCGAGCAGCGCGCCGATGCCCGACACGCCGATCAGGCTGCCCAGCATGCTGAACCATTGCACTAGGCTTGCGGGGTGGTCGTTCCCCCAAAGCACTCGCAGATTCAGGATCGCCGTTTCGGCCCAGATCGGCTTAAGCAGCTGGTGGTTGTAAGCGGTCGGATAGTGTCTGAGGCTGTGGTATTCCGCCCAGTGAACGACCCGGCTCATATGATACAGAAGCGCATCTACGTTGTTCGGCGGAGACACCCAGCCGATCACGAGCAAGACCAGGCCGATGACGGCCATGGCAGCCAGAATCAGTCTTTCGGCCAGACTGAATTCAACACGATAGGCTTTGAGAATTCGCACGGAGGCGCCAATGGAGCCTGTCCGCCAGCCCAGCCAACATATCCCAGCCAGGATAATAAGCCATGTGACCGCGAGCCATAGCTGGTTGATGGCGCTGAACAGGCTCAAGCCCTCGGTGACAACCGTGAGCGTGCCGCCCCATACTGCAGCCGAGAGGAGGAAGATTCTCTGCCAGGAGCCCGACTGCCCCCCGCCCTCCCCGCGGCTGAGGAGATGAAGAAAGAGCGCGATGAACGCAAGGATCGGAAGGAGGATCAGCATCTTGGCTCAATCCAATAAGAGGAGTCGGACTGAAGCAGCCAGGACTCCTTGCTGGCCGGGGATGACGTGCACAATGGCCCCGGACGACCTACTCCGTGCTCAGCCTGGCGGTCGCTCCGCCGTCGACGATGATCGCCTGGCCGGTGATGAAGGATGATTGCTCTTCATCGACGAGGAACTGGATGGCACGGGCGATCTCGACAGGCCTACCCACCCGGCCCAAGGCGGTTCGCTTTCCCAGCGCGTCAAGTTGTTCCTCGACCGTAAGCCCGGCCAGATGGCCTCGGCCCAGGCCGTCCCTGAGCATGCGCGTGTCGACCGCACCTGGCAGAATGGCGTTGACTCTGATCCCGTCGCGGGCAAACTCAAGGGCCATCGCACGCGTCAGGGCCATCTGGGCCCCCTTACTCGCCGCGTAAGCCGCAAGGTCGACGGAGGTCGCCAGGGCGTGCACGGAGCTCACGTTCACGATCGAGCCTCTGGCGTTCTTCAGTAGAGGGTACCCTTTGCGAGCGGTGAGGTAGACCGACCGAAGGTTGGATCCCATGACCGCGTCCCACTCCTCCGGCTCCATGTCGACAAGCGGCTTGCAGATTTGGATCGCGGCATTGTTGATCAACGCCTCGAGGCGATCGGTCGTCTGGATAATCTCATCAAACAACTCGTCAACAGACTCCGGCATGGAGACGTCAGCCTTGATGACTCTCACGGATCCCGATGTCCTTCTCGGCGATTCCCGATCGACGGCGATCACATCCCAGCCTGAGCCCGCGAAGGATTCAACCGTCGCCCGGCCGATACCCCCGGCCGCCCCGGTGATCAGCACAGTCTTCGTCATTTGCCTTTCTCCTCGTGGGCGACCGATTCGCGTGTCTGTCTCATTTGCCCGCCTTTATTCCCGGCTCCGGCAACCCAAGACCGGAGAACAGATTGCGGATCGTGTTCCAGTGGACCTTCTCCCAGGCCGAAGGGCTGCCATTGGCGTTGTGAGGCCCGAGGAGAACGTTGTCCATCTGCCTGAGCTGGCTGTCGGCCGGTAGCGGTTCGTCTTCGAAGACGTCCAGCGCCGCGCCTGCAATTCGGCCGGCCCGCAAGGCCTCGACCAACGACGCTTCGTCGATGATCGGGCCTCGGGCAGTGTTGACCAGGACTGCCTCCGGTTTCATCAAGGCCAGCCGATCTTGACGGATTAGATGCCTCGACGTCGGATTGAGGTCGCAGTTGATGCTTATGAAGTCCGCCTGGCCAAGCAGATCTTCCAGGGGCATCATCTCCACAGCGACTGTCGACAGAAAGGTCGAATCAATCTCAACAATGTCGTTACCTAACAAACGCGCCCCGAAGGGTCTTACCCGGCGAAGGACAGCTTTACCGATCTTGCCTATCCCGATCACACCGATCGTCGTCTCATGTAGCGCCCGGATAGGTGTCTTGGACCAGGCTCCCGATTTTGTCGAGCGGTCCATCCATGGCAGCATGCGGGCGAAGCACAGGATGTAGCCGAGTACCGTATCAGCCACTGCCTCGGTAAACGCACCCGGAGTGTTACAGACCTGGACGCCAAGGGTTGCGGCCGTTTGGCGTTCGATCGAATCGACCCCCGTCCCCCATTTGGAGATGACTTTCAACCGCGGCGCCGAGGCCTGAAGGACCCGCGCCGTGAATTGATCGTCGCCACAGATGACACCGTCGATTTCGCCGGCGTACTGCAGGAGCTGTGATTCGGACAATCTCTCGTTGACGTCCGGGATGATCACTTCAAACCCCGCATCTTCAAAGAGAGATCGGAACCTCTCGTACACCGGGATCAAATACGGCGCCGATAGGAGTATTCGCAGTCCCATCGTCGTTGGCGCTCCTCCGCTCAGTCCTTCGTCAGTCACAGGCCCGTTTGGCCTCCAGCTGGACCGCCACTCACTGAGGCCCGACAGATTCGATTGGCGATCAGTTCAATTATCTCTTGTTGCTACCCGATAGCGGCCACTCGAATTGACACAAACACTTGGCCACCTGGTCCCCAATCGCTTGCGCCGACGCCGCTCACAGATACTGTCAGATGGAATGTGGTGGCCCGGAGCGCTCCATCAAGTACAGCCTGCGTGCCGAGCTCGGGAGGGTCTCGACACGGCGGATTGTGAAGCGCCTGGCAAACACCTCTTCGAACGTCTCGGGCGCGTACTCCCCGAAGATGTCCTCGCGGTTGGCCAGCAGACGGGCCGCCTGCGGGTCATCTTTGGGAACAAACTCGATGACCAGCCAATGGCACAGCCTGGAGAAGAACGTCGCCAGATCCGCCAGAGGCACATTGTTCGAGATCGCCAGGTGATGGATGATGGCCAGGGCCAGGACCATGTCGGCAGGTCCGCGCTCGAAGATCGACGACCTCTCCTCATTATTCCAGCCCAAGCTCGGGCTGGGGTTGGTCAGATCCAGCAGCAGTGGCAACAAATGTCGTTCGCCCTTTGAACGGCACTCCCGGTAATTGAGTTCGACGGCAGCCGGATCGAGATCGAAGGCGACGGTGGGAATGTCGCGGTCACTGGCGATTCGGCTGAAGAAGCCTGTGTTCGCCCCGAGATCCCACACACTCTTCGGCCGGGTTGATTCTATAAACTCGGCGATCAGCGCCTTCTTGGTGTTGAGCGCATCCGAGGTGTACGCGTGTGTGTCGTAGTAGTCGGCCCAGCCTATCGATGACGGGGACCATTCGAGCTTCTGGATCGCCCGGCGCAGGTCATCGATGAGGCCGAGGAGCGCCGTCTTCGTCATCCGCCGCCCACGGCCGGCCTCCGCTACCTTTGCATCTGCATAGCGTTTTTGAGCCGCCGCGTGCAGGTGGATATGAACCAGAAGCGGGATGAGGGCGCGTGTCTTCCAGGGAAGCAGCCGGCTGGCGAGGTCCAGCGGCAGTCCGTCAATGAACACCTTCAGCAATTGGCTGAGACGAACATCCGCGTAGGCCATCAAAGCCAGTGGTGCCAGGAAATGCTGGCAGAACTGTCTGTATGCAACCCATGGGGCACCCTCGTCAAAGCTCTCGAACGAAAGGGTGTCGATCAGGATCGGCCGGCCTTCCTGGAACTGAATGTTGTACGCACTGCAGTCTTTGAGGCTCATGCCCATCTTCATCGCACGCTTCTGAATCCTCAGCGTGAGTCGCGCCGCGTCCTTAAGCTGACTGAAGCACCATTCGTAAGGGTATGAGATCGTGGAAATCGCTTCGGGCCGCAGGATCTTGTAGACCAGAGAGGGTTCGGGCGACTCCGCGTCCGTCTCACGATGGGGGATGAGCAGCTTGTCGTTTACCAGGTTCTCGTAAAGCCCGGATCGCAGAAGCAAATCGTACTCGTCCGCGTACGAACGATTGACCTGGCGGAAATGTTCTCCATCTCGTCGAAAGACAAAACCGCTTGGGTCGCGAAAGGAGGCTGCGACCCGCTCTTCATTCATCAGCATCCAGTTCATCGTCCTTGCCGGAGAGGAGCCGGCGCACGAATGACTTCACCTTGGCCCAGTAAAGACGGAGAACGAGCAGCCCGCCCAGGGCGGCTGCCACAAGAAGTTGAAGCAGATAACTCCCCGATCCCGGGTCTAAGTAAGCCAATACATTTGCACGAACGACACTCGTGAATAAGTGATGGACCGGGAGAAGCTGTTCGGCAGTCTCGATTAGAACCATGTCACCATCCCTGGCTTGTCAGACCTGCTATTTTAACCCAGTCGGACACCTTTTCGACTTGCCACGTAACGCGTCAGTTCGCGGTGCCTCCGCGCGGTGCTCGCTGGGAATCTTTGATTATCCACTCGGCTATCTTGAAGTTCAGCTCATCGTCGATGTCCAATGCTTCCGGGAGAGATACTTCGAACATCCTCGGCCGCATACTCAGACGGTTCTTGCGCTTGGAGAATCCCGGGCGGTCAAACAAGTACATGCAAGAGTTCTCTTCAAGCACGGGCGGCAGGTCCTGCGTCCTCAACAACTCATCTGGGTCATGATTGAGCGGCTGCCCGTCCGGCCTCCAAAGCCGGGAGTGCAGGGGCGTGACAGAAAAGAGCGAGTCGTGCTCGGGATACTCATCGAAGAATGCCCGGATTGCCCTGCCGATCGTCTCTGGACGCAGAAGCGGATTGGTGCTGTGCGTCTGGAGGAAGAACTCACCTTCCACTTCATCAAGATCGTGCAGCAGGACGTCGTTCATCGAGACAGCGTCGCCGCGCAGGGTTTCGGGTCTCTCGATCAGCCGCACGACGGGAAACGCCTTCCGGATCCCGTCAAAGATGATGGGGCTGTCGGTGTCCACCGCGATCTTGGCGACATCTGGGCAGGCCATAAGCGTTTCGAGGATGTACGCGTACAAAGGCTTTCCCGCCAGCTCGCGATAATTCTTGCCCGGGATTCTCTCCGAGTGGTGGCGCATGGGGACCAGAGCGACGACGGTCTTGCGCTCAGAAGGCATTGTGGCCCCCCTGACGGAAGACGCCCTCGGTTGGTCGGCCTTCGCTCTCCAGTGCGGTTGGGATCATCGACATCCTCTGACGTCCAGAAGACGGGGAAACTCGTCTTTCTTGAGAAACTCGGGGGTGAGATCAATCACGCAGGGTCGTTTCAGGGCCTGGTGTTGCTGGATTGTCATGTCCCGCCACCATGCCTCGTCCTCATAGATGTATCCGTACCCAGCGTCGGCGACCGCTTTGGGATCGGGATCCCCGACGAGCGCCTCCCATTCCGGCGAGAAGTGATATACGTCCATCTTCGCCTGCGATGCCCGTCCGAACACGGTGACCGCCCGTTCGGGTACTGAGTCAAGCACCTGAGAGCCTTGTTCCAATTTGTCCCAATAGGCCCGGCTGTAGCGCGCATCCGTGTTATCCACAAACGTGGACAGCGTGGGCGAAGGGATGGCGATCAGCTGGATCCCGAATAGCGCGAGCCCGCCAAAGAGGCTCATGCCGTAGCCCACCCAGGCCAACGAACGGATGGCCCCCTTGGCGGAAAGCATCCAGCGCCACAGCGTCGGGAATGCCAGCACCGACCAGAGCCAAAGCGCACTACCCGTCAGCCGTGTGATGTTGAAATCAAGCCCATATTGAAAGAAGACGGGAAACAAGAAACTCAAGATCGAGCCAGCCCCCAACGATGTGAACAGAATGTCTTTTCCGGCGGCCTTTCGGAATGTCAGAATTGCGACGACCGGTGCAAGGAGAACGGCCGGTCCCATTTCCGCGGCCAGAACGACCAGTTGTCCGGGGATCAGTAGAGAAAGTGGACCAAAGTGGCCGGATGTAATCGCCGGGATCGGACGGAGCGAGAAACCCTGGTAGTCGGTGGACACGATGTTCACCGTACCACCGGCCAGCCGGATCAAGAGATCACGGGCGACTTCGGTGATGAAACCTCCCTGAACCAAAGACAGCCCCATGCCTATCCCCATGACCGCCACCGATTGTCGCAGAAAGGCCCGGTCAACGGGAGAGTGGCGCCACCTGGAGGCGATGAGGTGGCCGGCCAAGGCGATGCCGCCGCCCACAAGGATGAGTGCAAGCAAGTGTTCGGCACTCAGCGCCAGACCGGCTAAGAGCAAGCCCAATACGAGGACTCCCGCCTGAGAGACACGCCTGCGTCCCCAGAGGAGGAGCAGTAAGAATGCGATCATGACCGGCAACGCCGCCGATGTCCCAAGGGCCATCGACCACGAGCGGAAGATCCCGTTCCCATAGGCGAATGGGAAAGGCATCGGCCCGCCTCCTTCCATCGGCCACGGATGGATCAGGGCCAGGGCGAGATCGGTTCCCGCCCGGCGTGCCGTGTCATCCAACTGCATTCCGGTTCCGAGTCGCGTCAGCCAATCGGGAGGCACCAGGAGCAAGAGCCAGCGCGCTCCACCTCCAAAGATAAAAAGCCCCGTCCCAAGTGAGGCCGCAGCTGCGCTGCGCGTGATTCGGCGCACCCACATCCAGCCCAAAACCAGACTGAAACCCAAGGTGATCCCTCGGCTGAGGTCCCACGCGCTCCACGGCAGCAATCCGCCAAGACGCACCAGACTTGCGGCGAAGACCTGCAGAGCGTGGTGATAGGCCAAGCGCTGGGAGGGATCGAGCTGGAACAAGGGGGGGATATTGCCGGCTGCCATGGAAGAAACCAGGGGCAGGTGGTAGTAATCATCGAATATTGCCAGCCCTCGAAGGATCATCGTGAAGACCCAGGTCGTCACAAGGGCGACAACGACAAGAGGCCAAGCGCGCAGATCCTGCAGGTCAATCGGCGGCCGGCGGCCGGATCGAAATGCCAGCAACAGACCGCCGATGAATACCAGGATTGAGGCAAACCAGAATGCGGCAGTTAGAGGCAGGAGATTGGCCAGGAGATTGGCAAGGGTGATGAAGAGCACGAAACCGGCCGCGCCCCCGCTGACCAACCGTTCGCGAGACCGGACTGAGAAGGCATGGCTCACGATCATCCACCCGCCGAACGACCACATGATACTCATCAGCAGGTACATTGCCGGCAAGGCGATTTCGCGTGTTCGCATCCAGTAAATCATCAGATTTTTCTCGCCGAATCCCACAGCGGTGGGAGCTAAGGTTCGACCCGTTGTCTCGGGCCCATCCCGTCCCCCATCGAGCTGTAGTCGATGGCTTCCACATCACCCACCCGAGGAGACTGAGAAGCCCGGAAGCCACGTGGGTAGTAGAAAGCTCCCATCAGTTTGCGAGTCAGCGGGCCTTTGTGACGGAACCCCTGGTAGGTCCCCCAGAATTGAATCAGGCGAAAGGCCAGAATATCGCGCAAGACGATAGGATGCTCGCCCTCCCGGAGGGCGTGCCAGCAATCGCTCACGGCGTTCGAGACGAACAGACGGCCGAAGTCCCAGGATTGGAAGACTTGCCAGGGTTGGATCCTATGCAAGGCCATCGCCTCGCGCTTATACCGATTGTATAGCTGGCGTGCGGTCTCCTGGTGGACGTGCATGACCTCGGCTTCCGACACATACGATAAGCCGTACCCTTGCTGCATCATCCACGTCGCCCATTCCAGATCCTCCAGGCCGGATAACGTCTCATCATATGGCCGCCGAGTCCAGAGTTCGCGTCGGATGGCGGCATTGGCATTGTTGCATAACGGGTGTTCTTGTCGCGCTGCGGACCGGTCGGGGAACATCTTGGCAAATTGCTGTCGCTCAGCGTAACGGGAGCCGGGTGTGCCTCTCTGCTTACCATACGTGAGGCCCACCTGTGGGTCATCGAACGGGGCAAGCAATTGTTCCAGCCAATCCGGATACACGGGGAAAACATGCGCACTGGCGATGACGATCAAGTCGGCCATCGCCTGGCTGCATCCCAGATTCAGTGACCTGCCAAATGTGAACTCGTCTGGCTCGATCCTGGCGACCCGAACGGGGTATCGGGATGCAATAGCGAGCGTGGCATCGGTCGAGCCCGAATCGACGAGAACAACTTCGGTTTCCTGAATGGTTTGCCGCGAGATCCCTTCAAGCAAACGCCCGATGTGCCGCTCCTCGTTGTAGGCGCGGATCACGATCGAGCATCGTAGTCTGCGAGTTCCGGAGCCGTCATTTCTCATCAGCGCAACACATCCGACCTGCATGCGATTGAGCGAAGAACAGGCTGAGCGAGAGTGTCAGATCGGCCGCCAGGCGGCAGCCTCACCTGCCGGACGGATCCTGGACGAGTGTCCTTCCGACGGCTGGATATGAGTCCCTTAGAGGGAATGCGGGATTCGTCGAGCTGCATCCCGCACGTATCCTGGACATCCAATCACGATTCCGCCGCGTTTGTATTCCCGACTTCCTGGGAGGCCCAGGGCGGGTCGGAAAGACGCCTCTGGGAAAGTGATCTTCTCGTACCTGTCCCCCAAAAACCCGAGGTCGTCCTCCGTCGCCGGCTTGCTTTCAGGGTATCCGTCCGGCGAACGCGCCCACAACTCGCAAAATGTCAAAGCCCTCAGCGAATTCCCTCTCTGCCAGCGCGCCATGGCGGATCGAAGTGGCCCGGATCGTTTCAGGGTCGAAGTAATACTTATCTGAATACACGGTGTACTCTGCCAACGCCTTGATCTTCCGCTCAACGTCCTCGCCTGTTATCTCGACAAGAAAGTGCGGGAAGAAACCATAGCTGCTGCGCAAGACGTCGTAGCCGAGAACTGTCGTGCCTCGGAACGCGCGCAACGCCTCCATTGTCACGACAGCATGGTCCTGGTGGATATCGGCCTGGGTGTGCACAAAGACGATGTCCGGCTTGTGCCGCCGGCCTAAGTCGTAAAGGTACTCCAGGATCGCCTGGCGGTCGCGAGGGAAATTGCGGGTTTCGAAGTGCTCCAGGATGACCTGGTCTCTTGGGACCCCCAGAACATTCATACTCCGGTAGTGTTGGCCGACGATGGCCTTGAGCTCCGGATTGTCCTGATTGTCGGAGAGTGTGGCACACAGGACATCCGTCTTGCCCGAGATGTTTGCGAGAAGGCCCCCGCAACCGAGTTCGATGTCATCCGGGTGAGCACCGAGAAAGAGGACTGTCTGGCCGTAGAGATTCAACGGATCGCCTCCCACTCACTTGGTGGCGACAATGCCGCCGACCACCTTCGTCATGACGAGATTCTCATCCTTTTGCAGTCGGCTGCCGGCGACGTCAGCGATTCTCGCCATGATCGTCTCGAACTCGTCATTCCCATGGAAAAGGCTCGTCCAAAGCTTGCGGTCCTCGGAGAGGGAGGCCCGGGTGTAGCTGAGAAAGGGCTCAAGGGAGTCGAATGTCAGCGGGTTCTCGAAAATGTGGACATCTACAGCCGAGAAGCGACCTCTGATCGTCTCCAGGATCTCGCTGGCGTAGCGGGAGCTGCCCGGCATGGGCGGGATCGACCGGCCAGTGGCTTGGCGGATGACATCGTAGAAAAGCTGCTTGTTTTCAGGCATGGGGCCTGTTGTGAAGATTCGGCTGCCGGGACGAATGACCCGATGCATCTCGGAAATCGTGAAAGGGATGTCCTCGGCGTAGTAGATGGCAAAGCAGCAAGAGGCGAGGTCGAAGGTGTCGTCGTCAAGCGGAAAGCGGGAATTGAAATCTAGATCGATGATGTTCATCCGGCCGCCCAAGTCGGTGTTCAGCTTGCGGGCCTGAGCCAACAACTCCTGGGAGACGTCCCCCCCTGTGATGTCAACATCTCCGTCCAGGTGCCGGAAGAACGCCTGACATTGCTTCCCGGCGCCGCATCCGACATCCAGGATCTTGGAACCTTTCTCCGGGGCCAACAGATCCAACATCCACGCATCAATGTCACGTCCGCCGTATTTTGAGTGAATGTCGATCCTTGTCTGGAGGTCCCGGGTCGTTTCCTTGTATTCGATCTTCATTTCGGTCACTGCCTCCGCCCGAGTCGGGGAATTATACCTTAGGGGTGTCCGACTGCATTCGCTCGGGCACCTAGGCTCCCTACTCGGCCCTTAAATCCGCGGCCTGGCTACGCTGTTGTTTGCTCTTGAGGGCACTCAATCCCGAGTGGACCTGTGGCCT
>Ga0209641_10001540_pt1 | contig 20412 bp, 20 predicted proteins | sample RifCSP16_1_FD_184022 | JGI IMG/M metagenome (GOLD analysis project Ga0209641, IMG submission 184022) | Soil microbial communities from Rifle, Colorado - Rifle CSP2_sed 16_1 (SPAdes) (version 2) | ecosystem: Environmental > Terrestrial > Deep subsurface > Rock core/Sediment | place: Rifle... | reverse complement strand
AATGGAATCCCATGCTGCTTTGCCATTGTTGCAACTTGGTAGGTTCCAATTTTGTTGTATACATGTCCTGTCCGTAAAATTCTATCTGCCCCAACTATTACTTTGTTAACCAAACCTTGTGCCATGGAATATCCAACTGCAGTATCTGGGATTAAGCTGACATCAATATTATCATGTTTTAGCTCAAATGCTGTAAGTCGTGATCCTTGTTGTACAGGTCGTGTTTCTGTAGCAATTACTTTGATATTTTTTCCACTTTCTTTAGTTGCCCGTATTACACCTAACGCAGTACCATAAGCTACTGTTGCCAATGCCCCCGCATTACAATGAGTCATTATGGTATCATTATCATTAAATAATTCTGAACCATGTTTTCCCATTGCTATATTGGTTTGTACATCTTCTTCTGCCATATTTTTGGCAGTTTGGATTACAGATTCTTTTATTTCAGATACATTGTTACCTTCATTAGCAACTTTCATGATCTTTTCTAACCCCCATTTCAAATTTACAGCAGTAGGTCTTGTTTCAAAGAGAATTTTTTTAGCCTTTTCTAAATCTTTAATTAGTTCTTCTTTGGTCGTTGCCTTACTTTGTAATGCAGCAAGTGCCATACCAAAGGCACCTGATACACCTATTGCAGGTGCTCCACGTACAACCAAGGTTCGTATAGCGTTAGCTACTTCATTGTAATCTGTAAATTCTACAAAAACAAGTTCGTTGGGTAATTTGGTTTGATCAATCATCACAAGTTTGTTATCCTTCCATTCTAAAGTTTTTAGAGATGAATAAAGCGCAGTCGTTTCTTCTGTCAACTATAGTTTTATCGTAATCGCACTATATTTAAAATGAGCCTGGTGGATTTTTCATGAAGTGTTATATTGATAATAGGAGATTCATGAAAATGCTTGCTTGATATTGGAACCCTAAACAAATACGACGCTAAGAAAATGTATGCCATCTATGATAAATGGCCTGAAATAGCTAAAAATGCTTATAATTCGAATGCTATTCCAGCAGATTTCAAAAATATTGAACATATTGTCTTTGCTGGGATGGGAGGTTCTGGTGCATTAGGAGATATTTTCTCCTCGATTCTATCAAAAACGAATGTACATGTTACTCTAGTAAAAGGTTACATTTTGCCAAAAACCGTTGATTCAGATACATTAGTTATTACTACTAGTGTTTCAGGAAATACGATAGAGACTCTAACTGTTCTAGATTCAGCTAAAAAATTAGATTGTAAGATAATAGCATTTTCTGATGGTGGTAAACTGAAAAATTACTGTACAAGCAACAAAATTGAATACAGAAATATTCCACAACATCTTTCACCCAGATCTTCTTTTACAGAATTTTTATATTCAATGTTAAAGGTTTTAGAGTCAATTATTCCAGTAGAGAAACAAGATATTTTTGAATCCATCAAAGAGCTTGAAAACATAAACAAAAAAATATCATCAACAAATTTAACCGAAGATAATCCATCATTACAATTAGCTGAATGGATAAAGGGAATTCCAATGATATACTATCCATGGGGATTACAAGCAGCAGCAATTAGATTCAAAAATTCCCTTCAGGAAAATGCAAAAATTCATGCAATTGCAGAAGACATACTTGAAGCAAGTCATAACGGGATAGTTTCGTGGGAAAAGCCGTCGATAGTCCAACCAATTCTTTTAGAAGGAGAAGACGATTTTATAAAAACAAAAGAAAGATGGAAAATTTTAAAGGAATACTTTAAAGAAAATAATATTGATTATAGAGAAATAAAATCAATTAAAGGAAATATTTTATCAAAACTAATTACTATGATCTATCTTTTAGATTACACTTCAATTTATCATGCAGTTTTAGCAAAAATTGATCCTACCCCAATTTCGTCAATTGATTTTATAAAAAAGAGATTGTAAAAACAAAGTTTTGTGAATAATATTTTAGAATCATAAATATAAAGAAAAATAGGAAATGTTAGAAGATGGCTTTTGTATTATGGATGACTGGACTGCCATGTTCTGGTAAAACAACTCTAGCTAGAAAACTACAAGAATTTGTTCCTAATTTAGCAGTTTTAGATGGGGATGAACTTAGAGAATGGCTATCTCCAAAAGATTTCTCTCGTGAAGGTAGAAATGAACATAATAGAAAAGTTGCTCATTTAGCAAAACTTCTTTCAAAACATAATGTTCCAGTAAGTGTTTCTTTGATTAGCCCTTATTTTGAGAATAGAAAATATGCTAGGGAAATAATTGGAGATGAGAACTTCATTGAAACATATGTCAAGTGCCCCCTAGATGTTTGTGAGGAACGGGATGTAAAAGGTATGTATAAAAAAGCAAGAAATAAGGAAATAAAAAATTTTACTGGAATTGATGATCCCTATGACATTCCTGAAAAGCCAGAATTGATAATTGAAACTCAAAATAAATCTCTTGATGAAAGTGTTGAACAGATTTTAAGCTATCTTAGAGCAAAAGGTCATTTAAAATCCAAAAACTAGGATTTTTTTTGATCATATTTTACCATTGTTTCACGATAAATATTGATGATTTGATTGTGGATTAACCCATTAGAAACAAGTAATCCATTTTCATGATTAAGTTTTTCAGTGTTGTATTCCAAATCGTTACCAAACATATCTGTCATTTTCCCTCCTGCTTCAGTAACCAAACAATATGATGCACATGTATCCCATTGTTTTATTTTATTTGTGGTAGTAAAATACAATTCAGCATTTCCAGATGAAACATCAGTAACTTTTAGAGAACTTCCTTTCGAAGTAAATTTAGAAATTTTTAGTGAAGTTAGCAAATTACGTTCTTTATCTGAAATATGGTACCTACTTCCAACTACTCTACATTTTTCTAATTCTGAAATATCACTTACTGATATTTTTGTCCAATTTCCGTTATAAAATTTAAATGCGCCTTGTCCTTTTTGACCAAGAAATAGTTTCTTTTCGGTTGGCCAGTAAATAACTCCTAAAATTGGTTTTTTATCTTTAACTAATCCTATCATTATAGTAAATTCACCTGTTCTATTAACAAAATCAGTTGTTCCATCTAGCGGATCAACTATCCAAATTTTTTTATGATTCAATCTTTCTTTGTTATCAATTGTTTCTTCTGAAAGAATTGGAAAATTGGTCTCTGAAAGTATTTTTTGAATAAGTGTATTACTTTTGATATCTGCCTCTGTAATTGGTTCTTTATCACTTTTTAGTGATGTTGAAAAATTTTTTTTATATAATTCTATTATTGCTTCACCTGCCATTAAGGAAGCATCTAATGCTAGGTGAATTTCAGGAAGAGGTTGAGAAATTGGAAGATTATAGTTCATTTTTTTACTGTTAAAAATTTCTTGGAAATATTTTTTTGCTAATATTTTTTAAGGATTTTAACGCCCCCTCTTCGTTTTTTTAGTACTTTACCATAGTCTGAGTTGATTTCTTTAATGAGATTTAATGTCTTATCATTAATCAGTTCTAAATTGGGTATAACACAATGTCCTCCAATATATCCAGGAAACATCTTTGGGCGATTCCCTAACAGTTCATGAATTTCATCAGCAAAGCTCCACATTTCATCATAATTTACATTATGCTCTTTTGCAATCATGTTACTCAATTGTGCATAATTAATTAACCAACCATAGTATGAGGTGTCAACTACAATCTTAGCTAATTCTAAAGTAATGGGTTCAGACATTTTTTTTGATTTAATTCCACATTTTTTTAATAAACGTGAGTAAGTCTCTGATGCCCATTTCTTCTTGGGGGCATTTTTTTCTAACGCATAGAATTTTGTGTATTTTTTCATATCAGAAATCATTCTTTTATGAACTCCACGTGTTGCACTATAGATTATTGGAATAGGTAATTCAGATTGTAGTTTTTTAGTGGTGTAAGGGGTAATGGTACTATGGATTACAATGCATTTGGGGGAAAATTTTCCATAAAGTGATTTTACATGAGAAATGAATTTGTTCGTAAAAGGAATGCAAACATGAATAAAACTTGTTTCCAAATGTTCATATTTTTTGAATTTTCTAAAATCCATTAATTTTTCATTTACATCAAATCCAACAACAACTTTAGATTTTGATAGTAGTCCCATAATTGGTCTACCAATTTCACCTAGGCCTATAACTATGTCCTTATTTTGTTTCATTGATATAAACTCTGAAAATTGATGTGATAATTAATTTTTGCATTTTTTACAAGAGTTTTTTAATGCAAATAATTGATAATTATCGTATTAGCCATGCGTAAACGAATTTATCTAATGAGACCTAAGGTAGGAAAAGAAGAAATCAATTTAATAAAACAAGTAATTAAATCTCAATTTCTAACTGAGGGAGATATTACCAAAAAATTTGAAGACGCCATATCACATTACGTACATTCAAAATATGCAATAGCAACTACATCTGCAACCACAGCTCTTCATACAGCTTTTCACTGTATGGGGGTTAAAGGCAAAAATGTTTTAGTTTCTGATTTTACTTTTCCTGCCACTGCACTAGCAATTATCCAAGCTGGAGGAAAACCAATTCTAATTGATGTTGATAAAGAAACAATGAATGTGAATAGAGAAATTGTTGAGCATTCATTAGATAAAAAAATAAAATTTGTAGCCCCTGTATCGCTTTTTGGAAATCCATTAGATCTAGATTTTTATAAATTAAAGAAAAAGAATATCATGATTATAGAGGATGCTGCTACAAATTTAGGCACAAAAATTGGTTCCAAATATGTAGGCGTATTAGCTGATGCAACCTGTTTTAGTTTTCATCCAAGAAAAATAATTACAACTGGAGAAGGGGGAATGATAACTACTAATAATAAAAAATTAAATGAAAAATTTAGATCATTTAAGAAATTTGGTCAAAGAGACACAAAATTTCTAGATGTAGGAACCAACTACAAACTTTCAGATATACATAGTGCCATAGGTTTAGCCCAACTAAAAAAAATAGAAGAGATAATTAAAAATCGTCAAAGAAAAGCAAAAATCTACAATGAAATTTTTTCAAAAATTGATTTTATTGAACCACAAAAGATAACATCAAAATCACGACATACATATCAATCCTATACATGTTTGATTACAAAACAAGGTTTACGAAATAAAATCATGAAAAGACTTTCAAAATATAATATTGAAAGCCAAATAGGAACCTATGCACTTCATTGCCTTTCAGTGTTTAAAAAATGTCCTAGAAAAGGCAGCCTAAAAAATTCAGAATTTTTATACAAAAACTCAATTTCACTTCCTTTACATGAAGAGGTTTCATATAATGACCAAGAATTCATAGGAAAAATTATTGGAAATGAATTGTCTTAATCAAATTTTTTGATGTAAAGGATATTATAATTAATTAGAAAATGAAATTAATGAGAAAAAGAAAAGCCCTTGTAACCGGAGGGAGTGGATTTATTGGTTCCCATCTATGTAATCAATTACAAGAAAATGATTATGACGTAATTTCATATGATGATTTTTCGAATGGTAGTGGAAAAAAAAACTTATCTAAACATATTCGTAGTGTTAAAGGAAGTATTCTAAATACTCAAAAATTCAAAAATATTTGTAAAAAAGTAGATGTGGTTTTCAATCTTGCTGTGAAACCATTACCTATGTCATTTGATAAACCTGATGTGGTAGTACAAGTTAATGATTATGGAACTTATTTAGTAGCAAAAATTTGTACCGAGCTAAAATGTAAATTAATTCACATTTCTTCAAGTGAGGCATATGGAAGTGCTAGAACTGTTCCTATGAAAGAAAATCACCCCTTATTACCTTCAACAATATATGCTGCATCTAAAGCTTCTTCAGAAATGTATGTAAGAGGATTTTATGAAACAAACGGATTAAAGATGGTAATTGTTAGACCATTCAATTGTTATGGACCTTTTATGAGAGAGGATCTTTACGCAGCAGCAATTCCAAAATTTTATAACAGAATATTAAATTGCAAGCCACCAATAATTTCTGGTACTGGAAATCAAACACGTGATTTAACATATGTTAAAGATACGGTTAATGGCATAATGCTAGCTGATAAAGCGTCAGGAGCTATTGGTGATACCTTCAACATAGGACAAGGAAAAGAGACTTCTGTAAAAAACATGGCAAAAACTATGTTAAAAAAATACTCAGATCTCACTGATACATCATTAATTGATAATCTCATTTACCAAAAGGATCGGAAAGGAGATGTTAAAAGACACTTAGCTGATATTTCTCGTGCAAGAAAAATACTAGGTTACAAACCTAGAATAAATCTACAGGAAGGAATTGAAAAATACATTCTATGGAAAATTTCTAACAAATAATAAATTAAAAATAATAAACCAGTGGGACATCGATTTTGTCAAAGAAATGGAAATATATCGGATAAAAATTTAGATATTGGTAAGTATGAATAAATTTTCTAAAAAAAGAAATCAAGAATTTTGGAATTCTTTTGCAAAAACATCAAAAACTAACCCATTTGGAGCACATTCTGATTTACATCTTGTTGAGCTTGAAAACCGATTTATTAAATCTGTTTTGAAGCCCATGAAAATTAAATCATTAATTGATGTAGGTTGTGGAAATGGTCAACGAACATTATATTTTTCTCAATTTGTAAAAAATAGAGTTTTAGGAATAGACTACTCCCAAAAAATGATTAATTTTGCAAAACAAACCCTATCACACAGTATCTCAAGAGTAAAAAAAAAGGTAGAATTTTTTTGTTCTGATATTCATGATTTTAATTCAAATGAAATTTTTGATGTGGTTGTTTGTTGTAGAAATTTTGTTAACCAAACAAATGCCAAAAACCAAATAAAATTATTTAAAATTTTACATAAGAAACTTAGATCAGGGGGGTCTCTCATTATTGCTGAGTCCTCATTAGAAGGAATAAAACGTCTGAATTCAATTAGAAGTGAATTTGGACTTGATGGAATTAAAATTCCTTGGTATAATGTTCCTATTAGTGAAACCAAGGTAATCTCAAAAATAAATAATTTATTTAAAATAAAAAAAATAAATAGATTAGGCACATTTTATTATATATCAAGAGTAATTCATCCTTCTTTAGTATATCCTAAAAATCCTAAACCAGGTTCAAAGATTAATGAGTTAGCACTTAAAGCAGAAATTGTTTCTCAAAAAGAATTCATCAAAAATGATAATCCCTTTGAACGATTTGGACTTCACTTATTAGTTCATTTCAAAAAAATATAATCTTAAATTTTTCTCAATACATAATAGAAAGAATTAGTAAAAAATGAAAATACGTTAATAAATTGTAATTATGTTTATTATAAGGAATAAATATTATTTCATGAAGTTATATTATGAAGATTCTAATTGCTGGAAATATTGTTAATCATGGGTATTATTTAGTAAAATTACTAAGAGACTTAGGCATACAAGCTGATTTATTGTTACAAAAAAATCCTAAAGAAAATGATGATCCAAAAAAATTTGATAAAGATTTGAAGGAATATCCTGAATGGATAAAATTTTGGGATAATTCAAACAGAAACTGGAAATTCCAAGTCATTAAAACAATGAGAAAATACGATTTGATTCAAGCATCTACAGAACTACCGATGTTTGCGATGATGAGTTTTAAACCCTTCATCTCTTTCACTACTGGGTCAGATTTAATTGAATTAGCACATGAAAAAAATATTAAGGGTTTTCTTTTAAGACAAGCGTATAAAAAATCTAAAGTTGTTGTATTTCCAGGTCTTTACATGTATTCTTCTATTAGAAAACTAAAGATCAAAAATGCAATTTTTTTACCATTACTTTGGGATTATGAAAAATTTAGTCCAAAAAACCAAAAAATAACCCAACAGGACAAGATGAATATTTTTCATCCAACAAGACATGATTGGAAGGTAAAAGGAAATGATAAACTTATGAGAGCATATGTACGGCTAGCACTTCAAAGAAATGATGTGCATCTTATAACTATAGATCACGGCATAGATGCAGGAAAATCTTTCAAAATTCTAAAGAATGGCAACATAGAAGGAAGATATACTATATTGCCAAGAAGATTGACTCAAAATGAATTACAAGAGTATTACCAAAAAATAGATGTTGTTGCAGATTACTTTTTCTTAGGTTCGTTTGGTTTGATAGGTCAAGAAGCAATGGCATGTGAAAAACCATTGATAAATTATATAGATGTAGAATTATTTAAAAAATTTTATGGTGAAATACCTCCGATATTAAATGCTGGAACTGAAGAACAAATTTTTGATGCTATGAAGAAATTAGCTGATGATAAAAGTTTAAGAAAAAAAATAGGTGTTGAATCAAGGAAATGGTTAATGAAGCATCATGACGTTAGAAAGATTCTTAAAAAATATGTTCGACTGTATGAATGTGTAACCAATAAAATCAAATTTGAAAAAATAAGTGATGCATTAGGGCAGATATAAATTGATTAATGAAACAATACTAACATTTGATTGTGATTGGGCTCCAGATTTTGTAATAAATGATATTATTAATTTGTTAAATGAGGAGAAGATTAAGGCTACATTTTTTATAACAAACAATTCACAAATAATAAAAAAATTAAGAGAAAACAAATTATTTGAAATAGGAATCCATCCAAATTTTTTCCCAAAATCTACACAGGGTTCTAATGAAAATTCTATATTAAATAATTTAAAACAAATAGTTCCTGAAGCTAAATCAATACGAACACATGGTTTATTCCAATCTACTCCACTTTTAAAGAAATTTCAAGAGTATGGAATTGAAAATGACTTGTCTTTATTTCTTCAAAATACACCAAATATAGTACCACATTATTCCAAATTTTTTAATTTATTTCGATTTCCATATTTTTGGGAAGATGATGTGGCAATTACAGAAAAAATAAACTGGTCATTTGATGATCCAATGTACCATGTTAATGGTCTCAAAATATTTAATTTTCATCCAATTCATGTTTTTTTAAATTCAAGATACATGGAAAATTATGAAAATTTAAAAAAAGATATAGGATTAGGGCAATTGAATGAAGAGAATATTAAAAATTATGTTAATCAAAGTGACGTGGGAGTAAAATCTTATTTTAAGGAAATTATTTCATTCATAAAAAATAAGGAAACTTTCACTATTCAAAGTCTTAGAGAGAAAATTAGCAAATAGTCCTAAAATTTGATTATAACATATTATGATGTTTTATTAATTTCAATTACTGTTCCTACTTTCCATTCATCATGACCACTTTCTTTCCCACTAATTTTGAATTCAGAATTTCTCAAGCCTACATTAATGAGAGTTTCTTCTAATTTTTTCTTTGATAATTGGTTTACATAGTAACTGCCTTTTTTATCTAAAATAGAATTATGAGATTCAAGGTCTGGAAAAAATCCTCTATAAGCGTAAATATAAGCATATTTTGTTGAAAGACTTACAGTTTTTTTTATGAATTTATCTATATCATAAACATGGTCTATAACGGAACGTGAAAATACTAGATCAAATTTTTTTGGAAAATCTATTTGTAAAAAATCACCACAAATAAAATTAAAATCAGAATTTTCTTGGCAAAATTTGATTGCTGATTTGGATATATCGATTCCGGTATAATCAAATTTTTCAAAAATATTCTTATGCATAATTGGATAAACACCAGGACCACAACCTATTTCCAAAACTGACTTGATATCTTTTTTATTAGTCAAATAGTTAAGAAAATCCTTGTGAATGAGTGGATGAATGTTTTCAGTATCACTATACCATTTTTTGGCATTTTTACCTTGCCATATATCTCCATAAGGAATTCCAAATGTTCTTTTTCGTAGAGCCCTAGAATAGTTTTGAAATTTTTTTCTAAATGTCATGAGTATTATGAAAAATGATTGAAATATAAATAAAATGATTTGAAAATTATATACATTCGAACAATTTTAAAAAATTTTAGTAAAAACATTTTATGCTTTCAAAATTTTTTAGTTCCATTCCAAATCTAGATTTAAGAATTGATATAATTTTTCGTTGTAAGGTTTGAAATATTCTAATAATTTTTTTCTCGTATCTTCGTTCAATTTAGATGCATCTTTTTCATATTTTTCTCCAGTTTGTTTCAGTTCTTTTATAGGTTCTAAATCCAGAAATTCAAAACATTTGTTAGTTGTTTGGATAGGATTTGAAAAAAGATCTTCCGTTCTAATTACTAGAATATCTCCCTTTGGAAAATATTGATTCCATTGCTTCAAATACTCTACATAAATGCCTTCTAGACGATAGAGAAAAAGGTGACGAAAATCTAGTGGGGAATTTGATTTGATAATTTTATCTTCCTTATTTTTTATTAAATGATATTCTTTTTCTAAAACCTCTTCAAATGATTTTGTTTCGTTTCCATTGCGAATTTCTTCTAAATATCTTGCGTATGCTCTGTCTACAGGATTCCTCAAAATTGCTATTATTTTTGGTTTTCCAAGAATATCAGAAACACGTTTTGGAACAAAATACCCTGGCAGATTTACTGTTTCTCCAATCCTAGGTTTTTTTCCATAAATTAATTCGAAAAAAAATCTAAAATAATAAGTAGGAAAATTGGATTTATACCAATCAAATCCTTTATGATAAGTATCTAGGAAATATCCTGATTCTTCTCTAAGGTTATTTAGAATAAATTTATGTTGCTCTAAATTATTGTAAAGTAAAGTTTTTGCACAAAATGAGGTACCAACGACTATAAAATCTGGAAGTAATCTCATAAAGCTGGTTGATTCATGAAATAAAATGTTAAATTTTCTTCTTAGACGATTTATAGAGTTCATTATGAAGATACAATTGTTTATACTGTTTTGTTAATGTCTATTAGAGTTCCTGTAGAATTCTCAGAATCTGTTTCCGAGGGACTTATAGAAAATTGATTTTCTTTTAAACCAGATGCGACTAGAGTTTTTATTACCTGTTTAGATGATAGAATGCTATTATAGACTGCTTGATTTTCTGACCATTCCATTTTATGATCTTCTAATTCATCAGAATAACCTAAGCTTGAAAGAATATATGCATATTTTTTAGATTTTTCAACAATATTTGAAAGAAAGGCGCCGATGTCATATACATGATGTATCACACCTTGAGAAAAAATTAAATCGTATTTGTTTGCCAATTTCATCTTTTGGAAATCACCACAAATAAAATTAAAATCAGAATTTTCTTGGCAAAATTTGATTGCTGATTTGGATATATCGATTCCGGTATAATCAAATTTTTCAAAAATATCTTTATACTTTATTGGATATACCCCAGAACCACAACCAATTTCAAGTATAGTTTTGACATCCTTTTTAGATTTTAAATATGCAAGGAATTTTGTATGCTCAATCAAACCATCGCGATGTAAGCGTTCATAAAATTTGTTATCTCTTCCTTGCCAGGTTTCGCCATAAGATATACCAAAGGTTTTTCGTTTAAAGGCTTTAGTATAATTTCTAACTTTTTGACCTAAATCAACCATTATCAAATATTGATAATTATAATATAAATAGAAAGTTGTCTACAAAAAATTCACCAAATCAATTAATTAAAAGTAATTAAATTATATTTCATTAATTCACCCCCCCACTTCTTTTTGTAACGATAGATACCGAGTTCTTTTTCATTCGTAGAATTTGGAGAAACTCCTGTAAGATCATAATACCTGAAATTTTTTGATATTGACCAATCAATTACCTTCCATTTCAATAGATCCTGAGAGTATAATTTTGCTGAATAATCTCGTTTTGAACGGACAATTCCGAATTCATTGACATACCCATTAAAGGTAGTAATTGCCATTCCTCCTATGGGGGTTTCATTTTCATATGCAAGAAAACCATTATGCCCTACTGGTTCCATTTTTTCCCACCATTTTTCGGCAATTTCACTAGAAGGAAAAGGTGTTGTTTTACCAGTTTCGGCAAAAATTTTAAGATATGTAGAAAAATCAGATTTTTCCATTTTTTTGATTGTTACTCCACGTGCTTCAGAACGTCTGATATTTTTTCTTACTGAATGTTTATCCAATTTGTTCCATATTTCTTCTCTACTTTTTGATAAATCAATAAGAAAAGTGGCTCTCTCCTTAATTTTGAATGATTTGTCTATTTTTGAGAGACATTCATTTGATAAAGGATGATTACTTCCTTGTATTTTCCATTTTTTAGATATTAGAAATTTATACAAAGATTCTGTAATTTCTGAAGTACATTCTAAATCAAAGATAACTGGACCATATACCCAAATGTACGTTTGGCCTTTAGTACTTGATATTTTGTCCAATATTTTTCCAAAGAATCCTTTATTTAGAAATCTAGAATATGAAATAACTAACAATTGTCCTACTATTTTGCCATTTTGATTTAAAAAAGAAACATAATTAGATTTTCCACCAATAACTGTTTGAGCAGCAGCAAAATCTTTGGTTTGATAAATGGTTCCCAATTCTGATTGTAATAATCGTTCATTCCATTTAGAATCAGGATCATTTTGTATATCGATTGAAATCATTTCCATAAATCATTTTGATATTGTAAAAAATTTCCTTAACATAAAGTTATTTATCCCAATCAAATTCCATTTCTAAGAATTTAGAAAGTATTTGATTATGTGGTTTAAAATATTCTATTAATTTTTTTCTGGTCTTGGGATTCATTTTTTCATATTCTCGTTTTCGAATTTTTTCATATTTTTTTAATTCAAAAGGATGTAATCCTAAGAATTTAAGAACTTCATTATATACCATGGAAGGGTTTTTGTTAAATTCTTCACTTTTGATGAACATAAAATTTTCTTTAGGAAATAATTCTGTCCATAGTTTAATCTGATCTAAATATTCTCCACTTTTTATATATGCTCTATGAGGATAATTTCGGCCTGAATTATTTTCATTACGCAGCATTTCTTCAAATTCTCCTCTTATTCTCTCAGGTTCATTTTCTATTGCTTCTTCAAAAGATAATCCTTCATTATTGTTCGCTTTTTCCATCTGATAATGAGAATAAGCTCTATCTACAGGATTTCTTAACATGACAATAATTTTTGCGTTAGGAATAATGTCATGGGCCCGTTTTGCAGCAAGAGGATGGGTCATATAGTGAGCTGTAGCCTCGCCAGTGGCAAAATTTTTGTGTTTAATTTTTTCTATCAAAAATTTTCTCCATACGAATGGAAAACATACTTTGTACCAAGATATTTGTCGATCATAATAACGATCAAAGAAATGAAGTTGCTTAGTAAGTGAACCCCCAACACAAGGATGCTGCATTAGATAATCATAGAGTGATGATGTACCACATTTAGCTGCTCCTATTATAAGGAAAGTAGGTAATGTGTGTAAAGAATGTGTGAAAGTACAATATTTTCGATAAAGATTTCTAGAAAATGAATACAGCTTTGATGTTTTCATCAGTTTATCTCTTGCTAATTGGCGAGCAGTTAACTTAGTACTAATACTATTTTGATAATTTTTAGACGGTTTAGTGGTGCTGTTTTTTATGCATTTCACAACAGCGTATGAATAAACACTTGTGAGATTAAAATAAGTAGACCACATCAACGCTTTCAAATTTTTAGATTTAATAGATTTGAATCCGTGTTCAGCTAATTTCTTTTCTAATTGTTTTAAACTAAACTTGTTAGGATAATAACCTTGTAGATCATGAGATAGTGTTTTAAGATTCATTATAGTAATAACTGCAATAGTATTGTTCTTACTAACACGATACATTTCATTGAGAAATTTATCTATATTTTCAATATAAGGAATAACTGAATAGTTAGTAATATAATCAAATGAGTTATCTTTGAATGGTAAATTTTCTCCATTTGCAAAGCAGTTTGGTTTTTCTTTTACATCTTTCATTTGTGCTGATGGAACATCGATTCCAATATATTCACAGTTAAAGATTTCTTTGTATGGTTGTTTCCCACAACCAATATCTAAGCCTAAATTTTTATTTTGAGAATAATAATCAGTAAGATAAGTAGTAAACCAATGTCGTGCTATCATTCATCACCTTTTAAAAATATCATGACTCTTTTTGACATGTAAAGGTAAATTCCAAATTTGATAGTCATTATTAATCAAATTATATCATCTCGTACTTTGGACGATTTACAAGGTTAAGCATGAGATAACTTACAATGTTTCCGTTTTCAGTCATTTCTATAAGATCATCAAGAGTAGGTTTTTTTACATAACTCATAGAACCGATAATAGGAATGTCTAATTCACGTGGAATATAGGATTCAACTTCATAATCAAGCTCTTTCATTAATTTAAAAAATGTGTTTGTACCGTCAATACCTAGTTGTCTTTTATGTAATTCAATTGAGATAATAGGCCTGAATTTTTCTAGAGTTTTCTTTAGACCTTTAAAAATATGAAGTTCGTATCCTTCAGCATCCATTCTAATAAAGTCTACATGATCTAGTTTTAATTCCTCAATAAAAGGATCTAAAATCCTTATAGGAACTTCACTCAGTGTTCCTAGTGATGAGTCAGGTGGGATTACACCTTCTGCAATTACTTTACAACCGTTAGATTTTTTGTTAATAAAAAAAGTAGCATTACCGTCTTTGTCACCACATGCAAAATTGTACGCTGAAATGTTTTTTACATTTTGAAGTTGAATGTTTTTTTTCAGATAACTATAATTTTGAGGTGAGGGTTCAAATGCAATTATTCTTCCTTCGTCGCCTACTAATTGTCTCTCTAATAAAACATAATATCCAATATTTCCTCCTATGTCTAAACATGTCATTCCTTTTTTTAATAGTCGAGAAATTATTTGTGTATTAATTGGTTCATGTGATTTGAATATTGATAATTCCGTAGAAATTCCTGGATCATTTGGAATCATGAACATTTTACATCCATTAATTGTTATCATAGATTCATTTGAATTTACATTGTTACTTTTGAAAACCCTGTAAACATAATGCATTAAAGCTCTCAATGCAGTTCTGGTTCCATATTTTTGACGATATCTATTAGTGGAGGATAAGGCTTTTTTAATAGAGCGAGTTCCAAGTTTTTTCATAATTATATTATTATTATAAATTATATAATTACCCATCTTATCAATCATCCTAACTTCTTATTATTTTTCATTTACAATATAAAAGATTGAAGAGTGTAAAATTTGTAGACAAGATAACCTATTAAATTTTCAAGGTATGGATACGTAAATGGACGTTGAGGTTTTTCCATGGATGAGAGAATTAGATTTCTTAATAGTAGAGGATTAAAATGTCAGGAATTAGAGTTACTTATTCAGGTCTTGTTTCGTTTGGAATTAATCTAATCAGTGTTGTAACTGGCTTAGTTTTCACTCTAATTGTCACGCGGAAATTATCCGTTGAAGAATTTGGAACATGGGGACTGATTAATGGAATTATTATTTACGCCATGGTTATCAGTCCAATTATCACCTATTGGGTTTCTAGAGAAGTTGCCAGGGGAGAAAGAACCGCTAAAACTGCCATTATCTCTAACGGGGTACTTAGTATAGCAGGGGTTGTAATTTATCTTGTAGCTGCTTTTATTGTTGGATTACAATCTGATGCTGATCTTAACATTCTACTCTTTGCGACGATTCTGATTCCAATATTGTTTATTGAACATTCCTTAACCGCAATAAATTTGGGACATAACCCTCAAGCTTCAAGTTATGGGTTTTTAGTATTTGAAATATTAAAAATTCTTGCAGCTTTACTTTTGATTTATTATCTAAAATTTGGATTGGAAGGTGCTATTTTAGCTTCGTTAGTGGCTTATATTGGGAAAATTGGCATACAGGCATTTTATTCAAAAGATCAATTACGTTCAAAGTTACAAAAAAATTATCTAATTAAATGGCTAAAATTATTTTGGGTTCCAACATATAGAACACTTCCTTCATTATTAGCATCATCGGATGTAGTGATATTTTCTATAATGACTGGTTCAGTTGTAGGAGTCGCGTATTATACTTCAGCTAGAACAATTGGGTTATTGGTGAATCATGTCAGAGGGTTAAACAAGGGACTATATCCGAAATTATTAGAAAGTGAAAAGCATGAGTTCTTACAAGAAAATCTGATAAAATCATTTTATTTTGCTTTTCCCTTACTGGCTTTTTCTATTACTTTTGCAAAGCCAGGTTTGTTTGCATTAAATCCTATCTATCAGATAGCTGCACCTATTGTTATTTTAATTGGAGTTAGAACATTTCTGACTACTTTTAACAGGATGCTTTATGATGCGCATTTAGCAATGGAAGACATAGATAAAGAAGGAAGAAAGGCTTCATCTAAAGACTATGCAAGAAGTAAACTCGTATTTATTCCAACTCTTGAAATTGCTAAGCAAGGAATCTATGTTGGGGTTTTGGCGATATTATTATACATTTATTCTTCTCAGACAGATTCTGTTATCGATCTTGTATTTTATTGGGTAGCAATAAGTCTTGTAATAGAAATTCCAATTACATTGTACATGACTTATTTAACAAAAAAATCATTTAAAATAAAAATTGACAGAATTAGTATTTTCAAATATTTACTGACAAGTGTTATTGTTTTTGGTATAATAGGATTATTTATGGAAGAAAATTTAGAATATAAAAATAGCATCTTTGAATTCTTACCATCTTTATTATTATATGCAATTATTTCCATTATAGGATATTTAGTAATAACTTACTTGATAGATAATAGAACAAGATCGTTAATTAAAGGAATTATGAATGAAGTGAGGAAATAAAAATATGAATTCAGAGTTGTATATATTTGTCATATGGGAATCTGGTCGTAGTAAACAAGATTTTCTTTTCAAAGAGTTAGAAAAAAAATTTGTTATAAGAGATGTTTATGAAATAACATGGAATGAAAAAAATTTTCTAAACAATATGAGAAGGTTTTATGGACCTAAATTGGGAGATGTAAATAAAAAAATTTCTATGTGTGGCACTGGAGCTTTTTTGCTAATATTAATTTCTGATCCTAATCCAAAATTTGAAAAACGTAGAACATCAATTGGAATGGAAATAGTAAATATCAATTTATATGATTATAAGAAAATATACAGGAAAATTACAGGACTCGGATATGCAATACATAGTAGTGTTACTTACAAAGAAACAAACGATGATCTTACCTTACTATTAGGGAAAAATACACATGACATAATAAAAGAAATCCCCGAGAGATGGAATAATACATTAAAGAAGATAAATTCTGATTTAATTGGGCAAAACGGCTGGAAGGATATTAACCAGCTTTTTTATGTTCTAAATTCTACAGTAAATTATGTGGTTTTAAGAAATTTTGAAGATCTTCCTGAAAAATTTCATAATTATGAGCATAATGATATCGATTTCATGACGGATGATTATCTAAGAATGCCATACATTACGAATGGTGGAAAATCTCCATTTAATGACATTTTTCCCTCTATTGTAAAGATAAGTGAAAAAACAATCCCATTTCATTTTGAACATTCGAGAGATGGAAATTATGATGAAAAATGGGCTAAAGCCATTCTAAAAAGACGTGTTTTGTACCAAGGATTTTACGTTCCATCAAAGGAAGATTATTTTTATTCTCTATACTATCATGTTGTATTTCATCAAAGAGGTATTTCTGAAGAATATAAGAATAAACTAATGTATCTAGTTAAAGAACTCCAAATAAAGGAAATGACAGAAAAAACATTAGATAATTTAGAAGAATCAAAAAAAATTATTGAAAAATATATGAACAAAATGGGATACCGCCATCCAGATTCAACTTACTACAAAATTATTCATAATAAATTTTCTCAATTTGCAAAAACAAGTATCTACTTATGGAGGGTACATGGAATGAATTTCTTACTTACAGCAATTAAAATAAAAATCAAAAGAACAATATCAAAATCACCAAGATTACAGGAGTAAAAAGATATCTTGCTAATTTTTTTTATTTTTGAAAAACATATTGATAATCTTTCCAATATTGTTAATACTTTTTGTAATGCAAATTATGAATCAAGAGGGGGAAAATTTGTATGATTTATTCAGGAATAGGACAAAGTGATAGAGAAAAAATTAGATCATTAATTGGAAATACATCTCTTTATTCAATAGCAAAGACAATCCATAAAGGTTATACAAAATTAACAGCAGACTTTCATGTTCTTCCTGATTTCCTAATTATTGGAGCTGCAAAATCCGGAACATCATCCCTTTATGAATATTTGAATCATCATCCATCAATTCTACCATGTGTTGTAAAAGAACCAAATTATTTTACTATTTATTATGATCGAGGTCTAGATTGGTATAAATCATGTTTTCCATATAAAATCCAAAAAATTTTTACTCAAGGGCAAAAATTTATCGTGGGGGAAGCAACCGCACGGTATTATTGGCATCCCTTTTCAGCAGAACGTGCATATAGAGTTGTTCCTAAAGCAAAAATAATTCTTTTACTTCGGAACCCAATAGATCGAAGTTACTCTCATTATAGAATGAGATTCAAAAATAAAAAGGTGGAACAGTCTTTTGAAGAAGAAATCCGAGATGAACCAAAAAATCTCGAAGGAGAGTGGGAAAAAATGTTGAATGATGAAAGTTATTTCAGTTTTAAGTTTAATTCTAATGGATATTTAACAAAAGGACTTTACATTAATTACATTAAAAAATGGTTTGAGTTTTTTCCAAAAAACCAAATTCTAGTTATTAAAGCAGAAGATTTTTTCTCAGATCCAGAAAAAATTACTAATCAGACATTAGAATTTTTAAGAATACGACCATTTAAACTAAAAAAATATGAAATAATGCGTAAGGGATTGGAAAATAAATTAAAACCAGAAACTAGGCGAAAACTTGTAGAATATTTTAAACCATATAATCACGAATTATATAAATTTTTAAAACGTGATTTTGACTGGGATAAATAAAAGCCAGTAATTTTCAAAAAACTAACAAATTATAAGTTCTTCAAAAATTTTTATGTACAAGTATAATTTTTGTTAGATATTTACAAAAAAGATTATCTATAAAATGTAATATTAAATAAATACAATAAACAAAAAATAATACTTATGAAATTATGTGTTTTTCCAAATGATCCGTTAAAAGAATATTATCTTAAGGGGGAAATAAAAGACAGGTATTTTAATCCAAGTAATTATTTCGATGAGGTTCATGTAATATCTTTTGTTGATACTGACATTGAAGAGTCAAAGATTAAAGCAATTGCTGGAAATGCAAGTTTACAAATTCATTGTGTTGGTAAGATTGGTTTGAAAGAAAGAGAAAATCATATTCAACGTATTATTTCTTTAATTAAAAAAATTAATCCACATGTAATACGTGCATACAACCCACGTTTGGAAGGATGGTATGCCGCTACTTGTTCAGATAAACTAAAGATTCCATTCTTTTTATCACTTCACACACAATATGATTATAGAAGAAAACTCACCAAAAAATTAAATATAAAGAAATATTTTGCATTGAAATATACTGAGAAATTCATTGAACCCTATGTTATAAAAAAAGCCTCGAAGATTACAATTGTTTTTAAAATTATTGAGCCATATGTAATTAGACTTGGAGGTAAAAAGCCGGAGTTATTGTACAACAGAATTGATTATGAGCGTTTCTCAAATGCAAAACTAATAGACACTTTACCAAAACCTCTTGTAATTTCAGTAGGAAATTTAATCAAAGAAAAAAATCATGAGTGTGTAATAAAGGCAATGAAAAATTTGGATGCACATTGTTTAATAATTGGTAAAGGTGAACATCAAAGTAAATTATTGAAATTAATTAAAAAAGAAAATCTAGAGAATAAAATCACAATTAAAGAATCGGTTCCTCATAATGAAATACAAAATTACTATAAATCAGCAAATGTTTTTGCTCTTGCATATGATCCAGAGCTTGAAGGTATTCCAATGCCGATAATGGAAGCAATGGCAGCAGGTTTACCAGTTGTAATACCTTACCCTAAAGAGAATTATTCAGAGGGTTTAGAGGATATTGCCATTTTTTCTAAAAGGAATCCCGATGCATTTTCTAAAAACATCAAAAAACTTTTAGATGATCCAATCTTACAAAAAAAATTTTCGCAGAAATCTCAAATGAAGGCTAAGGATTTTGATAGTATTAGAATTGAAAAACGAGAATCTGAAATTTACTCAGAATTAATATCAAGGACTTATTCATAATGACAACAAATCATTTCTCGAAAATACAAATAGTTAAAAATTAAATCAAAATTAGAAGAACGTATACAAATGCAAAAAACATTAGATGCAGTAAAATCAAAATCGTTTTCTATTGAAGTATTTGGGTTGGGTTATGTCGGATTTCCTTTAGCAGTTAGATTGGCTACTGGGGGATTC